>JACXTT010000107.1_pt1 | contig 123071 bp, 94 predicted proteins | sample 9270951 | NCBI WGS metagenome assembly JACXTT01 (sample SAMN15532306, study PRJNA645909) | rock metagenome | isolation source: weathered quartz diorite | place: Puerto Rico | collected 2017-06-21 | reverse complement strand
GGTCTTCCTGACCTGCAACAGCCGATTCCTGGCCAACCGCGAAAGCGCCGAGGTTTATTGGAATGCGAAAAGTGCCACCCAAAACTTTTCGCCATCCGACTTCAAGAAAGGGCAATCAACCAATTCGACACAAGACCAAGGTGAATCGGCGGGCAGTGCAAAACCAATCGACTTCATCAAGAGCCAGACATTGAACAAGCTTCAATCGCGCGCAGTGGTCCCGCAGCAGGGATACTCCAAAGATGAGCAGATTCAAAGCAAGCCCTCAGCCCCGCAGAAACAGTCCTTTGAAGATAATATTTCAAAATTGGCTCCCTCGGAAACAGAGTTTCGCCAACTGATTGGTGACGCCAACGAGGGCACGCTAGCGCGGTTTGTAGATGATAAGCTGAACGTCCTATTCTGGTACCGGCCGCCACGCGAGCCAGAACTTGTCTTTGGCGCACAGTTGGCTCTGTCTCGGCTGGCGGCAGAACTGCAACCGATGATGCAGAATTCCGAACCGGCTTTCCGCAATGAAATATGCGTAGCGGTGCTCGATGACAAAGCCAGACCGGTTAGCAAGTCACACGCGGACTTCCGTAGCAATTGGAAGCGGCCATTTGTAGCGACGGAAATCGGAGAAGTCCTCCCACATTGGGAAGCCGCGGTCTATTTGCTGGATCCCACAGCATTGGGGCGGTCGGCGCTGACGATCACGTGCACGCTCGGCCTCCTGATCACCGTCCTGGTGATTGCTATTGGAGTCGGCGGTTGGTTGATCGTTGCCGATCTGAACCGCCAACTGCGTCTCGCCCGGCAGAAAACAGACTTCGTGAGCAATGTCTCGCACGAACTGAAGACACCTCTCACCTCGATCCGAATGTTTTCGGAATTGCTGTCTGAAGGCCGTGTGGTGGACGCCGAGCGCCAGCGCTCCTACCTCGGCATCATTACGGCGGAGACGGCGCGGCTCTCACGGCTGATCAATAATGTGCTCGATTTCGCCCGGATCGACCGCGGCGAAAAAAAGTATCAGTTCCAGAAATGTGATCTCGCCCAGGTCGCGCGCGAAACGGTTCAAAGCTACAGCCCGCAGCTTGAAGCCAACGGCTTTCGGTTCGAGTGCGAATTGCCGGAATCGTCCATTTGGGTCAACGGCGATCGCGATGCGCTGGCCCAAGTGCTCATGAACCTGCTTTCCAATGCAGAAAAATATTCGGATCATCGCAAGGAAATCTCTGTTCATCTGAGCCGACAAGACAGCCCGCTGCCTTACGTCGAAGTCAGGGTGCAGGACCGAGGCATGGGGGTGCCGCACGGTTGCGAGCAGAAAATCTTCGAGCAGTTCTTTCGCGCGCACGATTCGCTCAACAGCGGAATTCAGGGTTCGGGTCTGGGTTTGACCCTGGCCCGGCAAATCGCCCGCGTCCATGGCGGGGAGGTGGCGTACAAAGCCAGGGAGGGGGGCGGGAGTTGCTTTTTCCTGCGGCTGCCAGCCCTGGCGGACTCGATCCAAAATCCGAAGCCCGAATGATGGAATCCTGCAATGAAGACAAAGATTCTGGTTGTTGAAGACGATCCGCACATACTCCTTGGCTTGAAAGAGGTGCTGACAAGCGATGGATTCGACGTGGCGGTTTGCAATCGCGGCGATCAGGCGATGGATGCTCTGGCGCGGCATCGTCCGGGCCTGCTGGTGCTCGACGTCATGCTGCCAGGCTTGAGTGGCTACGATATTTGCAAACAGGTCCGAACCAAAAAAATCACCACTCCGATTCTGATGCTCACCGCCAAGGGCCAGGAAATCGACAAAGTTGTCGGGCTGGATCTCGGCGCGGATGATTATGTAACCAAGCCTTTCGGTGTGCGCGAGCTGCTGGCACGTATTCATGCCCTCCTGCGCCGCACCCATGGGGACAGCGCTAGCGCCGCCGCAACTCAAACGCCGTTTCAAATCGGCACGGCCACGATTGATCCCAAGAGATTTGAATTGAAGCGGGGCAAAACTGTGGAAGAGCTGACCGCCAAGGAACTGAAACTGCTCCAGCTATTTCATTCTCATCCGGGCGAAGTGCTGTCGCGCGATCGCCTGCTGAATGAAGTCTGGGGCTACAACTATTACGGCACGACACGCACTTTGGACCAGGTCATCGTGCAGTTGCGGAAGAAACTCGGCGACGATGGTAATGAATCCAGACACCTGGTAACGGTGCATGGAGTGGGCTATAAGCTGATCCCCTGAGAGCGCGTCCTGAAATTGTAGGAGCCGACGTAAGGAGGCTCTGATCAATTTGGGATTTTCGATTTTCGATTTTTCGATCAGAGCCTCCTTACGGGCGTGTTGCCCAACTGCCGGAGCGCGGCCGTCCCCGGCCGCAGCAACGTCCGAACTGCCTGTTTCTCTCGAATTTCGGCACAACCGTCGGACCGAGAGTCGCGCTTTTCCTGCGATTTCGCGTTTGGGCAACACGCCCTTACGTCGGCTCTTACACTCGATCGGGCCCTCCAAACACGCTCCAAGAACCAAGCGCAGCGTTGCGCTTCAGTGTGTCGCCTCAATACACAAAGCTCACCACAACCGCCTCGAGCGCGACAAATGCAAGGATCGCCCAGGCGGCATTTTCCAGCGACTCGCTCCGGGCCAAAGCTGCGCGCGCGCTGAGAGCGAGTCGTTTCCGGCCGGCCGGCTTTTGATCGTCGCTTGCGAGCGCCGGCAATTTCACCAAAGGGCTGGTCACTACCGTGGCACCAACATTAATCTGCATGCGAGCACAGTAATTCGCCGTCTGCTTCCCGCCAGATACAGTTCTTGAAAAATCTGATCGGCACAGTTTGCGCGGGCCGAAAAACTGTACTGGTCGTCTTTCGTTCCAGGTGTGACTATTCCCCTGGATCTTTTGATATATTCTCTTGAGTTATGATGATCCAGGATCTAGGCGCACACACTGCGGCCAGAGTCGAGTTTGGGGAAACGCTGTACAAACAATTGGCCTTGCGCATTTCCGAGTTGATTGAGCACGGTACGCTGCGGGCGGGTGAGCGCGTGCCATCCGTCCGCAAGTGCAGCCAGCAGCAAAACGTGAGCGTCGCCACGGTCATGCAGGCCTACCGCTTGCTCGAAGACCGGGGCGTCATCGAAGCCCGGCCGCAGTCAGGATATTACGTTCGTGCACGGCGCTGGTCCCCGCCGCCGGAACCTGAGAAATCGCGCCCCGCCCTGCGGCCCGTCAATGTTCAGGTCAGCGATCTGATTCTCCAGGTGGTCAAAGCCGGGCGTGATCCCAAGCTGGTGCGGCTCGGGGCGACATTGCCGAGTCCGGAATTATTTCCGATCAAGGCGTTGAGCCGGACGATGGCGTCAGTAGCTCGGCGGATGCCACTGGCTGCCCATGCCTACGAAGTGCCGCCGGGCAATCGCGCCTTGCGCGTGCAGGTGGCGCGCCGGGCGATGGAAGCCGGCTGCACGCTGGCTCCGGACGATATCATCACCACCGTCGGCGCGACCGAAGCGATCAATCTCTGCCTTCGGGCCGTGGCCAGGCCGGGCGACGTCATCGCCATTGAGTCCCCAACCTTTTTCAACATTTTACAAATCATTGAATCCCTCGGAATGCGCGTATGCGAGATCCCGACATACCCGCGCCACGGGATTTGTCTGAACGAGTTGGAGGAGCGGCTGAACTGTTGCCGGATCAAGGCCTGCGTGTTCATGCTGAATTACAGCAATCCGCTGGGCAGTTGCATGCCCGACGAGAAAAAGAAGAAGCTGGTTGAGATTCTCGCGAGCCGCCAAATCCCGCTCATCGAGGATGACATTTATGGCAACCTGACGTTCGGCGCGACACGTCCAAAAGCGGCGAAGGCGTTCGATAAGGAGGGGTGGGTGATGTTGTGCGACTCATTCACCAAGACTCTGTCGCCCGGCTCACGCGTCGGCTGGGTGGCACCGGGCCGGTTCAAAGCGCGCGTCGAGTTCTTGAAGTTTGTCAATACGAGCGCCACGGCTTCCCTACCCCAGATGGCGATCGCTGAATTTCTCCAGAACGGCGGATACGATCATCATTTGCGAAAAATTCGACGCCAGTACGCGGCGCAGATGCAGCAAATGAGCGAAGCTATCACCCGGCACTTCCCGGCGGGGACAAAGCTCACGCGGCCCTCTGGCGGGATGTGCCTATGGGTCGAATTGCCGCCGCACGTCAAGGCGCTGGCCCTGTATCATCAGGCCATGGCCTCGGGGATCAGCATCGCGCCGGGGCCAATCTTTTCCGCAAAGCAGAAATACGAACGCTTTATCCGCATCAATTGCGGAAATCCGTGGTCTGACACGATCGAGAATGCGATTCACCGGCTTGGAGCCATGGCGGGATCAAGCGGTAATGGCGAGCATGGTGCGCGGAAGTGAGCGTGCGCCACACCGCGGTGAGCACTTGTGCCACCGCGAGTCCAGTTACGATCATTTCGTCCAGACAAGAATCATTTGCGCGCTTGCCAGGGCGGCAAACGCCAGGGCCAGGTACCAAAGCGGCCGCTTTTTGGTGACCAGTGAGATCGAGCCTAGGGCAATGGCAATTTGGAAAACCGAGACGGCCGTGCCCATGGCTCCGCCATGCTGGCTCGAGTTGGAGGCGGCTTCGCGCGCCACGTCACGCTTTTTTTCGAGCGCCTCGGCACCTTTCCGGATGTCGTCCTTCTCCTTGCCATATTTCGACACTTTGGCGTTGAACGCGGCAGACCCGGACGCGGTATTGGTGCCACCGGCCTCAGGGTCACTGGCGGACCTCTCACCAAGCGCCTCGTAGAGGTTCTGCTTGATCGATTTTGCCTGGTAGTAACTCCATTGATCGGAGGCTTCGGCCTGGAAGAAGGTCGCATTGTTCAGTTCTACCAAGGTGCGGCTGGAATACTTGCCGGCCCATTGCGTCGCCACGGCCGCGAGCACTGCGACGAAGACCAACGACACGGCCGTGTATTTCGTCCACGATTCACGCTGCTCCTTTTCCTTCTGGGTCGCGCGATCGGCCTTGAGGTCCGCGATGAAAGTCTTGAGCTCGGCTAATTCTTTATTCGGTTGGTTTGTCCCGTTCATAAGCTAAAAACTGGAGTGATGGAACGGTGGAGTAATGGAGAGGTGTCAGGCAGCGCCCAATCATTCCATCACTCCGTTATTCCATCGCTCCATCACTCCGTGTCGTTATTTGTTCTTCGCCGCCAGATAGCGTTCGGCGTCGATGGCCGCGGCGCAGCCGAGTCCAGCCGCGGTGACCGCCTGGCGATACACGCGATCGGCGCAATCTCCCGCCACGAACACCCCGGGGATATTCGTCGCGGTGCCGCGCGTGGGGATGATGTAGCCGGTTTCATCCATGTTAATCGCTCCCCGGAAAATCTGTGTGTTCGGGAGATGGCCGATCGCCACGAACACCCCTGCACAGTTCAGCATGTTTTCTGCCCCGGTCTTAACGTCTTTCAATCGCACCCCGGTTACTTTGTTTTGCTTCACATCCAGCACCTCAGTAACGACCGAATCCCAGACAGGTTTGATCTTGGGATGCGCCAGCGTGCGCTCGGCCATGATCTTCGAAGCGCGCAGAGCGTCGCGCCGGTGGACCAGGTAAACCATCGAACCGAAACGGGTCAGGTACAGCGCTTCCTCGCAAGCTGAATCCCCACCCCCGACCACGACCAGCGGTTGCTGGCGGAAGATCGGCAGCGCTCCATCGCATGTAGCGCAGTAAGTCACACCCTTGTTCTCCAAAAGGTGTTCGCTCTCCAAACCCAAGTGGCGATGACTGGCCCCGCTGGCGATGATGATGGTTTCAGTTCGTAGCGTCTCGCCATCCACAGTCAGCGAGAAGGGGTTTTGCGAAAGGTCCGCCGCCTCAACTTCACCAAACTGTGCGCGCGCCCCAAAGCGCTCGGCCTGCTTTTGAAAGCGCATCATGAGTTCGTAGCCGTCAACTCCTTCGGGGAAGCCGGGGTAATTCTCGACGATGGTTGTCGTCGTCAGCAGACCGCCGGGCTGCTTTCCCGTGAGCACGAGTGGTTTCAAATTGGCGCGCGCGCTGTAGAGCGCCGCCGTCCACCCTGCGCAGCCCGAACCAATGATGACTACTTTTTCCATGAGGCCGCGAAACTTAGTTTCTGAGTTGCTCATTGGCAAGAAGTGAATCCGACCGAAAAGCGCTCGACTCGGCGCATCGGAACATGCTCACTTTGCCGCGGTATGAATTTGCATCAGGCGCAGGGTGTGGCATTGGAGGCAGCCAAATCAGTCGGCGCGTTGCTCCTCCGGCATCTCGCCTTGCCTAAACGCGCTCGGGCTCGGACCCAATACGATATCAAGTTGGAGCTCGATGTTCAGTGTCAGAGACTGATTGAACGGATTTTGCGCTCGGCTTTCCCTGCTGTCGGTCTGCTCGGAGAAGAAGGCGTGGCGGGCAATCTAAACGCGGAATATCGCTGGGTTGTCGATCCTATTGACGGCACAGTCAATTTCGCTTACGGCGTTCCCCATGCGTGCGTTTCCATCGCGCTTCAGCGGCGCGAGCGCGAGCCGAAGCGCGTCGCGCAAAGTATAAGTTCCCGAAGCCGATCGCGGTCAACGCCATACCCTGACGGCTACCAAACCTTGGCAGGCGTTGTTTATGACCCGTTTTGTGATGAACTCTGGACGGCGACGGAGAGCGGACCCGCGCGGCTAAATGGCAAAATCATCCACGTCAGCCCGCGTCGGAAACTTGCAGACGCGATTATTGCCGTCGGTCTGTCCAAGAGCCGGGAACATCTGGCCGCTACATTGCCTTTGTTCAACAGGTTGGTTCGCCGCGTGCGCAAGATCCGGATCATGGGGGCAGGTGCGTTGGATTTGAGCTACGTCGCCTGTGGCAGGTTTGACGCGTATCTCGAGCGAAGCATTAGCCTGTGGGACGTTGCCGCTGGAGGGCTAATATTGGAGCGGGCAGGCGGAGAGCTTTGGTGGCAACCGATCGCTGGCGATCATAAGTTCCGAATGATCGCCAGCAACGGTCTGCTGCGGAAGGAACTGGGCGTGCGCGGATAGCCTTTCATCGCCCAGCCATTGCGCTGCTAAGCTGGTTCAAGGTAACTCTCTTCAGCCCGGGTATCGTATTGCCATCCTGTCATGGTGTCGGCGTCCTCAGTCGGACCTTGAGTTTGGCCAGAGCGTTTGCTCGATGACTCATCCTATTCTTTGCCTCCTCACCCAATTCAGCGAACGTTTGCTCATAACCGGTCGGAAAAAACAAGGGATCATATCCGAAACCCGACTGACCTCTCGGCGCGAAACCAATTCTACCCTCGCATGCGCCTTCGAACAACTCCGTCGCGAACTCTGCTTCGTCAACGCAGCATACCGTGGAAGCAGTTCGAACGGATTGCTCGGGCAAGGGCGTCAGCGCTAAAACGCATCGAAACCGCGCCGTCCGCTGGGGCGACGCCACATCCCGCAGCAAGCGCAACAGTTTCGCGTTGTTATCCGCGTCCGAAGAATTGCCCCTTTGATCCGTATCAAGGGCGGCGAATCGCGCGGAATGTACTCCCGGCGCCCCTGCGAGCGCATCCACCTCAAGTCCGGAATCGTCCGCCAACACACACATTCTGGACTTACCGTGAGCGTCAGTTTGCCAAGCGGCGGTCCACCTCGCCAGTTCAACCGCTTTCTTCGTCGCGTTCCCCTCGAACGTGCCGGCGTCCTCTGCGACCTCTGGCGCATCTGGGTAATCGTTCAACGTCAGATAGCGGATCTCGTGCCCGAGGATGGCGCGTATTTCTGCGATTTTATGCGCGTTTCGTGACGCCAGTACCAGGGTGAGCATCATTGAACGTTGCTCATCCTTGCACGTGGTGGGGCATAGGTCGAGACAGGACCGGGATCAAGATCGAAGGCGGCAAGCCTAGCTTCACTAACGCGATGGCGGCAACATTTCCATTTGCCGCGAAAATCCATTCGTTCCCGACTTGACCCACCACAATGTGCCGCTGATGTCGTTCGTGTCAGCTCCAAAACGCGGCAACCCGATAATAATCTCCGTCCCGCCGAAGTACGAGAGATAAAAGGGCAGATTGCCGCCGTTGAAATCGGTCTGGAATAGTGCTGAGGCCAAAGCGAAGGAATTATTGTTGATCCATCGGCCCTGGACCTTGACTGCCCCGGCCATGCTGATCGAGGCTGAGCCACTCCCAATTTTGTTAGTGTTCAAGTCGGACGAATTCGCGGCGACCAGTGGCGCCACCAAGGCATTATTGACGTTGGTGATCAGAATGAAACCGCGACCACCCGCTTGCGGCGCCGGGTTGGTTTTCGAGTTAAACGACTTTCCAGCGAACACTGGAGAGACGAGAACCTCGGTGCCAAGTGCGTTGGTGACTTGACCCGTGAGGAGGCCCGTCCCTCCTGACAGGTCGAGCTGCAAGGAACACACGGCCGGCAGGTATGGGCGGCGAAGCACCGGGACAGTCGCGCGCCCGCTTGGATCGAACTGTCCGCTGAAAGAAAAGCTTGTCCCCTTCATCGCCAATTTCGCGCTGAACGAGCCGTTCGGCCTGAGCTGCAGGCTCAAAGAACCTGCGCTTTCCGTGAACATGTCAAATGGCCCCAGTGCCGCTTTGTTCGTGTCGAAAAACACTCCCTGGTAGGCCCCGGCGACCACTGGGAACGGGTTCGTAACGAAGTTCGCCACGAGTGTCATCCCGTTGGTAAGCACGAAACTGAGGGTTGCATTGTTTGTGACCGCAAGTCCTTCGCCTTCCCAGCTCTGAAAGACGAAGCCTCGAGCGGGCCGCGCGGTGACGGTGTAAAGTTGTCCGAGCTCCAACATCTTGTGGGTCAAATCGGGCGACACGGTCCCTGCACCATTCGTCTGGATGACCAGCGATGCCGGGACGACATACGTGTAAAATCGCGACAGCGTTGGGGACGAGTTGGTCGAAAAATCAATACTGCGAAGCCGCACCTGGTTTTGGCCGGGCTGCAGCGTCACGATTGCCATCCAATTGGAAGTGCCTTCCGCGTACGCAGCCGGCGCTGGTGGGTCGAGAAAAGGACCACTGGTTATCTGATACTCGACATGGTCAAGGTTTGCATCGCTGGCTGTGCCCGCGAGGCAAACCCGGTTCGTGTAGAGACGTGCAAAATTGGCCGGGGCATTTGTGATCGCAATGCGCGGCGCAACCGAATCTGGCCCATGAATCCGGATGACCACTGGTGGGGAAGTGCCTGCCTGACCCAAGTCGTCTGTCGCTTGAGCAGTCAGCGAATAAAGACGAGCTTCCGCCGGCGTCCACACGAGCGAAAACGGCGCCTCGCCCACTGTGCCCAGCAAGTTTGTGGCCTCGAAGAATTCAACGTTCGTGACACTCGGGCTCACCTGCGCCGTGTTCGTGAGGATTGTCCCGAGCAGGAAATTCGTTCCCGAGGGCGAGACCGACACCGTTACGATGGGAGGAGCGACGAAGGAGATCCTAACGACCGACGAAGTGACCGCGTTGGTGCGCGGATCTGTGGCAACGGCGGTCAGCGCATAGCTGCCCGCGGCGACATTCGTGAGCAACGTCGTGTAGAGATTCGTCGCGGGGTTCGTCAGTGATACACCGACGGAGTTGGTGGCGTTCAGGAAAAATTCCACCTGACTGATACTGCCGTTGGTCTCGCCCGCCTCGGCCGTCACGAGAACTTGGGAGCCGTCGGGGAAACGAGCCTCATTCGTCGGATCGATAATACTCACGAACGGGGAGCCTGGGGGGATGACGGTCAGTACGGCGTGGTCGCTGGCCGTGGTGCCGTTTTGGTCTGTGACCAACACGTTGTATTGTCCTGCAGCATTGGTCTGGACATTGGGCAGCATCAGGGGGTTGGTAGTAGCACCGGAGATTGTAATGTCGTTGTACTGCCATTGATAAGTGAACGGCGGCGCGCCGCTGACCGCGACGCTGAAGCTCACCGTGCTGTCCACCTGGACCGTTTGGCTCTGCGGTTGGGTCACGATCTTTGGCCCGACGACAAATCCGATTACCAGCACCGGAGCATGACTCGGGTCCTCGCGGCTTCCAAAGCGCCGCACGGTTTCGCGCGAAGCTTCTCGCTCGCTGATGAGCATCCAGCCGAAATTCGTGCTCGGATCGTTCAGCCAGGCCTGGACGTCGGCCACGAGGCCGGTAGTGGAATTGAACGTATAGGGACCGAATCCGTTAATGAAATTCGTAGCGCTGAATGCCCCGACGTAATCGACATCCGCGCCGCCTCCCGGCGGTGTCCACGGGGTGGAAGGATGGAAGCGGTTGTTCCAGGTGGCCTGGCCCGCGGTCGCGGGCGACCCGAGCATCGTGCCTGCGCCGTTGCCTTCTCCCCAATCCCGCAGCACCCGATTCAGCGAAAAGATGGAGCCCAGGGGACTCGGCGGTACTTTGACCACTTGAATGTCGAATGCGGCTGAAGTAATCGTGGCGCTGGAGGGAACTTGGGTCAGATCAAATTTGAACAATCCTCGGCTGCGCTTGAGGAGCCGGATCGTTCCGGCGGCGACGTCAGTCAAGCCGCCAAGATTGTTGTCGGGCACGTACTCAAACAGGGAAGTATCGGCGATCGGAGTGAGCGTAATAGTGTCGGCCGATGTGTCACCGAACGACAAGGTTGCGATTGATAACACTGCGATTCCGATTTTTGCCCGAAAAGACGCCCCGTGGTGCCGACGCGGCTGATCCTCACCCCGGTCGAACTGCCGAATCCACAAATCAGCAAAAGAATAACGCATAAGAGCGTTTCATTTCATTATTCATGTCGAGTTCAAGGCCACTTCATCACCAAGGTGGCGAAGACGCCGTGAGCGGTGTAGTCGTTGATGCCTCCGCCGCTGGGTTCCAAATAACGATAGAAGGCATACCGCAAGTTCGTGTTAAGATTCTTGGTCAACCGCCGGGACACCCCGGCCATCACACCGTGCCGAGTGTAACTCAGTCCCAGGGGCAGTCCGTCGCCCTCATTGTTTTGGCCATAGTCTGCCCGGGAAAAGGAATAGGCACAATGAAACCTCGTCGCCTCGTTCAAGGTGTAGTCCGCACTGGCAATGATGGAATAAACATTGCCTTTGTACGGCGCGACCGACGGACTTCCGTTTTGCGCCGTGGTAGTGCGAGAATCGCTGTAAGTGAACGTACCGGCAAAGTAAACGCGCTGGAAAGGAGTCACGGTGAGGCCGAGGCCGAATACGTGGGCGTCATATTTTCCCGCGAGGAGACCCTCCCGCTGGTCGCCCCCTGGAACCGGATCCGTAGTGGTGGAGTAATCCGTATTGACCCATTGGTAGGTGAAGGTTGTTCGCAACCAATTAGCCGGCCGCAGCACTAACTTTGCTTCTGCCTCATCCGTATCAATCTTCCGATGGCGGATAAACTCTGAATAGCCCGGATTATTGGTTAGGGCTCCCTGCCCGTCCACGGTTAAGTCCAAGCGTTTGTCGTAGTCCGTATCACTGAGTCGATTCTTGTAGTGCGCGCTAAAGGTAACCCAGCGCCATGGCGAAGTATTAAACCCCACGCGGCCGTCTCGCAGATTGTTGCGTGCGTCGGTGTCGCGCAGGAACGGGCTTCCGGCGTCTTCATGCTCGAATTGTCCGATACTCTCCTGCTCGAAACGAGTTTCCGCGAACAGCACCGTGAACGGTATCCCGGTATATCGCAGGCCGGCATTTTCCATTACCTTGGCTTTGTCCAAATCCGACTGAATCGTGGCCGGCGTGTTCGTGAAACTATACGGGGTGTACGGATCGCCTTCATCGAGGTTAATTTTTCCAGCCCCTTCCTGCCGTTGCCATTCGCTTTGCACCCCGAGCGAAAGGCTCAATCCGGTGATAGGGCCCAGCAGGCTTCCGACGCTGAACGCGTGGGCCTCGCGTTTCAGGACGATGACGTCGCTCGACCAAAATCGGCCCGTAGTCGGCACCCCAGCCGAATCCAGAGTTTGCTGGCTAAACGAAGCATCCCCATCAAATCGGGAATACAAATAGCCGCCCGAAAGCAGCCACCAGTCTGTCACCTGCCGCTCCAGTCGCAGCGTGTTCATGCCCTGTATGTGGCTGCCGCCTTCTCGCGTTTGGATCACCGTATCCGGGCCCGGCCCCAGATCGACATTCTGGGCATCCTGCCGAAGTGTCATCAGCCTGTAAATCTCCACACGCGCGTTGTCCTCCAGGTGCCATCCCCAAAAATCATACGTCAGATCCAGTTTCGCGATATGGACCCGCTCATCGAGGTGTTTCGCCGATGGATAAATGTTCTTCCCATCACCTGCTTTGGGATTGCTCTTTCCGCTCACCGTTCCCCATTCCAGCAACGACTTGGCGCCGTCCTTATACTGATATTCGTAACCGAGCACGATCTGTGGCAGGTTGGGCAGTGTCAGGCCGATATCGATCCACGCCCGCCCAAGGTCTAGGTGCAAGTCTCGGTTCAGATCGAAAGACGGCACCGCGAACGGGCGATAATAGCCTCCAGTATCATCGTAATACCGCCGCCACTGCTCAAATCCTCCGCGCACGAATCCCACGTCTGACTTCTCCAGCGCAAGCTTGACTTGAAAATCCTGGTCGGGAACTAACGCTCTGCCTTCCGCCGAAAACTTCTTATCAGGACCAATTTGCTCTTGCAGCGAAAAATGCTCCAAACCGCCCCCGAAACCTTGCCGCATTCCTTCAAGCTCGCGGAATTTTGCTTTGTCACCGGTCACACCGATCCAGCGAAGCGTTGGCGCGGCGGAAAATGTGAATTGGACCGGCGGGTTGGTCGCGCCCCATTGAAAGCCTTGGTCGATCCACGCGCGGAACAGCCCCACCTGTTGCGCCGTGAGCGGCTCGCCTTTGCTCGGCGGCGGCATTTCCATATCGGGCACGAGCCGCGCGATGTAATGGACAAGCGGGCTCTGCGCGCTCTTGCCAGGAATGATATCAATGCCGTTGTCCCCGCCCTTGAGAGCCGATTCCCGGTTGTCCAACCGGAAATGACTCTTAGGCCGCTCCGGTCCGTGACAACGCCAGCAGACGGTTTCCAGAATCGGTTTGATATCGCGCTCAAATTCCACAGTAGTAGCAGCAGGTGGAGGCAGCTTGCTTTCATCAACCGCCGCTCGAGCGGAAACCGCTACGGCCAGGAGACAAAATGACGAATGACGAATGACGAATGACGAAAAAATGCCCAAATCCGGAAGTCGAATGCCCCTGCTCGAATCCGCCGATCGTATTCGAGATTCGTCGTTCGGAATTATCTCGTCATTCGTCATTCTTCATTCGTCACTTGCCGGCGCGTATCACTGCTGCTCCCGTTCAACGTCTCAATAAAGCATCCTCGGGTGCATGTTCGAGCCATGCACCGAACTGTGGCAGCCTGCGCTCCAGCAGGCACCCTGCTTCAAATATGGTGTGTGGTCTTTGATCCCGATGAAAATCTGACCCGTCGGCCCATGCTGGGCTTGCGCATGGCATTTGAGACAAAGATTTGGATCGCTTTCGACCAGCAGCTTGCGGTTTACCGAACCGTGTGGGTTGTGACACACGGTGCAACCTTCGCGCAAGGCCTCATGCTCGAACACAAACGGCCGCGTCTGCTCGCGATGACATTCGGCGCAGTTCTGATTAAGTCGAGCCATCGCCAAGCCGCGCGCGGGCTTAAAGATATCGGCGCCATGGGGATCATGGCATTGCACGCAATTCATCCGGCCTTCGAGGACCGGATGATGCTGGGGAAGGTTGAATTCGGCATGGGTCTGGAGGTGGCACCGGAAGCAGGCGGCCGGATCCTTCCCGGGATTGACGATGAACTTTCCGCGCCCGCCGCCCGCTTCGAGGTGCTTGCTGCCGGGTCCGTGGCATGATTCGCAGCCGGCCTGGCCTGCCAACTTCGCGCCTTCGAAATGCAGGCGGCCGTGCGCGCTGGCAGGGAAAATGCGCGTTATGTTTGTGTGACAATCATAACAAGCCCTATTGCCGACGTACGTTGCTCCGGGAATCTCGGGCGGTGCGACGACGGTCCGAGTGATGGAAGTACAGGCGTTCAGCAAGAGGCCTACCCCTAAAGCGACGGAGAAAGCCAACGCCAGGGTGATTGTTTGTTCCGCTTTCAATTCTGATTCCGCGGCCACTCTATCGCAGTCAATCCCAGCACGCAACCGAGCGCCTAGCACGGCGTGACGGAGCGAATCCCGCCTTGCCGAACACCTCTGCGCGAGTATTGCAGAGGGCCCCGCGGGAAAGCACCTCGCAGCTTTGCAGCTCGCTCCTCAGGAACTGCGAAAGAACCGATCAGTTGGATATCTTCCCTTAATGCGCTTTGGACATTCGCCCGGCAACTTGTCGATTCCCTGATTCCTTCACGGTTTGGCACTCGTTTGCCGAGGGCGCTCCACCCCTCCATCCCGGGCATCCTCCCGTTCAACAACCGCGGCGTCGTGGCCCGCGGCTGCCATCACTTGGCTGGCGTCGCGTGACACCGATTGGCTTGTTACTGCGGCGGCTTTGAGTATCTGTTCCGCGATCGCGTCCGCGAGGTTGCCGCCGATGGGGAAGGCCATTTGCAAATGACCGGCGGGGTCGATAATGAGCGTGCGAAAATTGTGATTAAATAAGCTCCCTTCGCGTGTCGTTGTCACATCTGAAAGACGCGCTAGTTCCGCTATCTTATCAGACGCTCCGGTGAGAAAACTCCAGTGGTTCGGTTCGTAATGGTAGTGCTCGGCGTAAGTTTTCAAAACGGCAGGCGTATCAAACTCGGTATCGAAAGACACCGATATGAAATGCCAATTGGTCGGTGCGTTCGGCAGGTGGGCAAGTTTGCGCGAAGCCTGCTCGAAATTCTTCGAAAGTCGGGGACAAAAATCGGGGATCGGGCAACGCGTAAAGAAGAAGGTAATGGCCAGCGCCTGCCCCTGGAACTGAGCCAGGCTGACGGGTTGCCCTAGTTGATTGGTGAACTTGTAATCCAGCAACGGATGCCGACTGGCGTCCGGTCGCGATGCCTGCACGTTCTTGTCGCTGACCCTGGCCGGTGCCAGATGCTCTTGCCCCGTCTTTCTGATTTTGTCGATCCAACTCTCATAGTCGCTGACGAGGAGTCGAAACGAGATTTCGTCACCTTCTCGCAAACCCGCCAGTACTTCGGCCGAAGCGATTTTGAACGGCATGGTCATAGCCGGCATGTAATTCGTGATCGCCTCGTGTTGGATCTCGACTGTCCGGCCGTCGTCGCGGATCTTCCGCAAAATGCCTCTAGCCGAGAATATGCGGGCGCCGTCAGTATGGGACCGTTCGGGCAGCCTTTCGGCGGCCTCAGGGCCTTGTTCAATGACTCGGGTGGCCTCAGAGCCGTTTTCCCTCGCTTGGCGCGCTTCAGTGCGAAGAGCAGGCGCGCTCGGCTGACCAAAGTAGGCGGCCGTGAGCAAGCTCAGCATTGCCAGTCCGCAAAAGCAGCGTACTGTCGTTTCGAGTCTTCGCTTCGCGAGCAAGGGCGCCAGGGATGGCCGGTGCATGGAACTCATGGATTCGGCAACCGCGCGACTCGGTAGAAGTTCAAGCCCGGGCCGGCGGCGCTATCGGTGAAAGTAACGCTGCTGCCCGCAGCGGTGTTGGTGCTGAGAGGTATAAAACTGCTCAGGCTCAGGCTGCTGGAGCGTTGAACTACATAGCGCAGCCCGGCATTCGCCGTATAGTCAAACCGGAACTGACCCCCAGAAAGCCACAGTGGATTGCTCAACAAGATGGCCACGGGCGTCACCACAGAGATCGAAACTTTATTTGTGCCGGTGTCCCCGAGGCTATCCGTCGCCACCGCAGAAAATGAATAGCTCCCAGCGGCAAGAGCGCTAGCCACTACTGTATAGGGACCGGTGGTTTGGTTGGTGAGCGAGGTTGTCCCCTGAAAAAACTCGACGTTTGTGACATTGCCGCTGCCGTCGGCAGTCGTGGCTGTAATTCTCACATCGGCGGGTGCGCTGAATACGGTGCCGTCCGCAGGATTGGTAATGGTCACGGAGGGCGGAATGTTGCCGGCCGATGCAACATTTACCGAGCCCTGAAAGTAATGGACTGAGCAGCTATATGGAAAGTTGCCACTGTTGGGGAACATCCACGTAAAGGTGTAGGGCATGTTTTGAGGAAGGGAATCCCATATGAATGTATCGCTGGTGGTGGAATGATTATTTCCGGCCCATGTCCACTTAACCGAGTCGTTGACATTGATGGCAACGTTCGGCGGATCAAAATATCCACCGTAGAAGGAGCTATATATCGTTACATTGGTCTCCGCCGCGGCGGCGGGTAATGAACAGCCAAAAAACGCCAGGCAAGCGGACGCGGCCACTAACCATGTAACCTTTCGCGTTGGAATTGTGTGTTTCATAAGTCGTTTCATAAGTCTTTAGCTGCGATTCGTGAACGGTTTGGATCCAAAAACGGGCTGTCAAAACCTGTCCGTTTCAAAGATTTTGGGTCGGCTTCAGTTTTGATGACGGGCTGAGGGAACTTCCCTCGTCGAGGTTACGATGAATGGGCGGGCTAATTGTTCCCGCTAGCCGCACAATTCCGATTCATCGTTTTCGCGGTCGGAACGTGCATTGCCGGGAAGCTATTGCTAAAAAAGAACGAGCCGTGGGTGACATTCGTAGCCCCACCGACGTCCCTCTGCAGCGGGGCGTCGACGAGCCATCCAACCAGAAGAAGCTTTCTGAGTCACATGACTGCTTTGCACCAGGAGCAGTGGCTTCGTCCAGGCATGGTCCTCCCACGAATGAATGCCGAGCCGCCTGGCGGCCGGGCCTGCGGCGCTATCGCGGGACAGCCCATCCAGGCGGCCGGCAAATCTGTTTGGCGGGCGAAGCCGACGGCTTAAGTCACGTTCGGCAGGCTGGTGGATCGCTGTCCTGCCGGTAAGCCCGCATCGGAATTGAAGACCATTCTGTCTCATCGCTCGCGGAGGGAATCCTTCCCTCACAACCTTGAGACGCTCGAGTCGCGATCTTGTTCCCGACACTGGAATGATTTTGATCTCGCCTTCACTGGCTCGGAGATCTGAAATTGCAGCTAAGTTTTTGCTACCAAACGGGAACAAACTCTCGTCTGATGAGTCATACCCATGCGAGCGCGGAACGCCTGGACTTTGAAAGCCTGGTCGAACAATATTATCGGCCGCTCTATCAGTTTGCCTTCAGCCTGACTCGGTCGGAGTCTGAAGCGTGCGATTTAACACAGCAGACATTCTATATCTGGGCCACGAAGGGCAATCAGTTGAGAGATCCGTCGAAAGTGAAAAGCTGGCTGTTCACGACCCTCCACCGCGAGTTCCTGGAAACTCATCGGCGCCAGTCGCGTTTTCCCCACTATGAACTGAGCCAGGTGGACAGCGAACTGCCCACGATTTCTCCCACGCGGATAAACGAGTTGGACGCGGCGCAAGTGCTGCAGGCGCTCAGGCAAATTGACAGTGTGTATCAGGCGCCCGTCGCGTTATTTTACCTGGAGGATTACGCCTACAAAGAGATCGCGGAGATTTTGCGCGTGCCGATGGGCACGGTGAAATCCCGGATCGCGCGCGGGATCGCCCAATTGCATAAGGCGCTGGCTGGCGGCGAATCCGCAGGACCGGCGCCAAAGGAAGACCGTGAATAGTCGCGAGGCCAAACAGATTCTGCTGCTCTATCGGCCACGCGTCGCCGACAAGGACGAGCCCGAGCTGGCCGCCGCGCTGGCGCTGGCCGAACAGGATCCGGAACTGCGCCGCTGGTTTCACCAGCATCGCGTCACGCAAGAAACATTGCGCGCCAGCTTCCGGCAGCTCCCCGTGCCTGACGGCCTGAAGGAACAAATCCTCTCAGAGCGCAAAGCGCACACGGCCCTTCCGATGACGCGAAAACTGGTGCTGATCGCGCTCAGTGTGGTGATCATGTTTTTGCTGGCTGGAGTCTCGTTTTCTCTGCTGCATCGGCCGGAGGACCGGACCTTTGCCAATTTCCAAAGCCGGATGGTGCGGACGGTTTCGCGCGCGTACCCCAAGATGGATTTGGAAACCTCGGATACAGGTAGAATTCGCCAATACCTGGCCCAACATCAGGCCCCCGGCGACTACGTGCTGCCCCCAAGACTGGAGAATACCACCAGCACCGGCTGCGCGCTGTTGCAATGGCGAGGCAAGCCAGTTTCCATGATTTGCTTCAATTCCGGACTCACTCCCACCCCGAACGAGCCAGATCTTTTCCTCTTTGTCATCAATCGAGGCGACGTGCCCAACGCGCCCTCTAGCGCATCGCCTCTGTTCACGCAAGGCGACGCGATCTCCACCGCGACCTGGAGTGCTGGTGATAAGACTTACCTTCTGGCTGGACAGGGTGGAGAGTCGTTCCTCCGCCGCTACTTCTAACCAAAAGCTGGTGCGAATCTAACCAACTGAGCGCCAATAGCTTAGTCGCGGTCGATGCTCATGTGATCAGTGACCCAGCTAAAATCGCCCCACTCGCTTCTTGGCAGCTTCATCGGCAACTGCGCTCCGTCGGGTCGAGGTGGCGCTTTCGTGCTGGCGAAACGCCAGCGGTGTGTTTCGCCATGTCCGTCGGCGAATGCGAAACAGGCCGCGCCATTGTGGTACGAAGCGGGCAGGTCGGTCCATTCCCATGAGTACGCCCGGTTGATGAAATAGCCGTCATTAATGCTGTCCGGGTGCTCATCGAGAAAAACAAAGATGCCGGATGGCGCGGGAATGGTCGAGAGGCTGAAAAACTGAACGTAATCGGGGTTATTACGATTGACGCCGGTTTGAGACAAGTCGCCGACATCTCCGATCATTGCGTTCATCGAATAGCTCCGGATGCGTGCTGTCCACCCGGCCGCACGCTGGATATCGCTTAACACATTGTCCGCCGGACAGCGATAAATGTTCACTATTTTGCTGGCATAGGGTCCAAGGCTGGCTTCCTTGATCGTGGCCAGATTCGTGTTATCCGGCTTCAATTCCCAATTAAGTACATTGTTTACCCAGTTCAGGTAATTTGCGGGGGCGACACCGCGAATTTTGATATCACCTCCCAGGTTGTACGCCAGCCGTCCGTTATGGTCGTCGGCGTAGAGCTGCCAGGCCAAATCGAGCTGCCGCGTGTTACTGAGGCAGAACACACCTTGCGCTTTAGCTCGCGTTTTGGATAATACCGGCAATAACAAACTCGCCAGGATTGCGATGATCGCAATCACGACCAGCAACTCGATCAGCGTGAAGCCCGCCCTGCGCATCCTGTCGCTCCGGATGGCGGCTGATGACCGTGAAAAACTGGCGCACATAATTGCGACTTTCGAACGGGTAGCGGGTCGATGCTCTCCCATTCAGATACTACAAACGCCCGAATCTGTCAAAGCTGCAAATGCGGGAACAAAATCCGCACGCAGCCGTCTTAGCATTATCTAGCAATCGGAAATTCAAAGCTTAGACCCGAACTGGCTATGAACCAACTACCTGTCATCTTGATCGGTTTTGCTCTGGCCGGCAGCATCGCCCTATCCTCCCGGGCAGACTTGACCACCAATCTGAACCCCATCGTGGATTCTTCTATTCATAAGTTTTCCGCGGATCTTAACTTCGGAACTGAGGGCTCGATGGCTGCGGGAGACACCGGCACCACCGGCGGCAACGAGGTCCGGCGGGCGCTGCTCGCATTCGATCTTGCCGGAAGCATCCCCGCGGGAGCAACGATTACCTCTGCGAGCCTCCAAGTGATCGTCGTCACCGTGCCCCGTTCCGCGGTGAACTCCACCTTCGATCTACGGCGCCTGTTGAAACCCTGGAACGAAACGTCAGTGACTTGGAACTCAGCCTCGACTGGAGTTCCCTGGGACCAGCCGGGAGCGACTGGCACGAGTGATTCCGCAAGCAGTGCCAGCTCCACGGTCCCCGTCACCAGCCTCGGTAACTACGTATTTGCTTCTACACCCGACCTGCTGGCGGATGTGCAGGCTGCTGTGGACGGCAGTGCGCCGAGTTTCGGCTGGCTGCTCGTTAGTGAAAGCGAGGGGACTGCGTACACTGGCCGGCAGTTTGGCACTCATGAGGACACGGTGAATACCCCTGTGCTCACGGTTACCTATACGGTTCCCTCCTCGCCCCCACCGCCGAACCCTCCGCTCATTTCCCAGCCTGCCATCGTGGCCAACCGGATTCAGTTCTCATTCCTCGCCCAATCGAACGTGGCGTACGTGGTTGAATCCCGTGCAAACGCCGCCAGCGGCACCTGGAACACCGTGACCAGCATCACCGCTCAGGCAAGTGACAGCACTATCGTCGTCTCCGATCCAATAACGGTGAGCAGGAACTTCTACCGGGTCCGGACGAATTGACTCCGGCGAATCCAACTCTGCCATTGTCTGGCCCGCCGGATTTCGCGATATTCCGGCCCCTATGGCAGGACGCCAGCAATATCCTTTCCATCTAATCGAGCCCAAGTGGCAGAAACATTGGGAGGATCGGCAGATTTTTCGTGCCTGGAACCCAGGTGAGACAGTTCCTCCAGACCATCCCTTCGCTCGCCGGCACCCTCGGCTCAAACCCGAGCAAGTGCCCAAGTTCTATATCCTGGACATGTTCCCCTACCCTTCAGGCGCAGGGTTGCACGTAGGCCATCCTGAGGGCTATACCGCCACGGATATTATAGCGCGCTATCATCGGGCACGAGGCTGGCACGTCCTGCATCCGATGGGCTGGGATGCCTTTGGCCTCCCCGCCGAGCAGTATGCCATAAAGACCGGCCAGCACCCGCGGCAGACGACTGAGGAGAATATCGCCACATTCAAACGCCAGATAAAGGCGCTCGGCTTCAGCTACGACTGGAGCCGCGAAATCGACACGACCGATCCCGCCTATTTCAAGTGGACCCAATGGATATTTCTGCAGCTCTACAACTCCTGGTTCAACCCGACTACCAATCGAGCCGAGCCAATCCACACTCTGCCCTATCCACCGGAGCTCCAATTGCCTGCAGCCGACCTCGAACCAAAACGCCGCGGCTACTGCGATTCCAAACGGCTCGCGTTCGTCAGCGAAGCCCCGGTCTGGTGGTGTGAACAACTGGGCACCGTGCTGGCCAACGAAGAAGTCGTGGACGGCGTGAGCGAGGTGGGCGGTTTTCCGGTCGTGCGCAAGCCTATGCGACAGTGGATGCTGCGCATAACTGCCTTCGCCGAACGTCTCCTCACTGATCTCGATACGATCGAGTGGAGCGAGTCCCTTAAGGAAATGCAGCGCAATTGGATCGGGCGGAGCGAAGGCGCGGAAGTGGATTTTCCGTTGCCGAATCAGGGAACCAGGATCCGCGTTTTCACCACGCGGCCCGACACGCTTTTCGGCGCGACCTATATGGTCCTCGCGCCGGAACACAAGTTGGTGGATGCCATCACCACGGTGGAGTGCCGTGCGGCCGTCCGGGCCTACCAGCAGGCTGTGTCGAAAAAGAGCGACCTGGAACGCACCGAGCTCGCGAAGGAAAAGACTGGCGTATTCACCGGCGCCTATGCCATCAATCCGGTCAATCAGCAGAGGATACCTATCTGGATCGCTGATTACGTGCTCATCAGTTACGGCACCGGGGCCATCATGGCAGTGCCCGGCCACGATGTTCGCGATCTGGAGTTCGCCACGAAATTCAACCTGCCCGTCATTCAAGTCGTCCAACCGCCGGCGGGCAAGGACTGGCGCGGCTTCGTGGACGATGGCGTCTCCGTCAATTCCGCCAACGCAGAGATTTTACTCAACGGGCTGCCGACGCCCGAGGCCAAGCGCCAAATCACTCATTGGCTCGAGAGCAAACACCTGGGTAAGAAGACCATCAATTACAAGCTCCGCGACTGGCTCTTCAGCCGCCAACGCTATTGGGGCGAGCCGTTCCCGATCATTTGGAGAAAAGGTTCGGACGGCCAGGCATATCACGAGGCCCTTCCAGAATCCGCGTTGCCAGTGTCGCCGCCGCAGCTCGATGATTACAAACCCACACCCGATGGCCAACCGCCGCTGGCTCGGGCGACCGATTGGGTGAACCTAACCGACGGCTCTAAGCGCGAGACAAATACGATGCCCCAATGGGCCGGCAGTTGCTGGTATTACCTGCGCTACCTGGACGCAAAAAACTCAAGTGCTTTCTGCAATTCTGAGGCCGAATGCTACTGGATGGGCACGGCAACAGCGTCTGCCACGCCTTCCGCGGACAAGCCAACCCCCGGTATAAATCTATACGTCGGCGGCACCGAGCACGCCGTGCTGCACCTGCTCTATGCCCGATTCTGGCACAAGGTGCTCTCCGACCTTGGCCACGTCTCGACTCCCGAGCCATTCTTCAAGCTGGTTAACCAGGGCCTGATCCTCGGCGAAGATGGCCAAAAGATGTCGAAGGCGCGCGGAAATGTCGTAAACCCTGACGACATGGTGAACGAGTTCGGGGCGGATGCCCTCCGACTCTACGAGATGTTCATGGGCCCGCTCGAAATGGTGAAACCATGGAGCACCAAAGGGGTTGAAGGTGTCTATCGATTCCTGGGACGCGTTTGGCGGTGTTTCGTGGATGAGAAGAGCGAAACCGACTTCGAGCAGAATTCGACCGCAGACCCAGAACGCAGCGCGGCTTTTCTCGAGAAGATTCAGCTCAGCCCGGCAATCACGAACATCGAGCCGACGAACCTCCAGCTCAAAGCTCTTCACGCCTGCATCAAGAAAGTCACCGAGGACCTGGATGAACTCAAATTCAACACTGCCATTTCGGCCCTGATGGTCTTCGTCAATGAGGCGATGAACTGGGAGCGCAAACCGTCTTCCATCATGCGCGAGTTTTTGATCCTGCTGCAGCCGTTCGCACCGCATTTGGCGGAAGAGCTCTGGAGCAAAATGTCCAACGGCCAACGGCCAACGGCCAAAGCGGCTGCTTTGGAATGCGCTGGGACTTTGGACCTGGCTTACCAGCCTTGGCCAAAATTTGATCCGGCTTTGCTCGCCGAGGAAACTCTCGAGATCCCCGTTCAGGTAAATGGCAAGCTGCGCGATGTCGTTCGCGTGACGGCAACGGCGACCCAGTCGGACCTGGAGTCAGCCGCGATGGCATCGGAAAAGGTAAAGACATTTATAGCCGGCAAAACAATCCGGAAGGTCATTATTGTTCCCCGTAAGCTGGTCAATATAGTCGTCGCCTAACCGGAGATACCTCATCGCTCTGTAGCCGCGTCTCGTCAGAGCGCCGCATTCCTCGGGTCAAGGAGCGGAGGCGCTCTGACGAGACGCCGCTACAAACCGAGTAACTATTCACGAGGGTATGAGAAATGTTCGGGCTAATATGTCATTGTCGCAGGCTTGCGCCGATAGTATAGTTCTATGCGTGAACCGCTTGACCAGCAAGGAACAGTTGGTTCTGTGTGTCATTCTAGGACTGCTTCTGACGGGCTGGGCCGTTCGAGCTTATCGAACCGCTCATCCTCCTGCATCCGCCGTCGAACAAGAGAAACGCTAATATGCACGAAGTGAGTTTTGAAGAAGCGCTCGATTTGATTCGGGCCAAGGACCCGCGTTTTCAGCGCGAGGCCTACCATTTTGTGAAAGATGCGCTCAACTACACGCAGAGGAGTATTGGCCGCCAGCGCCGCGCCCGCAAGCACGTCACCGGCCAGGAATTGCTCGACGGCATCCGCGCGTTCGCGCTGGAGAAATATGGACCAATGACGGTGATGCTCCTGGACGAATGGGGCGTCCACAACTGTCGCGACTTCGGCGAGATCGTCTTCAACATGGTAGAAATCGGCTGGCTGGCGAAAACGGAAGACGATAGCCGCGCGGATTTCGAAGGCGGTTACGATTTTTTTGAAGCTTTTCGCAAGCCGTTTTTGCCCGCCTCCAAGTTGCCTTCCCCCAAGCCGGCGGAAAGTACCGCCCAATCTTCGTCCCGGTGAGGCTCAAACCAACGTTCATGGGCGCCTCCACCGCTTCGCTGGAGGGTTCACGGGCTGATCAGACTCTGGCCAGGGCGGCTTCCCGGCCAACTGAAGACCCAACCCAAGCGGCCTGCCCCGACGAGGAGCCGATTCCCCCGATGCCGCCAGGGGTCAGGCTCACTACGTTGGACAACGGGCTGACCATAATCGTGCGCGAAGACCACAGCGCGCCGGTGGTCTCGGCCCAAGCCTGGTGCATGGCCGGCAGCATTCATGAAGGAAAATGGCTCGGCGCGGGGCTTTCCCACGTGCTGGAACACATGCTCTTCAAAGGAACCTCCACCCGACCAGCCAGCCGCATCGATCAGGAGGTTCAGGAGGCCGGCGGCCAGATGAACGCTTTCACTTCGTTCGACCGCACAGTTTATCACATTGACGTGCCGAACACCGGCGCCAGGGTCGCCCTCGATATCCTCTGCGATGTCATGCAAAACGCCGCCTTGCCTGCGGACGAGCTCGAAAACGAAATGCAAGTCATCGTCCGCGAGATGGACATGAACATGGACGATCCAGGCCGGCGCGCCAGCCGCCGCCTGTTCGAAACCGCTTACACACGGAGCCCCTATCGCTTCACCGTCATCGGTTACCCCGACATTTTCCACCGGCTCCAGCGGGAGGACATTCGAGGTTACTACGAGGAGAAATACGCCGCGAACAACGTGTTTTACGTCGTCGCCGGCGATGTAAAGGAACCGGAGGTCGTGGCTCAAATCCAGGCGGCCTACGCAAAGAGCCGCGCCCGCCCACTGCCGCCGGTGGTGCTGCCCGAGGAGCCGAAACAGACCGGACCGCGCGAGATCATCGAAGAAGCGACTATCGAAATCGCGCATTTTCATTTCGCCTGGCATATTCCCGAGCTGCGGCACACCGATGTGCCCGCTCTGGACGTGCTGGCGGCACTGCTCGGTCACGGCCGCAGCTCGCGGCTCTACCGGGCGATTCGGGAGAAAAAAGGACTCGTCACCTCAATCGAAGCCTGGACGTACAGCCCCGGCAATCCTGGTCTGCTCGGCCTGAGCGCGACCGCAATTGCCGACCGATTTGACCCGGCCCGACTAGCCATGCTCGAAGAAGTCGAGCGCATAAAAGCCGAGTCGATCCCGGCGGAAGAGCTGAGCAAGGCCGTCAAGCAATTCATCGCCGGAACCCTCGCCGCTCGCAAAACTATGCAAGGCCAGGCGCAGGACCTAGGCGGGAGCTGGCTTGCGGCCAATGACTTGAATTTTTCCGAACGCTACCTCGCCGCCATCAAGCGTGTCCGGCCCGCAGACTTGCATCGCGTCGCGCGCGAATACTTAACGACCGAGAACCGGACGCTCTACGCTCTGCTGCCGGTCGGGACAGCGCCCAGGACCACGCTGGCAGCCGTTGCCGAGGTGGACCGGGCGATTCAAAAATTCGACTTCCCCAATGGACTGCGCTTGCTGGTCAAAGAAGATCACCGCCTGCCGTTCGTCGAATTCCGCGTTGTGTTCAAAGGGGGCGTGCTGGTCGAAAGCCCGGAAAACAACGGCATCACACAATTGACAGCCAATCTGATGCTCAAGGGGACCCGGAATCGTTTGGCAGAGGAGATTGCCGCTCAAATCGAGTCCGTCGGCGGCGCCATCGACAGCTACGGTGGAAATAACAGCTTCGGCATTAACCTCGAAGTCATGCGCGGCGATTTCGCGGAGGCACTGGGTCTGCTGGCAGACGTGTTGCTCGTGCCGACGTTTCCCACAACCGAACTCGACCGCGAGCGGGGAATTCAACTGGCCGCCATCCGCGCACAGAAAGACCAGTTGCTCCCGAGCGCGTTTAAGACTGCCCGCCGGGCACTTTTCGGAAAGAGCGGTTATGGCCTCGATGTTCTCGGCAGCGAGGAGAGTGTTCCAAGACTGCAATCGGCAGACCTGCGAGGCTTTCATCAACAGCATACGGTTCCCGGAGACTGCGTCCTCGCCATCTTTGGCGACGTTGGTACGTCCGTGGTTCGCGAGGCAGTCGAAAAAGCACTCGGCTCCTGGCGGCCCGTCGCCCCTTCCGCGATCCCGCCGAAGCGAAGTGAAGGCGGACGCTCCTCGACCCTCGCTTCCGTCCGGCGCACCACCGAACCCCACGATAAGAAGCAGGCCGTGCTCGTGATCTGCTTCCCCGGCGCTACGCTCTTCGACCCGGACCACTATGCACTGGATCTTCTGCAAGAGGCGTGCAGTGACCTTGGTTCACGGCTGTTTTTGCGCATTCGGGAAAAGCTGGGCCTGGCGTACTATGTCGGCGCGCAGAACTTCGTCGGGCCGGCGCCCGGCTACTTCGCTTTTTATGTCGGCACCGCTCCGGACAAGCTGGATCTGGTGGAAAAGGAAATGCTCCACGAAGCCGAGTTGTTGCGCGCGGAAGGTCTGACTGCCGAGGAACTCAACCGCGCGAAGGCTAAAATCATTGGCCAAAAGAAGATCGCCCGCCAGGACCTCGGCCATCTCGCAATGGCAACCGCGCTCCACGAACTTCATGGCCTGGGCTACGCTCACTACAACCGCGAAGATGCCCTCTTCGAAGCTGTGACTCTTTCGCAAATCAAGGCCGTCGCCGAAAAATATCTCCGTCCGGATGGGACCGTCATTGCCACGCTGAAGCCCGGCCGCGTGCACGAGTAAGACCCGTCCGGAGGAGGCTCTAAGTTCCAAGAGTTTTTTCATCGACATCAACCGCTCCGCGCGGCAAGATCGCCTCAGGCTCGGAAAGGTTACGCCTTATGGCCCGGTTGGTCGTTAATCCAGGCTCGCCCACGGCTTGGGAAATTGAACTCAAGCCCGGCGCTAATACTATCGGACGGGGCTTTGCCAATGACTTCAAGATCCCCGATCCGTCGGTGTCGGCTTCCCATTGCCAAATCACTTTCGAAAACGGCAACGCCATCATCAAGGACCTCGGCTCGACGAACGGCACGTTCGTCAATCGGGCCAAGGTGACCGAGACAGCGTTGCAACCCGGACAAACAATCCACCTGGGTGGTGTCGAGATGGTCTTTCATGCCGAGGCCCCAAATCCTCTGCCCGTGACCGCGCGCGTGGTGGAGAGAGCGACGGCGCCGCAGCCGCTACCGGCTGTGCCGCCGCCCATGCCGCCGATGGCGATACCGACCCCGGTCACCAGCCCGCAGACCTGCAAGTTTCATCCGAAAACGACTGGCCGGTATTTTTGCAACCAGTGCCAGTTGGCCTATTGCGAACTCTGCGTTACGTCGCGGTCGGTTGGGGGTGCTTTGCACAAATACTGCCGCCGCTGCGGCGCCGAGTGTCTGCCGCTACACGTGCAGGTGCAGCGGTCCGACGAGTCCCAGAGCTTCTATCGGCGGCTGCCTGGCGCATTTGTTTATCCGTCGCGTGGATCTGGCATTTTCGTTTTGATTGTCTCGACAATTGTCATCTTTGCCTTGGATTTCATCAGCAAAGGGTGGCTGTCGGTTTTCACGAAGATGGCTTTTTTCGGCTACCTCTTTGCCTTCATGCAGAACATTATCCACTCGACAACGGCCGGGGACGAGGAGATGCCAGGTTTCCCTCCATTCGACGACCTGTTTGGGGGCTTTCTTCGGCTCGCAGGAGCCGCGCTGATCGCGTTTGGCGCCGCGTTCGCCCTGTATCTCGTGGCTTTTTTTAGTGAGGAATCATCTGTCGGCAGCACGTTCATGATTCCGGCCCTCGTCCTGGGATGCCTCTATTTCCCGATGGCGCTGCTTGCGGTCGCCATGAAGGACACTCCGCTGGCCAGCAATCCTTTGATTGTCGTGCCGGCCATTTTCAAGGCCCCACTGGAATACTTGCTCACCGTTATCGTGCTGGCGGCCGTGATGGGTCTGCGGGCCTCGGGCGGACCGCTGATTGACTCCGTGTTTCCCAGAGGCTTGACCAGTCATTCCATGGCCAAGATGTTCGGTTACATTGGCGCGTGGGCATTTTGGAATTTTGCCGAGGTTTACCTCCTCGCCGTGAACATGCGCATTCTCGGCCTGCTCTACTTGGCCAAAAAGCAGAAGCTCGGCTGGTTCGATCACTGAGACGAGTGATTTCTCCTTGAACCGACGCTTCACTTGCGCCAGATTCAGCCCTGCCAGGGCCCATGGAATGTGGACTTACGAACCCCGCCAGGGCCGGAAGGCAGCAACGGTAGTTTGCTCTGCATCTGCCGTGGTCACCCTGGCCTTTTGAATTTGGAATGTAGAGTGCAGAGTGCAGAATGATTCCGCACTCCGCACTCCGAATTGCTTACTTGAAAAATGGCCTATCAAGTCATAGCTCGCAAATACCGTCCGCAGCGCTTCAGCGAAGTCGTCGGCCAGGAGCATGTCACTCAGACCCTGACCCGTGCCATTGAACAGAAGCGGATCGCCCACGCTTATCTCTTTTGCGGCCCGCGCGGCACCGGCAAGACCACCATCGCCCGCATCTTTGCCAAATGCCTGAACTGCACTGGCGGGCCGAAAGTTGATTTCGATGACAAGGATCCGCGCTGCCAGGAAATCGCCGAGGGCCGCTCGCTGGATGTGCTCGAGATTGACGGCGCCAGCAACAATGGCGTCGAACAGGTCCGCGAACTGCGCGAGACGTGCAAATACGCCCCCGCCAGCGCCAAATTCAAAATCTATATCATTGACGAAGTTCACATGCTCTCGACGGCAGCGTTCAATGCGCTGCTCAAGACCCTGGAAGAACCACCCGAGCATGTGAAGTTCATGTTCGCCACGACCGAACCGGAAAAAGTCCTCTTGACCATCCTCTCGCGCTGCCAACGCTTCGACCTGCGGCGCATCCCAGCCGCCCTCATCGTCAAGCACCTTGCCGAGGTGGCCAAAAAGGAAAAGGTAAACGTTGACTCGGCGGCGCTCTACGCGATCGCTCGCGGCGCGGCCGGCGCCTTGCGCGATGCCGAATCCACTCTCGATCAGCTCATCAGCTTCTGCGGCGACCGCATCGAAGAAGCGGACGTTCTTTCCATGTTCGGTCTTACCGCGCAGAGCCAATTGCTGGAACTTGCACGTGCCGTGCTCGCCGGAGAAGTCGAGGCCGCGCTGCGGCAATTGAATGAACTTTGTAACCACGGCAAAGACCTGGGCCGCCTGCTCGGCGACTTGCTCAATCACTTCCGCAATTTGCTGATTTTCCAGGTCGTGCGTGGAGACAAATCGATGCTGGAGATTTCCGAGGCCGAAGCCGGAGCCCTGGCCGAGCAATCGAAAATGGCCAGCGCGGAAGCCCTGACCCGGATGCTGCAAGTGCTCGGGGACGCGGAGTTTCGCCTGCGCGATGCAGCCTCGAAGAAAATTCTCCTCGAAGTAACTCTCCTCAGGGCCATCGAAGCGCGGAACGCGGTTAGCCTCGATTCTGTTTTGAAAGAGCTCGAGAACCTGCGGGATTCTCCCGGCGGGGAAATCGTCTCAATTCCAATCCCCGTGCCGGCCACAGCGCCCGCCCCCAACCCCGGTCCGAGTCCGTTCCGCCCACAAGCCGCTGCGGTTGCCGCCCCTCAACCTCCGCCGCTAACCCCGGCGTCACCGCGGGTCGAACCTCGCACCCCGCTCGCGAGCGCGCCGGCGCTCCCCCTCGAAGCTGAATTAGTCGAATTGTGGGCTCGGCTCATCGAAGCAGTGGGCCGTGTGAGCCAGTTCACCCGCACCTACTTGCTCGAAGCCCACCCCGTCGCGCTGAAAAACAACGTGTTCACGATCGGCTTCGACCCGGAATTCGAAGACCACATCGGCCTGGTGGATAACGCGCGCAACCACGCCTTGCTGCAAACGAAACTGCTCGAACTCGGACATCCAAACGCCCAGATCAAATTTATCAAGGCCGAGGCGCCTGTAAGAAAGTCGGCGACTCCGGCCTCGGCCGCTCCAGCACCGTCTAGCGGTTCGACTCCTGGAGCTGTTGCTGCCACTAATGCGACCCAGAATGTTTCCACCGCGGCCAACTCTCGGGAAAAATCAGCCGTGCCATTTGATAAAGACGACTTCAAGAACGACCCTCTGATCCAGAAAGCCCTCGAAATCTTCAAAGGGCAAATCGTCGAAGTCCGCGCCTGACCGCCACAAACCCTCAACTCTCAACTCTCAACCATCAACTTTCTCGCTATGTCCAGCATCGGAAAACTCATGAAGCAGGCGCAGCGCATGCAGCAGCAAATGGAACAGATTCAAGCTGCGCTCGCCAACCGCACCGTGGAAGCCACCAGCGGCGGTGGCGCTGTGAGAGTCGTCGCTCGCTGCGACGGCGCGCTCGCTTCCATCAAGCTCGACCCGCAAGCATTGAATCCCGCCGATGCGCAATTGCTGGAAGACATGGTCCTGAGCGCCGTCAACCAGGCCCTCACCCAGGCCAAAGAAGTCTCGACAGCCGAAATGGGCAAAGCCACTGCCGGCTTTAGCCTGCCGGGGCTGACGTGACGCTCCTGCACTTACTCGCTCGACGCTCCAACGCTCTGACGCTCCAACGCTCCACGACCCCACTACTCCAATACCCCAACGTCTTCCACGATGCCTCTCCTCCCGGACTCGATGACCGCGCTGATTGCCGCGCTGACTAAACTGCCTGGCATCGGCCCGCGCTCAGCGGAGCGGATCGCACTGCACCTCGTCCAGACCGAATCGGGCGCCGTCAAACAACTCGCTGACGCGCTCCTTCAAGCCCGGGAGCGGGTCCGATTTTGCGAAATCTGCGGCGCGCTGACAGAAAAATCGCCCTGCCAGTTCTGTTCCGACCCGCGCCGCGAGGCCGGCCTGCTTTGCCTGGTCGAGCGGCCGGTGGATATCATCAGCATCGAGAAGTCCGGCACTTTCCGCGGCAAATACCACGTGCTCGGCGGCAAGCTCTCGCCGCTCAATGGAGTTGAACCGGAGCACCTACGCATCACTGCTCTCGAGCAGCGCCTGGTGGCAGAACCGGTTCGCGAGGTGGTGATCGCGCTCGGCACGGACGTAGAAGGCGACGCCACGAGCTTTTACCTCGGCAAACGGCTGGCCAGAGAGGGCCTGCGAATCACCCGCATCGCTCACGGTCTGCCAGCTGGCACCGGACTCGAGTTTGCCGACGAGCTGACCTTAAGTCGCGCGCTGGAAGGGCGCCGCGAAATGTGAGTCCATAACAGATACTTTCCACCGATGATGCCTCGTCCTGTCGTGGTTGTGTTTGATTTGGGAAAGGTCCTGGTCGATTTCGATTATAGTATCGCTGCAAGGCGCATCGCCGCACGAGGAAACGTCACCGCCGCTGCCGTCAAAAATTTCATCGATCACTCGCCGCTGCTTTTTAAGTTCGAAACCGGGCGCCTGACCAAGGAGCAATTCTTCGCTGAAATCTGCGCGGCGACAAATTTTCGCGGCAGTCTGGAAGAGTTTAGTAGCTTCTTCAGCGACATTTTTGTGCCGATCGAGCCGATGGTGTCGCTCCACGCCGAGTTGAGGCAGCGCGGAATCCCGACGTATATCTTTTCGAACACCAACGAGCTGGCCGCCGGTCATATCCGCCACCGCTTTCCCTTCTTTAGCAATTTCGACGGCTATATCCTATCCTACGAGCACGGCGCGATGAAGCCGGACGCCAAGCTATACGAGGTAGTAGAAAAACAGTCGGGGCGGCAGCAGGCCAAAATTCTTTATCTGGATGATCGGCCCGAGAACATCGCGGCGGGCACCGCGCGGGGCTGGCAGGTCATCCTTCAGGAATCCCCCGAGAAATCGCGCCTCGCGGTGGAGAAGACTGGTCTGCTAAGTCACGCCGCAGGTTCCACGTAAGCCTGCTCCCGCTTATTTCGCTTCACCGTCACCCGACTTGGCCGCCTGCAAGATCGCGTCGAGCGAGGAGCTGGCGTCTCCGATCGAAAAGAGCCGGTCGGCGATGTCGTTCAGAGCCAGGCGCGTGGTCTCGAATCTCTCCGCTAATGTGCTGAAAACATTCGCCACGTCGTACCGTTGGGCCAGGCGATGATCGCTCGCCATGCGGTATTGTGTCCTCCCCAGCCCCTCGTAATACTTCAACCCCGGAAAACCGCGCGATTCCGCCCGGAAACGAATCCGCTCCGGAAAGACTCCCGACAAGAACAATGAATGATTTCCGATATGTACGCGAATGAAAAAGCTCGTGCGCTCATCCGCCTTTTGAAGCGCGGTCAACATTTCGAAAAAGTAATCCAGCGGATTCGGTTGGCCCGGCACGACACATCGCGCGCGCTCGGCGCGCGCAAACTCGGAGAGCACTTCCGCCACATAATCCGCCACCCGCCGGTCCTGGATGTCGGCGCGACGAAACGCGTGGCGCACGAGAATGTAGAAATAAAACCGGCTGGTGACCTTCAGGCAGCCGCCGCGCTCCAGCAGCGCGTGGAACAACGCTTCATCGTCCAGAATCACGTCCCGCGAGTCCTCATCGGCCAGCAGCTTGACAAGGCATTCGGCCGTGCCGAGCTTGCTGCCAAGCAACGAGACGATAAACTCGATGTCCTCAGCCGCGAACTGAATCCGGCAGTTGGGTTGAATTATCTTCATTCATTTTCCAACCGTTTATTCCCGATCCTTCGGACCGGGTGGGCCACTCGGCACACCTGGCACTTCGCGGCCCTCTCAGTATAATAAAGCAGAATCCGTTCCATGAAAAGTCCTTGTCAATGAAGCTTGAATCCTCCCCGGACCAGATGGACTTCCCATTTGTGCGAATCCCCGCGCGGTCGCGGAAGCAGGCGTTGGAATGGAGCCTGGTCTTGGTCAGCCAGGGGATTGAGACCACGATTGAACCCGCCGACGAGGCTGGTCGCTGGGGACTGCTCGTGCCAGGAGCGGATTACGAACGCGCCGTGGACTCTATACGGCAATATCAGTTTGAAAACCGCGGCTGGCCTTGGCAGCGGGAAATGTTTCGCCCCGGGGTAATTTTCGACTGGAGCAGCGTTGCCTGGGTGGCGGTGACCGCGTTGTTTTATGGACTGGATGCACGGTTGAACTTGCAAAATGCAGGAGTCATGGATGCCGTGGCGGTAGGCCATGGGCAATGGTGGCGGCTGTTCACTGGCATTTGGCTTCACGGCGATGTTGCTCATCTCGCAGCCAACGCCGGCCTTGGCATGGTCCTGCTCGGCCTGGTTATGGGACGCTTCGGGACAGGCCCCGGTTTGCTGGCTTCGTACCTGGCAGGAGCTGGTGGAAATGGGTTGGTCTGGTTGTCACTGCCGGCGCGCGGCCCAAGCCTCGGCGCATCGGGAATGGTCATGGGCGCCCTCGGTTTGCTCTCGGTGCAAGCACTTTCATATTGGCGACAGACTCCTCATGCGGACCGGTACATTGTTGCTGGAATCTGCGGCGGCATGATGCTTTTTGTCCTCCTCGGCTTGGGCCCGGGCACAGACGTGCTGGCGCATCTGGGCGGGTTCTTGTCGGGTCTGCTGCTCGGCGTGATATTGACCCGGTTTCCAGGGCTAAGCCGCCAAACCGCCGCCAACCTCGCTGGCGGATTGCTCTTCGCGCTGCTCGTCCTCGTGCCCTGGTGGCTCGCGTTGCGACACTAACCCTTGCCAAAAAAGATTCCGGGCTACACACGCCAAGGAGTAGGGGTGAAGAACCCCGCGGAAGTGATCGTGTGCAGCCCGGGTTATTGTTAGCGGGTGCAGCTTAGCGGTTTGTCTGGCGAGGAAAACAAAACAGGGGCGAAGTGGCTGAAATTCGGGGCGAAAGTTCAGGCGGCGTCGGTGAAAATACTTCCATCTTTTCCAGCGACCTCACCGTCTTTCCCACCGACCGCCTTGCGATCATCCCGCGGCAGGTGCGTGCTCCCGACCGCCAACACTCACATTCGTTTTGACGGAGTTCGCGATAAAACATTGCTCATGGGCCATCTCGTGAAGCCGCTCTTCATCGGCAGGGGCCGGCTGCTTGGTTCCGCTGTAGCCAATCTTCGGATTGAGGGTGATCGAACTCACCCATAACCTGCCTTGTTCATTCTTCGTCACCACGCCGACCGCATCATCTACATAGCTTTCCACCTGGAACCCCTGACGAGAAGCCAGATAAATGTACGTAAGCATGTGACAGCTCGAGACCGAGGCAACGAGCGCTTCCTCAGGATCCACGCATGCCGGGTTGGAATATGGCGCCGGCACCACCGCCGGCGCGGCAGACGCCTTCACCGTGATCCCCCCGTCGAAGCTCCAAGTGTGCTCGCGAGAATACTTGCCCTTGAGGAAGTCGGGACCGGTGTTCTGCCACCGAATGGTCGCTTTATGTTCTGACATGCCTTAAGAATAATGGTCGGGGCGGTGAGATTTGAACTCACGACCTTCTGAACCCCATTCAGACGCGCTACCAAGCTACGCTACGCCCCGAACCATGGCCCGGTTTGTGAAATCCGGCACAGGCCAATACTAGTCTGCTCCAAGTGGATTTCAACCGGGAATTCACTCATCCGCCAGGCGGCTGCCAGTGACGAGCATGATGTCGCGCGACGATCCTCCGGGTCACGAAATAGGCCAGCGTAGCAGGCGGCGCGGCGCAAACAATGGAGCCCAGCAAAAGATCCTTCCCGACCTTCAAAATGCTCATCCAGCTTCGCCAGTGCAGATTCTCCCAGCCGGCGGCGATCATTGGCGGCGGCAAACGATGGGGCCGGTTCAGGAGAAAATAGCCGACGTCGTATTCGAATCGGTAAACGACTGGCATCAACGGCAGTATGATATCGTGCAACGCCGAGGCCAGCACTGCGGCCAGAATGTTGCTGCGCGTCAGCCACGCGAAGAAGATGGCCAGCAGAGTCTTCAGGCCGAAGAGTGGCGTGAAACCGAAGAAAATGCCAATTGCCACGCCACCGGCGATGGCCTCGGGCGTGTCGCGAATGGCCAGCAGTTTCAGCGAATGCTCATGCAGCCAGCGTCGCGGGTTCATGTTCGATCCTCCTCGAACATCGGCAATCGGTGGCTGCCTGTAAACTCTCTAAATCTCAACCGGAATCGTACTCCTAATTATAATCATCACCTTAGTCGCAATCCTACTTTTCCATTTCCACGAAAATAGACGGGGGGCGCGCTGTCCTCGATCTGCCCAACTGCAACCGAACTTCGCGAGGCGTCTGGAGTGCGCGGAGCTTGCTCCCGCTTTGAAACATCACTCTTTGATGATCAAGCGCCGGCCACGAGACCTTCTGGAATGGAGCGCGCGCGAGTGGCCGGCGCGGCACGGTCCGAGCAGAGTTGGTATGAGGAGTTCGCGGCTAAGGCGCAAGGTGTCTCGGTTTAGATAAGATTCGCCTCGGTGACTGCTCGCTCCTAAGGCGGCGGCAGGTCATCTTCATCCGTGGGCTCGTGATGTACAGTCCGGCCCTCGGTGCGCACGCCGCTCCCGCCGCGGAGCCGGACGGCCAGATAAAAAACTGCCACCACGACCGCCAGGACGGCCAGCGCCGGAATGAGCCACAGGTCCAGCATGTTTACCTCGGCGCATCATATCACGAGCGCAGCCACGCGCAACCAGACGATTCAATTTGACAGCAGCAGCGTTGTCCGCGAAATAATCTGGCGCGCTGCCAGAGTAGCTCAGGGGTAGAGCAGCCCCGAAAGATTTCGGGGTTGGGCGGGGGACAGGTGGGAAAGTTGGTTCGGGTTGCAGACGGTTGCCAGAGTAGCTCAGGGGTAGAGCAGAGGACTCATAAGCCTTTGGTCGGGGGTTCAAATCCCTCCTCTGGCACCAGCCTGAGCACAAGAGGTTGAGACCGGGCCCTTCTCCCGATAGTCTCAGTGAAATTTATGCGCACCCCTGCAGAACTTTTCTTCGTAGCGATATTCCTTGCGCCCTCCGGTTGCGTTCCTTCTTGGCGCCAGGCACCCGGCCACATTCCCGCATTGACCTCAGCGCAGATTGCCGCCCATACGTCGCTGCCGGGTCCACAACCCGATGGCTCGGTCCTGCTCCCCAATCAATGGTCGCTGCGTCCGGCGGGCAGACAGGTCGAGTTGCGCGATTTTCCGATTAATGTCGCGGTCCACCCGGCGGGCCGTTTCGCGGCAATATTGCATAGCGGCTACAGTCGGCACCAAATCCTTGTGGTCGATATCGCCGCCGCTGAGGTGGTTTCTCACTCAGACGTGAACCAGGCGTTTTATGGGCTGGAATTCGCCCGCGATGGGCGAACGCTTTTTAGCAGCGGCGCGGGCGATGAAGTGATTCATGCCTTCCAATTCGGGGATGGCCAATTGTCTGAGCACCGCGAGTTTAAGCTTCGAGACATCAAAGAACGCGGCGTGCCTGCGGGCCTCACCGTGGACAGCGCTGCGCGCCGATTATACGCCGCCAATGTCTGGGGCCACCGCATCACCCGTTTGGAGCTCGGGCCGGAGCCAAAGGCCATCGATCTTGTCATCGGCACAAACACCGCTGCGCCATCAACAGCCCCGGTCGATCCGTCCACGGATTTCGAGACCGCCGCCGCAACGAAACGCGCCGAAGCTCAACTCTACAATTACAATCCGGAGGACACCTTCCCCTACGCCTGCCGGCTCGATGAGAAGAGCCAACGACTTTATGTGAGCCTGTGGGCGCAAGCGGCTGTGGCAGTCATCGATCTGCGTTCCGAGCAGACCGTCGCCCGGTGGCCAGCGGAGGAGCACCCTTGTGAGATGGCGCTGAGTCGCTCAGGCAATTTCCTCTTCGTCGCGAACGCCGCCCGGAATACCGTGACTGTGTTTGAGACCGAATCGGGCAAGGCCATCGAAACCGTCCACGCTGCGCTTTACCCGCACGCGCCGCCGGGCTCGACGCCAAACAGCCTCGCGTTGACACCGGATGATCGAACTCTCTTCATCGCCAATGCTGACAACAATATCGTCGCAGTTTTCGACGTGAGCACGCCCGGCAAGAGTCGTTCCCTCGGGTTCATTCCGGTCGGCTGGTATCCGACCTCCGTGCGCGTCACGCCGGACGGCAAACGCTTGCTGGTCGCTAACGGCAAAGGCAACACGCCCAAACCAAATCCGCAAGGACCTCAGCCCGGCATTCTTGAATCCGCCAACCCTGCGGCGCAGTACATTGCGCGGCTCTTTCGCGGAACGCTGAGCATCATCGATCTTCCGCCTCGGGAAAAACTCGAGCATCGACTTGTGGACTACACCCGGCAAGCCTATCGGTGCAGTCCGCTCAAACAGAACGGCAGCGTTTCAACTGGGCGAAGTGCCGACAGTCCGATTCCCGGAAGGCCGGGCGATCCCGGCCCAATCCAGTACTGTCTTTATATCGTCAAAGAAAACCGCACGTATGATCAGGTGCTCGGCGACTTGCCGCAGGGCAACGGCGACCCGAACCTTTGCCTTTTTCCAGAGCGCGTGACGCCGAACCACCACAAGTTGGCGCGGGAGTTCGTGTTGCTGGACAATTTCTATGTCGAAAGCGAAGTCAGCGCCGACGGCCACGAATGGAGCATGGCTGCCTATGCCACTGATTTTGTCGAAAAAATGTGGCCCCTCAATTACGGCCACAATCACCCGGCAAAGTTCCCCTACCCCGCGGAAGGCAAGTTCTCCATCGCCTCTCCCGCGGGAGGATATTTATGGGACCGCGCGCGCGAAGCCGGCGTCAGCTACCGAAGTTACGGAGAGTTCGTGGATCTGAAGGGTTCTCAGCTTGAACCTTTGATTACACGAGTCAAGGCGCTGCAAGGACACTTCGACGAATGGTACCATGGATTTGATCTGAATTATCCGGACGTGAAGCGCGCCAACCGGTTCCTCGCCGAGTTGCAGCGGTTCGAGGCCGAGGGCGTCATGCCCCGGCTGCAAATTCTGCGCCTGCCAAACGACCACACGCACGGCGCTACGCCGAGTTACCGCACTCCCAGGGCGTATGTCGCGGACAATGACCTTGCTCTGGGCCGCATCGTTGAAGCGGTCAGCCACTCGAAGTTTTGGCCGCACACAGCGATTTTCGTGGTCGAGGATGACGCTCAAAACGGACCCGATCACGTCGATGCCCACCGCACGATTGCGTTCGTCATCAGTCCGTTCACCAAGCATGGGGCCGTGGATTCGACCATGTATTCGACCAGCAGCATGCTGCACACCATCGAGCTGATCCTCGGACTTCAACCGATGTCCCAATTCGATGCGGCCGCGACCGCAATGTTCAATTCCTTCCACGCCACTGCTGACTTGCGGCCCTACGAGGCTTTGCCGTCCAATGTGGATTTGGAGGAACGCAACGCGCTGCACGCCTGGGGCGGGAACCTGAAAATGGACTTCTCACGCGAAGATGCCGCGGACGATCTGTTGCTGAACGAAGTCGTCTGGCGCTCAGTCCGCGGCGCAGACAGCGCGATGCCCGCTCCCAGGAGGGCCGCTTTTGTATTTGCTCACCAGAAGGATTCGGATGATTGATGCGCGCAGCAGTGCGTGGCACCAATCTCCGGCAGCTCAACCCAATTTGCTTCCCCTTAGCCGCTCGACGAACTCCACGAATCCCTTCGCCTGATTCCGCAGCCGCTCGAGCAACTCCGAGTCTTGCAGCCGGCCACTCTCGTCGAGCAACTCGTTGATGTTCGGAAGGAACACCCGTTGTGGAAAAACGTACGCGTTGCGATATCCGAAAATGGCCTGCAATTGTTCGATCGGCCGCAGCGCGCCCCAAATTCCGGCGGACAACCCGACAAAACAGACAGGCCGTTTCTCGAAGCTTTCCGGAAATTTGAGCATATCTATGAAATACTTCAGCACCCCGGGCACGCTGCCGTTGTATTCTGGCGAAACCACGTGCAAACCGTCCGACCGCAGGATCGCCTCCGCAAATGGTTCGAATGATTTCGGCTTATTCCCATATGAAGTCGGCGAGAAGATTTCCGGCGGCAGTTGAGCCAGATCGAGCACATGGAGTGGCAATTTGAGCTCGGTGTAGATTTCTTCGACATGCCGCGCCACCTTGCGCGTGTTGCTCTGTGGGCGATTAGTGCCGACCAGAAGGGTGATCATCCTCACCCTTCGCGCGTCGCTTTCTGGCCTCGCCGCCGCATTCCGTTTTGAAAAAAGAGCCTCAAGACCATGAAGAGGGCTTCACGCACAATGTGTCCCGACATTTTGGAATGGCCCTGAAAACGATCGGTAAAAATGATCGGCACTTCGACCACCTTCATGCCCTGCCGCCAGAGCTTGTGCGTCATCTCGATTTGAAAACTGTAGCCGTTCGACCGCACTGCCTCGAGGTTGATCGCTTCGAGCGCCCGCCGCCGGAAACATTTGTATCCGCCCGTCGGATCAGTAAAAGGCATGCCGGTCACGACCTGAACGTACTTGGCCGCGCTCTTGCTCAGGATCAGTCGGCTCAGCGGCCAATTGATAATGCGGATGCCGTTGAGATAGCGCGAGCCGAGCACCAGGTCCGCATCCTTGGCTGCTTCAAGGAACATCGGAATATCATCGGGGTTATGAGAGAAGTCGCCATCCAACTCAAAAACGAAATCGTAGCCACGCTCCAGCGCCCACTTGAAACCGGCGATGTAGGCCCGCCCCAGGCCGCTCTTCTCCGTCCGGTGCAGAACGTGAACCGCCGGAAACTCGGTGGCCATTTGATCGGCGATTTTTCCAGTCCCGTCGGGCGAATTGTCATCCACGACCAGCAGCTCGGCGCCGACCGGCAGTGCCAAAATGCGCTGGGCGAGCGGAGGCAGGTTCTCGCGCTCATTGTAGGTCGGCACAACCACCAGGGTCCGATTCATGCAAATGAAGCCCGTCGATACATAAGCGACGACGCCAGGGAAAACAAGCCGCGATTTTGCCAAGCGCGCGGTTGCCAGGCAAAGGCCGATGGTCTATCGTGCGGTTCATGCTCGCGTCGCTGGTTTCCAACCTGCTCAACTTCGAGTATTGGCTCACGAACCCCTTGATTCCGCTGGTCTCGTTGTTCAATTTGTGGATGTTTATCGACGCAGTCCGGCGCCGCGAATGGCTCTGGGCGGTCTTCATTTTTGTCGGCTTCGGCATCTCCGCGCTCTTCTACTACTTCGCGGTTTATCGCGCCTCGCCCTCGGCCACTCGCGGATTCGAATTGCCCGGAGCCTGGGACCGTCGCCGCATTAAGGAGCTTCAGGCTCAGATCTATCACCTGGATAAGGCGGATCATCATTCCAAGCTGGGCGACATTTATTTCCAGCAGGGCAAGCTTCAATCGGCCGAAAGCTGCTACCGCGCCGCTCTCGAACGCGACTCGGGGGACATCGATACTCGCGCCCATCTGGGCCAATGCCTGTTGCGCCAGAAACGGCCCGCCGAAGCCCGTCCGCTGCTGGAGGGCGTCATTGCAGAAAATCCCAAACACGATTATGGCTATTCGCTCATGGCTCTGGCCGAAACCCTCACGGCTTTGGGGGAAAAGGAATCGGCGCTCAGCCTCTGGAAACAGGTGACCGAGAGCCATTCGTATCCGCGCGCGAAAGTGCAGTTGGCCGAACTCTACCTCACCAATCATCAGCCTGAACTGGCCTGCGCCCAGCTAAGAGAAGTCCTCGCCGACGACTTGCACGCGCCGACTTTTCAACGCCGCCGCGACCGTGTTTGGGTGAGCCGCGCGAAAGGGCTTCTCCGCAAAGCGACGAGCGCCAAGCAGCCATGAGCCCGCGCTACTTCGCGCTTGGCTTGCGCCGGTAGGCACTTACGATGCGCGCATGCGGTCAGTTAGGGCCCTGGGCATCTACATACTGGCGGTTTTCCTGGGTGGCGCGTTACTCGCACCGTGGCTGTACTGGCTGACACAATCCTTCGCCCAGACCTTTCCGCATCTCGCCAATAGTCCTTTTCATCGGTTCGTAAATCGTTCACTGCTGGGCCTGGCGCTCATTGGATTGTGGCCGCTATTACGAAGCCTGGACTTGTCGTCGGCCCGCGCCGTTGGTCTCGTCCCTCCTGGGAGGCAGTGGAAAAAGCTGGGAGTTGGATTCATGCTCGGTTTTTTTTCGCTCGCGCTGGTCGCGGCTGCGGCATTGGCCTCGGGTGCGCGCGCACTCTCCGCGAATTTGTCCGTGGCTCACACAATTCCGAAACTCGCCGGCGCAGGCCTTACCGCAGTGGTGGTCTCGGTATTGGAGGAGATTCTATATCGCGGAGCGGTCTTTGGCGTTTTGCGCAGAGCGTTTAATTGGGTCTTCGCGCTCACGGTCAGTAGTATGATTTATGCCCTGGTGCACTTCATGGAAGGCGCTCGCCTAGACGGATCGGTACAATGGTATTCTGGCCTGGAGCTATTGCCCCGAATGCTGCGTGGCTTTGGAAACTGGCACGAGCTTGTACCCGGCTTCTTCAATCTGACGCTGGTCGGCGCACTGCTGGCGCTGGCTTATGAGCGCACCGGCAACCTGTACTGCTCGATCGGCCTGCACGGCGGCTGGATTTTCTGGCTCAAATCTTATGGCGCGCTGACGTGCGAACCTCTTGGCGCAAACAACTGGCTTTGGGGCAGTAGCAAACTCATCGACGGCTGGCTTTCTCTGGTGGTCCTGATGTCCACTCTTCTGATTTTCGTGCTTTTGCCGCTTGGGCGACGGACCGCGCCGCTTGCTGCCCCGGCCGAGGCCCCGCACTGACAAACCATGCACGCCCTCGTCGAGTCTTTGGCTGGCTGGCTCAATGCCGGTCTCAGCTTCTTTTATCCGGAGACGTGCCAGACTTGCGGCTCGGCACGGGCGACCCCGAAGGAGGGTTACGTCTGCGCGGCCTGCCGGTCGGAAACGAAATGGATCGAACCTCCGTTCTGCGAACGCTGCGGCAGGCCTTTCGAGGGCGCGATCACTAATGCGTTTACTTGCGGCAATTGCCAGGAATTTGAGCCTGAGTTCTCTTCGGCGCGTGCAGCGGTCGCTGCGCGCGACAAAATCCGGGATGTCATTCATCGCTACAAGTATCAGCGCGCGCTCTGGTTCGAGCCGTTTCTGGCGGACCTGCTCAATCGCGCGGCGGGCCCCCAACTGGCCAGAGAACAGTGGGACTGGCTTGTGCCGGTCCCTTTGCATCCTTCCAAGCAGCGCCAGCGGGAATTCAACCAGGCCGAGCGCCTGGCGGTGCGACTGAGCGCTGCCACCGGCATTCCCAATCAAAAACGCCTCGTCCGACGCGTCGTGGCTACGCGCAGCCAGACGCAGCTCAGCCGCAAGGAACGCATCGATAATGTCCGGGGCGCTTTTGCAATGCGCCGTGGCCAACGATTACAGGGCGAGCGCATTGTGCTGGTGGACGACGTGTTCACCACGGGCGCGACGACCAGCGCCTGCGCGGGTGTATTGCGGGCGGCTGGGGCCGGGGAAGTTTGCGTCTGGACAGTTGCCCGTGGTATATGATTAACTTAGGCGTATCGGTAAGATGAACCTTGGCGTCAATGTAGCAACCGTCAGCCGCCCGAACCCTCTGGAACCTTAAGGATACGGCCCCCCAATGAGTATGGCTACCACATCGTTCACGAAGAAATCGACGGGATATGAGACGGCTGAGCCGGCAGTAACGCCCCCGCCCCAGTCTGGCAGCACCACCTTCGCCCGGAAACCGAAACTGGGCGGAGGCAAATCGAAGAAACGGGAAATCCCGGAGGGGTTGTGGACCAAATGTCCGAAATGCACCACAATGGTTTTCGACAAAGAGCTCGACGAAAACCTCAAGGTTTGCACTCACTGCCAGTATCATTTCCCCATCGGCGCGCGCGAGCGCATCCATTCCCTAGTCGAAACCTGCACTTTCGAACAGATGGATGCCGACATGTCGAGTGTTGATGTCCTTAACTTTACCGGTGCCGCTTCCTACATTTCCAAGCTCGAGAAATACCAGCAATCGACCGGCTTAAAGGACGCGGTCATCACTGGCGTTGGCAAGCTCGGCGACCATCGGCTCGCACTTGGCGTGATGGACTTTAGTTTCCTCGGCGGCTCGATGGGGTCGGTCGTCGGCGAAAAATTGACCCGCTTGATCGAGAGCGCCACCGGCAAAAGCCTGCCCATCATCCTCATCTCCACCAGTGGTGGCGCGCGCATGTACGAAGGTATGTTCAGCCTGATGCAAATGGCCAAAACCTGCGGCGCACTGGCTTATCATGCCAGGGCGCGCCTGCCGTACATCAGCGTGCTCACCGACCCGACCATGGCCGGCGTGATGGCGAGCTTCGCCGGCATCGGCGACCTCATAGTAGCCGAGCCAGGTGCCATGATCGGTTTTGCCGGCCCACGAGTTATTAAGGACACCACTCAGGCTGAACTACCGCCCGGTTTCCAGACTGCGGAATTCCTGCTGGATCATGGATTGATTGATGCCATTGTTCCGCGCAAGGAAATGAAATCCCGGCTGATCGAGTACCTGAATTACCTCACGGCCGGCCAAAAGCAGACGGCCGCGGCCTGACGAACTCTGGAAGTCGGCGCGTCTGAACTGAGCCGTTGCGTTCCGGCGGCTGCCCTTGTTTAATTCCCGCCTATGGTGCCTCTCAAGAAACGCTCTCTTCTCACACTAGCCCTCCCGCTATTCGTGCTATTGACCACCCGGTTCGATCTGGTCGCCGCCGCGGACAATGCCACGACAGAAGCTTCCTCAGTAATCAAGACCCTCAACACGCCGCGCGACTTTCCCGTGATCTTTTCCCGCGATGAATGGCAGAACCGCGCCAGGAATATTCGCGAACATGTTCTCGTGAGTTGTGGCCTTTGGCCAATGCCGGAAAGAATGCCGTTGAAGCCAAGAATCTTCGGCAAAATCGAGCGCGAGGGCTACAGCGTCGAAAAGGTTTATATCCAGACCATGCCGGGCTTTTACCTTGCTGGGAATCTTTATCGTCCCCTGGGCCGGGGCCATGGACCATTCCCGGGCATTCTCAATCCGCATGGCCATTGGAAAGAAGGACGCCTTGCCGATAACAAAGACGGCAGCGCTGCCGCGCGCTGCATCAGCTTCGCCCGCCAGGGCATGGTTGCATTCACCTATGACATGGTCGGCTATAATGATACCCATTTTGCGAAGGCGTCTCGTGACCAGCCTTCCTACGACAACCATCGCTCCTTCGGCGCGGCTCGAGCCGACCAGCTCTGGAGTATCAGCCTGATGGGCCTCCAGACCTGGAACAGCATCCGGGCGCTCGATTTTTTGGAATCTTTGCCCGACGTGGACAAGAAACGCCTGGCCTGCACCGGCGAATCCGGCGGAGGCACCCAGACATTCATGCTGGGCGCAATCGAGGATCGGCTGGCGGCGCAGGCGCCTATCGTCATGGTCTCGCATACAATGCAGGGCGGTTGCAGTTGTGAAAATGCGCCCGGCTTGCGGGTGGAATATTCCAACATGGAACTGGCGGCGGCCGCGGCGCCCCGGGCGCAAATACTGGTGGCCGCTACCGGCGATTGGACCAAGGCAACCCTTACGGTCGAAGGCCCGGCCATTGCCCATATCTACGATTTGTTCCATGCCCGCGACAAATTCGATTATGTCCGGTTTGACTTCGGACATAACTACAATCAAACCAGCCGCGAGGCCGTCTATGGATGGTTCGGCAAATGGCTGTTGCACAACTCTGATCCCGACTCCCTCAAGGAGGCTCCCTACCAAAAAGAACCAGATGCAGATTTGCGAGTCTTTCCGGATGGAAAGCTCCCGGACGATGCTATGACCCGCGAGCAATTCACGGAATCACTCAAAAAAATGCACCGGGCGAAATGGGAGGCCCTGATTCCGCGGAGCCGATCCGGAATGGAAAAGTTCAAGCGACTCATGTGGCCCGCCTGGCGCCACACCCTGCAGCTCGAGTGGCCGGCGCCTGACCTTGAGATCGCGCAGACCGGGCGAAGGGAACTAGGAGAATTCAGCAGAGCCACCCTTCGCGTCGCGCGGAGCAGCCCTGAGGGAAGGTTGTTGCTGAGCTATTGGACTCCCCAAATTGCGCCCGCGGCTCACATTCAGAAACTGGTTGTGCTTGCCCCAGCCGATGACACCTCAACATCGACCAATGAGGAAGTCTCTCCAACTGGCCTGGTACTCAAGCTCCTTCAGCACAAAATTGCCGTCATGGAAGTGACCCGTTTCTCGGCAAGCGGAGACGCCGATCCGTTTGCCAATTTCTATACGACTTACAACCGCACGAAGATACAGCAACGCGTCCAGGATCTGGTCACCGCCTGCGAACTGGGCCGGCGCACGCATTCGCAGGTCATCCTGCTAGGTGCTGGCTCCGCCGGATTTTCGGCTCTGCTCGCGGCTCCGGCCGCCGATGACGTCATCGCCGACGCCGGTGCCATGGATTTCTCCGACGAGCAGGTGTTGCTCTCACCCAATCTGTTTTGTCCCGGCCTTCGCACCTTCGGCACATTTGAAGGCCCCGCCCTGTTGGCCGCCCCGCATCCGCTGTTCGTGCACAATGCGGGCCCGACCCTGCGGCGGGATGACCTCCGTTCCGGCTACAAAGCCGCCGGCTCACCCAAAGGGCTGCGAATCGAATCTGCCAGCCTGAGCAATGAAGCGCTCGTCAAGTGGATTTCCGAGTTATAGCTGAGAACCTGTGCGGCTGATTGGCTGTTTGCTCGTTGCAACCGGCATACCGAGAACCTATCCTGCGCCCTGAATGAAAGGCATCATCCTGGCCGGCGGTGCTGGTTCACGCTTATTTCCCCTTACGCTGGTCGCCAGCAAGCAACTCCAGCCGGTGTTTGACAAGCCAATGGTTTATTATCCGCTGACGACCCTAATCGAAGGCGGGATTCGGGAGTTTTGCCTGATTTCCACATCGCAGGACCTGCCTCGGTTCCGGCAACTGCTCGGTGACGGCAGTGTGTGGGGATTGAGAATTGAGTACCGCGAACAACCCAAGCCTGAAGGAATCGCCCAGGCATTTCTCATCGCCGAATCATTCATCGGCAAAGACGCGGTTACACTGATCCTCGGCGACAACGTCTTTTATGGGGCCGACACTTTTCATAAAGCATTCTCCTATTTCACGAATGGTGCGACCATCTTCGGCTATCATGTGAATGATCCTGAGCGCTATGGTGTGGTAGAATTCGATGGCGCCGGAAAAGCCATCTCCATTGAAGAAAAACCGAAGCAGCCCAAGAGCAATTACGCTGTGCCCGGTCTTTACCTTTACGATAACCAGGTGGTGGCGATTACGCGGAATCTGAACCCGTCGGCCCGGGGCGAATTGGAGATCACAGACGTGAACGTCGAGTATCTGCGGCGCGGCCAGTTGCGTGTTCAGCCTCTCGGTCGCGGGTTTGCCTGGCTTGATGCGGGCACCAGCTCCAGCCTCCACGAGGCTTCCGCTTACGTGCAAACGATCGAAAGACGGCAAGGGGTAAAGATCGGCTGCCCGGAGGAAGCTTCTTTCCGACAAGGATTCCTGTCGTTGGCGCAATTGGAGTCGCTCACAGGCAGGCTGCCCCGTTGCGAATACCGCGCTTACCTCGAGAGCGTCGTTGCCGAAGCAAGGCGGCTCGGACAAGCCGCCCGCCCGGCCTCCCTTTCATGATCGTCCTCTTAGGCGCCAGCGGTTACATCGGACAGGCGTTCGCGCGGGCTTTGCGCGAGCGTCACACGCCCTTAACCACGCTCTCGCGCAAAGAGCTCGACTACACGCGCTACGATCTCCTTCTGAAATATCTGCGGGAAGCCCGGCCTCAGTTCCTCATCAACGCCGCTGGCTACACCGGCAAACCAAACGTCGATGCCTGCGAAAACGCCAAAGCGGAGACCCTGGCGGGCAACACGCTGTTCCCACAAGCAGTCGCCCATGCATGCCTGGTGACCGGCACACCCTGGGGCCACGTATCTTCCGGGTGCATTTATGCCGGAGCGAAAGTCCTGGCTGGCGGCGTTCGCCGCGTCGAGAAAGACCTCAGCCTGGCGGAGATGAAGTCGCTCGTGGAAAGTGCCCCGTCCTCAATCCAAGGTTACAGTGAAACCGACGAGCCGAATTTTACGTTTCGCCAGCCGCCGTGCAGCTTTTACAGCGGCACCAAGGCCCTGGCGGAAGAGGCTATCGCAGGCGTTGGCCAGGTTTACATCTGGCGCTTGCGTATCCCCTTCGATGAATTCGACCAACCCCGCAATTATCTGACCAAAGTCCAGCGTTACGCCAAGGTGTACGACAACGTCAACTCGATCTCACACCGCGGCGATTTCGCACGCGCGTGCCTCGATCTGTGGGAACGACACACGCCTTTCGGCATTTATAACGTCGTAAACCCTGGCTTTGTCACCACCCGCCAGGTGGTGGACATGATTCGGCGTATTCTCCGGCCGGAGCGCGAGTTCGAATTCTGGCAGGATGACAAGGAGTTCTATCGCTCCGCCGCAAAGACCCCCAGGTCGAACTGCGTGCTCGACACAACAAAATTGTTATCAACCGGCGTGGCAATGCGACCGGTGACCGATGCCCTCGAACAGTCGCTGCAGAGCTGGCCGCCCGAACCACGCACAACCCTCCGCCCTCAACCATGAATCTTCTGGTTACCGGAGGAGCCGGTTTCATCGGCTCAAACCTCCTCCACCACATCGTTGAACGGCCGGAGATCGAGCGGTTGGTGAACCTTGATTGCCTGACGTACGCGGGACACCTGCTCAATCTCGAGGGCATTTCTCAGCATCCCAAATACGCGTTCGTGAAAGTCGATCTGCGCGAAAAGCCGGCCGTGATCGACGTCGTCCGGCGCCACGCAATCACGCACGTGATGCACCTCGCCGCCGAATCGCACGTGGATCGTTCCATTACCGGCCCGGCCGATTTCATTCACACGAATGTCGTGGGTACTTTCAACCTGCTGGAAGCGTGCCGCGCGGCCTGGCCGGCTTCATCCGCCAACGTTCGTTTTCACCACGTCTCGACCGACGAAGTTTTTGGCAGCCTGGGACCAACAGGCCATTTCACCGAGATCACGCCGTACGCGCCGAACTCGCCCTATTCCGCCAGCAAAGCCGCGAGCGATATGCTGGTGCGCGCCTACCATCATACCTACGGCCTTCCGATCGTAATCACCAATTGCTCGAACAATTACGGGCCGTATCAGTTCCCTGAAAAACTGATTCCCGTAGTCATCCAGAGCGTCCTGGCCCGCAAACCGGTGCCGGTCTATGGCGACGGAATGAACGTGCGTGACTGGCTCTACGTGCGCGATCATGCGGAAGCGCTCTGGCTCGTGCTGACGCGTGGTTGTGTGGGCGAGACCTACAACATCGGCGGGCACAATGAGTGGGCCAATATTAGGATTGTAGAGTTGATTTGCGACTACGTTGACGAACTCGCGCCGCAACTTGGCGGCAATTCGCGCAAGCTGATTACGTTCGTCAAGGATCGGCCCGGACATGACCGCCGGTATGCGATCGATGCGGCCAAGATCAAACGAGAGCTCGGATGGGTGCCTGCGCATAAATTCCAACACGGCCTCCGTGAAACCGTGAAGTGGTATTTGGAGCATCAGGAGTGGGTGCAGCGCGTTTTAAGGCGGACGTAGAAAACTCCAAGCGCCAACCTGCAAGCCCGTAAGAAATCCCAATATCCAAAACCCAAATTCCAAATAAATCCCAACCACCAACATCCAAGATCCAAAACTTGGCAAGGGGGCACTTGGAGCTTTGGGATTTGGAGCTTTTCTGGAACTCGAACGTTGGTGCTTGGATCTTTCTTTACGCCCGCCTAAATGCCGTCTTCCCTTTCGTTTTCCACTCAGCAGCAGCGAGATAGCCCGCATCAATGATCACCGTCGTCCCGGTAATGCCTGCCGAATCGTCGCAACTCAGAAACAAAATCGTCTTCGCAACATCCTGTGGTGTAAGCGGTATTCCCATCGGCACCCGCCGCAGCCGGCTCGCCAGCGCTGCCTCCGGGTCGGGTTGGGCGTTCAAGTGCTCTCGGAGCATTGGAGTATCGGTGATGCCTGGACAGACGCAGTTGCAACGTACACCATCGCCGGCGTAATCCAACGCGATTGATTTCGTCAGCCCGACAATCGCGTGCTTCGAAGTCGTATAAACAGGCGTCAAGGCCTGCCCGACAAAACTGCTGATCGAGCCCACGTTCACGATCCAACTGCGCCTGGCCGAGCGCAGGTGCGGCAGGGCATGCTTCACGGCAAAGAACATCGATTTGACGTTCACATCCATCACGCGGTCCCACTCCCGTTCAGTGTGCTCGTGTAGCGCCTTGACGCGCACCATGCCCGCATTGTTGATGAGGATTTCCAAACGCCCGAAGCGAGCCACCGTCCGTCGAATTGAATCCCGCACCTGGCGTTCGCTGCTGACATCGCAGGCCAGCGGCAAGATTTCGGCACCAGCCTCATGCAACTCGCCGGCAAGGCGCCGGCCCGGGGCTAATCGCTGTCCGACCAGCGCCACCTTTGCGCCCTCGCGCGCGAACAGGCGGGCCGTCGCCTCGCCGATGCCCGAAGTGGCACCGGTGATCCAAGCGACCTTTCCCGCGAGTCTCCTCATATGAAACGCTTCCACTTCGACTTGAACCCGGCCCGGTCGAGCACCTCCGGGTTGAGCACGCCACGGGGCCGATTGCCCAGTGACAGGTCCACCATCACCCCGCACGCGGCGCGGCCGATGTCCCGAAACATTTCCTCCGTCCAGGCGATGCAGTGAGGCGCCAACAACACATTATCCAATTCTCCAAACCGGTGAGGCGCTGTGATTGGCTCCTTGGCGAAGCAATCGATGGCCGCGCCGGCGATGCGGCGTTCTTTGAGGGCGCCATAAAGCGCGTCCTCGTCCACAATTCCGCCCCGCGCCGTGTTCAGCAGGTACGCGCCAGGCTTCATCCAGGCCAGCTCGCGCGCGCCGAGCAGTCCCCTCGTCTTCTCGTTCAGCGGACAATGAACGGAAACGAAATCGGCCTGGCGCAGCAGTTCTTCAAGACTCACCAGACGGGCACCGCATTGAGCAGCAATCTCCGGGGAAATGAAGGGGTCAAAGGCCAGCGGCTGGTTCATGCCGAACCCACGCAACAATTCAATGGCTTTGCGCCCGATGCCGCCCAGGCCGATGACACCCAGCGTGCGGTCGCGCAACTCCCTGCCCATGTGCTGCGAACGTTTTTCCCACTCGCCTGTGCGGACGAGGCCATCTTTGGGCCGCAGGTTATGGCTCAGAGCAATCATCCAGCCGAGGGTCGCCTCGGCTACGGGCCGGTCCACCGCGCCGACGGTAATCGTGACGAGCACGTCGGCGGCGGTACAGGCCGCTACATCCACCGAGTCGTAACCGACCCCAAAGCGCGCGATCACCAAAAGATCGCGGGCGTTTGACACGCTGCGGGCTGTGACTGAGGGCGTTAAGACGATGACTCCCTGGGCGTCGCCGATTTGATCGGCACCGATTTCAGCGCGATGCTCAGCGAAAGCACGCTGTTCGATCCGCGGATTCTGGGCTAAGACAGAAAGGCCGATGTCTTTGTACTTGGGCGTGCCCGTACTGTCGGTAAAGTCGCCTGTAAGCTTAACGATGAATTTGCGCTTGCCTTCGACTGCTCCTGATTCGGCCCGCCTCACCTTAGCGTGGTCTCCCTCTCCTGCTTCGGAAACGAGGAGGCTATGTTTTCCGCATTCCGAACCGACTTCGTGCAGTGGGCTTGGCTGTGAAGCGTCCTTTCCGTCGCTCGGGCCGTCTTCGGCGATGAACGATGCGACTATGGGGCGGTCCCGCCCCACCGCAGCCAGCGAGCTATGGAGGCTCCGCAGCAGCAAGCCGGTATCGAGGCCGATTCCCAACATCTGGAACCCTTGTTCGCGACGCGCATGCAGATCCTCGGCGTTCGACGCGATAATGCCGCAGTGTTTGCCGCAGGCTCGGAGCTTGTCCTTGACTGCCTGGAGCTCGGCGGACACTCCCGGCCCCTCCCACTGTCCTCGGTGGCCCGCAGTCGCCGAGTAATCGGCAGGTCCGAAGAAAAAAATGTCCGCGCCGCTGACCTGGCCTAGTTGAGCAATGTTCTTGCCGGCGGCCACCGATTCGATGATGGGCACTACCAGCACATGCTCGTTTGCCTCTTGTGTGTGCTGCGAAAGGCATTGGCCCCAACCTGTGGCGCGCTCAGCGCCGATGCCGCGCAATCCCTCAGGCGGATAGCTGGCATAGGCCACAGCCTCCTTGAGCTGCTCCGGCGTCTCGACCCAGGGCACAACCACGCCGTCGCCGCCGAGATCCAATGCGCGTTTGATCAGCGCGCTGTTCAACTGCGCGACGCGTACCAGCACCACGGTGTTGCTGCGCACAGTGACGCGAATGTGCTCGAGGATCTCCTTCCAATCCAGATGCCCGTGCTCGGCATCGATCACCAGCCAATCGAATCCCAGCGCGACTGCCATCTCAGAGATGCTGGCTGACTCTAAAGTTACCCAGAGCCCGTACACAGGCTGGTCGGCAGTCAGCTTCTCACGCAGTGATCTGATGGCGGCGGTCTTCATAACCCGAGACTGGATCGGCTCAAGCTCCAAAGTCCCAACTCCCCCGTCAAGTCTGACGAAGACCAGGCTCAGCATTGTGTTTGTTCATGCTGGTCAGAAACTGAAAACCACTAATGGACGTTAATTCACACGAAAGCGGAGAGGAACGAAAGAATGGACAGGCTTAACAGGAGTAACGGGCTGGGAAAAAGAGTCCAGCGGCGAAGAGGATATACAGGAGGGAACGAAGTTCACGAAGGGCATAGAGAGACGTTCGCCGAGTCAAGAAACTGAAGCAAGCGGCGGCTGTTGGCTGCAGGAAGCGGGTTAGTCGGTACCGTCATTGCGCTCCCTCCTTTGCTTTCCCAGCTTACCGCTTGAAGCATGCGAGTTATCAAGGTGCGGCAAGTATCGGCCTCGGTAGCCATGCAGACGCGAATGCATCGTAGGGGAGAGGCGGCGGTGGGCAGGTTCAAAGTCTAAAGTCTAAAGTCGGAAGACAAGGGCTAAAACCCGAAAGCTGAGACCTGAAATCGGCCAAATCGCAACGGGCAAAGGGCAAATGCCGATGGCCGATGGCTACAAGGCAAAGGCATGCGTTCTTCGTGTTTTACTCTGGCCCGGCGGCTGCTATATTCAGGGCATCCCGATGCTGGGGTAATCGGTCAAGATTATGTCGATTTTGAAAATCATATTCATCTTTTTGGAAGTGCTGGTGCTGTTCAACCTGTTGATTTTTGTCCATGAACTGGGGCACTTCCTGGCGGCCCGCTGGCGGGGGCTGAAAATTGATCGATTCGCCATCTGGTTTGGCAAACCGATCTGGAAGACGAAAATCAACGGCGTCGAGTACGCCCTGGGCAGCATCCCAGCCGGAGGATATGTGTCGCTGCCCCAAATGGCAACAATGGAGGCCATCGAAGGCAAAAGCGAGAGTTCCTCCCAACCTCTTCCTCCGATCTCCGCATTGGACAAGAGCATTGTGGCTTTCGCCGGACCCTTGTTCAGTTTCCTGCTGGCTCTGGGGTTTGCGGTGGTCGTGATGGTCGTCGGCCGCCCTGTAAGTGAAGCCGAAACGACCACCACTATCGGTTATGTCGAGAAAGATGGTCCCGCCGATAAGGCCGGTTTGCGGCCGGGCGACCGCGTGCTGGAAGTGGACGGAAAGCGGGTGACGAAGTTTGGCGGGATGGGCGATAGCGTAACGTGGCGTATTGTCCGAAGCGAAGGCGAGACGTTGCCGATGAAAGTCGAGCGCGACGGCAAGGTGCTGATGTTCTATCCGTTGACGACGAAGGATGAAACCAAGTTCTGGCAGCGTAAGAGCCTCCGCCAGATCAAAATCGGGCCTGCTCTTTCCTCAGTCGTTGCCAAAGTGGTGCCCAACAGCCCGGCCGCCGCGTCCGGCTTGCGCCCAGGCGATCGCGTGCTCTCGGTGAACGGAACCAAGCTCTATCAACCCGGCGACATGGCCGACTTTGTGGACGGAAACCCGAGCACGAAGTTGACGCTGAATGTGGAGCGCAGTGGAAGGTGTTTTGAGGTCAGCGTGTCCCCCGAAAAACCTCTCAGTCCACCCGACGAAAAACCGCGTGTCGGGATCGTGTGGGATGCCAACGGCCGTACGACGCTGGCGCATCCTGGCGCCATCGAACAAGTCGATGCCAGCGTCAATGCCATGATGGATACCTTCGGCGCGCTCTTCGCCCGTCATTCCGACATCAAACCCCAACACCTGGGCGGGGCGGTGAAAATCATGGACGTTTATTATCGGCTGTTCAACAGCGAGCAGGGCTGGAGGCTGGCGCTTTGGTTCAGTGTGCTGATGAACGTCAACCTGGCTTTGTTAAACATGCTGCCGATTCCGGTGCTGGACGGCGGCCATATTCTGCTGGCGATTATCGAAGGCATCCGGCGCAAACCGATTAGCACGCGGATCATTAGCTCCATCCAAACCGGGTGCGCCGTTCTCCTCATCGCCTTCATGGTTTATATTGCTTTCTATGACGTCCAGGACCTGCCCTGGAAGCGCAGCAAAGAAAAACCAGTCGAACTGAAGTTCGCCCCGAAACCGCCGGCTCAGCCGTAAGTCGAGCCGGTGGCCTGAAATCATGAATGGCTCAACTGCCATGCGCTACTGCGAATCTCCATTTTTCCGCGAACGACGCAAGACGCGCGAAGTCGTCGTAGGTGACCCGGCGCGCGGCGGGGTCATCATCGGCGGCGATCATCCGGTCGTGGTTCAGTCCATGCTCACCTGCGACACGATGGACACCGCCGAGTGCGTCCGGCAAACGCTCGAGTTGGTAGCCGTCGGCTGCCAGATCGTTCGCATCACCGCGCCAACGGTCAAGGACGCCGCCAACCTGCAGAACATTGCCGCCGAGCTGCGCGCCCGCGGCTGCCTCGTCCCGCTCGTGGCCGACATTCATTTCAAGCCGGAAGCGGCAATGGAGGCGGCCAAGTGGGTTGAGATGGTCCGCATTAATCCTGGAAACTACGCTGACTCCAAGAAATTCGTGATCAAGGAGTACACCGATGAGCAATATGCCGGCGAGCTGAAGCGGATTGAGGAAAAATTCACGCCGCTCGTGAAATTGTGCAAGGAACTTGGCCGGGCCATGAGGATCGGCACCAATCACGGCTCGCTGAGCGACCGCATTATGAACCGATTTGGCGACACACCGCTGGGCATGGTTGAAAGCGCGTTGGAATTTGCCCGGATCGCCCGCAAGAACGATTTCCACAATTTCAAATTCTCGATGAAAGCGAGCAATCCGAAGGTGATGATCGAGTGCTACCGGCTGCTGGTCGCACGTCTGGAGCAGGAGGGACCGGATTGGAATTATCCGATACATCTCGGGGTCACGGAAGCCGGCGAGGGCGAGGACGGCCGCATCAAGAGCGCCATCGGCATCGGTTCGCTGCTCTGCGATGGCCTCGGCGACACGATCCGGGTTTCGCTGACTGAGGATTCGCCTCGAGAAATCGAGGTCTGCCGTGATGTGTTGGAGCAGATTCCGCTTCTGACCGTTGCCGCGCAGAAAGCTCAGCCTTCTTTCTCCTCCAGCGCGGCTTGGCCATTTGATCCGTTCGCCTACTCGCGACGCGAGACACCAGAGATCGAACTGGCGGAAGGTGTGGACTGCGGCGGCGAGCAGACGGTGCGGGTCGTTGTCACGCGCGCCGCCTGGGACAAACTCGCGCCGAAGATCAGCCCGAAGGCGGATGTGAAACCGGAAGCCGTCTATGAAGATTTGAATGTTTTCGAAATTGATCCCACGAAGGCCTTCGAGATCAACTGCGACACGCAGTTGGTGACGGTTAAAGATGACGTGCCGGTCCCGCCGATTGCGGCCTTTCGCCTGCTGACCCTCAAGCTCAAGCAACTGGGGCGCACAAACCCAATCTTGCTGAAGGATTGTCTGAGGTTCGATTCGACGCCGTTGCCGCCCAAGATTGCTTTGCTGCGCGCGTCGGTCGTAATCGGCTCCCTGCTGGCCGACGGCATCGGCGATGCTATCCTGGTGCGCGGGGAGACAGGCGCCGGCCAATCCTTGCGACTGGCTTACAACATCCTCCAGGCCGCCGGCTGCCGCTCGTTCAAGACGGATTACGTCGCTTGCCCATCGTGCGGCCGCACTTTGTTCAACTTGCAAACCGTGACGGCCCGCATCAAACAGCGCACCGAACACCTCAAAGGCGTCAAGATCGCCATCATGGGCTGCATTGTGAACGGGCCGGGTGAAATGGCCGATGCCGATTTCGGTTACGTGGGTGGTGCGCCAGGCAAGATCAATCTCTACGTAGGCAAGTCCCCGATTAAGTTCAATATCCCGGAAGCGGAGGCGGTCGATCGCCTGGTGGACCTGATCCGCGAACACGGCAAATGGGTCGAGCCGGAGTTGAAAGCGACCGCAGTGGCGGCTTAGAGCGTGTTTGAAAAATCGATTCAATTGTAGGAGACGACGTGAGGAGGCTTTGATCCATTCTGGATTTTTCAGTTAGAGCCTCCTTACGTCGGCTTCTACAATTTTTGCAGACACGTCTTAGTGGAGCCCCAGAGCCGCCGCTCGGCTCGGGGGTATTTTGTCGAGGTGGAAGTTTAGGAAACCATGGAGAAATTGGCGCAGTTCGTTAACTTGCGCCGCGCTGGGGCGCAGCCGTGAAATCGTTGTCCAATCACTCTCCGTCAACACCCGCACAATTTCCTTCGCGCCAGCAGTGAGTCGGCTCTTAACCGTGTCGGGTGTCAGGCCCAGTTCCTTCAGTAGTTTGAGCTCGAATGCGAGGACGGTTTGTGGTTCAGGTGGTTGCTGAGGGAGCGCTGCGAGAAGTCCGCGAATCAGTTCAAAAACTGCGGGCAATGGCGTCTCAATTTCCGTGACTTGCTCCACGAGCGCAGCGCAATAGGAAGCTTGCTGCAGATATGCGAGGTCGTTGCGCAAGAAATTGTGGGTTTCGCGCAAACTGGCTTCGCGCAGCACATGCAGGTCCGACCGGCGGCTGCGGCTGAACGTAAAATTGGCTAAGTAAAGCAAATCCAGCTTGCCGCGAAATGGAGACTTGGGCCGACGCGCTCCTTTGGCGACGGTGGCGATGCGTCCGAAGTCTGGCGTGAGCCAGTGGACGATCAGGCTGGTCTCAGTCAGCAGTCGCATCCGCAGAACCAGGCCGGTGGCGGCCTCAATCATGAGCCAACCGGTGTCAGGTTTGCAGGCGGCGATTTCAAACTGCGAAGCGGCGTCGGCGTGTATTCGGGGGCAATGGCGCCAAGGCTGATGACGTACTTCATTCCCTCGGCCACCGACATATCGAGCTTAATCACTTTCTCCTCCGGAACGACCAGCAGGTAACCGCCCGTCGGGTTAGGCGTGGTGGGAACAAAAACGCATACGACTTTCTCCGGGCTCCTGGCCTGTATCTCATCATGTTGCTCGCGGGTCAGGAATCCGATGGTGCGCATTCCCGGGTGCGGAAACTCAACCAGGACGACGGTGCGAAACGCGTCTTTGTTGCTGGAGGAAAAGGCGTCATTCACCTGTTTGGTCGCGCCGTAGATTTTGTTCAGCAGCGGAACGCGGAGCAGCGCTGTATCCACCCACTCGATTAGGCGCTTTCCGAAGTAGTTCCGGGCGAGCAACCCGACGACGCCCACCAGGAAGACCGCCAGAGTCAGTGCTACCAGGCTCCAATACCAATACATCCCGCCCTGTCCCAGGTCGTGGTGCGTGATCTTTCTCGGGAGGAAGATCAGCAACGTATCCGTGATATTCGCCACCGTTCCGAACAGCCAGATGAGAACGGCGATCGAAAGGACGCCTGGCAGCACGATGGCGAGGCCGGCCCAGAAGTTTGCCTGCCAGCGATCGAAGAAAGTCTTGTTCACTATGGCAATGTAGGTGCAGATGCGAGCCGACTCAAGGCAAAGCGCTGCCTGAACCGGCCCACGACCTGGCCGCCAGCGCGCGGAGATTGAATTGACGGGAAAGGCCGCGCAGGAGGCGGTCCTCGACTCGCTTCATTTTTTGTCTAGAAGAGGGCCGCCGATCGTCATACCCACAAAGATGTAGCAGGCCGTGGATGACGTATCGGACCACCTCGGCAGGCCAGCTCGTTCGAAATCGGCGCGCCTGGGCGGAGGCTTCCTCCGCGCACACGAAGATTTCGCCGAACAGATATCCGGGGCAGCCGGCATCCCGGTAATCGAAAGCTAAGACGTCCGTCGAGCCTCGGTGGCGCAGAAACGCTTCATTGAGCTGTGTCATCTCGACGGCACTGACCAGGAAGATGCTGAGATCAAATGCTTCAATCTGCAACTGGTCAAGTAACAGAGCCCTGGTGAGGCGGCGCAACTCGCGCAAATTCACGGCTCGGGTGCTCGGGCGGCTGCGGACGGTGAGGACTCGGCGTCGCTTTCGGCCGGTGGCAGCGCTCACTTCGCTTCCTGTTCAGGGTGCGCTCGGAGCCGGCCGCGGTGCTCTTCGTACGCAGCGATGATCCGCTGCACGAGCGGATGCCGAACGATGTCGCGCTTCGTGAATTCGACAATGGCAATGCCCTCGGTGTGCTTAAGAATGCGGTGGGCCTCGAGCAGTCCGGATTGCTTGTGCGGCGGCAGATCGATTTGAGTTTCGTCCCCGGTGATAACGGCCTTGGAACTGAGACCCAGACGAGTCAGGAACATGAACATCTGCTCGGTCGTCGAGTTTTGCGCCTCATCGAGTATAATGAAGGCATGGTTGAGAGTGCGGCCGCGCATATAGGCCAGCGGCGCGATCTCGATCACCCCCCGCGTGGTGTGTTTCTGGATGTCTTCGGCCGGCAGCATGTCCTGCAAAGCATCATGCAACGGGCGCAGATACGGCATAATCTTCTCGTAAAGGTCTCCCGGGAGGAACCCGAGCGCTTCGCCCGCCTCGACCGCTGGGCGGGTGAGGATAATTCGGGAAACGCTGCCTTCGCGCAGCGCGGACAGAGCCATGGCGACCGCGAGATACGTCTTGCCGGTGCCGGCCGGGCCGACGCCCAGCACCACGTCGTGGCGCCGGATCGCATCCAAGTATTTCTTCTGCCCGACGGTCTTGGCGGTAACGCTCGGTTTTCTTTCCGAAGTCTGGATGCGATCGCTCAGGATATCTTTGAGAGCCGAGACGCCTTCGTGTTTGACGATGTTGAGGGCGTGCGAAAACTCGCGGTTGCGCACCGGCGTGCCGGCTTGCAAGGAGCTTTCGAGCAACAGGAACAGGTGCTTGGCGCGGTTCAGCGCATCGGCCTCGCCCTCGAGTTTGATCCAGCCTTCACGGGAGGTCGCCCGGACGTCCAGTTGATGTTCGAGCGCCTGCAGATTGCGCGGGTCATTATTGAAGAGCTGCTGCGCGAGGCGGGCGTTCTCGAAATGCAGGGTTTCAGTGGGCATGGAGTTAACTGGGAAGCGTGAGCCGCCGCCGCTGTGCTTCGGTGCGCCAAGCGCGTGATGGGTGAAAAGTGAAAAGTGAAACGCGAGTCGCCGCCGCTGCGCTTTGGCGCGCCAAGTACGTGAAAGGTGAGCCGCCGCCGCTGCGCTTTGGCGCGCCAAGTACGTGAAACGCAAAACGTGACGGGAGATGCTCCGCGTTGAACACGCGCACTTTCATTCAGCAAGGGCGGTGCGCAATTGGCCGGCCAACTCTCGCAGAGCCTGCGGCACGACCGTCGTCTGGGCCAGCACCGGCATGAAGTTCGTGTCGCCTTCCCACCGCGGGACCAAATGGATGTGCAAGTGTCCGAGAATTCCGGCCCCGGCGATCTTGCCCAGGTTGATGCCGATGTTAAATCCATCGGGCCGCATGACTTTCGAGAGCGCCAGTTGACAGCGTTGCGTCAGCTTCCACAAATCCGTTATCTCCTCATCGGTCAAGCCGTTCAGGTCGGGAGTCTGTTTGTAGGGCACGACCATCAAGTGTCCGCCCGTGTAAGGGTAGGCGTTGAGCAGCGCGAAACAACTCCGGGCCCGCGCGATGACATAGTTGGCCTCGTCATCGCTGGATTGCGCGATCCGCGCAAAGAGGCTATCCGAGTCCGCGGTCTTGGGCGCCAGGATGTACTCGATGCGCCATGGTGCATGCAGCGATTGCATAGGTATGGGGCAACGGTACTGAGAGAGCCATGGAATGTCAAAAACAGGAGCGGCGCGATGGACCTTCGCTGCCACGATTCGGATATCCTGCCGGAGGTCCTTGCCCACTCGACTTGAAGACCGCCAACTACTTCGACGTTCAAGCTATTTGGCTGCGTCCAGGTGCCCGCGCAGAACATACACCAGCGCCTTGACTGCCAGCTCAATGAACAGGAACGGCTTGGCAATAAAATCGTTGCCGCCGCTCATGGTGGAACTGGCCCGGCACTCGAAGTCATTCAAGCTAGTCACGAAAATGACGGGAGTCTTTTTGTGGGCGGGATGCGTGCGGAGTTTTGCGCACAACTCGAATCCGTTCATGCCGGGCATATTCACGTCGAGGAAAATGAGATCAAACTTGTTTTCCGAAAGCATCTTGTAGGCGACCAACGGATCTTCGACGTTGACCGACTTCAGCCTGGCTTTTTCCAGCGCAAACGTCACCGCGCGGCGTGAAATCGCGTCGTCGTCCACCACCAGGATGTTAGCCGGTGGAATTTCCTGTTGGGCCGGCTGAATGCCGCGCCCGAACAGAACGCCCAGAAAATCGATAGCCGAAGCGACCGTGCGCAAAGTCGAGGCGTTGATATTCTTCGGTTTTTCGTAAATCTCCTTCAACAAGGCCTCGAGGGCATCGGCCATTTGCGCAATCAAGCGCAGTCCGGCGGTGCCGGCACTGCCAGTGAGGCCGTGAACACGGTGGTACAATTCGTTGACGTGTTTGAGGCGGACGCTGTCATTCTCGGCCCGGATCATTCCCTTGAGTGTTCCGCGCAGAGCCAATAACGTCGCCGACAGGCTCTCAACGAATGTCTTCCGCAATCCCTCCTGATACGCCGCGTCCGTCTCTTTCGGGATGGTGCCTTTGGCCGCAAGAGCCGGCGCAGGAGTTGCCGCAACTGCCGCCGTGGATGCCGGCGCGGCGGCCTCAGCCGCTCCATTCTTGCTGAGTTCACCGCGAACGATGTCGATGACCTGTTTCGGAGTGCAACTCGCTTTGGCCAGGCATTTCGTCGCGCCGGCTTTCCAGGCCTCCTGCACCATCCCGGTAAGATAAGTATTCGAGAATACGATGAGGGGAAGTTTCTCCATTCCCGGCTCCGAGCGGATTTTTTTCAACAGCTCGATTCCGGTGAGCCTTGAAAGCATCAGGTCGAGGATTACCGCGTCGGGACGGAAGCTGTGGACCAGTTCCAGGCCCACATGACCGTCGAGAGCAACCTCGACCTGGAAACCTTCGACGGAGAACTTATTTCGGTAGATATTTGCTACGATCTGGTCGTCTTCGACGATCAAAATTTTGTTCATGGCTAGGTCTTGGCGGCGAGCTCGGTGGTGCGGGCCAGTTGCGCTTCCAGAAAAATGCGGATGCGCTCGAATTCACGTACCGCCTGCTGAGAAAACTGGGTCGCGTTGGTAAGTTTTCTTTCGGCGCCCTGGTGCTCCAGCTCGCGCAACAAGGGCACGAGGCCCTTCATCCCGCAGGTCGCGCTAGCGCCGGCGCAACTGTGCGCCACTCGTTGGACTTCGGGGGCATCTCCAGCCAGAACTGCGGCCTCCAGTTGTTCGAGTTGCTGACTGGTTTGGCTGAGGTAAAGCGTCACCAACTCCCGAAAACTATCGGGGTTGCCATCGGTGAAATCGTGCAGCCGCTGCAGATCGACCGGTGCCTGCTCTTCAGAGCTCGCCTCCGCCTTGCCACCAGGCTGGCCGCCGGCCGCTGTTACCTCCGGGGCGCGGTCCTTTTCAGAGGACGCCTGCGCGGTACCGGCAGCAATCGCGCCCCAGCGCTCGATGATGGTTCGGATATCCTCCAGCCGTACCGGCTTGGCCAGGTAATCGTCCATGCCTGCCGCCAGGCATTTTTCGCGGTCGCCGGGCATGGCGCTGGCGGTCATGGCGACGATAATAGTAGGAGTTTTGTAAGTTGGAAATTGCTCCGGTTGCTTCTGGCGTTGGCGAATAGCTGCCGTCGCCTCCAGCCCGTCCATTTCCGGCATCATGACGTCCATGAAAATCAGATCATAAGGTTGCCGGTCGAGGGCCGCAAGGGCCTGCACGCCATTCACCGCCTGATCGGCGCGATAACCCATCTGCTGCAGCAACCGCAAGGCAACTTTTTGGTTGATAACATTGTCATCACAGAGCAGGACACGCAAGGGAAGGCGGCTGGCCAGCTTCGGATCGAGTCTGGTGCTGGCCGGCGCCGTCACCGGCGCGGGCTTCACGCCGGAGAGCACGCGGACGAGAGTTTCCTGAAGCTGCACCGGCTTAATCGGTTTGCTCAAACAACTGGCAAATTCCGCCCGAGTGAAATCGGGGTCATCCGAGCGCACACCTATCGAGGTCAGCAGCACCAACGGCATCTTGCCAGCGCCCGACAGTTTGCGGATCTCAGTGGCCAGCATCAAGCCATCCATGCCGGGCATTTGCATGTCGAGGATCGCCAAATCGAAGCTCTCGCCCGCCCGCAGCCATTCGAGCGCCTGTCCGGCGCTTTGCGCGCCGCGTGGGATCATTCCCCATTTGCTGGCCTGCAGCGTCAGTATGCGGCAATTGGTCGGGTTGTCGTCCACGATCAGCACGCGCAGGTCGGCCAACTGCGGCGGCGCTTCCAATCCCGCTCGCGGCGGCTCGACCACGGCCAGCAAGGGAAGCGTGAAATGAAATGTTGAACCCTTTTGCGGAATACTCTCGACCCACATCTTGCCGCCCATCAACTCCACGAGCCGCTTGCTGATAGCCAGTCCAAGACCGGTACCGCCGTACCGTCGCGCGGTGGACGCATCCGCCTGGCTAAAGGACTGGAATAATCGCGCGAGTTGGTCCACCGGAATGCCGATGCCAGTGTCGCGGACTGAAAACTGCAGCAGCCAGGTGTCGGGCCGTTCGGTGCTGCTGCCGGGCGCGGACAAAATTTTCACGTGCACCACCACTTCACCCTCCGCGGTGAATTTGATGCCGTTGCTGAGCAGGTTGACCAGAACCTGGCGAAGCCGCGTGACGTCTCCCAGCACGCGTGTCGGCAAGCCGTCGTCCATCTGATAGGCGATTTCGATCTTTTTCTCCGCCGCTTTGGCAGCCAGCAAATCCAGGGAGTCCTCGACGCATTGGCGCAGATCAATCGGCTCATTTTCGAACTCAAGCTTGCCGGACTCGATCTTGGAGAAATCCAGAATGTCGTTGATGATTGTCAGCAAGGATTCGCTGCTCGCGTAAATCGTCTCGATATAGCCGTGCTGTTCGTGATTGAGCGGCGTTTCCAGTAGCAGCCCCGCCATGGCAATGATCCCGTTCATCGGTGTGCGGATTTCATGGCTCATATTGGCCAGGAACTCCGCCTTGGCCCGGGCCGCAGCCTCCGCCGCGACGCGCGCTGAGAACAGCTCGCGATTGGCTTGCGTCAGCTCGTCCTGCAGCAGTTTCGTTCGCAGCGCCGAACAGACTCGCGCTCGTAATTCCGCCGATTCAAAGGGTTTGGTGAGGTAATCAACTGCCCCCAACTCGAACCCGCGCAGTTTATCGTTGGTGCTGTTCCAGGCGGTCAGGACGATAACCGGCAAGGACTTTGTTTCCGGTGACTCCTTAAACTGGCGCAGCAGGTCGAACCCACTGACGCCGGGTAAACCCAGGTCCAACAGGATCAAATCGATATGCTTCTCGCGGGCAAGGCTCAGCGCGGTATTCGCATCCCTAGCGCAACTGAGGGTGATGTTGTCGTCCTGCAGCAGGGCGGCCAACACCTCCGGCATTCGCGGGTCATCTTCAACCAGCAAAACATGGGAGGCGGGCAATTTCATCTTCCAGCGCGCTTCACAGTTGTCACACGGTGTTCGTTTCGGCAAAAGTCGGACTCTATCAAGCACATTCAACACCAATTTGACGCGTAGGCCAATCTCTTTCTGTACGCGCGGGCGCACTCCAAACCGGCATGCCACTCGACGACGTTGCTGACCAAAAAGTGGACGTGTTGTCCCCTTTTCCGGACCTCACGCCGGCCCGAAGAGCTTACAACCCCCTGCCCGACAGTTGGACTGAAATAACATATCTACATATCAAGATATGTTGATTTTTTAGTTGCAGCCATCTCGCCTTTCCGGTAGTTTTGACCAATCGTGGACAACGGAACGGACAAGACTTCAGAGCTGGAGTGCCTGTTGCGCGAGCGCATCGTAATCATCGATGGGGCGATGGGCACGATGCTTCAGCAGCACCGGCCGGACGAAGCCGCTTACCGCGGTAAGCGGTTCAAGGAATCGAAGAAGGACCTTCGAGGTCTTCATGATGTGCTTTGCCTCACGCAGCCCGATCTAATCGAAGCAATTCACCGGCAGTATCTCGACGCCGGCGCCGATATTATCGAGACGAACACTTTCAACGCGCAAGCTCTCTCTCTAGCTGATTACGGCATGGAGACGGTGGCGTACGATATCAATTTAGCGGCGGCGACCTGTGCAAAACGAGCCGCGGCGGCGGTCATGACCGAGAACCCTGGCCGCGTTTGCTTTGTGGCGGGCGCTCTGGGTCCGACCAACAAGACGTCTTCAATTTCGACCGACGTAAACAATCCAGCCGCGCGCAGCGCGACTTTCGATGAGATTCGCGCGGCGTATTACGACCAGGCCCGCGGTCTTTTGGACGGCGGGGCCGATATGCTCCTGGTGGAGACCATTTTCGACACACTCAACGCCAAAGCGGCTTTCTTCGCGATCCTGACCCTCTTCGAAGAACGCGGGATCCCGTTGCCTGGAATCGCCGGGGCATCACTTGATTGCCATGCGTCCGCGCGGCTGGGACACGGAAGGCGAGTTCCGCTGATGGCCTCGGTCACGTTCATTCAACCTGGTAATAATCGCGGCGTGACCGGTCAAACGGTTGAAGCTTTCTGGAATTCCATCTCCCACGTTCCGCTGCTCAGTGTGGGGGTGAATTGCTCCCTGGGTCCTAAAGAGATGAGGCCGATGATTGAGGAACTGGCCGGCATCGCGCCCGTCTATGTGAGCGCTCATCCAAATGCAGGCCTGCCCAATCCCCTGCTGCCAACGGGTTTTCCCGAGACTCCCGAAACTCTGGCTCCGCAGCTCCAGGACTGGGCGCAAAATGGTTGGTTGAACCTAGTGGGTGGTTGTTGCGGCACGACGCCTTCGCATATCAAAGCAATCGCCGAGGCGGTCCGCGGCCTGCGACCGCGAGTGCCGCCGAAGCTTGAGCCGTACACGCGATTGAGCGGACTGGAGGCGCTGACGCTCCGCCCGGAGACGAATTTTGTGAACATCGGCGAGCGCACGAATGTCACCGGCTCGCCGATGTTTGCCAAATTCATTCTCGCGGGTGATTACGAAGCCGCCCTTGCGGTGGCGAAGCAGCAGGTCGAGAACGGCGCCCAACTGATCGATGTGAACCTGGACGAAGCCATGCTCGATTCGGAGTCGGCCATGACCCGCTTCCAGAACCTATTGGCTTCCGAGCCGGACATCGCCCGCGTGCCTATTATGGTTGACAGCTCCAAGTGGGCGGTCATCGAAGCCGGCTTGAAATGCATTCAGGGCAAGGGCGTGGTCAACTCAATCAGCCTCAAAGAAGGCGAGGATAAATTCAAGCACCAGGCGAAACTCGTTCGCCGTTATGGCGCCGCGGTCGTGGTCATGGCTTTTGACGAGCGCGGCCAGGCGGACAGCTTCGAGCGCAAGATCGAAGTCTGCGCGCGCTCGTATCGCATTCTCACGGAACAAGTCGGCTTTCCGCCCCAGGACATCATTTTCGACCCGAACGTGCTGACGGTGGCCACAGGCATCGAAGAGCACAACAACTACGCGGTGGACTTCATCCGCGCCACTCGCTGGATCAAGGAACATTTGCCCCTGGCCCGCGTCAGCGGCGGCATCAGCAATATCTCGTTCTCTTTTCGCGGCAACAATGTCTTGCGGGAAGCGATGCACGCCGCCTTTCTCTATCACGCCATCAAAGCCGGTGTTGATATGGGCATCGTCAACGCCGGCATGCTCGCCGTTTATGAGGAGATTCCGAAGGGCCTGCTCGAGACCGTGGAGGATGTGTTGTTGAACCGGCGGCCGGACGCCACCGAACGGTTGGTGAAGTTCGCAGAGACCACAAAGAGCAGGGACCGTGCGGAGGCCGAAGAAGATGCGTGGCGCTCCGGCACGGTCGAGGAGCGGCTGAGCCATGCCCTGGTCAAGGGCATCGTCGATTACATCGAGCAGGATACCGAAGAGGCCCACCGAAATTACGGCCGGCCATTGCAAGTGATCGAAGGACCGCTGATGGCCGGTATGAATGTCGTCGGCGATTTGTTCGGCTCCGGCAAAATGTTTTTGCCACAGGTGGTTAAGAGCGCCCGGGTAATGAAGAAGGCGGTCGCGTATCTGCTGCCCTTCATGGAGTCGGAAAAACAGGCCTCGGGCAATTATCAGGCCCAAGGTCGCATTGTCATGGCCACGGTCAAAGGCGACGTGCACGACATTGGCAAGAATATCGTGGGCGTCGTGCTCGGCTGCAACAATTACGAAGTTATCGATCTCGGCGTGATGGTGCCGGCGGAGAAAATTCTCGAAACCGCCCGTGAGAAACGGGCCGACTTTATAGGTCTCAGCGGTCTGATCACGCCGTCGCTCGATGAGATGGCACACGTGGCCCGCGAAATGGAGCGCCAGGGCTTCACGTTGCCCCTGCTCATTGGCGGCGCCACCACCAGCAAGGCGCACACGGCGGTCAAAATCGCACCCGGATATTCCCAGCCGGTCGTGCATGTCCTCGACGCCTCGCGGGCGGTGGGGGTGACGGGCAGTCTGATCAATCCGCAGCTTAAGCCCGCGTTCGTGGCTCGACTCCGGGCGGACTATGAGACCGTCCGCGCGCATCACGGCGAGCAGACTGCCAAACCGCTCCTGCCTCTTGCAGAAGCCCGCCGGCACCGGACCCCCATCGAGTGGAAGGATGGCGATATTCCGACACCGGAATTCACGGGCATCCGCGTGCTTGCATCCGATCCGGCATCACTCGTCCGCAGCGACAGCACGACCGTCGGGCGCGTCACGCTCTCCGAGCTGGTATCGTTCATCGACTGGTCGCCTTTCTTCCACACCTGGGAGCTGCGGGGCCGCTACCCGGCGATTCTGGAAAAGCCCGAGGCCAAAAAGCTGTTCGAGGACGCGCGCCTCTGGCTCGACGAAGTGGTTTCCCGCAACCTGCTCTCAGCCCGCGCCGTTTATGGTTTCTTTCCGGCGAATGCCATCGGCGATGACGTCGAGCTTTATGCCGACTCTTCGCGCACCCAGGTGTTGACCACGTTTCACTTCCTGCGCCAGCAAATGGACAAGCCTGGAGGGCAACCAAACTTTTGCCTCGCGGATTTTGTCGCGCCTACGGCCTCTCAACTCTCAACTCTCAACTCTCAACTCTCCGACCACCTCGGCGCCTTCGCCGTCAGCGCGGGGTTTGGAGTCGAAGAATTGTGCAGGAAGTTCGAGCAGGACCACGACGATTACAACTCTATAATGACCAAGGCGCTGGCAGATCGGCTCGCGGAGGCCTTTGCGGAGTACCTGCATCAGCGTGCGCGCCGGGAATGGGGTTACGGGAAGCTCGAGCAACTCACGCACGACGACTTGATCCGTGAAAAGTATCGCGGAATTCGGCCCGCGGCCGGATATCCGGCCTGCCCCGACCATACCGAAAAGCGGACTCTGTGGAAGCTGCTCGACGTGGAGAAAAACACCGGCATCAAACTGACCGAGAGTTGCGCGATGTGGCCGAGCGCGAGTGTCAGCGGCCTTTATTTCGCGCATCCTGAGTCGAGATACTTTGCGATCGGCAAAATCGGTCGTGACCAGGTGATGGATTATCACCGGCGCAAGCAGATGGAACTGAGCAAGGTCGAACGTTGGCTTGGACCGTATCTCAACTACGAACCGGGCTCGAGCGCTTCCCAAGCGGAAGGCACTCAAGGAGACAAGGGCGGATCTTGTTCATGCGGCCAGCCGCGCGCGATGGCGGAAGCTGGTACCTGAGCTTCTGCCTTTTTCCTCTCGCCGACCCGCGCCATTGAGTACTGGGTCAGACTTGTCTTTTCTGGATCTGCCAAGTACACTGTGCGCATGAAGAATGACGTCGTTGCCGTCCAGATCCGCGGAATCCTGCCCGCGAACAGTGGATGCGCCTTGTTTGTCGGCAACGACGACAAGGTATTCGTCATCAACGTCGAGCCGAACATGGGCGCCGTCATCGGTATGTTTCTCCGCGACACGCCCAAAGAACGGCCGCTAACGCACGACCTCATTCAAAGCATCTTCAAGGGCTTCAGTATCACCGTCGAGCGAGTGGTGATCACCGAGTTGCGAAACTCGACTTACTTCGCACGCCTGATTCTGCAGCAACAGAACGAACTGGCCCGCAAGATTGTGGAAATTGATGCCCGCCCCAGTGACTGCCTCGCCCTCGCCACCGCCCAGAAACGTCCGATCTACGTCACCAACACGCTGTTCGAACAAGTGGAGGACATGACGGAAGTGCTCGACCGCATCAACGAGAGTGGCGGCGGGGAGTCTGGAAGCGAAACGGGCAGCGAGCCCAGTGGCGAGCCCGAATAGAGAAATGCCGCGCGCTGTGTCCAGGGCGTCCGCCGATGTTGTCCTCGTTTGCGGCGAAGACGATTTTGCCGTCAAACAGCGGGCGAAGCAAATCTACCTGCAGTGGACCCAGGAATTGGGCGGCATGGACCACGAAATTCTCGACGCCAGCGTCACGCACAGCGGCGAGGCCCTAAGAGTCCTGGCACGCCTCCGCGAAGCCTTGCAGACCCTTCCCTTCTTTGGCAGTGCCAAGGTCGTTTGGCTGAAGGACTGCAATTTTTTAGGTGATGAACGCGCGGCGACCACGCAGGCCGTCGCGGACACCCTCGTGGAGGTGGCGCAGGAGTTGAAAACCTTTCGCTGGGAAAACGTCCGGCTCCTTTTGAGTGCGGGCAAGGTGGATAAACGCAAGGTCTTCTATAAAACTCTCGAGAAACTCGGCACCGTTGAAATTCTGGCTGGTTGGTCGGCGGATGACCGGGACTGGACGGACCAGGCCGAGACCTGGGGTCGCAAAGCCTTGCGCGCCCGTCAGAAAGAAATCTCCGACGATGCGCTCGCCGAGTTGGTCACCCGGGTCGGCCCGAACGCGCGCCAACTGGATAACGAGATCGAGAAACTGTCCCTCTATTCCGCCAACCGCGAGGAAATCCAACTCGAGGACGTGGCCGCGGTTTGCACGCGCAACAAGACGGCTCGCGCTTTTGCGCTGGGCGACGCTCTGGGGGACCGTGACCTCCCGCGCCTGCTACGCTGTCTGGACGATGAGCTGTGGGAAGTGCAGCTCGATCCGCAAAAGTCGGAGATCGGCTTGCTCTACGGCCTCATCTCCAAGGTCCGCGCGATGATTCTGCTCAAAGAGATGGTGCGCGAAAGATGGATTAAGCCGGAAATGGATTATGGCCGGTTCAAGGCGCAATTGGAGCGTGTGCCGGCGGACCAGTTACCTGAAGATCGGCGGTTCAATCCGCGTTCGATCAATCCTTATGTGCTTTACAAGGCTCTGCCGCAGGTCAACCGTTATAGCCAGGCGGAACTGGTCCGCGCGATGGATCTGCTGCTGCAATGCAACCAGCGGCTGGTCTCCAGCGGGCTCGACGAGGCTCTGGTGCTGCAGCAAACCCTGGTGCAAATCGTCGGCAAAAACGAATAGCTTCCTGACCACAGATGAAGACAGGTGGACACAATTCGAAAATTCCGCTTTTTGGCCTGCCCTTTCGGTTCTCATCGGTGTTCATCTGTGTCCATCAGTGGTTTTCTGTTGCCGGCCTGCGAATTTTCCCGTGAGCGCTCCATCCGCCAAATTGCTGGTGTTGGTGGGCGAGAAATTCGCCTGCGTTAAAATCATCGGCCGGGCCAATTTCAACTCGAGCATTGATTTCCGGCTGCTGGTGAATGAGCTGCTGCAAAAAGGCTACCGCTATTTCGTCCTCGATCTGGCCGAGTGTGTGCTCATGGACAGCACCTTTCTGGGTGTCCTTGCCGGCTTCGGGCTCAAACTGAGGGGGTCTCCGAACGGCCAGAGCGACTCCACGATCGAGTTGTGGAATCCGAACGCGCGGGTGCTCGACTTGCTCGAGAATCTGGGAGTGCTCCATCTCTTCGCTGTGCGCCAGGGGCCGCTGGCGGTGCCTGAAGGCGCCGAGCCTTGTCTCCGCGCGCCGGCCAATCCTTCACGCGAAGAAGTCACTCGCGCCTGCCTCGAAGCCCATCGGACCCTCATGCAGATCAACCCGGAAAACGTGAGCCGCTTCAAGGAAGTGGCGCAGTTTATGGCCGAGGACTTGAAGAAGCTCCAGAGGAAAACGAGTGATTCGTGATCGGCGGGGCGAGTCGGCCAGCGACCGCAGGCGACCGGCTAACGACGGCTAAACCAGCAGAGGCGGGCCGTGATGCCTCTAACACGGATTCTGGCCTGGCTTTAGACAAACGGCCTTAGGTTCCAGGATTCGACGAGCGTTTGGGGAATCTCTTTCAAGAACCGCGAGGGCATCTGCATCATGTCGCCACTGCCGGTGCCTGAGCGTAACAGTGGATAGCTCAAATAAAGCTCGTTCCGTGCGCGCGTGATGGCCACGTACATCAACCGGCGCTCCTCCTCCTCCCCTTCCCCGGTTTCAAGTGAGCGCGCGGAGGGGAACATCCCCTCACACAACATGATGACGAAGACAACATCGAATTCCAGACCCTTGGCCTGGTGCACGGTCGAAAGCCGGAGCTGTTCGTCATCGATTCGTGTGGGCCGCCCGGCTTCAGCCTCGACGTTGCTCAGCAGGGCAAGTTGAGTCAGAAAATCTTCCACAGTTAGAAATTGGCCGGCAAAGATCGTGAGCTGCTCCAGCTCCTCCAGGCGCATGCGATAGTTGGTGTAAGTGGCCTTGACGTAGTCCTCGTAGCCGGCTTCGAGCACTAACTGGAGCATTTTGGGGGCGTTCCCGCGGACGTCTTCGCCCTCCAGTTGGGAGGCCGTGGCCACCAACTGTGCCCAGGCAACCTCAGTCTTTTTCGGAACGAGTTCGACACACGCCTGCAAGGCCAGCGCGAGCGTGGAATGGCCAGAGTCCCTAAAGGCTTTCCACAGCTTGTCCGCTCCCTTGCCGCCAATGCCGGGCAGCAACTGCACGATGCGCGTGAACGCCAACTCGTCCCGCGGGTTCATCGCAAGTCTCAAATAGGCCGTGACATCTTTGATGTGCGCCTGCTCGAAAAAACGAATCCCGCTGGTGATGCTGAATGGGATGTTGCGCTTGATCAACTCCAGTTGCAACTCCATCGCGTGAAAATGCGCACGGTAGAGGACCGCCATCCGGTTCAGCTCTGTTCCCTCTTCCCGTAATTCGAGCACACGCTGCGCCACGAACGACGCCTGTTCGAAGCCGTCATGACATACTACCAGCACCGGTTTGGCGCCTTGTGATCGTGCCGGGGCCAGCACCTTGGCGAATTGCAGTTCGTTGGCGCTGATGGCCGCGTTGGCCACGTGCAGAATCTCCGGTGTGCTCCGGTAATTTGTTTCGATTTTATAGACCTTCGCTTCGGGATAGCGCTTCGGGAATTTGAGAATGTTCTGAAAATTCGCGCCCCGCCACGCATAGATGCTTTGGGCGTCATCGCCGACGACCATAAGATTGTGATGCCGCGCAGCCAGCCGATCGATCAAGTCGCTCTGCAGCTTGTTCGTGTCCTGATACTCGTCCACAAGAATGAATTGGAACCGGCGCTGATACTGTTCCCGCACGTCCTCGTGTTCCTCCAGCAGCCGGAGCCAGAGCGTCAGCAGGTCGTCGAAATCCACGGCATTGGCCGCCTGCTTGCGTGCCGTGTAACGATGCCAGACTTGTTCTATTTGTGGCCCTAGCCGCGCGAAATGCTCGTACTGCTCCTTCAAAACTGACTGGACCGGCTGCTGCGTGTTGACCGCCAACGAAAGTATCTCGGCCAGGACTTCGGACTTGGGGAAACGCGTGGCCTTGGTGTCAATGGACGATTCCGCGACGCAGACCCCGATCAAGCGGCTGGCATCCTCGCGGTCCAGAATCGTGAAGTCCTTTTGGAAGCCCATCCGCTGCGCATGCTGCCGCAAGATCCGGTTGCCCATTGCATGGAACGTCCCGCCCCAAAGGTCGGGCAACTCCTGACCGAGCAAATCTGCCACGCGCCGCATCATCTCGCGCGCCGCTTTGTTGGTGAAGGTCAGCAGCAGGATGCGCTCCGGCGCAATCCCTTGCTCCAGCAGATACGCCACACGGTATGTCAGCGTGCGCGTCTTGCCGGAACCGGCGCCGGCAATGACCAGCGACGGCCCGGGCGGCGCCGTCACGGCGGCAGACTGCTGTTCGTTCAGTTCCTTCGCGTAATCGATCTGTAGCTGAACCGGCGCGCGGAACGGCTGCAACACATACTCAACCGGCATCGGACAACGGTAACCGAAGCAGAGCAAATCCCAAAACCCAAATCCCGAATCCCAAACTATGGCATAGGTTTTACTTCAACCCAGCGGTCTTTCTGGCGATGCAGCCGATGGACGACGGATGCGAAATCGCACACCTGCCCTACGGCCGGAGTCGGTTCGAGTGAAATGCCGTCGTGCCTGGCAAAGAAATTTTCATGGCTGAGGATAGCTCGCGGTTCGCTGGGGCCTTGCGCGGCCTTGGACATCCGGGACATAACCAGCCCATGAAAGTTCGTCAAGTCCGGCTGCACATGCAGAAGCTTGACGCGATTTGCCTGGAGTAAGTTTCTGGCTATTGGAGCCGGACGCGGTAAGTGCGCTGGCTGGCGCTGCCGTCAGTTTCTTCGAATTGGAGCGTGCCACCGGTGCCTGGGTTGGTGGCCACTCCGGAGAAACCTGTCAGGGGCGTGGCGCGTTCGACGACATAATCGATGCCAACCTGGGAGCTGAACTGAAATTGAAGAGGCCCGGAGACGCCGGGCGAGACCACCAGGGTTGGCCGGTCGGCGACGCGGATGACGACGGGCCCGGAGGTGGCGTTCAATGAGCCATTGTCCTGGGCGACAGTCCGCAGGGTATAGCTTCCGGCGGTCAAGCCGGACAACGAGAAACCAAACGGTGCAACGTTGTTCGTGGCGGCTGGAACGCCGTTGGTGAGCAGTCGGACATTCGCGACCGTGCCGTCGCAGTCGGATGCGGCGACGTCCACCGCCACGGTGGCCGGAGCGGCGAACAGGCTGCTGGCGGGAGGATTGGCGATCGAAATGCTGGGCGGGTAGTCGGGAGGAGTGATGGAGCCAACTTGCGAGGCGAAGTTCTGCGGGGTGTTGGCTGCATTTCCGTCACCCCAAGTTCGAGAGTTGACTCCGTCGGTCGGCAGCGCCGAGTAAGCCCCGCTATTGGCGCCGAAAAACGTAATCGTGCCGCCGCCGGCAAAGACGAAGTTCTCAGGGATGACGTAGTCAGGCTTTGGCGAGCCAAAGTTGGTGATACTGGCAGTACCGAACAGGAGAGTCTTATTGGCAGAGTCGCTCCCGAGATTTGCCGGAATAGTAAAAGTATTGGTCGTCGTGCCATTGCCGACCAGAACCTGGTGGCCACCGACTAATGTCTGGCTGGGGGCCGTGGTGAAAAGCTCGATGAATTGATTTGATCCACAGGCGTCAGTGTACACCTCGCGAATGGCCCAGAGGTGAAACGCGGCCCGGGCTGGAGTAGCCGCAAAGAACGCTACGACAAGCGTCGCAATTAAAGCTCGAGGCAAGGACCAGCGAGAGTCAGCGCATTGTCGAGAATTCCCGGTTCTCATAGAATGACAGCGGTTATCGGACGTTTTTAGGTGGACCTCTGTTCTTTAAGCGAACTCCGCGGTTTTGTCAATTAAGACCTCGGTTCGAAAAACTAGTGCCTCCACTTGCGGCTGTTACCTATCTTGAGTAAACAACGCTGTGAGCTCGTACTCCGCTCCCGCCAATTCGCTCGTTTCAAAGCCCGGCTCCTGGCTACTGTTCGTTGCCGCCGCCCTCGTACCGGTCAGTTTGTTGTGGGACTTTTCTTGGGAATCCACCGTCGGAGTGGACCTGTTCTGGTCGCCACCTCACACGCTTACCTATGCAGCGATGGCGCTGGCTGCCGCCGGGGCTGTTGCCTTGATGCGGATCGCTCGAGACGCCGCAGTTTTTCCGCCCGCTGCCGGCCGCTTCGGAGCGGTGGCGTCACCCCTCGGCGGTTCGCTGGTCGCCTGGGGTGCAATGGCATTTCTCACCGCAGTCCTGTTCGATCGCTGGTGGCAATCTGGCTACGGACTGCAGGCCGGCATTTGGCACCCGCCCCAGATTCTTAAAGCCACAGCCTTTTTTGCCGTGCTCGGCGGAGTATGGGTGGCGGCCGCATGCGAGCAAAACCAAGCGGCAAACCGCCGGATTCTGGCGGCGACATTGTTTCCGACCGCTGGCGGTTGCCTAATCGTCATGATTGCTATCGTCACACTCACCTCCAGCTATCCGAACTGGCAGCACTCGGCCTCGTTTTACAAAGTCGCCGCCGCCACTTATCCGCTGGTGCTGGCGGCGCTGGCCAGGGCGGGTCGCCTGCGGTGGTCTGCGACTTTGGCCGCCGTGGTTTACTCGGGCATTGTCGCTAGCATGCTCTGGCTGCTGCCGCGATTCAGCGCCCGGCCACTGACCGGCCCGATTTACAACCCGCTGGATCACCTCATGCCGCCGCCATTTCCCTTGCTGCTCATCCTGCCTGCTCTGGGGATGGACTGGATTGCAAAAAGAATTCGGTGGCCGGCGTGGCGCGGCGCCGGTTGGCTCCTGGCGGGTGCGTTGGGCCTCGCGTTTTTCATCCCCTTTTTCGTCGCGCAATGGCTGTTCGCGGAGTATTTGCTTTCGCCGCACGCGGATAACTGGTTCTTGGCCGGCGGCGGCAGGCACTGGCCGTTCTTCCTCAAAATCAGCCCGCGCGCGCGCGTGATGTTCTGGACCTCGCCCGCCGACATGATGAGTTGGAGCAACATTCTGGTGGGCGCTGCGCTTGCCATGTTCTCCGCGCGGTTCGGGCTGTGGTTCGGCGCGTGGTTGGCGCGGTTGCGACGATGAAAACCCTGCTCGCTCTCCTGGCGTTCCTGCTGTCCGTGTCGGCCCGTGCTCATGTCGGCAGCCCGAATGTTTTCTTCAATGGACAGGCTGGCCTTTATCCGGTGCAGGTCATCATCCGCCCGCCCGCCGTGTTGCCCGGCTTGGCGCAAATGGACGTGCGAGTCAGCGGCGCCACCAATGTCACACTCCAGGCCGCGCTCTGGGAAGCGGGGGCCAAAGCCGCGCCAGCGCCGGTCGTCGCCACCCTGGTCGCTGGGGAGACCAATCTGTTCAATGGCGCTCTCTGGCTTTTTTACGCCGGTTCATACGCCATGCGTGTTCACATTGAGGGCAACCTCGGCTCGGGCATCGCGATTGTGCCGATCAATTCCGCTGCGCTTCGGCAGCCGAGCATGTCGCCGCGTCTTGCGACGATGCTCATCGCGCTGGGCGGATTGCTGTATGCGAGCCTTGTTTGGTTCGTTGCGGTTGCCGCTCGCGAAAGCGTGCTGGAACCAGGCTCGGTTCCCGGGCAGCGCGAGCGTGTCCGGTCGCGTGTTGTCGCCGGCGTTTCCGCGCTCGTCTTTGCCTGCGCGATCTGGGCGGGTCAAATGCGCTGGCGAAAGATGGACCGGGAGTTCCGCGCCAACGCGCTCTACCGGCCCACCGCCGTCCGTGCCAGCCTGCGCGCGAGCGGCGACCTTCACCTGCTCCAGCTCGCGCCCGTCGCGGAAACCCCGGGCGCCACATCCTGGGACACCCTCGTCGCCGATCACGGCAAGCTGCTGCACTTGTTCCTGCTGCGGCAGCCCGACTTTAAGGTGTTTGCGCACCTGCATCCTGTGCGCCGGGACGCGCGACGGTTCGAAGGCATGCTGCCGGTGTTGCCTGCCGGCCGGTACGAGCTCTACGGGGAGGTCACGCATGAAAATGGGATGAGCCAAACGCTCGTCACAAATCTCGTGTTGCCCGAACCCTTGGGCCGCCCGCCGCAGATGGCGCTGTCATTGAACGCGACGAATGATGTCTTTTGTCAGTCGCCATTGGCTGTCGCGACCAACGCCACGCAGCCTGTCGCGCTCGATGCCGACGACTCGTGGCACCTGGACGCCAACGTGGCAGATGCGCGCGGTTTCGATGTACGCGAAAGCCGGCTGATGGGTGGATTGAAAATGGTTTTCCAGAATGCCGGAGAACTAGTCGAGAATCGGGAGACGCTGCTGCGCTTCGCTGCGTTCACACCGGACCGGGAACCGGCGCGCATTGAACCTTACATGGGCATGGCTGGCCATTGCGTCGTGCGCCGCTCCGATGGCGCGGTGTTCACCCATCTCCATCCTGTCGGGACGATTTCCATGGCTGCCCAGCAGCTTTTCGTTCAGAGGGAAAGCGGCGGCAATCCCGCTCCTGCGGCCTGGATCACCAACAACATCGGTCGGGGCTCATTGCCTGCCCTTCCTGGAAATGAGGTGACCTTTCCCTACGCCTTCCCACGCCCCGGCAATTACCGTCTTTGGGTCCAGGTCCGCACGAGTGGCCGTGTGCTCACCGGAACCTTCGGTGTCGAGGTGAAGCCTGCGGGGTAACGATTTTTTCGGACTTTCGTTTTGACACACCGCCGTGCTTTGACGATGTTACGGCCCAATGAAATCTGATTTTACGAACAAAATATTGGTGACGTGCATTGGCCTGGCGCTCTCAACTTCTCTGGGCTCCCTCCAGGGACAGGAAAAGGAGAAAAAGGACTCTAAGGTGGATGTGAGCAAAATTCCTCCGGCTTCGACGGCCAAGGACGTCACTTACGCCAAGGACATCAAACCGATTTTCGAAAAGTCCTGCATCAAATGCCACGGCTCGGAAAAGCAGAAGGGCAAGCTGCGATTGGACAGCCTGGCGGATACGCTGAAAGGCGGTGAGGACGGCAAGGTAATCCTGCCGGGCAAGAGCGCGGAGAGCCTTCTGGTCCATAACGTCGCGCATGTGGGAGATGAAGACCAGTACATGCCGCCGCCGGACAATAAGGACAAAATTCCGCCGCTGAGCCCGGAACAAATTGGACTGATTCGCGCTTGGATTGATCAGGGAGCTAAGTGAGGCGCCCTTAGGCGATCGCACTGAGCGGTTGTTGCTTCAGACGTCGCAAAGTTTCGCGGCGGCGTACGGCTTCGAGTCGCTCTTCCTCGGGGACTGTCACATTCCCAATGAGAGACAATAATGAGGAGATTTGTTCGTCCACAAAATCGTTGCGCAGCTCGATCACCACGCTCTGGAGCTGTTCGGCAGGCTTGGGCAGGGAACGCTCCCGGGGAACTCGAAGGCCGTCGGTGTTGGTCACCAGGGGCCGGGCCAGAATCTCGGTGATGATTTCCTGAGAAGCGGTGTCCTCAAAGGAGGAGAGGAACGGGCCGAGGCCTTGCCATTCGCCTGATTGGTGGAGTTGAAGCCGGCGCGAGGCAATCTCTTTGACCTGTGGAGCCAATAGCCAGTCTAGATTGAGATGCGCCGCCACCCAAGGAACATGTTCCTCCGTCTCGAGCATGAGTTTGAGCAAACAAAATTCCTGCGTCTTCAATGGTTGCTCTTGCGCGCCCTCTTCTGGCACAGGCGTTTCCTCTGTCGGGCCGCCGCGCCTGGGAGTGAGCTTACGAAACTCAGCGCGCACGGCGTCTGGTGCGACGCCGAGACGCAAGGCCGTCTTCTGCGCGTACTTATCAATCAATACGACATTTTGAGTTTTGTGCACGGCCTCAGCCATGTCACGCAACACTGCCAGCCGGCCCTTATCGGTCGTGACGGTGTTTGCGGCGCACAGGCGGTTCAGATAGTAATCAAAGAAGCCTTCTGCCTTTTCGACCAGTTTCCTGAAAGCGTCGCCGCCGGAGGCCTTGATCAGGCTGTCCGGGTCATGCGGTGCGGGCATTACGGCGACGCGCACCGCCAGGCCCGAAGCCAGCAAATGGTCGAGTGCGCGCACAGCGGCGTTCTGGCCGGCTTCGTCGGAGTCGAAGCAGAGAACCGCCTCGGCGACATAGCGTTTGAGAATCCGGGCGTGATCGACCGTAAACGCCGTACCCTGCGGGGCGACCACGTTCTGTACGCCTGCCATGTAGCACGCGATTAAATCGAGCTGCCCTTCGCAGACGATGGCCCGCTCGGCTTCGAGTAAGGCCCGTCTGGATTTATCCAGCCCGAAAAACACTTTGCTCTTGGTGAAGATGGGCGTCTCAGGCGAGTTAACGTATTTGGCGGTCTTGTCGTCCCCGGACAGAATGCGGCCGCTGAAACCAATGACTCGCCCTTGTTCATCACAGATAGGAAACATCAGCCGCCCGCGAAACCGGTCGTAATAGCTGTTGCCACCGTCCTTCTTAAGGATTAGCCCCGCTGTCTCGACCAACCCTAGCTCGTGGCCTTTGCTTTTCGCCCAGTTGACCGTGTCGTCCCAGACCTCGGGCGCGTACCCCAGCCGGAACAATTTGACCGCCTCGGCCGACACCCCGCGCCGCGCGAGATAGTCGCGGGCGATTTGGCCTGAGGCTTCATTGGCGAGAGCGCTTTGCCAGCGCTGAGTGATCTGCTCGTGGATCTGCAGCAGCTTCTCCTTCAAATGCCGTGACTGCTGTTCAGCCTGGCCCTTTTCGTATTCCAGCGGAATGCGAGCCCGCTCAGCCAGCCGCCGCACGGCCTCGGGAAAATCAACGCTCTCGTATTCGCGGACGAACGTGAAGACGTCGCCCCCTTTGTGGCAGCCGAAGCACTTGAAGATCTGCAGGTGCGGGTTGACGCTGAAGCTTGGGGTCTTCTCTCTGTGAAAAGGGCAGAGCGCGACGAAATTGGCCCCGGCGCGCTTCAGCGGCATGTAGGAGCCGACGACATCGACAATGTCATTGGCCGCGCGGACTTGCTGCAAGGTCGCGGTGGAGAACAGGCCGGGCATTGGTTCAAATTCCGAATGCCGAACTCCGAAAACCGAAAGAATACCGAAAGCTGGAAATCCGAAGCCACATCGCGAATGTTTTCGTCATTCGGATTTCGGATTTCATTCGGATTTCGTCATTCGATATTCGGGCTTTTCATTGCGGCATTTGAAATTCTTTCTGCTTAAATTGCTTGGTGTCCGGTTCCGTTGATTTGATCAGGAAGAAACCGAGGTGGTCCTTGATCCAGGGGCCCGCCATCGAGCGTTCGAAGACGGAGGATTGAAGCGAGTGCAAGCCGGGAAAGAAATTGCTGCCATAAACGTCGTTCTGGAAAGCTTCCATGGCCTTCACTTCAGCAGCGCTGAAATAGCGCGCGTTGAGCAGCGCCAGTGCCGTCAGCACCATGCAGCAGACCCGCACAAGCCCGGAAGTCATGCCCAGGTAATACTCGGCTTTACCGAAAATGTCGCTGCCCAGCAGTTTCCCTCCTAAACCGCGCTTGATTCCCGCGAACACACCCAGCACCAACAAAGCGGAGGCCACATAGACAATCACGTAGGACGAAAGCAGGCTGAAAGGACTGGTATCAGCCAGAAGCCTCCCCGCCGGCTCATAGACGATCGCGCCCAGAAAGAGAATCGTCAGCCACATGAGCAGGCTGAGTAATTCCTCGGACATTCCATTCTTGCGCCCTCGCAGCACGCCAATTACCAGCACTGCGACCAGCACAAAGTCGAACAGATTGATTGGCAATTTATCAAGGCTCATGCGCTTTTTTCGGTCAATGGACATTTATTATGCATCAACAATTAGCCGTCTTGCCAGCGAGATTTATGCCAAATACATGGGTCTTTCACGGTGGATTTCCCGCCAGCCAAAACCGGATTGCGCCCGCCTGCGGGTTGTGTGGATCACTCTCCAGCACTTTCAAATAATATGGGCGGGCTTTGACTGGTTGCTGCAATTGCTGCGCGTATAGATTTCCCAGCGCAAGATTTGCCCGGCCTTCATTGGGATAGGTCACGAGCAGTTTTTCCAATTCATTGGCGGCATCGAGAACGTAACCGGCCTGCTTGAGCGCCAGAGCAAAATTGTACCGCGCATCCAGAGACTCCGGTCGCGCTGCCAGTGCATTTTCGTAGGCGGCCAGCGCTGCGGGCAAGTCACCCTGTTCTGCGGCAGCTAGAGCCGCATTAAAGTGCGCCTCGAAGTAGCTTGGGTCCGCTTGTGTCGCTTGCCGGTAGTTGCGCAGCGCTTCGTCCAGCCGATGGGCTGCCTGCGCCTGCACTCCCAGTCCGAAGAGCCGTTCCGCCTCAGCTCGAGTTCCCGCGCGTGGCCCAGGCGGCGAGGTATAGCGGTACCGAACCGAAGCGCCGCCCGCTGAGGCGGTGGTCGGCCCGCTGTCGTTAGCCGACGCTCCGGCATTCAACGGCCGGGGCGCCGGAGTTTCGTTGGCAGGTGGAAGCGGTGTCGGGTGCGTCGATTTCTTTTCTTCGCCCCGAAACAAATTGAAAGGATTCATGCGATCCAACAAGCCCTTCCTGGGTGCGGTCGTCTGGGTCGAAGCTTCCGGCTGGGCGGGATTGCTGACCACCGGTTCGGTCAAAGTGCTCTGGGTTCGGCCAGGAGAGTTGGCGAGATCCTGCGCCGGCTGAAGAGGCGGCTCGGTCGCCAGTTTCACAGTTCGAACGTCGGGCGCGGCAACTGCCGTAGCTGGCGCAGCCGCAGAGGCAGCCGCCGGTTTGGGCGCGTTAGTGACGGCCTCGATCTTGGGCGCGCTGACGATTCGGGCCGCATTCGTCGGTGCCAGTTTGGTTGCGCCGGCGCCAGTGCCGCCGCTGGATTGGGGCAGCGGATTGAGCTGTGCCGGACGCGCTGGGGTGTTGAGTTCGCGATCCAATTGACGCGCGAGCGCTCCCACAGCCTCCGCCCCCTCGGGCGGCGGTTTGAGTCCCGCGTACTCGCGGTATTTCTGCAGAGCCAGTGGGTAGTCGTTCAAGTATTGATGCGAAACGATCGCCAGGTTAAGCATTGCCGGCCGGTAATTGGACCGCGCCTTGAGAGCAGCACGGAAATATTTTGCCGATTCATCCGCGCGCCCGCGCTGGAGTCGGACCAATCCCAAGCCATTCAACGCCTCCGGGCTCTGAGCACTGAGCCGGAGCGCGTCGCTAAAACTTTTCTCCGCGCCTAGCAGTTCGCGAGAGCGCAATTGTGCGACGCCCAATTTCAGCAGGCCTTCCGCCGAGTTTCCTCGCCGCAGCGTGTACGCGAGCAGTTCTGTTTTCGCTGCTTCTGTCTTTTCCGGCTTGTTTTGAGCCATCCATAGGCAGGCCAGGTTGTAATGCACCTCTGTTAGATCGTGATTCAGCGCGAGCGCCCTTTGGTAGCACCGCTCCGCTTGCTCCGCCTGGCCCGTGTAATGGCACGCCAGGCCCAGGTAATTCCAGGCCTGCCCGTTTGTCGCGAGCAGAGACGTGGCCTTTCGCAACTTCTCCGCTGCCTTGGCATATTTTCCCTGCTCGATGAGCCGCTTGCCTTCGAGTACGGCGCCCGGGCCCGGGGGCGTGCAACCTGAAAGAAGTGCGGCAGCGAGCAGGAAGGTGGACGCGGCACAACCTACCCTGCAGGTTTCATAATTTGTAGCAGCCGACCTCAGTCGGCGCCGCTTTCCACCTCCCATAGAATGCGCCGAGTGACGTCGGCGGCTACGCATCATCTTTGAGGCGTGCGCCAGCCGATTTTTGATAGTCACCATCGAGTGCCGTGGTAACATTCGAGTCTGGACGTGTCAAGAAACGCAACGTCCAACCCAAGCTGCAATGAAGTTGTTCGAGCTGTCACGAGTGCGCCTGGTTACTCCCTTGCTGGCGTTTGTGGTGTTGTGCGGACGCCGCGCTTCCCACGCCGCCGAGCCATTCTCTCTGGAGAGCAATGGCCAGCGCGCCCGCGTTGTGATCGTCCAGGACTCCGCCGCCACTGAGGCCTTCCGACCGCGCCTGGACCGAATCCGTGCCATGGTCAACCGCGGCCTGACCAATCTAACGGGCAAATCGACGGTTTCCGAAGCCTGGCGTAGTCTCGTGACGGCGCGCGACACAGTCGGCATCAAGGTTGTGTCGTCCCCTGGCGCCAACAGCGGTACCCGGCCCGCTGTGGTTCGGGCGGTCGTTGAAGGGCTGGTTGCCGCCAGCGTGCCACCCAGGCAAATTATCATCTGGGACAAACAACTCGCCGATTTGACCAATGCCGGGTTTTCCGATTTATGCAAGCGCTACGGGGTCCGCATTGCGGGCAGCGTCGAGGCGGGTTGGGATGAGGGACAGGATGAGAAATCCAGGCCTTATGATTTGCCGCTGATCGGCAATCTGGTCTGGGGTGATCTCGATTTTACCAGGAAAACTTCAGGGCAGGGGCGGAGGTCATACCTCTCGAAACTCATCACGCGCGAGATTACGAAGATCATTAACATTACTCCCCTGCTCAACCACAACGAAGCCGGTGTTTCTGGCAATCTTTACAGCCTTGCCATGGGCAGCGTGGACAACACTAGCCGCTTTGAATTCGATCCCGAGCGCCTCTCGACCGCCGTGCCGGATATTTACAACCTACCGGCGCTGGGCGACCGCGTCGTCCTGAACATCGTGGACGCGCTAATTTGCCAATACGAGGGTGGCGAACGCGGCCTCCTCCATTACTCCGCGATTCTCAACCAGCTCCGCTTCAGCCGCGATCCCGTCGCGCTTGATGTCCTCTCTCTCCAGGATCTCGAACGACTGCGCCAGGCCGCCGAAGCGCCAACGGTAAAGCCCAATCTCGAACTGTACAACAATGCCGCCCTGCTTGAACTCGGTGTCAGTGACCTTAAACGAATCTCGGTCGAGACGCTAACGCAGCGAAAGTAGCGGCGAACGCTCGACGCTAAACGTGCAAGCACGGGCTGCAACGAGTACTAATCAGTGCCGAATTCGCCGGCCTCGCTCGAACAGCGCGGCTGTGGCCCGAATAATCTCCTGCATTTGGTAGGCCAATTCGCCGCTGTGGAAATAATCACCGCTGGCCTCTGAGCGAACGCCCATGCGGCCAATTTGGGCCAATTGTTTCGAGACACCCAAAATCTGCTTTTCCGTCGGCCACTGAATCAGGCCTTCGTTCGTCGGCTCCGGAAAGAGTATTTCATCCGGGTTGTCGAAGCGCGCCTTGCGCTTCGGGCGCATCTTGTGATGCCCGTTACCGTTAGTTCGTGTCATTATCCGCATCGTCTTCATGAGCTTTGGGTGGCAGCCCCTAAGCCAACGCGCGATCTCATTGTTCCTTGTGGAATGAACCCATGGGGATGCCCCACTGTCTTCCCAAGCGGACCCGCTGGCCGAAGTTGCAAAGTAATATAGCATAGTAAGAAAGTTTCTCAAACCGCCCCGGGATGGACAATAAGTGCCTCAGCCACAGGGAGATGGCCGGATTGGTTCGCCAATACTGATGTCGGGTTGTCATCCGCATGGGACTGGAGGAATCGATGTAAAGAGTTTGTGTTCAAAGAGTTGACGCAAGAAATCAGAAAACTCCAACGCCGTTTCCTTCAGCTTCCACACAGCACAATTTCCCCGCCTTTGTGACTGGCCCCGTAACCATCCGCCCGCATTTGCATTCAAAACTTGCCGCTTTAGCCCTCGCCCATAAGATCGCCGCCATGAGACTGACAATGACAGCCATCTCCACAGCACCACACCTGTCAAAGATCAATTCTTCATTCAGGAGTGTACCGCGCCTGATTCCTATGCTGGGATTGCTGTTTGTGCTGGCGCTCGCGGCTCAGGCGCAACCCCGCCATGTCGTCGCCATCGCTCACCGCGGCGAGCATCTCCACCACCCCGAGAACACGATTCCAGCCTTCCAGGAGGCTATTCGTCTGGGCGCTGATTTTATCGAGGTGGATGTCCGCACGACGGCCGACGGCAAGTTGGTCCTGAGCCATGATGGCAGTGTAACACGCCGAACGACCGGCCAGGGTGAAATTGCAAAGCTGACCTTCGACGAAGTCCGCAAACTGGATGCTGGCAGCAAGTCCGGGCCCGAGTTCCTCGGCACTAAGATTCCAACATTCGATGAAGCGTTGGACATGGCTCGCGGGAAAATTGGGATTTATGTGGACGTCAAGCAAGCGTCAGCCAAAGACCTGGTCACTCATATCGAGGCGCATGGGATGTCCGAACACGTGGTCATTTACGCCGGCCTCAGGTTGTCCAAAGAGATTCAGGCACTGAACCCCAAGCTCAAAGTCATGCCAGAGTCGCAAAGTGTCGAGACGGTCAAGCAGCTTATCGAGGAACTCCATCCGCACGTCATTGCGTTTACCGCGCGAGATTTCACGCCGGAGATCATCCGTCTAGTCAAGGAGGCTCACGCCGAAATCTACGTGGACCGCATGGGTGCGACAGACGGTCCTGCCGGCTGGCAATCGGCCATCGACGCCGGAGCTGATGGCATCCAAAGCGATCGCCCGGGTGAATTGGTGCAATATCTTCGAGAGAAAGGCTATAAGCAGCCTTGAGAATCTTTACTGTTGGCCCAATTTAAGCGACAGTCAGAGATGATGATGGCGTTTTGGCGCCGGCTATTTACCCTCGGTTCGTGTTGCCTCCCCGTTAGCCAGCTTCTGGCTGGCGGCAGCGGGCTCAACGTGGCGGTAGTCGTCAACCAAAATAGCTCCAATTCCGTGCAGTTGGGCAACTACTACGCCGAACGCCGGCAGGTCCCGCCACAAAACTACTTGCGCATCAATTGGTCAGGCGGGACTAACGCATGGACCGAGTCCGATTTCAGCACCTACCTTTACAACCCGCTGGTGGCGATGCTCTCCAGCCGGCAGTTGACAAACCAAATCGATTTCGTTGTGCTTTCGATGGGCATCCCTTACCGAATCATCTCGGATTTGTACGCAGGAAACAGTACGACGTCGGCACTGTTCTATGGCTTCAAGGCGGATACGAACCCGCCCTGCTCCATGGCCAAGGGTTCAACGAATCTGTATTCTGGTAGCGAGAGCATCTTCCGCCTCACACCTCCCATCGACGCCGCCAGCAATTCGTGGCTGGTGACGATGATCACACACAGCAATCTGGCGCTAGCCAAACAGATCGTCGAGAGCGGAGTGCTGGCTGATGGCACTTTCCCCACTCAAACCGTCTATTTGGCCAAGAGCACCGACGTGGCGCGCAATGTGCGCTACTGGACGTTCGATAATGCCATCTTCAACACGCGGTTGCGGGGCAATTACTCGATGCAGCGCACGAACTCCAATCACAATTGGATTTTCGGCGATTGTCTGGGCCTGCAGCAGGGCATACAGATCGAACCTATCGAGCCCGGCACGACCTTCATGCCCGGCTCTATGGCGGATGATCTGACCTCTTATGGCGGTCAAATTTTTGAGGTTGCCGAGCATATGAACCCATTGCAGTACTGCAGCTTTGGCGCGGCTGGTGGTTATGGCACCGTCGATGAACCCTGTAATTATCTCGAGAAATTTCCGTCACCACAAAATTACTTCTATCAGGCGCGCGGGTTCGCCCTGGCGGAATGTTATTACCAGAGCCTGACCAATCCATATCAAGGCCTCCTCGTCGGCGAGCCCCTGGCCGCGCCCTTCGCCAAGCCACCGGTTGCGGCCTGGAACAGCCTGCCCGCCAACGCCCTGCTCAGCGGCACGACCAATCTGTCGCTCCTGGCCACTGGAGCGGATTCCAACCGCCCTGTGCAGCAGGTGGAGCTCTTCCTCGATGGCCTGTGGCTTCAAAGCTTGACCAATGTCCCGCCCTCGGTCGGTAATGTGCTGACCGCGATCATAAATGGGCAACCTGTCAACTATGTCGTTCCTGCGAGCGCAACTATTAAATCTGTCACGACTGGGTTGACCAGCGCGCTGAATGCCGTCGCGAACGTCACCAAAGTGAATGCTTTCGCCCACGGCGATCGTATCGAATTGCAATCCACCGACCGGAGCAAACGAGGACCGCAGGTGTCGCTCTCCGTCAGCAACTCTACCGGGGCGGGCGCTACCACGTGGCTCGCCGCCAGCAGCACGAACTTTCTGGACACCATTGCTTACGGCCTGCGCAACTTTCTAATCACGGCGCCGACGAATCCTGTCCCCGGCAGTTTCCTTCAAATGACGATCACCAAGACCAATGGCACACCGTTCATCTTTGGGGTGACGAATACGTCGGGAACTCTAAATCTCACGGATCTGGCTCCTCAGTTGGTCAGCCTGATCAACGCCAGCCCGGATCTGTCCGGGCCAGACGGCCTTGTCGCTGAGGATCTCGTCACTGATCTGCTCACGCCGTTTCAAGCCGTTGAATTCAACCTGGTCGCCAACACCCTCGGCTGGGATGCGGCCCAGATTACGAACCGCCTAATCACTTCCTTTACCAACTTTCCAACGGGCACGGTGCACCTGGACGACAATCTGCCCGATCTCGAGCCGCGCGCGCATCTCTACGTCACAGCCGGGGTCACCAATTTGCCGCTGACGTTTGCATTTGATACCACAACACAAGCCAACGGATTTCATGAGCTGACCGCGGTGATCTATGAAGGAAGCCACGTCCGAACCCAGAAACGGCTCGCCCAAAATGTCGTCATCCAGAATGGAGCCCTCAGCGCGACGTTCACTCCCCTCTTCGGTGGCACCAATGTGGCGCTGGAAGCGACCAACCAGTTCTCGGTCCTCGCCAACACGAACAATATTAGCCGCATCGAATTGTTCAGCACTGGCGGTTCGCTCGGGTTTGTCACCGGCGTGTCCAATGCTTTGTTCTCGGTAGCCGGCACGAACCTGGACCTGGGTCTCCATCCGTTTTACGCAGTGGTGACTGCGAGCAGCGGGAAGCTGTACCGCACGGAAACGCGTTGGTTCCGGGTCGTTGGTCCAGACGCTCCGTTCACGGTTTCCGTCACGACCCCACCAACCACCCTGTCCTGGCCCGCCACGGCCGGGCGAAGTTATGACGTCCTTAGCACGACCAACCTGGCCAATGCGTTTCAGCTCCGCGCGACGGTCGTAGCCACCGATTCAACGGCGCAATGGCCCGAAACGAACACCACTGACGTGCGTCGCTTTTATCGTGTTCGCACATCGAATTGAGCGAAATCGGGGGCCCGAAAACGAAAGAATGAATGCCAGCCCCGACAGGACTGTCTGACTGACGATGGCCGCGATGAACAGCAGATTTTTGACAGGATTAACAGGACTAACCATCCTGCTTTTGTGCTTCGTCTCCGCCGCTGACACATTCAACTGGCGCACCAACGAGAACCGCGTCACGGCTGACGTGCAAGCGGGCAAACTGACAACGGTTCTCCAACGAATCACCGCTGCCACTGGCTGGCAGGTCTATCTCGAACCCAGCACGACCCACATGGTCTCAGCCAAATTCAAAAATCTTCCTCCTGGCGAAGCGCTGCGATTGTTGTTGGGTGATTTGAATTTCGCACTCGTGCCAGAAACTAACACTCCCTCCAAGCTGTTCGTTTTCCGCACGTCCCGGAAAAACGCGACGCAGCTTGTGCGCGCACCGAAACCGGAAACCGGTGTTGCAAGAGTGATCCCGAACGAACTCATCGTCACGCTCAAGCCCGGCGCCAGCATCGACGCCCTCGCGCGCCTGCTCGGCGCGAAGGTTCTCGGGCGCCTTCCGGGCCGCAATACCTATCGCCTTCAGTTCGACGACTCCGATGCCACCGAATCCGCCCGCAAGCAACTCACAGACAATCCCGATGTTGCTTCGGTGGACAACAATTATTCCATCGATCGACCGGAATTGGCGCGGGAGGCCTTTCCCCCGACCCTCTCGCAACCCCACTTGCAACTGACGCCGCCACCGGAGAATGGACGCGTGGTTGTTGGCCTGATCGATACTGCCGTGCAACCGCTCGGCAACGACCTCGACAGTTTCCTGCTCAAACCGATCTCGGTCGCGGGCGACCCGCAGACCGATCCCAATGAGCCGAGCCATGGCACTTCCATGGCCGAAACTATCCTGCGCAGCCTGGAAATGGCGACCAAGGGCAGCACCTCGGTCCAGATTCTGCCGGTGGACGTTTATGGGCCCAACGCCAGCACGAGCACATTCGATGTCGCTGCCGGCATCGCGCAAGCGATCAATGGAGGCGCTAACGTCATCAATCTGAGCCTGGGCAGTGAAGGTGATAGCCCTTATCTCCGCGAGCTGATCAAGGACGCGATCTCCAAGAAAATCGCTTTCTTCGCCGCGGCCGGCAATCAGCCCGTGACCACTCCCTTTTACCCGGCCGCCTATTCCGACGTAGGCGTCAACGCTGTGACCGCAACCTCGCAAGGACAACTTGCTCCCTACGCCAACCGCGGATCCTTCGTGACCGCGGCAGCGCCAGGCACAAGCCTCTTTTATTTCAATGGCCAATCCTGGGTGGCAGTTGGAACTTCCACCGCGGCGGCCGTGGCCACCGGCATGGCGGCCGGCTACATGGACTCCACCCATAGCGGCGTGGACAAGATGCAGACCTTCATTAACGCGAACCTTGGAGTGAAGTTAGGCTCCAAGCCGTAGGCTGGGTGCGCCACTTCGCTTTCGGGGCATCAGTTTCGAACCGACGTTTCTTAATCTGCTCCCAAGGTGCCGGGGAATGGCTGGGCAAAACTCCGACTTCCATAAATAGCTTTCGTTCTTTGGCTTGACTTCAAACAAGCTCAAGTGGCAAAAAGACATCGGAGCCAACGAGGTCAACCGCAGGACTGCCAGGCGGAATTCTGTGAATAAGTTGAGCGCACGTTGTTAATAAGTTTTCCTTGGCATTCTAGTTTTCCAAGGCGAGACTCATGATGCCCCACTAGATTTTTTGGTTCTTAGGAGTATTGGGTCGTAAAGTAGGGGCACGATTGTCATTCGAAGGGTAAGATGAGCGGGCGCTCTCCAAAGTCAGATGGTGGGAACGAGGGCCTTGTATTTACAGCGCGAAAGCTCGGTGTTTCTCGACCAACACGACGGTATGATGCTGAACTGAACGTCCCGGCGAGAATCGGCTAACTCAAAGCCAATCGAATGTCGCGATCAGCTCAGTCTTTGACTCCTCTTGCCATGGTGAATTCCTGGACTGGCGCTCTGAACCCTTGACCTGCGCGCTTTTCGCCAAACTGGATGAAGCCATGACCCCACTGGTATGAAATGAAAAATAACGCCGGCCGAGGCGCACACGTTGGCCCAGGCGAACCTGGAACCAAACGTTCACAAAAGCATACAACCGTAGTTCTCATCAACGAAAACGCATATGAAAACAAACATCAAAATAGTGGTAATCGGCGGCACCGGATTAATCGGAACAAAACTGGTGAACAATCTTCGCCAGCAGGGACATAACGTAGTGGCAGCCTCCCCCTCCTCAGGCGTGAACACCGTTACTGGTGAGGGGCTGGCCAAATCGCTTAGCGGCGCTCAGGTCGTCGTTGATGTCGCAAACGCGCCGTCGTGGGAGGACAAGGCGGTGCTCGACTTCTTCGAGACCTCAAGCCGTAACCTCCTTGCGGCGGTAGCGGCCGCGGGCGTGAAACATCACGTGGCCCTTTCAGTCGTCGGCACCGACCGTCTTCTCGCGAGCGGTTATTTTCGCGCGAAGATGGCCCAGGAAAAACTGATCAAGACAGCTCAAATTCCCTACACCATTGTCCGTGCAACCCAGTTCTTCGAGTTCACCGGCGGCATTGCCAAGGAAGCTACCGAAGGTGCAACGGTTCGGTTGCCATCCGCTCTCATGCAGCCGATCGCCGCGGATGATGTTGCTGCCGCGCTTGCGGATGTGGCCGTCAACAAGCCGATGAATGGCACACTCGAAATTGCCGGGCCGGAACAGATTCGGCAGGACGAATTAGTCCGGCAGTTCTTTGGCGCGAGCGGCGATCAGCGCAAAGTGATTACCGATGCCCGCGCTCGCTACTACGGCCTGGACGTGAATGATCAAAGCCTCGTCCCAGGCACTAGCCCTCGCCTTGGCACAATTCGTTTCTCGGAATGGCTTAGCCATAATATACCTCCACAGTCGGCCCCCACTTCTAATCGCTCGGCGAAAGTGGCAACAATAGCCGCTCTACTCCTTTGCGGAATTGGGGTCCTCGCTCTGTCCTCGCGTTACGCTGCAGCCGACGATTCGACGAATGGCAAGGAAGCGAAGGTGACGCCGCTCTTTTCGAAAGACCTGACGGACTTTCCTGGCAAGGAAGGCCTGATGTGCATGATTGAATATCCTCCAGGCAGTACGGACCCGATACACCGCCACAACGCACATGGGTTTATTTATGTGCTCGAAGGCTCAATCGTAATGCAGGTGAAGGGCGGGAAAGAAGTGACTCTGACACCTGGTCAAACCTTCTATGAAGGTCCCGAGGATGTCCACGTCATCGGGCGAAACGCCAGCCAAACCAAACCAGCGAAATTCGTCGTGGTCTTCCTCAAGAACAAAGGGGCCCCGGTGCTGGAGCCCGTCAAATGAATCAAATCCGCAGGAATTTCCGAATCACAAAAACTCAAAAAGAAAGGTTCAAATGAACACGATTCTAGAGGCCGAAGAAACGAACGTTACCACAGCCCGACAAACGACCGATATCAATCCAGCTCAAAACCCAAAAGTTGACCACCGCGTCCGCGAGTTCCTCAAGGCGCTCAACTCTGGCGGCGGGAAACCCATCGAAACATTAACACCCGCCCAGGCGCGGAAAGTCCTGGTGGATGCTCAAGCGTCGGTCCGTCTTACTCTGCCGGCCTGCGATATCGAGACGAAGACGATCGCGCAGGACGGATTGAAAGTGAGCCTCACCATCGTCCGCCCCGCGGGAAGCAAAGCCATCCTGCCGGCATTCATGTTTGTGCATGGCGGCGGTTGGATTCTTGGCGACTTCCCGACGCACGAGCGGTTCGTTCGCGACCTCGTGGCGGATAGTGGCTTTACCGCCGTCTTCGTGAACTATACGCCGTCGCCTGAAGCACATTACCCCACCGCGATTAATGAAATCTACGCGGCCACACGGTGGGTCGCCGAACACGGCGCTGAGATTAGCGTTGACGGCAAGAGGCTCGCCATAGTGGGTAACAGCGTCGGTGGGAACATGACTGCGGTCGCAGCACTCATGGCGAAAGCCAAAGGTGGGCCGAAACTCAAATGCCAAATCATGCTTTGGCCAGTCACAGACGCAAACTTTGAGACTGAATCCTACCACGAATACGCGGAGGGATATTTTCTTTCGCGAGCCATGATGATGTGGTTTTGGGATGCTTACGCCCCTGACGACGCGCAGCATCGCGAAATTTACGCTTCACCACTCCAGGCAACCCTGGAGCAACTGAAGGGACTGCCGCCAGCCTTGATCCAGGTCGCCGGTAACGATGTTCTCCGCGACGAGGGCGTGGCTTACGCTCGCAAGCTGGATGTCGCCGGTGTGGATGTCACGGTAGTCCGCTACGAAAACCTGATTCACGATTACGGTCTCCTCAACGCGATCAGCCACGTGCCCGCCGTGCGCGACGCGTTGCATCAGGTCTCGGAGATGTTGAAGAAGCACCTGAAATGACCCCTGCGCAAGCAACAGGAACTGGAGCCAGTTCTCGGATTCGAACCGAGGACCGACGGTTTACAAAACCGTTGCTCTACCACTGAGCTAAACTGGCACCCAAATCCTCACAATCCAGGGAAATCCAAACGATACATGCCGTTTCCCTATGGCACTAATAGTACCGAAATAGTTGGATGGCAGCAAGCAGTTGGACAAGCCTGCGCCCGCGCGAGCCGGCTCTGACAGGACTGTCAATGAATTGGCGGACACCTTCTTCCCGTTGCTAAACTGGAGACCCGAAGTCCGAAGGCCAAAGGTCGAGCCCGTAGCCAGCAACAACAAATTTTCGTGATATTCCTGTCACGGATTTCGCGTTTGGGATTTCGGAATTCGGGCTTCTTTAGGGATTCGGAATTCGGCCTTAGGATTTCAACTCAGCGCGGCTCGGGCAGGTAGCAGCCTACCGCAGGCTGGACTGCTTTTTTGATCGGCTTTTGATTGAGAATCGAGGTCAGGGCGTCGTCCAAATCGCGCTGGGTGGGCGCCGGTCGTTCTTTTCCAAAATCCACCATCCGATTATCAATTCGGCCCCGGTACAATTCCCTGCCCTCAGGCGAAAAAACGGCTGCCTCGGGCGTGACGCGTACCCCGGTTTTCCTGACCAGGGATTGCGATGTGTCCCGTAGCACTGCCAAAGACAGCCGGTATTCCTTCACATGCCTGACGATGTCTTGCGCCGTGGCGTCGGTCTCTGGATAGACCAGCCAGAGGGCGACCCCGAACGGGGTGTACTTCTCGTGCAGGCGCTCGATTTCAGGAGCGTATCGATTCGAAATTGGGCAATCGGTACGCACAAAGATAAAGACGATTGCCTTTGTGCCTGCTTTGGCGAGGCGGAAAGGATCTGTGGGCTGATTCTCCAAGTCGGTTACGCTGGCAACTCCTTGAGTTTTCGTTTCCGCTGCTCCGGAACCTGGTCCAAGCGCAGAACATCCGGCGACTGCGACGAAGCCGCCTGCGAGGGCGATGCCAGCCAAGGCAGCGAGTTGCATTTGTCGCATCATGGCAGGAGAAATCAAGCTTGAGGTCAACGATTTTTCTCGGATGGGTTGTTCTCGGGTGCCTGCCCGGCTGCCGCAGGGCTGCTAGTAAGTTCCGCTATTGGACGTTGTAGGAGACGACGTTAGGAGTCTCTTATCAAGAGGTTCGCAAGGGAGCTACCGAGCTCTGTGCACATAAAGAATGATCGGAGACTCCTCACGTCGTCTCCTGCAAACTTCTGTTCCGTCTTTCCAACCTGCGCTCGAGACGGTAAGTATTCGGGATGCAAAAACGTCTCTTGTTGCTCCTGTGTGTTCTGGTAAGCGGTTGCGCCCAGCTTCCTCGGCCTGCCCCTTCGGCTGGTGGTGCTGGCGATCACGCGTTTAACCGGCTGGCAGAGGAATATCTGACCGGTTACCTGACCTGGCGTCCGCAGACAGGCACTGCTCTCGGATTCCATCAGTATGACAGCAAGGTCACCGACTTCTCTCGGCCCTCCCTCGACGCAGAGCTGACCCGACTCAAATCTTTCGAGCAAAAGTTGTCGGCGCTCGACGTCCACACCCTGAGCCCACAGGCCGCTTACGACTACCGCATCCTGCGCGGCGTGATCGGACGTGAGATTTTCGGATTCGAACAAGTGCGGGTCCATTCGCGGAACCCGATGATCTATGCGGGCGCACTCGACGTGAACATCTACATCAAGCGCGACTTCGCGCCGCTGGACGAGCGCGTGCGGTCGATCATCGCAATTCTTGACGATGCGCCGACCGTAGCGGCGGCAGCCAGGGCGAACCTCGCCGCTTCCCTGCCCCGTCCCTGGATCGAAACCGCCATCGAGCAGGCCAATGGCGCCGCCGACTTCCTGACCAAAGACCTCGTCGCCGCGCTCATCAACATGCAGAACCAAACGCTGTTTGCCGAATTCAAAGCCGCCAACGAGATCGCCATCGAGGTGCTCAGGGACTACGCGCAATATCTGAAGGACGAAAAACTCCCGAAGGCGAACAACGATTACGCGCTGGGTCGCGCCAAATACGCCGAGCTGCTGCGCCTGGGCGAGATGGTGACGCTTTCGCCAGAGGAGTTGCTCGAAATCGGCCTGCGGGAACTGCACAGCAAACAGGACGTTTTTGCCCGGGCGGCTCGCATGATCGATCCTAATCACACGCCGGTGGATGTGTTCAAGGCGATCCAAAAGGACCATCCCACCGAGAAGAACCTTATTCCAGACACTGCAAAGAACCTCGAAATGATCCGGCAGTTCCTGCTCGACCACAAAATCATCACGTTGCCCTCTCAGGTCCGGGCTGAGGTGAGAGAGACCCCGCAATATTTGCGTGCCACCAGCTTCGCTTCCATGGACACACCTGGCCCGTTTGAAAAGAAAGCGACTGAGGCCTACTACTATGTCACCCCGGTCGAACTCGACTGGCCGCCGCAGCAGAAAGAGGAGTGGCTGACGGCCTTTAACTATTACACGACCGACATTGTCTCCGTGCACGAGGCATACCCGGGCCATTACGTTCAGTTTCTGTGCCTGAACGCCTCACCGGCCGACAAACTGGAAAAGATCTTCACGAGCTACGCCTTCACCGAAGGTTGGGCGCATTACGCCGAGCAAATGCTGGTGGATGAAGGCTTTGGCGCCGGCGGCAGCAAGTCACCCACGCGCGATGAGGTTGTCAAGGCGGCCAAATACCGCATGGCGCAAACCGACGAAGCTCTGCTGCGCGTCTGTCGAATGTGTGTCTCGATCAAAATGCATTGCCAGGGCATGACGGTTGATGAGGCCACGAAGTTCTTCAAGGACAACTGCTATTACGAGGAAAAGCCGGCGCGGCAGGAAGCAGTGCGCGGCACGTTCGATCCCGAATACCTCTATTACACTTTGGGCAAACTGGAGATTCTCAAATTGCGTGAGGATTATCGGAAGCAGGAAGGAAGGAAATTTTCACTCAAACAGTTCCACGACGAAATGCTCCGGCACGGCGCGTCGCCGATCCGGCTCTTGCGCGAGGTGATGTTGAAGGACCCCGCCCAGTGGGATAAGGTGCTGTGAGTAAGAACACCAAGTGACCAAATTCCAAACCCTAAATCCCAAGAAAGCTCCAAAAACGTCAAGAACCAAGCTTCAAACACGGATCTTGGCGGAGCCACCGATCTCGACTAAATTTCTTCCGTTATGGGTCTGACAAATCAAAAACTGGTCGTGAAGGAACGCCAGCGCGCTCGGCGTAAAGCCGAGGTTAACTTTCTGATCGACTCCGGCGCGATTTACAGTTTGGTTCCGAGTTCGACCCTAAAGAGGCTGGGCATTCGCCCCTATCGCGAGGTGGATTTTGCCCTGGCCGATGGGACGACGATCACCCGCGAGGTGGGTGATGCGTACTTCGAGTTCCGCGGCGTGGGAGGAGCTGCGCCCGTGATTTTCGGAGAAACGGATGACGAACCGTTGCTGGGAACGACCACATTGGGAGGCATCGGGCTGGTGCTGGATCCCTTCAAACGCCGTTTGATTCCAATGCGGATGTTGCTGGCCTGAATTTGAGATTTGGGATTTGTTTGGGATTTGGAGTTTGGGATTTGGAATTTTCGTGCTCGAGTATTTCTCTTGACAAGCTTTCTGGATTACTGGACATTTGTCCAGTATGAAGGAATTAACCGACCGACAGCAGCAAATTCTTCGATTTATCCAAAGCCGGCAGGACTCGGCCGGCCTGGCGCCCACGCTGCGGGAAATTGCCGGGCATTTCCGGTTCCGCAGCCCCAACGCCGCCCTGGCCCACGTACAGGCCCTGCTCGCCAAGGGAGTGTTGAAAAATCTTCCGGGCCGGGCCCGGTCTTTGCAGGTCCGTGATCCCAACGCGCCCCGAAACCGGCCGCGGCCGCCGGTTGTGCCGGTGCCGATCTATGGCGTCATTCCCGCCGGTTTGCCCACCGATGCCGCCCAGGAGGAGGAAGGCTGCGTATTGATTGATGTGGAGACGCTGGGCATCAAGCCGAGCGCGCGCACCTTCGGCCTCAAGGTCCGCGGCGATTCCATGCTCGGCAAGAGCATCGTCGAGGGCGATATCGCGATTATCGAGCACGGCGTGCAGCCGCGCTCCGGCGACGTCGTGGCCGCCCTGATTGACGGGCAGGTCACGCTCAAAACTTTTGTCATGCAAAAGGGCAAACCGCATTTGCGCGCGGAAAACCCTCGTTACCCGAATTTGATTCCGCGGGAGGAACTGCAGATACAAGGGGTGATGGTGGCGTTGGTCAGAAAACGGAAATGACTAATGGCAACTCATAAGCACCAAGATCCAAGCCCCAAGATCCAGGGAAGATCCAAATTCCAAGCCCCATTTCACGCACGGCACAGATCAGTCGTGATTGGACTTTCACGCCAGGCGGCGCGCCAGTCGTTAAATTGGAATTTGAAGCTTGGTGCTTCTCTGGAGCTTGGTTCTTGAAGCTTGGATCTTCGATACCACAGTTGTGCATTGAAAGCTACGAATACAAATGCAGCAGCTCTCTTCACGGCGTTCCATCATCCACCTCGACGCCGATGCTTTCTTCGCCTCGGTCGAGCAGGCGGCGGATGCGCGGTTGCGCGGCAAACCGATTGCCGTCGGCGGCGAAAAACGCGGCATTATCGCCTCGGCTTCCTACGAGGCGCGTAAGTTCGGCATCTACACGCCCATGCCCACGGTCGCGGCCCGGCGTTTGTGCCCAAAACTGATCCTGCTGCCCGGCGATTTCGAGAAATACGAACTCTTCTCGCGCTTGATGTTTTCCTACGCCTACGATTTCACGCCGGATGTCGAGATCGGCTCGATTGACGAGGGTTACTTCGACCTGAGCGGCGTGCGCAAGCCGGCGGTCGGCATCGCCGAGACGATTCGCCACGCGATCCGCCAGGCGCTCAAGCTTTCGGTCAGCGAAGGCATCGCCGCCAATAAGCTCGTCAGCCAGGTTGCGTCCAAGCTCAAAAAGCCCGCCGCGTTCCAATTTGTGCCGCCGGGCCATGAGGCGGACTTCCTGTCGCCGCTGGCGAACAAATGGCTGCCCGGGATCGGCCCCAAAATGGGCCGGCAGTTCAATGCTGCCGGGCTGGCGCGCATCGGCCAGATCGCGCAGACGCCGGTCGAGCTGCTGGGACTGCTGGCCGGCGGGCTGGCGCCGCAGTTGAAGAATTTTGCGCGCGGCATTGACGAGCGGCCGGTTGTCCCCGCACGCGCGCCGGCCAAATCGTACGGCGAGCAGGAAACTTTCGCCGCCGATACCACCGATGAGGAGTTCCTCCAGGCGACGCTGCAGCGCATGGCCGACAAGCTGATGGCCAAAGTGCGCGAGGACCGCAAAAGCATCCGCACCTTGACGGTCAAAGTCCGCTACAACGACATGGACGAAGAGCAGGCGAGTGAAAGCCTGGAAGAACCGACCGATCTGGAAACCGACATCTATGCAAAAACCTCCGCGCTGCTGCGCAAAGCCTGGCGGCGCCGGGTCAGTTTGCGGCTGGTTTCCCTGAAACTGTCGAATGTCTATGAGGGCCGCTTCTGGAGCGGGCTGGCTCTCGACGTTTCCGCCCGGCAGCACGACGCCGAGCAGCGTCTGTCTGACGTCGTGGATGCTTTGCGCCAGAAATTTGGCCGCGCGGTGCTCTTGCGCGGCCATGATTTTGTCCTTCGTATCGGTAACGCTCGCGCTGGGGAACAACAAACAAAGGCAGGGCGCTCAGAGCGCGGAGCAGTTGAGGTGAGGATTATCAGCGATGCAGGAACGAAACATAAACGAATCCCTCGCGGAAACGACAGACGGCGCGGCATCGTCGTCGAGCGCACCGGGGGCCCATATCCGGCGGATGGCGGCGCGCTGATCACCCCAGCGCCGGGGACGCCTCCTCTCAAGGAAGCACCTGTCCCCTACCCTCTCGCCGTCGTGGAACGGCAGCGCCTGGGCAAATATGCCGCGCGCCAGCCAGCCGGGATCAAAACTCGACCATTTGCCAGTCCTTCTCCCGAACTGCGCTTCCGCACAGAGTTCGATGTTCAAAGTTCAAAGTTCAAAGTTCACGGGGCGAGCGGAAACGGAACACGCATTACGCATCACGTACTTGGCGCGCCGAAGCGCAGCGGCGGCGGCTCACGCATCACGTCTCCAGTCCCCCTGAACGTCCACAGCTACTACTCATTCCTCGACTCGACACTGTCTCCCCGGGCCATCGTTGATTTGGCCGCGCGCCACGACCTGCCGGCGATTGCGTTGACTGACAAAAACAATCTCCACGGCGCGGTGGAATTCGCACAAGCGGCGGCCGAAGCCGGCATCAAACCGATCATCGGCGCCGAACTTGACTGGAACGGCCATCGCGTCTGTCTCTACGTCGAGAACCAACCTGGTTATCGCAATCTTTGCCGGATCTTGAACGAAGAGGGGCGAGGGTCGAGGGTCGAGGGTGAGGGGAAAAGGGAAGAGACTCAACCTTCAAGGTGCAAAGTTCAAAGTTCAGAGTTCGATGTTCGATGTTCGATGTTCCCTCTTATCGACCACACCGACGGCCTGCTCGCTGTGAGCGCTGACCCAACTCTCGCCTCCTTCTTTCCGGGCCGCTTCTACCTCGAAATCAACAGCCCTGACACATTCGAAAAAGTCCGTCAGCAATCCATCAATCCACCAATCCATCAATCCAATCTTCCTCGCGTCGCTTCGTTTCCGATTCACTACGAGCTTCCTTCCGACCGCTGGAAGTACGACATCATTCAAAGCATCCGCACCCTCACTTTGCTGCGCCAGGCGCATCCGGAAAAGCGTCTCGATGGCCACTATCACTTCCGTTCCGACGTCGAGACGCAAAAGCTCCTGGCCGCCCATCCGGAACTGCTGGCCCACAGCCGCGAAATTGCCGAGCGCTGCTCCTTCACTTTTTCGCTGGGCAAACCGCAATTTCCCGGCTACGCGCCGTCGGACGGCTCCCCGCCTGCCGCCTTTTTGCGACGCTTGGTCATGGAAGGGCTCCAGCGCCGCTATCCAAAAGACCATGCCCGGCTCAAACCGCAACTCGAGCAGGAACTCGCCATCATTACCGAGGTCAGTTACGAGGAATACTTCCTGGTGATGTGGGACATCCTGCAGGAATGCCGCCGGCGAGGTATCGAATGGATCACACGCGGCAGCGCGGCTGATTCGCTGGCCTGTTATTGTCTCGAAATCAGCGGCGTTTGCCCAATCCGCTTCGAGCTCTATTTCCGCCGCTTCCTCAACAGGGACCGCATGGCGCTCAACAAGCTGCCCGATATCGACGTCGATTTCCCGCACGACCGCAAAGATGACGTCGTCGATTTGATTTTCGAAAGGTACGGGCCGAAGAACGTGGCCGTAGTGGGCGGCTTCTCCACTTTCCAATCCCGCAGCGCCTTCGCGGAAATCGCCAAAGTCCTGGGCGTGTCCGAATTCCAGGTCCGTCGGCTCACGGAGCGGCTGCCACATTTTTCCCGGGCGACCGATCTGGTCGAAGCCGTGGCCATCATGCAGGAGTGCCGCGACATGCCGTTCCAGGAAGAGCCGTATCGCACCGCGCTCCAACTGGCGGCCTTTCTCGACGGGTTCCCGCGCTACCCCAAGATGCATCCCTGCGGCCTGGTGCTCTCGCGCCAGCCCATGGACGAAATCACCCCCTGCTTCATCTCGGCCAAAGGCTATCCCACAACGCATTTCGACATGGACTCAGTCGAGGCAGTGGGTTTGGTCAAGATGGACATTTTGGCGCAAGGAGGATTGGCGGTGATGAGGGATGTGCTGGAAATGTTGAGTGCGGAGTGCAGAATTCAGAGTTCAGAGTTCAAAGTTCAAAGTTCAAAGTTCAGGGAAAGTGCCGAGGGTCGAGGGTCGAGGGTCGAGGCACAACCGTTCAACGATTCAACGACCTGCCCCGAATGCTTTCGGGGTTCAACGCTGCAACAACCTGCCCCGAATGCTTTCGGGGTTCAACGATTCAACGATTCAGCCCACCCTGCCCTCACGGAACACGGAACACGGAACACGGAACACATCTTCGGATTTCCTTCACCGATGGGACCGTGGGACGATCCGCAGATCTGGGAGCTCATCGCCAGCGGCAACGCCCGCGCCGTGCATCATATCGAGAGCCCGGCCATGATCTCGCTGTGCAAAATGTGCAACGTGCATGACATCGACACACTCATCGCCATCGTGTCGGTGATCCGACCGGGAGCGGCCAATGAGAGCAAGAAAATGGAATTCGCGCGCCGTTACCAGGGTCTCAGTCCTGTGCGCTATCTGCACCCGTCGCTCGAGCCCTGCCTGCGCAGCACTTATGGTCTGGTGGTTTATGAAGAACATATCCTGCAAATTTGCGAAGCCTTTGCCGGACTGCCGCCCGGCCGCGCCGACGTCCTCCGCCGCGCTCTGGGGAAAGACAAGATTGAACTCATCGACCAAATCCAAATCGAGTTTGCCGATTGCGCCCGCAAGCGTGGCCGCTCTGAAAACGAAATCATCGAAGTGTGGAACCTGGTTTCGGGTTTTCGCGGCTACGCCTTTTGCAAAGCGCACAGCACCGCTTACGGCGTTGAAGCCTATCAATCCGCCTGGCTCAAGCGCCATTATCCCGCCGAAGTCATGGCCGCCGTGCTCACTAATGGCAAAGGCTTTTACTCGCCGCTGGTCTATGTCCTCGAATGTCACCGCCTCGGCATTCCGCTGCTGCCGCCGTCGGTCAACGAGCCCGGACCGCAGTTCACAGTCACGAGGGGCGAGGGGCGAGGGGCGAGGGGCGAGCGGGAACCCCACTCCACGCCTTATGTTTCACGTTTCACGTTTCACGCATCACGGAACCCTCGACCCTCGACCCTCGACCCTCGACCCTCCTCTCACATCCGCGTCCCGCTCCTGAACGTCAAAGGCCTGACCAACCGCACCAAAGAAGCAATCCTGCGCGAGCACGAGCACGGCCCATTCTCCTCCCTGACTGATTTCTTCCTGCGCGTCCAACCGCTTCCCGAAGAGATGGAATCCCTCATCCGCGTCGGCGCCTTCGATGAGTTTGGCAAGCCCCGCACTGCGCAATACTGGGAGTTCAAAGGAAATGCAGAATGCAAAATGCAGAATGCAAAATGCCCAGACAAGAAGTCAGGAGAAAGGGTCGAGCGTCGAGTGTCGAGGACGCATCACGCATCACGCATCACGTATCACGTATCAGCTTCAAAGTTCAAAGTTCAAGGTTCAGAGTTCAATGTTCCCTCTCTCAACCAGCCCTGGCTTCTTCCCCCCGCCGACCTCGCGCATCTGCCTTCCGTCCCTCTCTCCGAACCGACCCGCCTCGAGCGCCTGCGCGCCGAAGAAGAACTCCTCGGCTATCCCGTCAGCGGCCACCCGCTCGAGTTGTTCCCTGACATCGCCTGGGATACCTATTGTCCGATCAACCGCCTCGGCGAACATGTCGGCGAGCAAATCGTCACCTGCGGCCTGGTCATCGAACAGCGCCTCTTCCATCAGGTCACCGGCGAACCGATGAAGTTCATCACCATTGCCGACCTCACCGGCATAGTGGAAACCGAACTGTTCGCCAAAACGTACAAATCCTACGGCCTGAACACCGTCCGTTACCGCGTGCTGGAAGTTACCGCCACCGTCGAGCCCTTCGAAAATGGCCGCGGCCATACCCTGCGCGTGCAGCGGGCAGGGAAACCGAGAACGAAGCAAGTCAGGGCGTGAGGGAGTTGTGCGGCGCTCTGGTCATTAGTCAAAAAGTGGCCAAAATTCGGATCGCAACCAATTGAAGGGGCGCACCGTCCTTGACACTCACCGACCCAAGGAGGATGGTTGAATGTCAGTTTTGCAACACGCCAACTTCGTTTTCCTGCCATGGGCCGACACGAATTGGTTTCCTTGAGATTCGTCATCGCGCTGACCTTGGGCGTCGCGTTGTCTCTTCGAGCCCAGGTCAATGTCTTGACCTACCACAACGACAACGCCCGAACCGGCCTCAATACGAATGAGACGATTTTGACACCCACGAACGTCAATCTCTACGGATTCGGCAAAATCTTTTCGCAACCGGTGGACGGCGTCGTGTATGCCCAGCCGCTGTATGTCTCCGGGCTAAGCATTCCGGGCAAGGGCGCGCACAATGTTGTCTTCGTCGCCACCGAGCACGACAGCGTCTATGCCTTCGATGCGGACAGTAACATTGGACCCAACTCTGCTCCGCTTTGGCACACTTCTTTCATAAACCCGGCCTCGGGGATTACTCCCGTCACGACCGCCGACGTCGGTGGCTGCCCGTCGTTCCGGGAGAACGAGATCGGGATCGTCGGCACACCGGTCATCGACGCCACCGGCGGCACGCTTTACCTTGTGGCGCGGACCAAGGAGCCACTGCCACCTCCCAACAACCAGACATTAATTCAAGTGCACCGCTTGCATGCGCTGGACATCACCAACGGCAACGAACGGCTCAACAGCCCAGTGGTGATTGCCGCGTCGGTGCTCGGCACGGGTGACGGCAGCAGCGGGGGCATGCTGAGCTTCGACTCGGCAATCCATCTGCAACGTGCCGCCCTGTTGCTGGTCGGCGGCGTCGTTTATGTCGCTTGGGCCTCCTCTAACTGCGATGGCGGTCCGTTCCACGGCTGGATCATGGGGTATAATGTGCAAACCCTGCAGCAGGTCGCCGCTTTCAATGTCTCCCCGAACGCCCGCCAGGGCGGCATTTGGATGTCCGGCGCGGGACTCGCAGCAGATCCGGACGGGGCGATCTACTGTGTTACCGGCAATGGAGCTTTTGATACGACTCCCAACCCGCAAACTTTCGGCGATAGCGTCCTCAAGCTGGTCCCAGGTCCCGACCTTACCGTGACCGACTATTTCACGCCCCACGACCAGGCTGCCATGGACTCCGGCGACAACGATCTTGGCTCGGGTGGGGCTATGGTTTTGCCGGACTCGGTAGGAAGCGTAATGCACCCGCACCTGCTGGTGGCGGCAGGCAAAGACGGGAAGTTTTACCTGCTGGATCGGGATAACATGGGCCACTTCAACCCGGCCAACAACAGCCAGATAGTTCAGGAATTGCCGTTCTATTCATTACAATCCGGACCACCACATTTTTTCGGAATGCCAGCTCTTTTCAAGAATCGCCTTTACTTGCAGGCAGAGGGGGAGGTCTTGAAATCATTTTCAATTGCGAGCGGCACAATCAATGCCACGCCACTGTCGCAGGCCACCGAGGCTTTCGCATTCCGGGGCGCACCACCCAGCATCTCGGCCAATGGCACGAACAACGGCATCGTCTGGCAGTTGGCGGTCGGTAACACATTCGTCGCTCCTCTGCGGGCTTACGACGCCGAGGATCTCTCGCACAAACTCTATGACAGCATTGTGAGCACCCAGGCTGGGCTCCCCGATCAGGTCAGCTACGTCAAATTCGTCGTGCCCACCATCGCGAGCGGCAAAGTGTATCTCGGCACAACCAACGCTTTGGCGGTCTTTGGGCTGCGTTCGGTGATTTGGTCGGTCTCTCACCGGTCTAGCCCGGATTCAATTCATTTGGTTTACAGCGCGCCACTGGGAATCAACAACGTCGTGGAAGTCTCCAGCGATCTCACCCATTGGTCGATCCTCGGTCCCGGCACCTCCGCAGGAACTGGCACCAATACTTTTGATGATTTAATCGTACCAGGCGGCGCCGCTCGGTTCTATCGCATCGGCCAGCAGTAGAGCGATCTGGGCCTTCCCCCGCTCAAATCGCGTAGCTTTCGGCCGCTCCGGCCGAGAGCTTCCGGACCTCAACCTCAATCGCTTGAATGTGGCTAATCATGTAAGTCCCGCGGTGGGGATCGCGATCGGTTGCCTGGGTTCCGCCGCGCGCATCCGTCGCCCGGGCCATGAGTTTATAGTGGCCGGGCTGGGCTGGTGTGCGCCAATGGTGTTCCCACAACCGCCAGGAATGCTCGGTGCCCGGCCCGAGCAACTGCGCCGCGCGCCAGGTTTTGCCCTCGTCGGTGCTGACTTCCACCTTTGTCACGACGGACTCGCCGGTCCAGGCAGCGCCGTGGACACGATAAACCGAATCCGCCGGCAGAATCTCGTGACGGGCCGGGCGGGCGATTTCCGCTTTGACCTCGACTTCACCGACGGGCAGCAACTGAATTGGAAGACCGTCGCGCGTGTCCCAAAACGTATAGTCCGAAGTCTGAAAATAGCCGCGGAAGACACGGTCGATCACCAGGATCCGCGTGAGCCACTTGACGGAGGCCATGCCATACCAGCCCGCTACGACGGCACGCACGGGAAATCCATGCGAGGCGGTTAGTGGCTCACCGTTCATCTTGTAAGCAAGAATCACTTCGGGCCTAAGGGCTTTTGCCAAAGGCAGGCTGTGGGCATAGCAGATTTTGCCGGGCGAGACTGGTTCCTTTTTGATCTCGCCACTATCGGCGCCCTCCAAAACTACTTCGATCGCTTCGGGGTTGAGGCCTGCTCGGTCCAGGACGTCCGCAAGCGGTGCTCCCGTCCACTCAGCATTGCCCACGGCCCCGAGCTCCCACTGCAAACCGCCGACTTTGGGAGAGAGGAAGATGCGGCTGTTGCCCGCGCATTCCATCACCATAGTCAACGTCCGCGCAGGCATTCTCGTCAGCTCGTCGTAGCTCAACACCAGTGGCCGCGCAACCCGGCCTTCCACCTTAAGTCTCCAGTCCCGAGCATTCAGTTTTGGCACCGGAAAGTGGCTGCGGACGAAGAACTGTTCGTTCGCAGTGAGGGAACTGGTGAGCGTCGAGAACGGGAACTCGAGATTTTCGGGGTCTCGCTCGCGGATGATCAGGCCTGGAAACGGATGTTGGCTTGCAGCCAGCGGAGGAGCGGCTCGGTTTTCTAGCTCAACGCGGTTCATGCATCCGAGCCTAGCAACGATTAGAGGCGCGGGACAAGCTCAGAAACAACATCGAGTGGTGCCACCGGCGCAAGTATTGACGGCTCGGTCCCAAATGTTATGCTACGCATGTCACCAGCGAAAACGTATGCAACTGACCTTGGATGGGTGGTTCGGGCAACTGGACAAATTTCAGGAGCGCATTCCGATGGAGGAGTTGATTCGCGGTCTGAAACGATTGCGCTTGGAGTGGGCGGCGCTCGAGCCCTTCGCCCAATTTTCGCCGGAACGGTACCGGCGCAATCTGATGCACGCGGGCCCCGCATATCACGCGCTGGTGTTGTGCTGGCGCAATGGGCAGCGCAGCCCGATTCACGACCATCGTGGCTCCGCTTGCGCCGTGCGCGTCATCCGCGGCGAGGCCACCGAGACGGTGTTTCAATTGACCGAAGATGGACACCTGTTTCCCGAGCGGACCCGCCAGATGTCTGAGGGATTCATCTGCGCGACGGAGGACATGGACATTCACCAACTCTCAAACCTTCAGCCAGGCAAGGCCGATCTGGTGACACTCCACCTCTATTCACCGCCACTGCTGGTGATGGGGCAGTACTCCCTGACAGATCCAATCGTGCGCGATTTCAATGACGAAATTCACGTGTTCGCGGAAGGCGCGGGAATCTAAGCCTGAGCGCTGAGCCGGGCTTCGAAATTCTGGAATTGGCTGCAGTGAAACCCGGAGCTGGGACGAGGAGCCTTCGACATCCTATGCGGCTTGCGGCGCCATTTGCTGTTTCAGACGCTGCATATTCGCCTCGATTTGCTCTAAGTACTTATTCCGGCCGGAGGGATAAGGATCGTTCAGGAATCGGTACACTCCGCCGAAATCGCGGTCCAGTTTCTTGAGCACATATTTCTCCCAGAATCCCGGCGTTTTAAGCATCAGGTCCGAGGCACTGGAGAACATCGCGATGAAGTGGGTTCGGTCCGTGGTGTAGCGGACCGCCTCGGCAAATTCCGAGTAAAGAATGGGAAGTTTCTCCACGTAATCCTCCGCCGCCATCTGCCCCAGCAAGTCTGCCGTGCCTAGAGCGAATCCGGTCACTTTTTCCATTTCGCTCTGAAATGCGATAATGCTCAAGACCGCGTCCACTCCGGTGCAGTGAATCATGTTCTGAACCGCCCGGATCTCGCCGTCCTGGTACCCTTTTTCAGCAAGCAATTGCTCCGCGAACTCGGCGCTGCGAGTCACATGAACGACCGTATACTTGGCGCCGGTGCCCTCGACGTCATCACGTTTTTTCAGGTAGCCAGTATCGTGAAACAGAATCGCCAGTACGCCCAGCTCCACCATCCGCTGTGTCAGCCGCGGCTGTGTCTCGGCAAAATGGCGGCCTCGTAAAAGCCGCGCCATGCAGAGCGTGCCCTGGAGGGTATGCTCGAAATCGTGGTAGCGGGCATCCACCGGCTGGTAATCCCGATAGCCGCCGGTGAAACATGCCTCGGCCCAGCCAAAGACCCGCGGCACCAGTTGCTTGTCGCCCCCAGGGAACATGCTCAAATAAGCCGCCTGAACCTCGGCTTCGACAGCTCGTGGGTCTTTTGTCAGAACGGGGTCATACATGTGCCGCGTAAGGTAAGGGGGCGCGTAGCCCTTTGCACGATATTTTCATCCAACTGTTTCGGAACGAGCGTCGTTGGGCAGCCCTACCAAAAACTTTGAATGCTCGTGCGCAGCGAACCCGCTCTGCGCTATTACACTTGATCGGCTCACAGCCGTTTGCATTCTAAGTCCCTCTTCATCCCAGGCAGAGAGTTCTTGGCCCAAATCTGCCACATCAACTTGCCGCGGGTCCTTTGTACTTGAAAGCCAGCATCGTGATGTCGTCGGACTGGGGGTGGCTTTGGGCATGGAGGGCTATCTCCTGCCTGACCCCGGCGATGAGTTCCTTCACCTCCCTGTGTCGCAGTGCGGAGACACAAGACCGGAACCGCTCGGAAGAGAAAAGTTCCTGGTTGGAATTCTCGGCCTCGGTGACGCCGTCGGTGTACAGCAGCAGCAGGTCGCCCGGCTTGAACCGGATCGTCTTGGACTGGTAGCTGAGGTTTTCCTGGAAGCCGACTACAAATCCAGGCGGGGCACATAGAAACTCCACGGCACCATCGTCGTGGGTGCACATCAACGGAGGGTTGTGGCCCGCGCTGCAAAATTCCGCCTCGCCAGTCTGGATATTGAGGATCAGGCAAAAGACCGTTACGAACATGCACTCATGATTGTCCGGACAGAGCAAGTTGTTCACCCGGGCAAGGATTTCACTGGCCGGATACTGGCGCATCGCTTCGCTCTTCAGCAGTGTTTTGCACAGCGCCATGAAAAGCGCCGCCGGCACCCCTTTGCCGGAAACATCGCCCACGAACAGGCACAGCCGGTTCTTGTCCACGAGGAAAAAGTCGTACAGGTCGCCGCCCACTTCCTTGGCGGGCTCCATCATCGCGTAAATCTCGAATTCCTTTCGTCCCGGAAACGGCGGGAACGTGCGCGGCAACATGCTGGTCTGGATATCACGGGCGATGCGAAGTTCGGCGTTGATCCGTTCCCGGGCTTCCGTCTCCGCTTTCAGGTTCTCGATCAGGCGTTTGATGCTTAACTGAATGAGATTGATCGCCAGCTCGGGATCACGGCTCATCAGACGCCGGACTTCATCGACGCCCATGGTGTAGGCCTCGACGTCTTCCTCGGCTATCGCCGTGGCCGTCCGCTCCCGGCCCGGAGAAAAGATTCCCATCTCGCCAAGCACCTGCCCGGCTTGGATCAACCGGTTGATCTCTGGCAGCCGGATCACGCCTTTAGCAATATAGAAGAGCTTCTCCGCGCGATCGCCGAGTTTGAAAAGCTGCTCCCCCTTCCTGAAGGTTTCACGGCTCATGAACTCAATCGGCCATTGGCAGGCGCTCTCGGCCGCGCCCATGTCTCGTTCGAGGGGCTGCGGCAGTTTCACCACCTTCCGCACCACATCGCCCGCCAGCCCGGAGGGCGCCGGCAGTGTCAACGCAATAGCTCCGGGCAAATCGGGAGCAGGCACGGGCGCGTCCTTTCTAAGTTCGAGGCCTGGCATGACGGCCTATGTTATCAAGGTATTTTGGCCTGTCAAGCAACGGATCAAGGGCCGCTTCGATTCTCCTGCTTCTTTGGTCTCACTGGACTTGTGGCAGACCTTTCACCATAATTGTCTGTCAGTGCAGCATTTACGCCAGAGATACCCGACAGCCTCATGCGCAAACGACCGCCAGGGTCACTTACAGGACCGGTCGCAAACGCGGTTTTCGAGCGTCCGCGATCCGCAGGCCTGGGAAAGCGCGGACGATGTGTCCACGCCCAGGATTGCGCAATCTTTGGTCGTGTGTTGAAGATGTCAAAACCGATTTCATTTAGTTCCGATCATGGCCGACGAGCTTTCTTTGCGGATTCAAACTAGTTTTGCCGCTATTGGCTCTGCCAACGAGGCGGCGTCACAATGGCTCGCCGAGCGTAACGCGCCCTCCAACGCTCATTACTTCGCCAATCTCGCTATCGAGGAACTCGTCACCAATTGCATCAAATACGGGTACGACGATGCGGGCGAACATATCGTTGAAATCAAGCTGCAGCTTTCGGGTACCGAGTTGGTGCTCACCGTGACGGATGACGGGCGCCCGTTTAATCCGCTCGATTTTCCAGCGCCTGACACGAAATTACCGGTGGAAGCCCGGCCCATCGGCGGTCTCGGCATTCACTTGTTGCGCCGGATGTCCGACCGCATGGATTATCTCCGTGCCGACGGCAGAAACTGTGTCACGGTGCGTAAATCCGTCAGCCGCTGAACGCGGCAAACGCCTGGACGACAGACTGAACGGCAGAATAAATTGCTGGTGAAAGCAGCGCCGATACGACATACTCAACTGAAATCGCAACCACTAATTTAATAACGTGAGCACACTCACTACCAATATCATCCAGAAAACCAGCAACGGCCGCCTCGAAGTCACGCTCGTGCTGGATGGCAATCTCGACAATTCCACGGTAGCCAGTCTCGAGGCGAAACTGATGCCCACGCTCGCGACGAAACCCGCGCAAGTCATCTTCGACCTAGCACATCTGAAGTTCGTGACCAGCGCCGGCATCCGCCTCTTCTTCCTCTCGGTCAAGCAGCAGAAGCCGCACGGCGGCCAGGTCTCCTTCGTCAACCTGCAACCGCAGATCAAGGAAGTCTTCGCCATCATGGGCGACATTCCTGACATGCGCATTTTTCGCGACCAGGCTGAACTCGACGCCTACCTGCTTGCCCGCCAGCGAACTTACCAGCCGTAACCGCTGCTCCCGCGCCCGAGCCAATCGCTGATGCTCGAGACACTGAAACGCCTCGCGCTGGGACTCGCCCTCACGGCACTGGCGGCGGGAGTTTTGCTTTACACCGATCATGGGTCGCGCCATTCCTCACGCCGCAAGGCGGGAGCGCCGGTTGCCCCAGGAAAAGTGTTTCGAGTGGCGATGGTCGAGCACGCGTCCATCCCGGCGCTGGAGGAAGGACTCAACGGAGCCATCGACGCCCTCGCCGAGCGCGGTTACGCTGACGGTGGCCGCCTGCAGATCAGGCGTTATAACGCCGAAGCGGACCTCGGCACCGCCAACGCCATCGCCAAGGAAGTCACCAGCGGTGGCTACGATCTCATTGTCAGCGCCAGCACGCTTTCCCTCCAGACAATCGCCAATGCCAATAAGTTCGGTGCGCGCACGCGGCACGTCTTCGGACTCGTGAGCGACCCATTTAGCGCCGGCGTCGGCATCGAGGCCACGAATCATGCTATTCACCCGCCCTACATGACCGGCTATGGCTCGATCCAGCCGGTAGCCAGCATCTTCCGCATGGCCCGGCAGATGCGCCCGGAACTCAAAACGGTCGGCCTGGTATGGAATCCCACCGAGGCGAACTCGGTGGCTCAGACGAAACTCGCCCGCGCTGTGTGCGCGGAACTCGGCATCACTCTCGCCGAAGCCAACGCGGAGAACAGCACCTCCGCGCTCGAGTCAGCCAACTCTGTGATCTCGCGCGGCGTCGACGCAATTTGGATCAGTGGCGACGTCACTATTTCACTCGCCTCAAGCGTCATCATCAACGCTGCCCGCCTCGCCCAAATCCCGGTGTTCACTGCCCTGCCCCCCAACATCCGCCAGGGATCACTTTTCGACCTCGGCGCGAACTATTTCGAGGTCGGCCGGTCCGTTGGCCGTTTGGCCGCGGACGTTTTGGATGGCAAGGACCCCGCAAAGATCCCGGTCGAAAACTTCGTACCCGAGGTGTTTCTGATCAACGAAACCGTGCCGGCCTTGCTGAAAGACTCATGGACGATTCCTGAGGCGCTCCGCCAACGGGCTAACGGCAGCATCACGGCCACGGCCACGAATCTGCCGAATTTCGCGACCGTTGCTGCTCGCACGCTCAAGCCTCAAACTGGCCGGACTTACAAAATCGGCCTCGCCTATTTCGCACCCGAGTCAGGCGCGGAATCCTGCATGCGCGGCATCTTCGACGGCTTGCGCGAGCAGGGCTTCGTGGAGGGGAAAAACCTCGAAGTCCGCCGCGCCCACGCGCAGGCAGAAATCGTCAACATTCCCTCCATGCTACAGAATTTTGACAGCTCGGATGTGGACGTGGTCCTGCCCATGAGCACGCCGGTCATCAGCGGTGCCTGCGGTTTCGTCAAACATAAGCCCGTTGTCTTCACCTACTGCTCCGACCCCGTCGCGGCAGGGGCCGGCAAGTCGTTTACAAACCATCTGCCGCACGTCACCGGCATTGGTTCCTTCCCACCAGTGCAGGACATGGTGAATCTGATCCGTGAAACCATGCCCACAGCGAAGTCCATTGGCACCATTTACAACGCTTCGGAGGCTAACTCGGTCAAGGTTATCCAGGTTGCGCGGGGCCTCTTTGCGAAGGCGGGAATGAAGCTGGACGAAGTGACCGTTGCCTCGCCCGCCGAGGTGATCCAGGCGGCGCAGGCGCTCGCCAGCCGACGCGTGGACGCCGTTTATATCCAGGGCGATAACACGGTCATCCAGGGCTTTGATGCGGTGGTTAAAGCCACGCGGGATGCAAAGTTGCCGCTATTCGTGGACGATCCGGATTCCGCCAAACGCGGCGCGGTCGCCTGCATGGGGCTCGGCTACTATCGTCCCGGTTTTGCGATCGCCAAACCGCTCGCTCGCGTCCTGCTCGGCGAAAGCCCCGCGGGCATTCCAATGGAAAACGTCTCCGAGCGGGCTGTCTGGCTCGACTTGTCGCTGTCGGAAAAACTCGGTTTGAAATTTCCGCAAACAATCATCGCTGAGGCGGCTCGCGGCTCCACCGAACAGGCTGCGACGAAGCCGGGTGCTTCGACAGCAACCAATCACGCTCCGTTGGCTCGCAAGGTCAAGATCGACCTGGTCGAATTCATTGAGACGCCCAACGTTGAGATTAACCGCGAGGGCCTGCTGGTCGGCCTCGAGCGGGCCGGCTTGCAGCCCGGGCGTGATTTCGAGCTCCGCATGCGCAATGCACAGGGGGACATGGCTACGCTCAGCACTATGATCGACGCTGCTCTCTCCGACGGCACGGATCTCCTCCTGGCCTCGACCACACCGGCGCTGCAGGCTTGCTTACGCCGCGCCAATGGCCGGCCGGTCGTGTTTTCATTGGTCGCGAATCCCATGGTGGCCGGCGCGGGCAAGAGCGAAACCGAACACTTGCCCTTCGTGACCGGCGCCTACATCCCCGCTCCACACGACGAGGGCCTGCAGGCGTTGCGGCAGTGCCTTCCCAGCGTGAAGCGCATCGGCACGCTGTTCGTGCCCTCGGAAGTCAATTCGGTCTTCTACAAGGACGAATTGCTCAAGGCCGCCGCACGTCTTGGAATCGAGGTCGAGTTGGTCGGCATTAGCAGCAGCAGCGAGGTCGCCGATGCCGCCTTGGCCTTGTGCGGGCGCAACGTGGATGCCATCTGCCAGATTTCGGACAACCTCACCGGCGCGAGCTTCGCCAGCATCGCGCAGGCCGCCAAGCGCGCGCGCCTGCCTCTCATGGGCTTCGCGTCCGGTCAGGCAAAGTCCGGCGCGTTCATGACCATCTCCCGCGATTTTTTTGATGGCGGCGTGGCCTCGGCGGAAATGGCGGCACGAGTGTTGCGCGGCGAGTCGCCGGCGGCAATTCCATTCCTGCTCGTTCAAAAGATCAAATATACCTTTAACCCCGCCGCCGCCGCTCAAAGCAGTATCGTCATCCCGCCCGAACTGCTGCACCGCGGCGAATCCGTGAACTGAACCGCTGCTCATGGAAATCATTTCTCAGACCGCCGAAGGCCGGCACGAGCTGAAGCTCAAGGGCCGGCTCGACGCCAACTGGGCCGATCACGTCGGCAATGCCATCGAATCGGCCATTCGCACCGGGCAGCATTATATCGATCTCGATCTTGCCGAGGTGAGCTACCTCAGCTCCGCCGGCATTCGTGTGTTGCTGAAGTATTTCAAACAGCTCCTGGCCGCGCACGGCGAGCTTCGCGTGGTGCGCGCCACCGAGGCCATTCTCTCGGTGCTGCAGCTCTCCGGCATTGCGGCCATGCTGGTGGGCGATCTCGAAGCACCTTCGCCGACGAAATCCCAGGCTGGGACCCGCCTGTCGGAGCGAAAGGGCGTACAGTTTGAATCTTACGAACAAACCGGCGGGCGCGCGTTGGAGGGCCATCTCCATGGGCACCCGGAGAAATTCGCCGCCGGCCAACTCTTAGCGGCTGAATGCTCCCGCGTTCGTTTCGACGCCGAGCGCGTCGGCCTCGGCCTGGGAGCATTCGGCAACGACCCCGCGGACTGCCGCTCGCGTTTCGGCGAATTTCTCGCCGTGGGGGGCGCGGTTGTTACCCAGCCCACGGACGGCAGTAGTGTCCCGGATTTCCAGGTGGTCGAAGGCCAATTTGTCCCCGAGCTGAACGTCCTCTACGGACTCAGCGCGACCGGCACCCTGTCCCGCCTGTTGCGTTTCGAAGCGTCGGCGGCCGAGCGCGGCGTCATCGCGCTGTCTGATCTGGTCGAGGTCGCGCTGGGAGACCTGGGAACATCTGCCGCCGTTTTCGTCATTATGGCTGAGAGCGCCAGTCTGGTGGGAGCGACGCTGCGACGTTCGCCCGTGCTCGCCGATGGAAAGTCGCCGTTGGATTTTCCCGCTGTGCGTGACTGGCTCTCGTTCACCACTGAGCGAAGCGACGAACGTCACCTCTCTCTGATCGTCGGCTTCGCCGAGCGCCAGCCTCAGCCCGACCTGGGCGCATTCCTTCGCCCGCTCGGCTCCGGCGCAACCACCCAGGGGCATTTCCACGCGGCGGTGTTCGGCTATCGGCCACTGGCAAAAGGCAATATCAGCCTCCGGGATGTCATCGCCGGTCTGCTTGGCAGCGAGTCGGCGCGCGCGATCTTGCACCTGCTGTCTGACGAGCGTGAATTCGAAGGCGTAGGCCAGACCGAACTCATGCGCGGCGCTTGCTGGACCGGGCCGCTTGGGAAGTCTGGCCGCACAACGGAAACTTGAACGCCACGCTATGACACTGCTGATCGGAGCCACCACCATCGGTCTCATACTCGCCCTCCTCGCGCTTGGGGTTTACCTCAGCTTCCGTATCTTCAATTTCCCCGACATCACGGCGGACGGTTCGATCACGCTTGGCGCCGCGGTAACGGCTACACTGCTGGTCCACCGCGTCGCGCCCGTGGTGGCCACGCTCGCCGGCTTTGTTGCGGGCTTGCTCGCGGGCATGACTACCGGCGTGCTGCACACCAAGTTCAAGATTAACGGCCTGCTCAGCGGCATCCTCGTCATGACCGCGCTTTATTCCGTCAACCTTCACGTCATGGGCAAGAGCAACGTCCCACTGCTTAACGAGGCCACTCTCGCGAGCAAAGCGGAGGGCCTGGCTGCCAGATGGTTCCATGCTGCGGCCGATCTCGACGTGCTGGGCTGGACGGTCGGGTTGCGCGACGCCGCCACCTTGGTGGGGATGCTGATTCTGGTCTGCTGCCTCGGGCTGACTCTCTATCTTTTCTTTCGCACAAACCTCGGCACCGCCATGCGCGCCACGGGCGACAACCCGCAAATGATACGCGCGCTGGGTGTGAGCGTCGATTTCATCCTCATCCTCGGCCTGGCCCTGTCGAACGGTCTCATCGCGCTGGCGGGCAGCCTCCTCGCTCAGTATCAGGGATTCGCCGATGTCCAGATGGGCATCGGCATGGTTGTCTGGGGCCTGGCCAGCGTCATTATTGGCGAAGCGCTTGTTGGCAGCACACGCATCGGGCTGCTGATCACCGGCGCGGTCATGGGGTCAGTGCTGTTTCGCCTCCTGGTGGCCATCGCGCTGCGCTGGGGTCTGAATCCGAACGATCTCAAACTTATTACCGCCGCGTTTGTCTTCGTCGCGTTGATCGCGCCGATGCTGCTGCGCAGGCTTAAAGGGACCGCCAAACCTAAGCCTTCTGTCGCCTGACATGCTCGAGATCGCCAAGCTCACAAAAACGTTCAATCCCGGCACGCCGAACGAAGTGCGCGCGCTGCGGGACGTCTCGCTCCGGCTCGAGCGCGGCTCGTTCCTGCTCATCATCGGCACGAATGGCTCGGGCAAGTCCACCCTCCTCAACGCTGTGGCCGGCACTTTTATTGCCGACACGGGCCGGCTGACGCTCGCCGGCCGTGACATCACCCGTTGGACCGAACATCGCCGGGCCAAGCTGATCGGCCGCGTTTTCCAAAATCCGTTCAGCGGCACGGCGCCAAACATGTCCATCGCCGAGAACCTCTCGATGGCGGCCCGACGCGGACGGCCCCGCGGTCTTGGGTGGGCCTTGCACCGCAAGTCACGCGCGGCTTTCCGCGACCGCATTAGGACACTGAACATGGGCCTCGAAGACCGTCTCGACAATGTCATCGGCAGTTTGTCCGGCGGACAACGCCAGGCCTTGACGCTGCTCATGGCCTCGTGGCTCAAGCCAGAACTACTGCTTCTCGACGAGCACACCGCCGCGCTCGATCCCAAAAGCGCCGACCAGGTCATCCGTCTCACCCATGAGATCATCCAGCGCGACAAATTGACGACACTGATGGTCACGCACTCGATGCAGCAAGCTGTGCATCTCGGCGACCGCATCGTCATGATGCATCGCGGCCAGGTGCTGCACGATTTGCAGGGAGCCGAGCGGGCGCGTGTGCGGCCCGAGGATCTGTTGCGGCGCTTCGACGATGTGCGCCGACGCGAACAACTCGACCCGACCGTCGCCGAAATGTTGCAGCGAAATTATATTTAAGGGGTAAACGACACCGACTTTCACTTCCCAGGTGCGCCACCGGTCGCGAGTTTAGTTAGTGAGAAACGAGGCTGATAGGTTACGGCCGAGGCGTGCTCGGTCCGTTGCCTTCCGACTTTGTCTGCCGGCCTCCAGCCGGATTTTCAATCAGAGCTTCGGCCTCTTTCCTCAGTGTTTGAACAATGATCCAGTCGATCCACCCGTCCCCAATGTCGCCACTCTTAAGGCTGCGCATCCTTGTCTCGATAACGTCAATGCCTTTGTCCAAAGTGGCAAGGGCCTTGGCGTGTTGACCGAGTTGATGCTGTGCCATCGCCAACACTAGATAGGCCTGCGCGTCCCGGAAAACCCAGACGGGTTGGGCCACTACCTTTTCCGTCCAATTTGCAGCGCTGGAAAAATGCCTCTGCCGATATTCAACAAGACCTTTCACAAATTGGAAAAATGGAAGATCCGGCCTGGCCTTCCCCAATATGACCGCGGTATCGGCCCATTTTTCGATTGAGCGCAGATCGCTGCCTGGGAAGGGAAGAATCAGGCAGTCTTTGGCCATCCGTTCGGCGACATTTAAGTTGTCCGTCCGGCCGAAGCGGAAGATCTCGGCGGCACAGTGACGCCGGTACGCCTTGAGATCGCCGGTAGCCACCAGCAACGGCGCCAGAGAGTGATAATGCAGGTGATTCGTTGGCTCCAGAACGATCAGCCTGGCAAAATCCGTAGCGGCATCTTTCCAATCCCCCGTCCGCGCGCATATGGCGCCATGCAATTCCCAGAAGCCGGTATTTGTGAGCCGGCTTCCTTCTGGCGACTGCAGCCGTTCGGCCAGAAACGAGCGCACGTCCTCGCGTTTGCCTCCGAGCTTGAAGATGTTGACCAGCGCATTGGCGCTGCTATCCCGCCGCACAGCGTCCTCTGCCCAACGATTCCGGTTCAGATTCCAGGAGGCCTCGTAGCTCTTAAGTGCCAGCTCCATTTCGCCTTTCCTTACGTACGCTGTCGCAAGATTGTCTTGTGCGCTGAATGAATCCGGATAATTCGTCACATTAATCTTAAGCCATTGGATGGCCTTACTCGGGGAGCGTTTACTGTAAAGCATGATGTTGCCGAAAAGAGCGACCATCTCCTCCGGTGGCAGGAACTGAACGCCCAGGCGCTCCGACACTTTCGCAAAATGCTCATTCAGCAGCTCAGGGTGATCGATGGCTGAGCCCGGCGGTTTGTAACCATCGAATAAGAACAACAAGCCGTGGTACAGGCTGAGCAACGGCACTGAACCGTGGTTTTCCGAGTCGAAATATTGGACCGCCGAGTGAAATACCGAGGAGTTGTTCGTCTGAAGCAAACTTGCAAAATCCATGCAGGAATTCTTTGCCCGATTCGCATCGAAGTCTTCTGACGGTGGATTGTTGGCGACGGATATATAAATCGCGCCGCGAAAGTCGTTTGTTTTCTGCAGCCTCTCGCGAGCCTTGCTCAACAGAAGTTGATCGTCCCACCACAGACTCGGATCGATGGCAATGTAACCCTGAAAAATTGGCGGCTGACGCAGCAAGACATCCGTGGCCAGAAGTCCTCCAAGCGAATGACCCACGAGAACCCGATGGGGCAAGGTCCGATAATTGGCCTCGATATGCGGGATGAGTTCGTTTTGGAGAAAATTCAGGAAAGCTTCCCCACCTCCACTGGAAGCGAGAGATGGTTCTTGCTTCCCGCTTTCACTCTTGGTCGTGTGGGTCGGTGTGAGATCGCGAGTTCTGAACGTATTCGGAATGGCTACCACGATCATCTCCGGAATCTGGGTATTGCCATTGTTTCCATCGCTCATGAACTGCACTACCCCGCTGGCAGAATGAAAATGGACATCTCCATCCAAAATGTAGAGCACGGGGTACTTTTTGGGGACGAAAACCGTGTTCTGATAAGACTTTGGGAGATAGACCCAGAAATTCCGGTTCTCATGGAGGATTTCGGAGCGTAACGTGAACCTCTTCCCAATCTTGTATTCCCCATCGACTGGCTGCGCCGCAACTGATGTTTCCCTCGCTGGCTTCGTCGCGCATCCCCCAGCGAAAAGAAAAAACCCGATCATCAAGGCAGAAAGGGTCCTTCGTGGGTCGGCAATAGGCTTCATACAATGAACAGACACCGCCAAGCTGATATTTGTATATGCAGAAAGCAGGAGCCAATGCGGGGTGGTAGGGTCGGGCGGCAAGGTTCAGGTGGTCAATGAGCAAAAAGGTGAACAACGCCGAAGATGAGCAGGCATTTGAGGTTGAACCTCTTCGCGGAGATCAAGCTTGCATGCGAGGGGTTCAAGGCATAGTGTTCATGTCACGGCTTCGGCAAACCACGTGCCGCAATCCGCCAGCAACCAACATACGAAAGAATTTATGCGCATTAAATTTCTGACTCTTTTCCGAACCTCAGTTTCTTTAGCGGCATTGACGTTGTCGTTCGCCGTGCTGACTTCTCCGCTATTCGCGGCCGACCACAATCTCGCAGGCACATGGAAAGCGACCTTCACCACGCAAAATGGCCAGACCATTGAATCCACCCTCAAGCTCAAACAGGATGGCGACAAATTGAGCGGCGTGGTCATTGGCCGCAATGGCAATGAGACTCCGCTCGAGGATATTGCTCTGGCGGGTGATCAGGTCTCCTTCAAACTGACCCGCGAGCGCAATGGTGAAAAGGTCACGACCAAGGTGGTGGCCAAAGTGGCTGGTGATGAGTTGAAGGGTAAACTCGAGTCTAACTACGGTGGCGAGAACCACACGCTGGACTGGCAAGCCAAACGTGAGAAAGAAACGGCCGACACTGCGCCCGCTTCCACCGGCGTCACCGGGAATTGGCACTACCAGCTCAACCTCGGTGGCAATGAGGTCGATCTGCTCCTCAGCTTGAAACAGGAGGGTGATAAAGTGACTGGAAAAGTCTCCGTGGCCGAGATTGAACTTCCGATTTCTGAGGGTAAAATCGCAGGAGACTCCATCTCGTTCACAGTCGCTGTGGATCGCGACGACTTGAAATTTACTTCTAAATACAAAGGTACCGTCGCGGGCGATACGATCAAAGGAAAGATTCATTCCGATCGGGGCGGACAGGACCATGAATACGAGTGGAACGCGACCCGCGAAAAAGTCGCCGCCAGTTCATCCAACGCCACCGGCCAGTGGAAATTTGTGATCGTGACTGATAGCGGGGACTCCCACGATCTCAGCCTGAAGCTAAAGCAGGATGGCGAAAAATTAACCGGGGTCGTCATCTTGGGGGACAACGAAGTCCCCATCTCTGATGGTTTGGTTAAGGACAACGAAGTGACCTTGAAAGTGACGCGTGAGCAGGACGGCAAGACCCAAGTATCAAAATTCAAAGGTACCCTGGAAGGCGACACTATCAAAGGAAAGATCGATTCCGATTGGAGCGGCGAAATGCGCAATTACGCCTGGAACGCCAAACGCTCGAACTAGTGTTCTGTCGCATCAGAATGCGGCCTCTCTCCGCGAAGTCTGGTTCATACCTGCCTAGTCCATCGGCCCTGTTTCATCGGGCCGGACGTCCGGTTCATAGACCGAAGGTCTAGCTCATACCAGCCCAGGCCAACGGCCTGGGTTCATTGGACCGGGAGAAGGTGTAGGCACTGAAAGCGCGCGTCATACCTTCTGCAAATCCGCGCTCTCGCTGGCCCGCTCACCTTTCGCATTAGCTTCAATTCGCGTTAATTAGCGGTGAAAATGCCCGGAAGCCGGTTCCCTTTCAGCGCGGCTGTGGTAAGGTCTCTCTGATCATGAAGCCGGCACCATCCAAACAGTTGATGGCCCTGCTAGCCCTCATGATTGTGGCTCCCGCATGGCGCCTGGCCGCCGATTGCACGGTGACGAATCTGGGGGTCACTCCGCTGAACGAGATGGGTTTCACCGCCTATTCAAACTCGGGTGGCGGACTTTACCCGAACGGCGCGAACACCCGGCCGCCCGAGCACGAATCTGCCGGCATGTCGATCGCCACTAACGAGATCCTTCCGCTCGACGCCTCCGGCAGCACGGACACGAACAACGGGAAAATCGTTCTCCTTTCGCTCGGTGTGTCAAACACAACGCAGGAATGGGCCAGCGGCGACAACGTGACACACAACATCACGAATGCCTTCAAGTATCGCGCCGACCTGGATCCGTCCAAGAATCCGCAACTGGTAATAGTGGATGGAGCGTTCGGCGGCCAGGACGCCATCACATGGACGAATCCCACGTCCGCGAACTGGGCCATGGTGATCACTCAACGGCTTGTGGCTGCCGGGGTGACCTCGACCCAGGTCCAGGCTCTTTGGCTGAAGCAGGCGCTGGCCGGCCCGCACAATTACGGTTCGTTTCCTGGCCACGCTCAGGCGTTGCAAGGCTACTTGGCGATCATTCTGCGCATCGCGAAAGCCAAGTACCCGAACCTGAAACTCGCTTATCTCACGTGCCGGACGCGTTCCTACGACACGAATTCGACGGATCTGAACCCGGAACCGTTCGCGTTCGAAACCGCGTTCGCCGACAAATGGGTCGTGCAGGACCAAATCAACGGACTCAACAATCTGAATTGCAATACCAACAACGGGGCGGCGGTTGCGCCCTGGATTTCCTGGGGGCCGTACATCTGGGGGGACGGCCTGGTGCCGCGGTCCGACGGCTTGGTCTGGTTGTGCTCGGACCTCTCGCAAACCGACTTCACGCATCCCAGCAGCAATGGCGTATATAAAGTCGCGAGCCAGTTGCTGGCGTTTTTCAAAACCGACCCGACCACAACTCCGTGGTTTTTGAAGAAGAGCGGCGCGGGCGGCCCCGCTTGCGCACCCTCGGCCAGTGCAACCAATGGCCTTATGCCGCTCACGGTCAACTTATTCGCCCACGCCTCGGCCGGCGCCGCGCCGCTGCGCGACGCGCAGTGGACCTTCGAGGACGGGGAATTCGAGACCAACGCGAACCCGGTAAAAACCTTTCGCTCGCCGGGTACGTATCATGCCCGGCTGACCGTGACCGACACCAACGGCAACACGGCGCAGGGAGTCGTCACCATCAGCGTCAATTCGAGCTTTGATGCCTGGCGCGCGGGCAAATTCACGCCGGCGGAGCTCGCCAACACGAACATCAGCGGCGCATCGGCCAATCCCGACAGCGACGCGTTCCCGAACCTTCTTGAATATGCGATGGGCCTCGATCCGAAAACCTCAGACCCTGCGAGCACGCTCAGTGCAACCCTGAGCAACAGCTTTTTCACCATCAGCTTTCCGCACTACAAACCTGCAGCCGATGCGCCCATCGCTCTCGAAGTCTCGTCCGATTTGGCGAGTTGGAGCAGCGTCACTACCACACAGTCGCTCGACTTTGGCCTCACAGAGCTGCTGACTTATCAGGAAGCGGCCTCCGCTCCCGCGAGGTTTTTCCGCCTGAAATGCTCGCAGCAATAGAAGCCCGTGCGGCCGATGCGCAGGCAACCCCGCGGTTCATTCTGATGTTGTAATCGCGTTGCGCCATCCAATTTTTAGGCTACTTTGGTGCGAAACAGAAAGCGAACGCTATGGACACAATGACCAAAGGCAGAGGCGCTCCGCTGGGCAATACCCGCGCCGCGTCTGACCTGATGCCTCCGAAGTTTGACACTGTGGAGGCGGAGCGGAACCATCGCAAACAGCGGCTGGCTGCCGCCTTTCGTTTGTTTGCACATTTCGGTTATGACGAGGGCCTCGCGGGGCACATCACGGTCAGAGACCCCGAACACACGGGCCGGTTCTGGGTCAACCCGCTCGGTGTTCATTTTGCCCATATCAGATCGGCCGATTTGGTGCTTGTGAGCCACGACGGGAAGGTCATTGAGGGCGGTCGCCCGGTCAATGCCGCCGCCTTCGCAATCCATTCGGCAATTCATAAGCGGCGACCCGATGTGATTGCCGCCGCCCATGCGCACTCCATGCACGGGAGAACCTGGTCAACCTTCGGACGTCTCCTCGACCCCATCACCCAGGACGCCTGCGCCTTTTATGAAGACCATGCGCTTTTCGATTGCTACACCGGCGTGGTCAATGAAACTTCCGAAGGCGATCAAATCGCCAGCGCCCTGGGCGCTAAAAAGGCGGCGATTCTGAAAAACCACGGTCTGCTGACGGTGGGTAAATCGGTGGACATGGCCGCCTGGTTTTTTATTTCGATGGACCGCTGCTGCCAATCGCAGCTTCTGGCTGAGATGGCTGGCAAACCCTCACTCGTGCCACATGATGTGGCGATCAAGACCCGCGACTTTATCGCCTCCGACCTGGCGGCGTGGGCCAGTTTTCAGCCGCTGTTTCAATTCATCATGCGCAAACATCCCGACCTGGAAAATGGTTGATCCCCGGCGAGGGCGCCTGCGACTCGCCCCAACTGCCTGTCATCTATCCCAAAGGGATTGAAATCATTCAGCCCAGCGTTGCGACGAAGGAGCTACGCTGGGTTGGCGTTTGCAAATCCATCAACCCTGAAAGGGTTGAATCTTTATCTCGCCCGCCGCATCATCACGAGATGCCACAATCGCTTGCAAAAATTCTCGTGCATACGGTCTTCTCGACGAAAGAACGCCGACCGTTTCTAGGCGACCAGGCTCTGCGCGAAGAACTGCATCGCTATCTTGGCGGGATTCCGGCCAATCTCGATTGTCAGCCGATCATCGTAGGTGGCGTGGAAGATCATGTGCATCTTCTCTGCGCGCTGTCTCGGACTTGCGAGCCTGCGGAGATGGTGAAGGAGGCTAAACGCGGTTCGTCATTGTGGCTAAAAACCAGAGGGCCCGACTTCCAGGACTTCGCATGGCAAAATGGCTACGGCATTTTCTCGATCGGTTTCTCGCAAATACAATCGGTGCGCGATTACATTGCCGGGCAGGAAGAACATCATCGCAAGGTATCGTTTCAGGACGAGTTTCGACAACTGCTGCGACGTTACGAGATTGAATTCGACGAACGCTACATCTGGGACTGATTCAACCCTTTCAGGGTTGAGGAATTTCAATCTGTCTGCCCAGGGTAGCTCGATCCTCGCAACCCTGGGCTGATTGATTTTATCCTCTCGGGATATGGATTATGATCACGAGCGAAGAACGGCGGACCGTCGTTACTCTAGGTGGGATGTCCGCCACAAATCTGCAACCTCGAGAGTGGTTGCGGCCTGGAACTCCGATCTCCGCCCTCCGATTCACGACTCAGAGCGCCACGGTTGCCGCCCACAGAATCCCAACGGGGTTCCACATACCAGCCCACGGGTTGCGACGGTCCGCCGCCTTCCGTCGCTACCCTGGGTAACTTGGCCTGTCAATACCGCAACCCTGAAAGGGGTTGCATCATCAGCCCCTCAAGTGAGCGTGCTTTTTTGGGATGCGGAGTGTCGTCTGCAATGCGGCCTGTCCCGCCGTATCTTCAGAGCGAATTAGGGACGAACCTTCAGCTCAGAGCGCGCAGCTTGATTTCTGAACCGTTTCACACATCACGCATCACGTTCCACGCCTCAGTTCTTTCTTTCCCGGCTTCGTGGCAAGCACCAGCGGCGATGGAGCCGGAGCATCCAGCAAACGGACGCCTCGGAAGCCCGCCTCACGCAACCACGCAGACATTTCCCTGAGCGTAAACGTATCCCCTTCGGTAGTGTAAACCAACATGTTCACTGCAAATATAAGCGCGTTCGGCGGGCCGCTTCGGTCGTTATTCGGAATAAACTCCGCGATGGCCACCGTCCCACCGGGCGCTAAGGCATCAAATACTTTCCTTAACAACCGCCGGCTGCGCTCTCGACCCTCGCTGTGCAAAATATGCCCAATCGTAGCCAGGTAGTGGCCCTGCCCAAAATCCGCTTCGAGGAAGTCTCCCGGCGATGTCTCCAGGCGCCCCGCCAGTCCATGCCGCCCGACAACCCGTTTTGTCACCTCCAGCACTTTGGGCCAGTCCACCGCAAGAATCCTTATGTGTGGGGATTGTTGCGCCAGCGCGATTCCCCACACGCCCGAGCCCGCCCCGATATCCAGAACGCTGACCGGGGCAGTCAACTTATCGACTTGCAAGTGTTTTCCCAGCGCCTCTGCTGCCCGATAACTCATGGGGAAGATTCCCTCCACCAATTCAGCGAAGAATTCTGCGCCCACGTCTTGCTCGTTGACCGACTTGCCCGGCTGGCCCGTCCGCACACTTTGGGTCAATTGCATCCAGTTCGGCACCAACTGACCTGTTATCTGCTGAAAGAAGCCGCCGTGGTAGTCAGGCTTGCTCGAAACCAAGAAGGCGGAACTCTCCGGCGTCAGCGAGTAGCGATTTCCTTTTCGCTTCATAAACTCCAAACTCACCAACGCATCGAGCAAGGCCGTCAACCCCCGTGCGGAACACTGAGTGTCGTTCGCTAATTGCTCTACGGTCTTGGGCGAGTCGTCCAAATGGTCGAACAAACGAAGCTTGGCTGCGCTGTCCAGGATGAACGTCGGCGCAAAGCCCCAAGCAAACTGCATCAGACGCGCGGGGGAAGGCGGCGCGTTTCCTTTGATTTTCCGCCTTCGCATTGGCGACGAACGTCGCCGCATCGCCGTGCGCTTGCCACGTGCTCGGGTTTTCATAGTTTGAGAGTGGGTCAGTAAGATCTAACTTAGAGCTGTTACTTAAGGCCTGCTCGCCACTGTGCGAATGCGGCCTTTTGTGAAGCATGGCAGAAACCTAATTCCGACGTCTACGCCGGTCAAAGAATTTTGAGTCGCCGAACAATGTTGTAGCGGTTGAATCGTTCCTCACTCACGCAGACTGGAAGGCCGATCGGAGGCAAACGGGCGGACTTCACTCTCGCGCGCTGTGATCTGGAAGTTTCATTGCGGCGTCCGCTGCGGCGGCTTCGGAAGCAAAAAGCCTCAATAGGAAAGCCCGATGTTGTGACTGCATTGCATTGCGAACTGCTTGCCTGCCCCAGAACCCCAACGGGGTCGCACATACCAGCCCAACACCGTGGTTGCCTCCAGAACCCCAGGGGAAATCTCTGCAAAAGTTTTTGAACGTGTAACGCTTTGAGCGGATCAGAGAGCCATGCAACCCAACCGACGCAACCAGCCAACCTTTTTTGATCTGGCCATCGAGCAGCGTGGCGCTT
>JACXTT010000106.1_pt1 | contig 123123 bp, 131 predicted proteins | sample 9270951 | NCBI WGS metagenome assembly JACXTT01 (sample SAMN15532306, study PRJNA645909) | rock metagenome | isolation source: weathered quartz diorite | place: Puerto Rico | collected 2017-06-21 | reverse complement strand
TACAGCACCGTTATTTACGTACAGGGCATAAGGATTGGTAAAAGTTGCATTCGTTCCCGCTACCGGTGCGCCGAGAATAAAGAATGTCGCTGCGTTCGTTGCCGTTACGCCTGTATTGGCAAATGCAAATGTAGGCTGCGCAAAGGCGTATGCCGATACCCATGTTACCGTGCCGCTTGCTGCTGTTGTGGCATCGGTGATGGTTTGCGAGTTCCCCGAAATGATGCCCCCTGCGAAACCTGTTGGCGCAAGTGTTTTGTTGCCACTGTAGGTTATTTTGTTCGTAAAAACAAAGGGGTATGTTTGGTCAACGGTTGCTGAAATAGGGGCAGAGCCGTCATATCCTCCAAATGTTAATCCAGCCCCGGCTGACAACTGGTTATAAACCGAAGCCGCTGTTTTTGGCAGGTAATCATAGGTGTTTAAAGCGAAATTTGATTTTGTCGGTATTAAACCGCTACCTTTAACTTGCGAAGCGATATATCTATTACCATAGTCGTTTGGATGCACATTATCCGATCCAACCATCGTCGAATTGCTCCAACCCGTCAAAACGTTAATCAGGTTAGTGCTGTAATTGGCAGTCAACCAGGTGTACCAAGCCGTTTGGCTTAAAGTCGGCTCATCCATCCCGTACAAATGAATAACTGTAATCCCCGCAGATGTTAATGAGTTGACAATAGAGGTATAATTCGCTTGCCATGTTGCGGCCGGTACACTTCCACCTATATCATTACGAACTAAATCAGCAAGAATAACGTATTTTGGATGCAAGGAAATGATGTAATTAACCTCTGTTAAGAAATCGGCGGTCGCTGCTGAACTTGCGCCAAGCACCTGAACGGAGCCTAGCCCGGATAGCAATGAAGCGAATCTAAGGTTCCAACCTCCGGCGAATAATCCAGCAACCTTGCTATTCCCCACCACAAGTACATCGGGATTGGAATTTGTAGTGCTTATAAATTTAAACGAAATAACATCGTTTGTACCGCCGAAATTCCAAATACAGGGGTTTCCGATTGAAGGAACAACATAAGGGGACGTCGATAAGAGTACCGCCGATGCGGTATAAGCGTTAATTTTGCCCTGCGTAATATCCTCAATTGTAGCCGTTAAAGTCGTAATGTTTTGAGAGTAACGAACCCGGATTATGTCACCTATTGCAATGGTATATGGTAATGTGGCTGTTTTAATCACATAGCCCGAATTGATAGCGGACATGGTGACAACATTTGTCAATGTGTTTACCTGGATGTAAACTGATTCAGCATAGAAATTTGAAATCGTGCTTCTATGCCCCGTACCGATGCCTGCCCCCAAAACAACGGGTTTGAAAATCATTTCATATTCTTTCTGTTCGTCAGATTGAATAGCGTTGTTCAGCGTTAGGTACTGCGTTAACGTCCCTGCGCCACCTGTTAATTCAATGGCGTTGCTTACAATAGTTGGGGTAGTTCCTGTGGCTGTGAAGTCGCTGTACCCCGTGAAGTACCCTTTGCTATAAATAGTAGTTGCTGTTTTTTCAGAAACGCGGTTTGAGGTAAGGTCGATGTTGTTGCCAGCCGTCAAAACGGGTTGTAATGACGGTATATCCGCAGCTACTAAAGCTCTAAAAGCAGGCGTTGCCGAACCGCCCGAGGTTGGCCCAGCCAAAACGGTATTCGCAGATTGATTTAATAAAGTCAACGCTCCCGAAAACGCCCCTGAAGAATTAGTAAAGTTTATAGGGCTTGAATAAAGAAGCGATGGGGTAGTTAGTGATATGCTTGAAGCATAAGTACCACCTCCCGTACTCGGTGCATACCTTAAATCCAACTGCGCTAATGAAAGGTTATCGTTTAAAACTGTCCAAATACCGCTGTTATATTGGAATGTTGCACTTTGATTTAAAGTTTTAATCGTATACAACGTAGGACCTCCAGGCAGGTTAAGCACATCACTTCCGGCTGTTGAAACGGTAGTGGTATTTCCACTTCCCTGGGTGGTCATTTTAACGGATACACGGGTTCCTGCCAGCGGAGCGTTTGGTAAGGTTATCGGCACAGTTCCACCGGTGGTATTGGTTTTCACAATGTCACCGGCAGCGGCCGTATAGGCCGACGTTTTTTCTGCTGTTGGAACCTGATTTTTTACAAATAATAAATTCGGGTCGTAAACACCACGCACACCATTGTTCCACCTCAAGTTTCCGTTTCCATCCATTTGAGGGGTTGGGCTTACGGTATACCATTGCGCTGCCGCCGGAGCTGAAAACAGCAACAGTATCGAAGCGATCAGGCAATAAATCCTTCGGGATTTAAGGACCATTAAATTAAATACATTTGATTTCATTTATTTTACTATCTGTTATATCCGTTGAAATAGTTACCGGCACATAGGTGCCGCCTAATGTTGTTATCGCCGCCGCGATCTTAGTGAGCTCGGCGTTGATCTTATCATCCTGATTGCCCAATGCACTTTTTAAGGGCGCATATCTTACCAGGTTATTGCCGTTCCCGGCCAGTTCCATGGTGCCGTTATTATGCAGCCATAGGTAGGTGCTTAAGCTACCGTCGGCGTTTAAGCTATATAACCGCTTTTCACCTGGCAGCGACAGTTGTTTTTTATTGATATAACCAATGATCACCGGCTCGGCTATATTTGATGTTTTCGCATACACTGCGCTCATATTAGCGATCGGATTGCCGTCTTCGCCGAAGGGCATACACTCGCCGGCTGTTTTCGGACCAAATTGAATCACCTTCAGAAACCGCATTCCGTTGGTAATTACCGCTTCTTTAAAGGTGCTGAAACTTATCATGCCGCCTCCGTTTTGGCTTGCCGGCCGTAAAGCTTTCAGGCAATACCAGTTTAATATTCATATTCTGTCCTACGCTGTTTTCTTCATAATCAATCTGGTGAATCATCATCCGGGTGCGGTCAGGAAAATCTATCTCGTCATTCTGTATTTCGACGATATCCCCAAACGATAGATTGCTGATCCACCTATCCAGGTTAACAGTTACCCGGATGTTTTGCAGTTCGGCTGCCAGCGCGTTATGTACCGCATCATCGGTGCCGGTTACCGATCCGGCTGTTAACACCGTAACAAACGATCTTTTTACATTAGCCGGCACGTAAGTATTTTTTATCGTACTTACAGCGGTAAGCTCACTGCTTCCTTCATTCTTTTTGCTGTAGCCTTCCGGCTGTCGTAATACGGTCAATTCGCTGTGAATGCGCTGGCCATTTGTTTCCAGTTCCATTTCCAGCGAATTGGTTTTATCAAAGAACATTTTGGCAGGTGCATCAATATTGGGTTTAAATAAGATCAGGTGCCCGAAAATATCATGCGACAGCAGTATGTTTTTTTGCGATGCAATCTTCGACAAATAGGCCTTAACCGTTTCTTCCGGCTCGGCAACGCTTGTTTCGATCACTTCATTTGCGGCCCGCGATGCGCTATCGTACACAATCAGTTTCAACCCGAACCAACCCAAAAGCCTCTCAGCAATTTCCTTAAGGCTACGGTTGTTGCTCTCCAGCGGGTACATCTCATAAGGGATGTGGCAATCTTCCAGTACACCGCCCAAACTGTACCCGGTCATCTTTACCATTTGACGGGCTTCAGGGCTCGACCGCTTCTTGTGGCTCACCACCGTCCCGGTCGACATTAAATTTCCCTCGTCGTTAAAGAACTCTATTTTCGGATACGTCAGCGTCTTAAACAATGCCACCTGCTGCGCGTCCGAAGGATCATACGGACCAGCTTCCACCGAAAACGTAGAGGCCACCGCATCCAGCATGCTCGACAGCGTGAAATTGTTAAAGTGCTGCCAATACTTGCCTGCTATCCTTATTTTCATTAATTAAAATATTCTTTCACCACTTCTTCCCTCAGCACCTGGATGATCACCTCTTTACAAACCTTCGCTTCATTTTCGAGCGATATCTTACGCGCGCCGCTAAATTTCTGGCCTTTGCGGGTTTTAAAAATGATAGAATAAAAGGTATACCCCTTTGGCGCCATTATACCGGCATTGACACAGGTGCGCCGCACGTTTATTGTGTTTAACACCGCTTCATATTGCGATGGCGTTACCGGCAACCCGTATACCTTAACATCTTTTACAAACTCTTCTTTTACAGTACTCATAATTTTTGGCGTATAAATCTTGCTGCTTTTATCAAGCGTAATATTTTATTAAAGACCCTTTCTTCACCCCAAACAATCGGCTATTCTTGATGCCATTTATCTGCCTGAAAGTTTCCAAATTCATATCGTCAGCATCCAAGCCAATGTATTTGTGTGTGAGCAGTATTAAATTGCTGTCATGCTCCAGCGTAACAGTGCGTTCCTGTTTGGCGTTTAATGCGAGGTCGGCCAGATTAGCGATCGTAGTTACGACGCAAATTTGAAGCAGGGCCTGCGTTTCCGTGCTGGGCGAAAAGCTGTTGACGGTATCCGTTACCGGGACATATGCATTATCCAGCGCCTGCAGGTAATCGTTATACAACTGCGCCAGTATTGCCGAGGCGTTAACGATTGCCGTCCGTGTCAGCAGGTCACCTGCAATGGGGTTTACCATGGCGTTGCAAATACTTGCGATCACCGCGCCACCAACACTTTCAAAATACGCTTTATTATTCCGCAGCCCCAATGCGCTGGTAAGCGTAGCCAGGTTGTCGCCCAGCGTTTGCGGGATAGCTTTCACATCGCTATAAAGTGCAGACAGCAGGCTCATCCGTGCGGTAAGCGATACGGCGAATTGCGCTGGCAGCAATATCATATTGTAAATACCGGTAATTGCCGTTTCAGGTACGGTTAACAGGTTGTCTACTGCCGCGAAAGCAGTATTTTTTAATGTAGTATACTCGCTGTAGCTGCCGGTATCCAGTATCTTTGCTATCCTGGCGTTTATGCGGGTAATGCTATCTGTAACCGTATTTACATCGGCAGGTTTCAGGTGTACCTTACTGGTATAATTTAGCGGCGAAACGGTCGCCAGCTGCGTAACATTACCTTCCATCACATCAGTAATGGATATGTTGGAAACAGGTGTCTTATCACTTATTGTTTCCCAAAATTCTACATTAAATTTTGTTGCGTTTAAGTTACTGTCATCCCTTCCAATATTTGTTGGCTGTCCATAAATAGTACCATACATCGGGTGAAATACCGTCCATGCGCGACGGTCATTGGCCGATTGATCAAATAATTCAGCCTGTTCGATGTTGTCATCGCCGGTAAAATAAAATTCTAATGGGAAAGAACGCGCCCTGACGGTTTTACGGTCGATCAATGCACCCGGCAACCCGATAAAATCGTATATCGCCGTGTTAAATTCCTTTTTTGTTTCGCTTGGGTTTTTCCATAATGGCGCATACAGCTTGCCGTCGCCGGTAGTGATGGTGAATGCAGTGTTCTCTATACGGTCTAACCAGCCCATTTTAAAGGTTAAAGGCGAAAGGTTAAAGGCGAAAAGTGTATATCGGCTCTAATCTCCAGCTTATTTCAAGTGATTCAAATATAGAAATTTATTGTTTCTAATTTAGAAACGTTTGAAATAAATTATTTTAAAATTTACTCGGTTTGTTTTGTTTTACGATCCTTTATCCTACTTCAACATTTTAGTAAATTGCTTTTCCGCTTGCGCCTGGTAAAAGGATGGAAGCTTGGCGTAGGTCATCATGGCGGCCTCACGCGAAAAGTGGGTTGCTTTAACAGTGATGCCGCCGCGCTCCTGGATAACAAGTTTCGATTTGATCGTCATCTTACCTTTATTGCGCCCTTTGGCCACGGTGCTCATATTGGTTACCTGCGAGAAAAATATCTTTCCGCTGGCCGCTTTAAATTTCATCAGCTTACCGGTTTTAAGCGCGGCATAAGCGCTGGCAATAAAATTACTTTTTGCGGTTCCCTTTCGGCGATACGGACCAGTTAAAACATTCGACTTTTTGAGATAGTTAGATTTAGCCACCTTGCGCAGGTTGCTGCCGCCACGGCTACCCTTCAGATAGTCAATACCGCCTTTAATGCCGCCACCGCCTTCCTGTTGGTTCATGTGATCGATCGCAGTTTGTGCAGTTGATTGTCCCATGGCTGTCATACCTACTTCGGCACGCATCGCGCTTACACTAAAACCTGTGGCTTTATTCACCCCGCTAAAACGCTTAAAGAAATTCGGCGACCTGCGTATAAAGTTTTTAGTGGCCGAGGTATCCAGCGTTTTTTGCTTTACATCAAATGCCGCGTCGTTCAGCGTTTGCCGTACCGCTACAGGGAATGCCGACCGGCTAAGGCTATTCAGCTTCACTGTTAACCCTACCATCGCATCCGTATTTACATTGATTGAAAAATTCGGCATGGGGTAAAAGTCTTGAAAGTTCTATCTTGCGATTACGACGCCAATGTCCATTTCTTAGCCGCGTCGCCACTGCTGTAATAAACTTTACCATTCAAGCCGAAAATAACACCAAGGTACCCCGGAAATGAATTGATAAAAGCTACAGCGCCACCGGCCAAATTATATTGCTTTAATGCGCCGCCGATAAATGTATATAGTTTATTCCCTACGATAACGGCGTTTGTGGTTTTCTCAAACCCGGTATCAATGTTAATTGAACCGGTGAAAACCAATGTTCCGGCGCTCATATTGACGTTAAACGAATTCAGGTTATAGTCGTTAGCATTGTTGCCGGATCCGTTTGTAATAAATAACACATTTCCATCGGTATAAATAAACGGTCTATGGTCAACACCGGTTGGAAGTGAAGCACCGGTGACCGATACTGTTAGTGGCGCAGTGAGATTAGATATCGCAAACCGCCAAAAAGTATACGTTTGAGTGCCAGGAGCAAATACGAGGCAAAGCACATAACCCTGCAATAGCAACATTTCGTATACAACAAGCGTTCCGTCGCCGGCCGTTGTGCGGATCGCAGCCTGCAGGTCGTATAGTTCAGGCAGGTCCGAAAATATAACCCCTTCGCTCTGATAATAAACTTTACTGCCGTCATTAAATGCCAATGGCGTGCCAAACGGCGCGAATACATCCGCGCTTTGGGAATCCGGATCGCTAAGGTTATATGCCCGAACCGTGGCCGTATCAATGATAAGCAGCAATTCGTCACCCGAATTAAACGGCATCATCGGAGTGAAATTGTAAACAGGTGATGCTAAACTCCCTTTAAATGTAAACGTACCGGAGGGCGGCGAAGCTTCAGCGGTACGCACAAATAAAAAATATTTATTGGGCAAGCTGCTGATATCAATACCCACTGAAAATACCGAACCTGATAAACTCAATTGCTGCTCTACATCGTTCAGTATATTCGGCAGCTTTTGCAAAGCTGCAAGGATCTGGTACCCATTGAGCTCATTATCCTCTATGCCATTGGCGGTAATTCCCGCCATACGAAGTATTTTGTAAAAATTAGTCAGCAGATCTCCGTAAATTTCACGTATCACCGGCGTGCCCGGCTGCGTATCCGTTTCATTTACAATTGTACTATCCGGAAACTTCGAACTATCCGTATCCTTAACAATATCTGGTATTAAATTTATCGTTCTCATGGCTGTATTATGTTAATTGCTCAACTTTAATGTGCAGTTTAAGGGATTGCGTTACGCTCAATCCCTCCCTAAGGATAATCGTGCAGCTCCCTACTAATTTATTGCGGAAAACAGGCGTGTAAATAGATGCGTCGACGTTAGTGGTCGGTGTTTGTGATTCTACAAATATCTGGACCATATAATTGGTGTTTGCCATGGTATGGGCGAAATTCACCTGGTACTCCTGCGCATTGGGGAAGGTTAAATCCCGGCCGAGGGCAGTAGCGGAAGATATGTCGCCGCCCACGGCCAGCGTTGAGCCCACAGTATTACCGGCAACATCAATACCGCTTACCCATCCCCTGTTTTTGATGGGATTGCTAAGCCCGTCCAGTGTGGTTTTATCAGTTGCGCTCATTAGGCCAGGCGTGCTGTCCGTTGCGAGAAATGGCAATGCGCCTGTCGGGTCGGTCATCCATTTGGTAAACGCCGCAAGTAAAGCGTGCGGCGTAACTGCTTTGGTTACGATCGACCCGGTGGTAGCTTCAGCATCCGAACAGGCCTTTAAATAATTGAGCGCGGCAACCATAACATTTAGGTTATCCGCTGTAACCAGCCTGGTTAGCGTAATACCGCTGCCGTTTACCTGTAACAGGATATAGTCGCCTTTTTTAAATCCGGATGATACAGTAATAGGCTTGGTGACTACGCCCGTATCATTGCCACTTATATCTGCCTCGGTGCCATAATCAAACGCCGCCTGGCATACCAGGGTTTCGTCATCCTGCAATATAGCCAGTTTGGTATCTATAGACACCGTTGTGCCATCGCTGTTTAGCGTGTAAAGCATATCGTTTTTTCCGGCGAGCGCCTGGAGGGCTTGTACAAGTTGATAGCCATTTCCCTCGTTATCGGGTAATGCGTTATAAGTTAACGCCGCCATGCGCATTATTTTCGCAAAAAACTCATGCAGATCGCTGTACAGCAGCCGGTTCACCGGCGTGCCGTCGCCCGCGCCGGTATTGTCTTTTATTCGCCCGTTGGGATAATTGACCAGGTCGCTTGCATCTATGTTAGGCGCCGATAGTTTACTTGTTGCCATTGTCGTTTTTTAGTATAAAGTATCCAGTCATCAGTAGCAAGGAATTTGCCTTGTTACTCATAAATAATTCACAAAAATGTAAGCCACCATGTGGGCAGGTTTTAGCTTAAGTACCAGCTCTCGAAACTCTTTCTCGCGCGATTTCGGTATATTAGCCGTGGTTGCTATGTTTGTAGGGCCACCAATAAAGAAAGTTGCCCACTGATTGGCGCTTCCGCCGATGTTGAAACTTTCGGCGATGTTGCTGTTTGCGATCACGTCGAAATTGCCGCCGCCATGCTCCGTACTGCCGCCATGCTCGGTACTGCCGCCATGCTCGGTTGCCGAAGGCATTATGCCTAATATATCAGCCGGGGTTTTGCAAAACTTATTGCCCGATATATCATAAAAAACATTGGCATATACCCCCACATTAAAACCAGCCGCCTGCAACTGGCCCTGTATATATAACCTGCTTTGACGGGCTTTTAAATTACGGCGGTAGCTCAACTTGCGCAGCAGGTTAGCCCGTCGCTGGTCAATCGTGAGGCTGGTATTTGTTTCAATACCCATTTTATATTCCCAGTATGCCGCATCTGCATCATCAAAATTTCCATTGTCTGGAAAAAAGCTGTTAATAATTGAATTGCCGGTGTCAATAAGCCTTAATAACGATAGGTTAAGCGCTTCGTGCAAGCCGCTGAACATACTGCCCTCCGGCAAATTCCATAAGCGGCCGGTAGGATAAAGCTGCTGGACCAAACGAAGCAGGTCGGCAAGTGTGCTGGTTTTAACCGGCATCCTATGCGGGGTATTTAACCCATAAGGGGTATTATATCCGTGCGCTGTGCTTTTATCTTTGGTTTGGTACATCTCTAACTATAAATTACATTCCGCAAAAAGGGGATATTGCCGCCGCTAAAAGTATAGGTGTTGACCACTACGCCGTTAACCGACAGCGTAAAGCTCAAAAAGCTATTTGCATTCCCTATCGTATCTGTTACCACACTCTGAACCTTTACTGTTGTAAGTATGTCGTTTTTGTCACGGGGAAGGTCGCACCCGGCTATATATGGCCGAACGCCGAACAGGAATGCCGAAAGGTTTTCAGCTATAGTGGCCCGGATAGCCGGTGTATCAGTCTGAATGCCCGAAATAGCAACGTCGACGGGGATGGGTACCACCGGCAATACTTCCAACGCTGCCATTGGCATTCGCCCGCGGTCGTTGGTATCCAGGCTCTCATCCGGATCAAAGTTTATTACAGCGGTTACTGCGGTTATGATAGCCCCGGATGGGGTGCCATGTCCGTCGGTGCTATCCGCTGGCGTTGCCTCTACATAAACCTGTACGGTGCCGGCATCACCATCCTTTACCTGCGGGTATACCCGTTGCACGCCGGCGGCATCAGATGACCATATCCTGTAATCGGTTTTTGCACCGCCCTGCGGCTCCAGTATAATGGCATCCAATATTTGCTGACGGTATAATTCAATATCTTCAGCATTGGTAGGCGCTATGGTTATTGAAGCAATAATAACACCCTGGCTAACGCCCAGCAGCGGTTGTGTTGCAGTAAGCCCATCGCCGATATTTAACGCGAAATCTTCACCTGCATTGAGCGCCCGAAGTGCGATCACGCCTGTTGTGCCCGGCATCGTATAATCATTATCCAGTATATACAGGTTCCCCGGGCTCAAGCTATTATCGTCCGACTTAAATGTTACCTGTGCCGGTATCACCGCACCGGCAGTACCGGTAACCGTCGCCGTATAATAGCCGTCGGTTGCAGGGTAAGGGAGGCGCCTTAAATATATCATACCCATTCGTTCTAACTGGCCGCCATTTGCGGCGGTATCGGCAGTATCCGGAAACAGGTTATTTTGAATATCAACCAGGTATACATAACATAATTTAAGCATCGCGGCCATTACCGAGGCAATGGCATCTATAACAAACTTTAATACCGCGGATGCAACTATACCAAGCTTGTTTTTTAAATCGGATGCGATATTTGAATAAAGTGTTTGTATGGATGGAATGGCTTTCATTTTTTCTGATTTTGGCGCTTACTATATTATTTTCTCTATAACCAGTTCAGCCTTCGCATTATCCCATAGCAATTGCTGTATCGCCGTTTGACCGGTGAAAATATCGGTCAGGCTGATAATTATTTTTAACTGCTTCGCGCTTAATATCGTTGCATCAACAGATACAGAAGCCGTTTCGCCGAGATAACTTAGGTCGCTTTTAACAGCATTGATAATATTGTTGCGCCCGGTGCTGTTCAGCGGGTTATCCCTTAAGGCTCGTTCAGTATTGGAATTGAACTGTTTACTTTTACTATCTGAAAAAAGCAGGGAATTTGCCCACCAGTCGGACCGTATTTGCCCAGATACCTCGTCCCCACGGGTAGCGGCTTCCACATTCCCGCCGAACATGGCCAGGTAGGGTTGTAGAAGCAATTGGCTGCCTAACAGGATATCACCATTAACGACAGATATTTCACCGCCGCTTCCGCATTCATATATGTTGATATCCCGCGTGATCATTTTTTTAAAAACAATTTTAAATTCACGATCACCGCGGTAATGCTGCCACAGCCGCCACCGCCCATGTACGTCTGGTATACCAGCTCAATATTTGAACCGCTTGCGCGGTAACCCGCATTCTCCAACGCTGTTTTAATCTGATCTTTTACTGTGTTGCTTAGCATTATAATTTTCCTTGTGGACCAGATGTCGGGCTAACCGTTACCGTTATACCGCTGCCCTGTTTTGTTTTTACATCTTTAATATTTCCGGTTGGGTCATGCAGAATGATGTGTACCGTTGAATCCTGTGTAGCCGCTGGTTTTTTCAGTGCTGAAAAATCAAACTTATCATGTAGGTCATATTCCGAACCGTGATCTTTATCAAAAACGCTTCTCTCTAATGTGTTGTATTTGGCGCCGGCATTTGCATTTTTTAGCCACCAAGCCTGATATGCGATTTCTTCCTTTTGATTTTGAAATGGACTGATTAATCCGGTAGGTGTTTTGGTATTGAATTTCTCCTGCGAGGATGCCAGTAGTGCATCGCCGTATTTTTGATCTTTTATACCCGATCTTAATGTTTTCCATATCGCCAAGCCGCCCAAGGTCACGAGCGCGGCCGGTACCGCAAATTCGCTCAGCGTTGCAAAAAAGGTAGTTGCGGCAACATTTGCCGCGCCAAGTTCCGTCGTTACGCCACTAATAGCAGTGCCAAAACCCCCAACAACCAGCGTTTGAGAAGCGGTCGTAGCTGCTGCAGCCGTTCCGATCGCGATAGATGCCGCCTGGTAAATATTGAATAGTTTAATTGCGCTCGCAACGGCCCACATGCCCACTTTCAATATCGCGAACCACTTTACCCCGGTGATGACATAGCTGATGATACTATCCAAATTATCCGCTACCCAACGCAAAGCGTTTTTTAACTTTACAGCGCCCTCCCTTACATTTTCGTTACCGGTAATATAATTGATAAACTGGGCCGTAAGCCGTTGCCAAGCGCCGCTCACGGTATCTGTACGAATAGCGGCCTGTTCAAAAGCCTGGTTGCTCCCGGTCACCCTTTTAGTCAGGTCGGCTATGAGCGCGGTATTTTGCAGTAATATACGGCCGGCGGTAATTTGGCGAATACCAAATAGTTTGATCAGGTAGTTATCCTTATCACGGGCCCGCCCTAAATGATTATAATGTTTGGTCGCATCAGCTAAAGCATCATTTACATTAAATAAGCCGCTGGCATAGCCAAGATGCGCCTTTTGCAACCGGATAATCGTTCCCCTAAGTGCTGTACCCGCTTCTTCGCCTTTTAATTGGTATTTACCCAATGTTTGCGTCAATGCGACGGCCTGCTCAATCGACAGGTTGGCCGATTTCGCTACCGTACCCCAGTTCTTAAATGCGTCGGTTTGATCTTGTATCGTTGCCGAACCGTACTTTAATCCGGCCGCAAGGGTATTGATAACCCGGTTGGCATCGCTTCCCTGTAAATGGAACTGGGCCATAATAGCCACTAAACTTTCCGTTGCCGGCGTAAGCTCCATACCAGCGGCCCGCGATAATGTAATGGCGGCTACCGACACTGCGCCTAAACTTTCGGGTGTTTTAGCAAGATCGATATTCAGTTCGGCAATTTTTTGAAAGGATGCAGCAACCTCAACGGCGCTGAACTGCATTTTATTAGCTACTTTATCGATCTGATCCTGAAATGGTTTAAATCCTTTGTCGGTCAACTGATTTAGTATGCTATGCACTTTAGCAACGTTATCGCCATAGTCAATCAGCGACTTGCCCGAAAACATAACCCCGCTGACTATACCACCAACCAGTACCGCGGTGCTTGCATAGCTTAAAAGCTGCTTTTGGATATCACCGAGCTTGAAAAAGTTATTAAATTTTTGGTTGAACCGAAGAAATTGCGTGCCTGCTTTATTGGTGAATTTCCCCAGGTTTCTGGTCATATTGGAAATGACCGTCGAAAACTTGTCAACAGCTGTAAAGGTAGTGGGTATGGTAAGTGTAGCAGGCATTCATCACCTTTTTTATGTTGATTTTTTATTTTTCTCTTGCTCGACCAAATCATTATACCAGTAAATAATACCGTGTATATCTTTCGAATCGCAATACATTTGGCTTACGTAAACCGGACTTGCCCAGGAGTAATGCCGGCAAACTATTTTTACATAGCCGGATATGTCATTGGGCAAGTCCTCTAAAAAACCGAAACGACCTGTTCAATCACCCTAAGGTCAAATTTTCCAAACTTATCCAGCATCGCCTTCGGCTGACTGATATAAGCCGATTTAAGCTTATTAACGAATCGGAGCATATCGTTTTTAATGTCAATACCTTTTGCTATACTTTCCTGCTCGCTCGTCACGATCCTTGTCCGGAACTTTACTTCGCTCAATGAAATATCTCCGCTTTCGGATTTAATCGGCTTCTTTAATGAAAGCTTTGGCACCTGGTTTTCATCGAAGGTCAATAATCCCGATTTAACAGCCTCAATAGCATCCGGGTAATCTTCTCTGACTTTATCTTCGTCAATAATCTTTTCCAAATGGTATTCAGCAAACGCCTTTACTTCACTTACAGCTACCTCTTCCGTAACTTTAATTTCATTATTCATGGTTGTAGTTTTATTTAATGTCTTGCTTATAAAAGTCTTTGCTCTTCTTCCTTAAGCTATTTTCTCCAGTGTACCGCCGCCGCTCAATTTCATTTTAAGCTGGGCGGTATTGGTGTCTACCTGTATTTCACCAACATATTCGCCGGTACCCTTGCGGATATCACCTGATATGTGTGTAGTGGTAACTACCGACTGAGCCGGACTTGCGGCCAATGCCGGCAAATTGGCAAGTTCATTATCCGATACCAGGTCAACCGCCACAGGTCCTTCAACAAACCATCTCACGCGGTTTTTTTGAGTAATCACCTGCCCGTTACCGGTTACACCGCTCGCATCGTCGTTGTTGCGGATGCCTCCTGGGTCGTAGGTAAAAGCCTCGTTAGCCTTCGGACTGAACCTGAAATCGCCCAGCGTAGGGTGCGAGATCAGTACTTCTATAATATCACCGCCTAAAAATGCCATAGTGTTGTATTGTTAAATTGTTGTATTGTTAATTTTAATAACCCGCGTATACGTCCGTGCTCTCTATCCTCGCTATCCCTGTGCGCTTATAATTAAATGTCGTTTCGAACCTGTTCGGGTTGGTTGGCGACACCTGCACTTGCAGGGATTCCTTACTGAATTTAGGATCATTCAACAGTGCGCTTTGCGCCAATTCGTCAAAGTATTGGAAAACCGTGGCTTTCCAGTCGGACGGCCTGATCACGTTCGATACACTGGCTACCTGTCCGTCGGCGATCAACACCTTGTCTTTTAATTTCAGGTTTTCAAGGATTCCGTACCCGTCGCGCACATTCCAGTCGAGGTTTAAATTACGGCAATAGCTAAATTGCAACGGCTGTACCTCGCCGTCCGGATGATAGGTAGTCACCAGGTCCTGTACCTGGTATGCGCCATTAACCAGGGCTACAGTTGAGCATCCTTTTTGTACCAATAAATCCCGGTTATTATAGCTCGCCATATCGCCAATTGTGGCCGGTGCTGGCATATCCGGGTAACTTTTGGCGTTAACATCCAAATGGGGTGTATTTTGCATAATTGGCGCAAACAGGCTAACCATATTTGCCGCAGCTTCCCATGAAAAACCGGCGCTCCCAGGTGCCGGACAAAGTACGTTAGTTACTTGCCCCTTGCGTGCGCTGGCATCGGTTATAGCAATCAAATCGCTTACAGCAGATAGCGTGCTACCAAAAAACGCCATAAAAGGCTTGAATATTTCGCCGCTGTACCGCCCGGTAGGGGTTTGGTTATCTGGATAACCGTTAAAAGCCTCCAGGGACGACAGGGCAGCTGTGCCATATGGGTTAATTACCGTGGTATACCAGTTATTTTCAAACTGTGCCAATGCCGCTGATAAATCGACCGCGCCGGTACCCGGAGTATCACCGGTTTGCGCATAGGTTATCCCGGCTGGGATGCCATTGTTACTAATGGTAATTTGCGTTTGGCCAGAGGTTAAACCGCTCCATTTTGTGGTAGCTGTAACTACGCCCGCCGTATTATTTGCTGAAACTGGCGAACCTAAAACGCCATTTATAGCGTTTTTTATTTTTCCGGCTATAATGGTCGGCGTATCTCCAACGGTCACGTTGAATGAATACGATTGAAAATCAACCGAATCACGGCCGTTGATAATAACATTATGGGTAGCGTTAGCCGTTGCTGATCCGGTTACCGTCCAGACTATAGCGGTAGGCGTTGCGCCATTGGCAGCAACTTGTGGCATTACCAAAACAGGTACACCGCCTATTCCGCCGCCATTAACAGGGAACAAGATGCGCGACATTTGATGTATCGGGCTGCCATAACCAAAGGTTTGGCCGGCCTGCGCCGCCGATGTGATCTGTACTTTAGATGCCGGGTTAATCGTCCCCTGGTTGGCATCGTTCGCTTCACCCAGCATTACCACTATCTGCGGCAGGTTCGGTGTGTTATTTGAAAAAAAACGTTTGTTAAGCTGATATCCTGAAGTGCGGCTTACCCGCTCCAAACCTATAGCTGTTGAAATGCTGCCCATTTTATTTATTTTTAAACATTATTAAATGTATACTGGTAACCTTTTTGAGTTTGATTTAACCTCACTTCACTGTCATTACCTATTAAATTTACTCCGTTCCACAAGCCGTAATTTTCCTGTATGCGTACCGCGAAGCTTATCCTGGCAAACCGCTGATACATTCCTGTACCGGATGGTACCGGCTCGCTGGTTGCAAAACTTTCGATATAGGTACCGCCTATAAATCCAACAGGCAGCCCGAGCGTTTTATATTGGCTGCTGCCAAGTATATACATGGCCATACCTAAAAACTTGCCGAGCCTGTCGCCGCTGTCTATAGCGCCAACTGCTGCATTTGTATTTTTGCCGGTAGCATAAATGTCAATAAAGTAAATCGTGCGGCCTTGCGCGTCACGTTGCGTATAGTTCCCGTATGTCGCACTGTCAAGCAGGATATTGAAATACAGGTTTTCTTCGGTCTCCATCGGGCTAACCCTATCCCGGTAAACTGTAATATCTTCAGGGAAATTCTGAAGCGTTTTCTGGTTAACCAGTTCAGTTAGCAGCAGGATGCCTATTGCATCTCTTGCCTTTTCAAACCCCTGTTCGGGTATCGCTGTCGTTATTAATGCTGACATGGTTTATGTAAAGTGCCTACTCTGAATTTCCCAGCATACAGACGATTAACCCGGTATTTGCATTTGGATAAACCTCTTCGATGAGGTAATTTTTCTCATCGCCATTATTATCCATATAACTTACCTTATGCGTTCGCAGCTTGACCTGGCCGTTTGGATTGCGAACCGGGTAACCTAAATTTTTCAAAGTACTTTCCGCTATCCGGATACTGTTCTTTTGAGCATTTACCGTATTGCCGTCATTATCGTAGTTTACCCAGCTGCCGCTTCCGGTGCCCTGGATATTTACGGTAACACTTCCACTCGGGGTAGTAAGGGAAACATCTACCTGGAACCCGCCTGCTTCTGTAAACTTAGCCGCGTCGATACGGGCCGCTGCCAGTATCTTTCCGGCGCTCATCTACTTTTTTGCGGCGTTAGTAACCTTCGTTAAATTCCCTTTAGCCAATGTTAAAGCCATTTTTGCTTTCGCCACCGCATCATTAGCAGAAGAAACAGTCGCTTCATCCGCATTATCAGCTACGGCATCAGAAGCTACCTTAGTAGCATTGTCAAAGGCTGCCTGTGCGGCATCTAATGCAACTTGCGCTGCCGCTATAAGGTCAGGACCATCTGATCCGGATGTTCCGGTATTAACATCCCCGGCCGCTTCTTCAATGTAACCTGCATTAACCAGGATCTCTGCCGAATCGGTCAATTGGTCGACTGTTACCAGTTCGCCATATTTCGCCTGTGCGTTGTTCTTCAACATCATGGCGATCACTAAAACTTTATACTTTTTCATGTCAGTTTATAAAGGGTGTGGTTTCCGTCACCCCGGCCGCCATCCGGAAAAGGACAGCGGCGGGAGCAGAGCGGATATTTTTTAAGTGGTTGCTATCGTATAGATCCTGTCAACGCTCACAGGGATCGCCAGCGGAGCCGAGCTAACGAAGAACTCCCATGTAGCGCGTTTTTGGTCGATCACGTCACGCACATAGTACTCGCCTTCCATCGGCGCTACATACATTCCTTCAACAGCATTGCCCATAATCGAAGGTACACCTGCATGACCGGTATAGCCAACGAAATCCTCGCCAAGCATTACTACGTTTTTAGGGTCGATGTATGGCGTTTTGGTGCCGTTTGCCGACTCGTAGAAGCCGGTATAGGTCCATATGTTCAGCTGGTAATCGCCGGTAGCGATACGGCCGTTAAACACAAAGCCGGTTACTTTATCCATCTGCGGCATACCGATGTCGGTACGGTTGATCTGGTTAAAGAACTTAGCCTGGTTCTGCACGTTGGTATTGGCTAAGAAGTTGGTAAATGCGTCGCGGCCCATGATCACGTTTACCACGTTGCCTATTGAAAGGCCCTGCTCGCGTAAAAACTGGCAGCCTGTTTTCAGGTCGCCCAGCGGATCTGCTGTGCTTACTGCACTCCACACACCGGTTGATGTTTTTTGTACCAGCGAAGCGGCCTGACGTTTAAAATCAATGCTGTCGCCGTTAACCAGCGTTACGATGCCGGTTTGCAGTACCTGTGCACGCTGCAATTCCTTTGCGCGGGCGATTTTATTTTTCAGTTTCATCGCATACGCTGCACCGCTGCCGATCAGGGCGCGCAGGTCGTAAACGTTAGGGTTACCTCCGTTAGCGATCGTAGCGAAAGTCACATCATACCTTTCGGTCGAGGTAAAGTCGAACATTTCGTTATAGTACGGCGGAACAAATATTTTTTCAGTCGATTTGCTGAACGTGTTGCGTGCCGCATCCAGGCGGTTCACATCAACGGCAACCAGCTGGCGGTTGCGTTCCACTTCGATCGATAATTGCTTATCAGCAGTGGTTTTTTTTGGGAAAAACGCAGACAATCCCTCCATTGGGGTTTGATCGTCCGAAAAGAGCGCGATTAACGCCTGGGTAATCCCCGCTCTGTGTTGATTTAAAGTTATAGCCATTGCTGTTAGTTATCGAAATTTGTGTTTTCTACTGAGTTACGTTCCACATGGAAGCCTAAGCTATTCAGGACATCCGACAGGTTTTTGTTGCCAACCGCAGTATCAAGCGTTACCGTTGCGGGTAAAACAAGCTGCAGGCCGTCAATACCACCTTCGTTGCAAACTGCTATCTGAAGGGTGGCGTTAGCACCCAATGCAACTGGCCCTCCGGATACTTCGGCTACACCGATCACATCAGCCAGGTTAGATGCCGTTACCGGGATGTACTGGCCCGGGTTTGTTGTATCGCGAGCCACGAGCATACCCGTTTGTAAATTGCCGCTGTTTGGCGGCGAACTTGCAGCCTGGGTGTATATCCCACGCTCAAACCGGTTATCAAAAATAAATATGGTGACGCGGGTAAAATCCGCTGTGCTTTGGTTACGCGTTGCGTTCCTTTGATTGATGGTGCTCATTATTTAGCGTCCCCTTTCATCCCAGCTAAAACGCCGTCGTAAAATTTCTGATCTTCTGTTTTTTCTGACGATTCGGCCTCTGCTGGTTGTGTTGCTGGCGCACTGTCATTTTTCACTGCATCCAATTTAACTTTTGCAGAAGCTTTTACTAAAAACTCCTCACGGGCTGTCGCGGTAATCGCGCCGCCGCCTTCGATACCTTTTTTCACCGCTTCAGGATCTGTACCTAAATGCGCCATCCACGCACCGGTACGGTCTTTTTCGGCTGCGATACCGGCTTGTACGCCGGCTGCTCTGCCAGCCCCAAGTATTTCCGCATGTACGGATGGGTGCTGCGCTAATAATTCTTGTGCTGTCATAGCTGATATTGATTGATTTTTATTATTAATTGTTATTTTATTGTCTGGTTGCGCTTTTATATAGGATATCGCTTCTTTTATGCCCCCGATCTCATCAACTAAAGTCCCGATTACATCTTCAGCGTTGTAAACTGAACCATCAAGTTCTGTTTCCTTTATTTTTGCCCGCTGGTTCCGCATATCCTGGCGAAAGTCCTCAACATGAGGGTCTAAAATCTCACTGATCGCCAGCTCGTAATTATCATTGTTCAGCGCCTCTTCAAACCAAAGGTTCTTTTTTGTGCTGGGTGTCGCGTAAATGGTTACCTGCTTTTCGCCATTGGCATTTACCGATTTATTGGGCTGTGCCGCGAATGAGATCATTGAACCAATACTTCCTACGGTAGATTTAGCACTTTCAGCAAATATTCTGTCGGTGTGGGCAACTATCCCATAAGCCGCAGAAGCAGCTACGCCGCCTCGCTCAACTACTGAAACCTTAGGCTTTTTTAGCTGGTCGATGGCATGCACCATTACCTCCATACCTGCCGCGGAACCACCTCCGCTGTCTGCCAAAATAATATGGCCGATGATTTGCGGATCAGCATCATAGGTGAGTATCTCGTCTGCGAGATCCTTCATCCCGAAGCTGCTCATACCGCCATTTTTAACAATGGGGCCGTTCAGCTTGATGATTGATACCTTCTGATCGGTACTTTCACCGTTTGATTTTTCGATTGTGCCAACTACGCGGGTACCTGATTTTACATCGACCAGGTAATGGCAGTTTAACTTATCAACACCCGACTTTTCAAAGACCACGCCATTTCTAAAATCCTTTAGCATTGCCGATTGGGCTGAAAAAGTGAGCCTATCAACCATCCACGGTTGGCCTCCGTAAATTTCACGAGCTAAAGCATAATTCATTTAAACAAATGTATATAAAAGAATTTCAAGCGTTTCTAAAATAGAAATTATATTTTCAAATATTATTTTGAATTTTAATTATTCCTGTGTTACTACTATTTTTACATTACCACGATCTTCACCAGCTGAGCCGGGAATGCGGCCGGATCGCTCATACCGTGCAGCAATAACCCAACAGGGTCGTAATTTGCGGCCGCAGGCTTGTAATCGGTACTTAGGCCTGTGAGGCTTACATATACGCTGACAACCCCAGGGAACGCCGGCAATCCATCGCTCGACAGGTCGATATGAAAATCAGGATCCGTACCGGCGATATTGCTCGCATTTTTATTCAGGCGCACAGTGCTCGAACCATCCGACTGCGGCCATGGGTACCAGTGCGTAGGATCCGTGAGCGAGCCGTTAATGCCCGAAATGTTTTGATAATAAACACCGGCATTGACAACCATATCCAGCGCACGCACCTTTAACAGCGCTGTCCAGGGCGTTGCCTTATTTTTTAGTTTAGCTGTTAGTTGCATTTTTCTTTACTTTTTTGGCTGATTTGCCGGCAGGTGTATTGGGTGCTGGTTTATCATCAACATTATCACTTCTTAACGTTGCTACAGGGGTTGCCGGTGGTGGTATAGGGGGCGGGATAATCTTGCGCTCCTCCGTTACCTGGTTAATCACCTCTTCAAAGTCGCCGTTATTCAGTTGCTCTGTGGCGTTGTCATAGCTTGTTAATGGGGTTGTCAGGTCGCCGAGCATTACCCTCAGGGCATTCGCTTCTTTTAACGGATCTATGTGCGGCATATTGATGCCATTCCACCTTGCCGCGCTGTAGCTTTCAACAACTATCCAGTTATTTTCATTCACGGCTTTTACATAGCCGGTTGCATCAACTTTATTTTTTAGGATATGAAGATATAGCCATACATTATAAACCTTTTGTTTAAAATCATTGCCATGTTTCTTCCTTGCGATATTTACCAGGTATCCCCAGCCGTTGATAGCGGCGCGGCTGGCAGAATAGTTAGAATTGTATTGCTGTAATGCGACTTCGGGCGGAACATCCATTGAAGCGGCAATTTGAATAAAAACCGCTTTAAAGAACGGGTCGTAATTGATCTCCGACGTACTATTTAACGTCGAGAATTTAGAGCCGATCGGTAAGTTATAAACTGTTTTACCTTCGGTAGCCGAAATATTTTTTGAGGTAAGCTTTGCCAGTTCATAACTGGACTCGCCGACACTCACATTGCGCTTTACATTAGCTAACACAGGGTTTTCGCCGTCGCTGTTTTTATCATGTTCGATAAACCAGGGCAGCTTTTCGCGCTCTTCAGCCGAACCCACGGCTGCTTCGGTGTACCGGTCAAGCTTTTTAACGGTTTCTAAAATGGCGGAAATGCGGGGTATGCCTCGTTTATGATCGATGCGTTGCCGATCAGCATAGGTTATCCATGCCATCAGGCAACCGCTTTCTTTACCTACAGCTTCAATACGCTCATATTCGCCAAATATATTGTCTACCGTTTGTTTGAGCACGTAAAATGCTACATGCTGGCCTTTTCCGTCAATTTCGATGCCATGCAGTATAATATTGCCGCGGGTCTTTGCTTCATCGTAAAATTTACTATTCAAAAATGGCGACTGCACATGCTGGCCGTCTATATTTTGAACTTTAAGATCGTAATTTTCATCAACACGCAAAACAACAAGCATGTCGCCCCCCAAAAAAGATGCGGAATAGCAATCTGCTTCTAACTCGTGTAGGTTTTGCATGCCCGCGCTATCGCATTTCGTACTGTTTGCAAAAACAGAGAAATAACTTTCCACATTATTTTTGAAAGCCTTAAAATCCTCGTCTATTTTTTCGAGTTTTAAAACTGTTCGGTTCGGCTGCGCCTGAAGTTTGAGGCCCGAACCAACTACCCATGCAAAATATTTACGGGTAATGATTTTAATGACAGTGTTTGTAAAGTTCGCTTCGTGCGCGCGGATACGCAAGGACCGGTAATCCGGGATTAAATTGGTGGGATTACCCAGTTCGCCTGGCGTTTTCTCACCATTGAAGGTGCGCTGGTTGATCGGTACCCACGGACCAGCAATAATGGTATCGTCGCCCAAAAAAAGCGACGCATTGGTATTTGGCTGCCGGATATCATTTTCAGATTCGGGCACTTTCTCAAAAAAACTATAGCCTAAAATCTTCATATATTACCTTATGTATCCAAACCCGCCAAACGTGCCCCGGTCCTGCAATACGCTGGCACGGCCGTTAAGCTGATTGATATAGCGGTTTTTTATTTTTGTAAGGGCATCAATGCCAGCGCTTACCTGGTCGATGCTTCGGTAGCCGGTTTTTATTCGTACCTGTTGATCATCTAATTCATAATAGGCGATATTGCCGCCTGCACCCCCGGCAGTATCGGCCAATAGTAATATGCTGGTCGATATGATGGCGTCAATGGCTAAAATCCGGGATAATAGGTCGGTTTTACTTTCCAGGTACCCGGATATGCATGAATATTCAGTGTAACATGACATTTTTTGACAAAAACCAAATATAAAATATAAATTTCAAGTGTTTCTGATTTAGAAATTAATTTTTTTAATATGGTTTTGAAATGGGATAAAAAAAGATAAGCCGGCGATGGGCGCCGGCTTAAACTACTAACCAATTATAAACCTAAATTATTGAGAAGAGCAAATTTTAAAAGCCAGCCTTCGGTGGCCACACGTATTGACCGGCTTTTTATAGACCTGCGAAAGCCTGATTCAAATATCAAAAAATAATCTGCAATTTCAAACGTTTCTAAAAAAGAAATTATTTTTAAATAGAGTTATAGAATATTACAACTTTATTTTTACCTTTAGCGAATGCCTAATTTAAATATAAAAGAAGAAGACCTCATATCCGACCGAATTGAACTTGGCAAAAATCTGAAAGGCTTACGCGAAGCACGGGGCTGGACCATGGAACAGCTCGGCGCGATGATCGGCATGGACAAAGGAGCCGTGAGCAGGGTGGAGGCCGGGAAGTGGAATTTTGGCATTAATACATTGGTATTGTTTTGTAAAGCGCTCAACATGGATTTGAGATTGTTAAATAAGAGATAAGTTCATGAGATCGCCAAATACTAAAAAGAACCGAATACCGCGAAAGTTAAAAAAGCGGCGGCAACTGACGGATAATGAGGTTGGGCGTATGACGGTGCGAAAAGTTGACTTCCTTGCAGGAAAAACGACATCGCGGCCATGGGGCGACATAAAAAAACGTTAGTATGGACATTTCAAGAATCGTTCTTACTCCTGCAAACGCAAGTTGCCCCTACGTCATCATCATCACAAACTCTTCCCAGGTGATCAGCTTATATTTCGGGTCGGATTGCTTTACCAGGTCTAAGTAGATCAGCGGCGCGGCAAGGTTGTAAATGCGCACATCCCAAAAGTGGTTAGCTACCTGGTTGTTCTTTTTCGCCCACTGGTAGCCTATTACCTCGCCGCTCTTGCTCTTTACCTCTGTGCGACGCTCTGATTCATAATGGCTGAAATAACTTTTCATGGTATACTTGCCATCTCGCGGGTCCGGAAAGTTCATAAACCCGCCTGGCTGGCTGCCATCCTCACCCTCGCGCAGCTTGATTAGCTGGCTCAAATCATCCTTTACCTGGTTTACCTCAACAATATACAACTGGCGAGGCTTTTCAACGCTCCGCTTTACAGGGTTGCTGTCGCGTTGCAGTTTGCGGTAATTTTCTTCAGTTCGCCCCTTTACGCCATACACATACAGGCCCTGTTCCTGCATTGCCGCTACAAATTGCATGGCCAGCTTTTCGCCGAAACCGCTATCAACCACTGTTATGTTTACTGCGGCAGAGGTTTCGGCCTCGCTATGACTTATTTCGCTGGATTCAGCTTTTACTACGGCACTTTCCAATGGCCATTGTTTCTTTACCAGTTCCTCAAAAACCGGCCATACGCTGTTATTTACCTTTTCTCCGGTTTCATTATACGCAACAGAATTATGTACCAGCGTCCATTTGATCCGTTCTTCACCTTTACCCGGTTCATTTTTTCCCTTGTCCCTGGTTCGCTTAAAAGTACCGATGCTGCCATGATCGACAGAATAAGTAGGCCCGCTGCTGGAGTGGGCCAGTAACTCCCAGTCCAGGCGCACATCTTCATTATCCTGTGTCATTATACCGTTTAAATCGCAGCTTAACGTGAGCAGGATAATTTTACCGTTGCCATCTTTTTCACAGGTTAAATCAGGTACGATTCCCGGCTTATAAGCGCGGGTATTCTGCATCAGTTCGTTTATACGAATACTTTCGCCCTGCTCGGCAAACGGAAGGCCCAGGCGCAGGTTATTAAAAGTTTTGAGCAGCAGGGTATCCACTTTTTCACCTGGAGGACAAGCCGCAAGCCACTCCTGAACGCCGGTTACCCATCCATCAAACCCGGGCGGGTTATAAATGAAATTCTTTTGCAAGCTTACATGGTTTCGTTCTGCCGGTTCCGGGACCGTCGCAACCCACTGGCCCAGCAGGTTGAGGTCGTACTTTTCTTTTTCCTCGATCAGGTGTCCGCAAAGCTGACAGCGATATCGTACGCTTTCGCGGATAAGCTTTTTATTTTCGTCAAGTTCCCACACGATGCCTGCCAGCGTACCGTCGGGCATGGTAACCTGCCACGTAACCGGAAAATATTCACCGCATCCCGGGCATGGCCAGTTCCAGTATTCCTGTGTGCCCAATTGGAACTGCTCCCATACGTTACTCGTTTGCGTAACAGTAGGGGTAGAGATCATAAACGTCTTGGCCTTTTCGCCGAAGCTGTTCTGCCGCGTTTTCATCACCATCTTGGGCGAACCCTCTTTACCGATCTCCTTCGGCGCCGTATCGTAATCATCCGCGAAAATGTACTTCGCCGAAAACATCCGGAAGGTATTGGCCGAGTTGGTACCGGCAATAGTCATCGTGCCGCCGGCATATTCCTTTTTTTTGCTGGTATCGCCCGTTCTGTTGTTCGTTTTTTTGATGACGTTTGGACGGATAAGATGCTCCAGCTTTGAGCCCCGAACCACTGGGTCAAAACGTTCCTCAATCGTTTTTGCCGACAAGGTAATGTCGGCAGCCGTGAACAGGATACCATCCGGACAAATGGCAATGATATACAACATCCCGCCGATCACCAGCGCCGTGGTGAAACCGCTCTGTCCGTCCTTCATGATTGTCACGAACCGCGCAGGGTCCTTCGGATGCAGCAGCTGGCACGGGCGGCGCATATAGGGCGTAAATTCGAACGAATACATACCCGGCCGTACTGAAGTGGATTCCGGGATATAAATATTTTCTTCTATCCACTTCGCCACATCCGGCTTTATCGCCTGGAACCCGAAGATATCATCATTGATCTTTTGAAAAGCTTCCTTCCAAGCAGTTATAAGGTTATCGGTTTGGAGCATTAGCCGCGTATTGTTTTAAGTGCTCGCCAAACAGTTCTTTCCGATATGCCTAATTTATCAGCCGCTTTGAGTACTGCATCGTTCAATGTATAATTCAGCATCAGGAACTGAACCTCACGGTAATACCGGAAATAATTATGCATCTTCTTTGCTATGATCTTATGGTCAACCAGGTACTGAAGCGTACCGTCGTTATATAATTTTGTTAAAATTTCACCTTTATTGATCATTTTGTTTCAAACGTTTCTAATTTAGAAATCAATTGAGCAAATTTTTTGAATTTCTCATCGATCGGTTCAAGAATATCTGGCAATATCCATTCTTTGAATGTGCGCAAAGAGTATCACCGCAATCGATCAGCCGGTCGCATATCTCGCATTGTTTTGCCGTTATATCAGGTAACACCTGGCATTCTCGTAACGGATGTGGTGGCGCCGTAAACTTTGGCAACCCGTTCGGCATAATTTCGGGTGGTAATGGCGGGTTTTCCATTTTAGGTACACCAAAAACGGCACGGCCGCGGTCGCGCCATCCCCAGCAATAGCCAATGCCGCAAATAGCTCCCCCGGTTAACAGGCAGGTAATTAAAGTATGCATGGTTTTAAAATTTACTTACTTACTACAGCAGTTTATTTGCCCGGCTGTCGGCATAATTGTTCAAAATAGTATCCAGCTCAACCGCCGCATCTGCACCAGCCTTGGTAATAGAGCCATGCAGCTCCTTGCGGGCCGCTTCTACTATCCTTGTATACATTTCAATATCACCCCCGGCCATAATGTTGCAAAACACCGTTGCAATGTTCTCAATGGCGTTTTCAAAGTTCACAAAGATGGTTTTCGCCTGGCTTCGCAGCACATCTGCCGCCACATCCACCGGTACCAGCTTACCCGCTGCTTTGTCGAGCAGCAGTTGCTCTTTTTCAACTCGCAGTGATACCAGCTCGGCATCACCCTTCATTTTCATTTTGAGCCACTTTTCAATGCTTCCTTCGCTGCCGCCATTGTCGCGCTTGCCGCGTTTTTCCAGCAGGTAGGCGTTTATCATGTTCTCATCCAATGGGGGCGGCAGGTCATCATCGTCATCACCTGCAGGTACCCGCTGCGGCAGCCTGGGCATTGCCGGAGGTATACGGGTAATAGTAGCCTTTTCCTCCTTTTTTACAGCATTGGCTTCTTTTCGTTTTTTAATATAGGCAGCATTGATCGGGTGCTTAGTGTCCATGCCATCCTTACCCACAACAACCTTACTGCGCGAGATGTAAACGTTCAAATGTTTTACATCATCGCCACAAAGGTCAGCAAACTCCTGACGAGTGACAATTGCCATAAAAATACCAGTTGTTATATAAAAAATTTCAGACTGCAAAAACAGCCTTTACAAATATAAGAGGCCACAAAATACAAACTTTTGATATAACAGCAAAATGTTTTATATAACAATCCATATAACACCCCAAAAAAAACTTTAACTACTCATATTTTGGAATGCGCAACGTATTGCAGGTTTTGAGGATTGTTGCCACAGTACCTTAATTTCTAAACCCATTAACATTTAATTGCTTCGATGTAGTTGTTAGTAAATGCTGCCATTACCATCTGTACAGAGCTTTAAAAAGTATTCTGGTAAGTAATTGTATTCGTTAGATGATATCTTATCAGCGAAGAGCTTAAAGCGTTCTATTGCCACATTGAATACAGGCATACACATCACCTTATCTTTACCCCAATTATCGTAGTTGGTGTGGCATTGGATGCATAAGAATATCCTATTGAGCGGGTGAAGCTTTACACTCTTAAAATTACGCTTCTCAACGATATGAGCCACATATGCACGTGCCCCCCATGGCGCATACCGGTTTAGCGGTTCATCGCAGTTTTCACATTGACATGGCATGTTACTGATCTGGAATAAATACCAGTTATCCAGTTCACGCTTTGCCTCGTAAGCATTTACATCGACGCCGCTGGCCTTGCGTTTAGCTGCTCTTAACCGCTCGCGCTCTTTCCAGTAATGAAACTGGCAGCGGCCGCCAATCAATGCTGTATGCTTACCGCAGTCAATGCAGTTGCCTTGTTTTGGTTGTATGGACGACATTAATAGTTAATTTTAATTCACAACATCGGCACAGGAAAAATATAAATCGCACGTTTCGGTTTATCGATAAATAAACCAATCCAGATATCGTACCAGGCAAATACTAAGCGGATTTTCATAATACCTTCCTTAAAATCTTTTCACTATTATGGTTTGCCATAGCTTGTATAAACTCCCGTACAGGCATCCTATAGCCGTCCTGGCGAAGCCGGGCATTGTAATTGATGGCGTGGACCATATTTGTCCTATCATCGGCGTTAAGCTTATCATTTGCCTTAATAAGCTTAATTACAGTTTGCTCTTTTTTGGTTAGGAATGCCATAGTTATTTTTTAATTCTGTTTCTAAGAATTACATAAATCGTATTTAACGTGCAGTCGTGTTTAGCGGCCAATTGTTTGGCAGATAGCCGGGATGTGTAAATATCCTGCTTCATTTCATCGGTTACCTGTACAGGCTTTTTTGAATGTGCTGTCATATTCTGAAGTTTAGATCGTTTACAATGATGCGGGGCTGCGCTGGGTTACTATCGCGTTTGTAGAATTTTATCAGCAGCTCACAATCGGCTATTTCACCGATTAGCGACGTGTTGATATTGAAGTTTTCGATGTTGTGGTTATAAACATCCACATCAAACGGCGCTGAAGGTTCAAGGGTGTGTCCAAATGGGTTTTCAGGTACTTCTGCTACCTGCAATACAACCTTTCGCGTTGTGGCTTTTGTTGTCGCCGATATTTGTATCGGACCAACAGCGATAATCTTAATTTTTGTAGTGTGGGTTTTCATCTTTTTAATCTTGGTAATGTTCTTTGGCTATCCAGCATAACAGCAGGATGATAATGACTTTAATATTGCTCATGGGCATTCATTTAAAAAGGTTACTCCAATCCAATGTTAATTTATACCGGCTGTTAAGCTCTGTGTCTATCGGCTCACTGGTTAAGTGCCATTGCTGGCAATGTTCGCACTGGTAAGCACGTACCGGTTTCTTACGGTCGTCATTTTTGTTTTGGATGCCATGCAGCGCATATACGGCATCGTTCTTATCCCTAAATGGACGTTTCCTGCACTTCATAGGGTTTACGGCCTTTGATCACGAACTCATTGTACTGCCACTGCTTATGCTCCAGGTATCCATTCACATCAATGGTGCGCCGGATGAATTTTGGCAACGACTTTTCGGAGCCAGCCAGGTAGAATGGGTTCTTTACCTTTCCGTAACGGGTAATCAGCCGGCTTTTCGGATATCCCTGTCGCCGCCACAGCTCATCAAACTGTTTTAACCAGCGTTGGTGCATTTGGTATACCGGGCCCTTCACCTGATCGCGTTGTATGGCTTTTGCCGCTTTAGCCGCCTCTAGTTGCTTTTTATTGTCGTCCAGCTGTTTTTGGAGCTTTTCCCAATTGCTGTTAAACACATCATCAAGTTCATCGGGTGTTGGTAACAGCGCAAGTGGTGTTTTCTTTAGGTCGCGGTTTTGTTTTGCGCGGAATGATTCTATTTCGGCATCACGTTCATTATCATACTTCATTAACCATTCAAGCATCACGGAGCCATCCACACGGTCGTAAATAACCCCGTAGTAACCCTTCATCGCCCTATTGAAGCATGATTTAAAATCTTCTGGTTTAAAGTGCAGATAATCCTGCATGATCAGGTCAACCGTTTGCAGGGCCTGCACTGTACCGATAGACTTTCCAACCGAAAAGAACTGAACGGCATCTACAACCAGGATATTTAGCAAAGCCCTCACACAATGCTCGCCAGCCTCCGGATGTAGCGTTAAGGCTCGCATCGAAAGGCTATCACTCAGGAAATTTCCGATAATACTACCCGTGATCAAGTCGTCGCAAAAACTCTGTGGATCTTGCTTTAAGATCGCTAAGTTCGTTTCGCTTGTCTTCTGTACGCTGACGGTAGTTGGTGCCGGTAGTTTTATGTTTGGTGTTTGAGGTGTTGATTGCATGCTGATTCAGTAATTGAAGTTTTTCCCTGTTTAATTCGGTTGGTACCCAGTTGTAAAAGTTGCTGGCTATTTCGTTGCAGCTGGGTAGCCTTATGTTGTAAAAATCCTGTTTTGACGCATAGAACTTTTTGAACAGCTCCGTTCGGTGATCGTAATATGGCTGCCGTTCTTCACCACCCAGCTTATCCCAGCCGACACCTTTCGCCAGGTAGAACTCGATCACGTTCCACCAGTGGCATGTTGCTGATTCCACAATGCGGACCATCATCTCATCAGCTGTTGGCAGCGCTTTTTCTTTTTTCGCGGAACTTTTTTCTTTTTCTTCCGGAATGTGTGCTACCTGGGGATTGAAAAACGCATTCGAGGCATTGTCAAATTCAATTTCGCGGGCGCTCTTAACACCATCTTCAACAACAGAAGTATTATGTATTTCTTCTTTCTTCTTCTTTCTTAAAAGGTTGGGAATTTTTTCGACTGTTGGGTGTTCTATTTGGTACTGCTTTTGGTATTCTGATTGGTAGTAAAATATAATACCATTACTACTATCAAAGCTACTACCATTCAAACTGTAAAGGCTGGGCTCGCGCTTGTTTTTACCGCTTAGATATCCCATTAGCCCAGCGGCTATCAACTGTTTTCTGAATATATCCAACGTTTTTTCGGTAATACCCATGGCGCCGCATAGCTCGCTCGCCTTGCATTTAAAGTGTTCTGGCCACCGTTCCTCGTTACAGATGGCAATAAGCTCCATAAACAGCCCCTGCGCCCCAGCGGTTATGGCGTGTTGCCGCCGCGCTCTTCGTAATTTTGCCAATAAGGTATAAATGTCCATCTAAGCTGCTCCGTATTTTTTGGTTATATAATTGTTAATAGTGTATTCCACGAAATCGCTGCCCAGGTTAAGCAGATAAGCGATACCACTTACTCCGATGTCTGGCTTTTCTTTGTAAGTAGCGATTACTTTTAGTTCATTAGCTGTTCGCTTGTAAAAACTCATTTTCTTAGCTGGTCGTGGTATCACTGGTGCGGACCATATATCTTCAATCAGTTGAAGGTTTATTTCTATCTTCTCATTTATATCTGATCTTGCCGATAAAAAATTATTATAATTATCGGTTTTACCCTCCAGCAGTGCCAATCCCATCATAAGCGTGCAATGCTCCAATTGACCGTACAGGTATTTATTTTGTTCGGATAGGATTTTGTATGTCATGCAGCTACAAGCTCCTCCAGCAGCCTTAAATCCATTGCCTCGCACCAGGCTTTTACCACATGTGGAACAACGCTGTTACCTATAAACTTCTTTTGATCTGACTGATTGCCGGCTAACTGATACCCTGCCGGGAAACCTTGAATTTTCAAAAGCTCAAGCACTTTAAGCATGCGCATTTTAATGTCGCTTATGCCATAAATGGCCATGAACTCTTTTATGTCACGCATGATTTGTGGTTCGTCATCGTAAACCGGTATAAAGCAATCCGCGTAGTCAACTTGTAATAAATATAACGGCGCTTTATCCTGCCTTGCGATGATAACTGGGCACGGCCTATCGATAGAGGTTGAATGACCACCATGGGATGGGTTAACGATGTAGTGATGCCGGCGCGATGCTGTTAATACCGGCGCGGGTTCACCAACCGGTGCTGAATGTCCGAAGTTTCCATTTAAAATAAATGGTTCAGCTTGCACCAGGTTTAATTTCGGTACAGATAAAACACTTCCGGCAGGTTCATCAATAGATGAATGCTGGCCGCCACCGGTGAAGTTCCTGTCCAGCCATTTCGTTTGAACGAGCTGATGCTTATCATTCACCATTACAACCCCAGCAGGATTTTCAACAGATTGATGATTTCGGTCTCCGCCGTATGTTTTATCCAGCCAAACCTTTGTAATTCGATCTTTTGTTGTAATGGTACCGGCCGGCTCATCTACTGAGCTGATGTTGTCTCCATTGCCGTAGTATTTGGTTAAAAAGCATTGTACCAAATACTGATTACCGGCCGTGCTTGTCAGTGTTCGCGCTGGGCCATCTAAAGAAACAACTCTACTGCCCGGTTTACCATTATGGCACTGTACAATGAACTTTGGCTGAATAAGGCTTTGATTAGCCGATGTTGTGATCGTGCCCGCTGGACCAGTAACTGGAATTACTTTACCTTCCGGCTTACCGCTAAAGTGTTTCGCAATAAAGCACATGCCTAGACGGTTTTGCGCGGCGACGGTAGGACATGGCTTTTCTATATCCGTAACTGTTTGTTTAAAATCGCCCGAAACACTGATACTATTATACCGGATCATAAACGCATCTTTACCGCCTGCAACATACTTTATCAACCCCGCGTATATACGCTCCAGCGTCTTTGGTGACAACTCCTTTGCCCGGGTGAAAATACTTTGCCCCTCATCATCAAAATCGAGCACATCCTTAACAGCTCTCCATTTTTTAACATTCGCCGAAAACATCGTTCCGGTTGATGGTTTTTTACCGTGCGTAGCTTCCGGCCAGCAGATTGGCAATCCTGGCTTTGCGAAGCATCCAAACAACCGATTACGCGAAGTATAGGCGCCATAATCAGCGCTGTTAAGTTCTTTCCATTCGTCACGATAGCCAAATGAGTTAATATGATTTCTCCAGCGCATCCAGTCTTTACCTGATTTGCGGCTAACGGGCTTTCCGTTGTCATCCAGTGGCCCCCAGCTCATAAACTCGACCACATTCTCGATCTGAACATAATCGGGGTTTAAAGCAATGATATAGCGGTCTAAATGTTCGGCCAGTGTACGGCTGTCCGCATCACGAGGCTGGCCACCTTTTGCTTTACTAAAATTGGTACATTCAAGGCTTGCCCATAGAATAAGTTTCGCATCGGGGTAAAGCAACTGGTATTGATGCGTTAAGGCGATGAGATCGGTGAGGTCAAGTGTCCGGATATCTTCCTCAAAGTGCTTTACTTCCGGGTGGTTGCGCCAGTGGGATTCAATAGCCTTCGCATCATGATTTACGCATGCAATAACTTTCGCTATTGAGTTGCCGTCGCGCCGCGCGGTTGCAAATCCGGTCGTCGTTCCTCCGGCACCACAAAACAAATCCACGATTAAAAAAGTAGGTGAAGTGATCATGCTGCTTCCTCCTCTTTCTCGAATGCGTCAAACAGTGTAGGTATGTTATTTTTAGCTTCCGCCGTTTTCAGATAGAAGTTGGCATGTTTAGCATATACATCGTTCAATTCAGTACCCAATGCACGACGGTTTTTTGCAAGTGCACGCACAAGGGTTGTACCTAATCCGGCAAACGGATCGGCAACAAGGTCGCCGGGGTTTGAATAGAGTTCAATAATCCTGTCAACCTCATCGAACGGCTGCGGGCAAATATGATTTCGTTCTTTGCGTCGATGTTGCTCAAGATTTAATCCCTGCATGCGGTTTATCCTATCCCAAACAAAAGGTGTATTACTTACCATTGGTAAAGTTGTCCAGGTTCGCGAAAGCTTACCTGATTCATCCAAATCTTTTAACAACTGCACATGCTGATCATAATCATAAATGTGGTTTTTATTATAGATTTTCCACCAGGCGCCAATCTTATCAAGCCCCCATGTCTTCATTTCGGTTGGCGTTAAATAACTGTTAGATGATGTATGCCAAAACGAATCGGCATCAATTTGCCAATGTGGTAACGACAATTGAAATTCGCTGTGACGTATCAGGTCATTTTCCGGAAAGAACTGTTTACATTCTTTATCAGGGCATTGGAGTAATATCGCGCCTTCAAATTTTCCGGGCCGCAAATAATTATCTAAGACGTTGTATTTATGGCAAAATGGACATTCGCAGTTATGCTTCACTTTTTCATCAGCATACGCGTTTTCGGTAGTTGTAGGTGGTTTTCTGAATATCCATATCTCTTCTGGAATACCAGACCCCATTTTGGTAGAATCCTTTTGCATTTCGCCGAACGTTAACCGATATGTTTGATTGTTTTCGCCGACAACGCATGTAGGTATATAATGAAATCCCATCGTTTCAAAACCATGTTTTTCCATCACATCACATACCATGTGGGTGAAACGGTGAAAAACAGAAAAGCCTTTGCCTGTCACACTTCCATAATGGATTCGGTTTTTTAAATGCACCGCGAATATGCGACCCGGCTTCAAAGTCCTCAATAATTCAGGCACCAAAAAATCTAGTTGACTGCCAAACGATTTGTTATCTATATTATGGCCATAGTCATTGTAATAATTCGTGTACTCATAATGCGTACCGAAAGGGAATGAGCTGTTGCCTAAATGAATGTGATTATCAGGCAGATTAAACCACTCATACGTGCAATCCATTGAGATCAGTTTATAGTCGCGACCCTTGAATTCTTTACGTTCAACTTTAAATGTGCGCTTCCGATCCTCGATCATAGCAGAGTGATCAAGGCCGTATTTTTGCACAATCGCGCGAAGCCACATACGCTGCTCATTATGCTGTTTCCATTTCCGCTTTAAATTCTTGACAATCGCATATTCTTCCGGTAAATACAAAATATAGATATCAACAGTCAATTCTTGTCCGAATCTGTGGATACGTTTAATGAGCTGGTAAAGTAAATTGAAATCATTGTTTACACCCATTACAATTGCCTTACTGCAATGCCGCTGAAAATTGCAGCCGACGCCGCTTATTTCCGGCTTAGTACCCAAGTATTTCAAATCTCCTTTTGTGAAATCAACAACAGCTTTTTCGCGGGCTTTTTCTTTCATTGAGCCGTAAAGCGATTGGTAATTTTCACCCTTAAAAGATTTGTCTATTGCCGCTTTTTCGTCATTTAAATGATGCCATATAATAAAGTGATCACCAGGGTTTTCGGCAATAATCTCTTTTGCTTTTTGCAAGCGGACGTTAATACTGCTTCGCTTTAATTTGGCATTTGTTGGTAAATCATTTCCGCCTGAATCAGCTACCAAACGGGCTTGGCCATTCTTTTCAATGCCTGCATCAAGCGGTGCGTTTAACTTTACTTCTATCCAGTGAACATTTAATTCAGGTAATTTATACCCTTCATCAGAAAACCCAAGGTCTGATGGAAATTCTATGGCAACCATCCAACTATGTACCCATAACCAAAAGTCAGCTTCATGTTGCGGATGCAATGTAAGCTCGCCGGCTTTTACGCTATTGCGCTGAAAGAATTGGGTAAGAATCTGCCCTCGGTCGGCGATGCCTAATACATGCGCATAATTAATAAGCTCCAGTGTTTCATTTGGTGATGGCGTAGCCGATGCGATGTATTTGTATTTTACTTTTTTTAGTTGCTTTCCAAGCTCATCTGTCGTGTCAGAGGCCATATTTTTGATATAATTACCTTCATCCAGCCACACCACAGTAAACTCGCTGAAATCAAACTTACCATCGCGCACTCGCTCATAATTTGTTACGCTAATAGGATAGGGACTTGCTTTTGCCGCCGACGTACTGGTAACATATTCTAAATTAATGCCCAATCTCGCGCCTTCACCAACTTCCGGATCCGGATTAATAAATGTTTCACTTGCGCCAAGCTCGGTAACGATTAGCGCCAGCCCGCCAAACTCTTCAAGTAGTATCCTGCAGGTCTCAATGGCCATATGCGTTTTACCTGTCCCACAATCAGGAGCAACCAGGGCAGCGCCTAATTCAAGCCCCCAGCAAATAATAGCGCTTTGGTGCGGCTTTGTAGAACGGTGCAAGCGGGACGGGTCTATCTTAATGCCGTGCTTTTCAGCAACTGTAATTTTTGAAAAAAGAAAGTCAGTATAAGCCTTTACTTTCGGGTCGTTATAATCAATCATTTAATCTCTTCTTTTAGTAATTGGTCAATCGTCACGTTAAAAAATTCTGCTATCTCTATCAGCCGCTCATAGCAGGGCTGCTTTCCGGTTTCCCACGAATAGATATTATTATGTGTACAGCCCTTAAATGACCTGGCCAGCCTTGCACGGCTGAACTTTCTCTTCGTTCGCAGGTTTTTAAGGTTTTCCGCAAATTGGTTAGCCATTTGGAAACTCCTTAAATTCAAGGCCGTCAAGCAATGAGCCAGATGCTTTTTTGCCGACTTTGTGAAGGGTATATACAACCTCACCACAATCGAAATTTTCTATATGATGGTTAGTTATACCGGACTTAATGTTTGCCTGCAATTCTTTGGGCATTTGCTCGAAATCAACCCATTCACCCCATTGTTTAAAGAAAAATGGAACATTAGCTATTCTACATTGAAGCAGCAACGATCTGGACCAGTCTGGATGCATCGGACGGCTTTTGTTGCCACTCTCACCGCCGCAGATAACCCAATCAATTGAATTTTCAAAACCTTGTTTACCGTTGATATCTAACGCGCAAAATCTTTCAGTTAACTCTTTTAATCCACCGAATAATTGGAATGCGTTCGCCTCGACATTAAGTAGATCAACAGCACCCAAAAGCGGTTCACATGATAAAAAATGAATTACAGCTGGTACCTGTAGCAAATATGGGATCCTGTCATTTGCAGCTTGTTGATTTTCGACTGAGGTACCTATCCAAACATTATCAGGAAAGCCATTTTCTTTCCACTCTTCCGGGCACACATTTAAAATATTTTCTGGTCTTTTAGTAAGTAATTGCCAAATCAGATTAGGTGTTATGCTGATGAGATTAAATAAGCGCTTCCTATGCTCTTCTACCTGCGTATTATCCTCAATACACATCAGCCATGCTCGCGCAAAACACTTTCGCTTTGATACCTGCTTTTCTGGCGTCTAAATCCCATTTTAATGGCTGGGCCCAGTGGGCATCACTCATTGCTTTACGTGGGCTATTTGGGCCCCAGTGCGGGTCGGTATGGTTATACCGGTTATCCAATGTTTCGGCATAACAGTTTTTACAACCTTCGGATACCTTCATGCATCCCCACCAGGGATTAAAAGTATGGTTAGTCCATTCTATGTTTGAATTTTGCATGATATGTTTTTAAGCAGAAATGTTCTTAAGCATGCGTACACACATAGCGGCGGTCTGTACCAATTCTTTTTTTACTTCGTCGATAGGACCAGCTTCAAGGCAATGGATCAACACAGCCCGGGTAACTTCGCCCTTTTCCTCGTTTATGATCTGATCCATGTAAACCAGGTCAGCGGGCCAATTGGGATGTTTTGCTTCAGCTTTTTCTACCTCGGTAAGGATTTGGTTAATTATTGTTTCCATTTAATTTGGTTTTATGTGAACTTGAAAAAGAACTGCTTCTCTTTAAAAGCTATTTTTACTATCGTCGTAGTGAAGGGAAAGGCCGCGTTATCCAGTTTATCCAGATCATCTTTCAGTACTCCGGATCCTGTAAAAATTACCCATGTTTTCCCTTCAAATTCTATTTGCAACTGCAGGTAGTCGTTCCTGCTAAACTTACTTTCGGCGGTGCGGTAATCCAGTACCGTTACCTGCTTATCTAATATCTTCTCGATCTCAATTTTGTCGCCGGTCAGGTTCTTTGATTTTACCCCCAGTTCGCGGAATGTGTTCATGTGGTTTTAGTAGTTTGTGAATAAGGTTTTTGGTATTGGCATGCATCAGCCAACCTTTATAGGAGGTTATCGATGCGTTGTTCTTTCGGCGGACCAGCATTCGGGCGAAGTTTTTTTTAATACTTTTCCTTAACAGGGTATGCGTGTGAAAATGAACGTACCCCACAAAATCAATCCCTCTTGCACACACGGGGAACACCTGGTAATTATCCTTTACGGTTAGGTTAAGCTTATCCTTCAGATAGTGGGTTATTTCAGCTAACAAGCTGTGTAATTCAGCTTTATCACCCGATAGCAGTACCAGGTCATCTGCATACCTGAAATAGTATTTTACGCGCTTCGTTTCCTTTAGCCAATGGTCAAAATATGCCAGGTAAAAGTTCGCGAAATATTGACTTAGATAGTTCCCGATCGGCACACCGGGTGCGCTATTAATGATATCGTCCAATAGCCAAAGAAAATCGATGTCTTTAAGCTTGCGGCGTATGAGCTGCTTTAGTATGCCATGATCAACCGATGGATAAAATTTCCGGATATCAAGCTTCAGGCAATATTGTGTGCCGGCGGTATCCTTCAAAGCCTTTTTCAGCGCGTTCGATGCGGCGTGAATACCGCGGCCCTTTATACAGCTATAGGTGTCCGCAGTGAATGTTGATACAAAAATGCGCTCTAACGGTATCATAGCCGTGTGGTGAACGATCCTGTCAGGGTAGAAAGGCAATGCGCTTATCTGTCTTTCTTTCGGGTCGAAAAGTGTAAAATTCTTGTATTGGGATGTACTGAATGTTTTATCCATCAGCATATTGTGCAACGTGATGATATTGCACCCTCGGCGCCTGTCGTGAAGCATTATGCCATCCTGACCGCTTTTACCTTTACGGGCGCGCTTATCCGCCAGCATCAGGTTTTGAATGCTGAAAGTTTGCTCATACAGATTTCCTTTTCTCTTCATTATAGCCTTTGGGTTTGAGAGAGGTTTCGCCACCGAAAGGCGGCTACTAACACTCTTTTTACGTTATTTATTTTTTGCCAAGCGGCAAGGTTTGCACTGCTTAAAGTTCTTATCCATTGGTGCGAACTGACATTCGTATTCGTGTTCCAGTTATCGTAATTCGTGTTCGAGAAGCTGAAGCCTGAACTCACGGAACAACTGCCAACCCTGGCAATGCACAACCTTTAGTCTTTTATTTTTCTTCGATGATAAACCAAGCTATTTCAAACAGCTCTTCGAAGTCGTTCCCGATATAAAGTGCCGCTTCGCGGCTGCCAACAGTAAGGCGCGAACCGACATACGTATCCGTGAGCCAGTCATCGCAATCCGTGCTCGAGAAGCCGAAGCCCGAAGGTTTAGATTCATCACTTTTAGTGCCCTTCCATACGGAATATTTATACTGCCGATAGTTGCCCCAGTCGGCTTTCCAGTTGCCGTTTAGCTTATTATGAGCTTCAACAATCTTGGTAATCTTATAGTGCGCGATCAGTGGTTCTGCATCGCCTTCCGGCATACCGGCCGCGATCAGGGGTTTGCGTAGCGTTTCGAAATCTATTTGTTGCCCGAGCACCTCCAGCGCATGGGCAACGCTGTTAATTTTTTGCATTTGCGGTTTCCTTTATGATGAAGTACAGATCCTGGTACAGGTAATCGAACGTTTTCGCGATATGTAGCGCTTCATTCGATGTGCCTACGGAGAGGCGCGAACCGACAAGCGTATCCGCGCGCCAGCGATCGCAAAGCGTGCGCGAGAAGCCGAAGCCCGAAGGCTGGTCTTTATTGCGTTCAATCCAATGCCATGCTGAATATTTGTACTGATCATCGTCGGACCAGTCAGCTACGAAATTGTTCGCCTTGTTATGCGCTGCATGGATGTTGAATAGCTTAACGACCGCTAGAACAGCCTTCCGGTCCTGTGGCTGAACCCAAGTTAAATCAGGCTCGCCTACCGGCTGAATGCCAAGGAAAGTATTTACATCCTCTTCGCTATTGAATAGTTTTAGTTTTGACATGGCTGTATCGGGGTTAAGAAGTCATTGTAATATTGTTTAAACTCTTCTGCGCCCTGTTCTGCAAGCTCCCTGGTGCGATATTCAAGGCGCGAACCGACACTCGTACGCGTGCCCCAGCCATCGTAATTCGCGTACGAGAAGCCGAAGCCCGAAGCATTCGGTTTGAAGTATGGCCAGTAGTGGTATTCGCTGCCATCATACACCGGTATCCAAATCTTACCATCTACCAAGTTTTTAGCCCGGATGCAAATGATCAGTCGTTCGTATGCATCGGCTGATACACGGTCGGCATCGCTGCGGTCGGTTAGTACCGGTACCGGGGTTTTACCCAAAACTTCGCAGGCCTTCAGATAGGGATCAATGCTGAACACATCGGGGAACAACTCTTCCAATAGCTTCTTGCCGCTATGGTCGGCAGCCCTATATGCATTCTCTGCATTTTCTCTAAGGACTTTTAGCTTTACTTTTTCCATTTTTTGGTTTTTTATTTGGGTAATAGTTTATTAATGTTTGCAGGGTACCGCTCGCCTTTTTTATCTTCCACAATCAACACATCGCCGGTTCGGCACACTTCCGTTACCGTATCGCCCTTTTTGCCATATACAAACCCTTTTTTGAAAGTTGATACAATGTCATGAAGGATGGTAAATTGAGCTGCTCTATCCATTAGGCAATGGACAGTTTAATCGCTTCTGTCATCGGGATAACCGGGATACCTAATGCATCAGCCAGGTTAATTTCCTGTATCATTCCCGGCGATATCCTGTCGCCATATAGCCAGATTTCCTTTACGACGCCTGATTTTAACAGGGCGATATTATTTTTAATACCCCGGGCACGCTCTTCAGGTATCCAGTCGCTCATGGCCATGCAATCCACTACGTATGGCGCAAACGGAACAATATCATCATGCTGCAAATTCAGTTCTCTGATGATACGCTTTATTGCAGTAATATTGGCATGAACCTGTTTAAAGGCATCAAAATTACTTACAGGATCAACCGCGCCGACAGGGTGGGCGATGTATACAATTTTCATCTTATTATTAAATATTTAGGTTTAAAATAGTACCGCTTGCAGGTCCTGTGCGCTTTTTTTATTATTTCTGATCCTGTGATGCAAACGTTTCAAATTTTGAAACTGATTTGTCATTCGGTTCATTTGTTTGTCGATAAAATCGTTCATTTCCCGCTCATCACTGCTCAGCCAATAACCGGTATTTACATCGCTTATAATGTAGTTGGGAGACAAAAGGTCTTCACGTCTTATATGTCCAATCACATGCCTTAGCGTCTGGCCGGATGCGGTAACACCTGTTTTATTGATGTCGAAAATTAACTGGCCGGTTTTAACCGCATTATCATTGCCATGGTAAAGGGATTTAAACAAACCGATCACTATCTCCACAAGCTGTATGTCTTTTTCTTTAAGGCTGTTTTCCATCGAATTAAAATAGCAAGAATGCAAATCCAAGTATAGCTACAAGCGCTAATGACCAAAGGCAATCTTTTATATCAGCCCGGTCGGCATCATAATCCGTAGCGGATTTAAGCCTGTTTTGGAGCATAATACAAGACGGTTAATATGTTTTTAATTTCCCTTCTATCCCGGTTAAATTGAATGCGGCGGTATATATTCACAAAATAACGGGCAATCATTCTTAATAATTTGGAAACGGGTACCCATAGCGACATGCAAATAGCTGCAGCATACAGGGCGATACATCCCCATTGAAAAGGATTAGTGCTTTTAAAAATGTAAATTAATGTGTTCATAATATGTGTTGGTTTAGTTTTTAAATCTTCCGCTGTTTACCGCCTCTTCCATTGCGATAAGCTTGTTTTTAAGTTTTGATGCTTGGTCACTATGCCGGTTCATTTCACAAAAAATAACCAGCTTTGACAGGCATTCGTTCACATCTTTTTCTTCCATAGCATAATCCGTTTCAGGGTTTGTATAGTTTATCATTAATTAAGTAATTAGCTCATCTGAAGCTGTTGTTCTAAACGCGCTATTTCTTCCATCTCCGGGGCAAAAAGCTGCTCGGCAGCTTCACGATCATGAAGACTGCGTAGGGCCATTGATACCACTGCCGCACGGTGTAGCTTCTCCTTTGCAGTCAAAGCTTTTGGTCGTGATGGTTTCGTTTCCGATGATATGTGCGCGATGCGTAACACCTTATTTTGTCCTCCAAACCATTATACCGGTTTCAGTTTTTTTAGTCGAAAATTCAAAACCGTCCTCATGTAACCTGGAAATGGTAGTGCGCACAGTGGCGGCGTCCTCTTCGGTAACATCTAACTTTTCTAATACGGTTATTGGCATATTTTTAAGGATATCCGTAATGTTAGGCCCCTTCAACTCCGCTAATTTTATTGTGTTCACTTGCATCTTTAATAAAGAATGTTAATTTTGTTAAACATTGTGGAACAAATATAAAGTTTTGCTTCATTAAATTGCAAGTAAAACTTTATAAAAAGTTATTAACATTTTTATTTATCTATAATGGCTTTGGAACTGGCTGCAAAAATTACAGAGAGAAGGAAGAAGAAGGGGTATAACAAGTCGCAACTTGCTCATGAATTGGGTATTAGTGCGACTGCTGTTGGGCAATTTGAGAAAGGGTCAAATAACCCCAAAACTGAAGTGTTGCTTAAAATGAATAAAGTTTTAGAGTATGACTTTATTAATGATAAGCCACTTATATTAAATGAACCAGATTTGGAATACCGCTCAAAAGGTACTTCTGTACCTATATATGATATTGAATTTGCTGCTGGGATTATGACAAGCCTGATTGAAAGTAGGGAGGACCATTACCCTGTAGGTTATTTAAGCATCCCAGAAGTAACCGGATGTGATGCGATAATCAGGGCAAAAGGGGATAGTATGGCCGATCGAATTAATGATAGGGATTGGATTGGCATTAAAAAAGTGGAAAACTGGCAGGAATGGTTACCAATGAACTATATCTATGCTATAATCACGGATCATGTAGAATTAATTAAGTATTTGAAGAAAGGCGATACGGAAGAAACTTTTAAAATAGTATCCCACAATTCGTTTTATGAAGACGATGAGATACCAAAAAGACTAATCAACGAAATCTGGAGTGTGAAGGCTGTTTTTCCATTTAGTAAAATAGAAACATTTATATGATAACAACCGGCCCTGTGCAATGCCCAAGATGTGGATCAGCGCAGATTACAGCTAATAAACGTGGGTGGAATTTTACAACAGGTATGATTGGCAGCAATGCGATAATTATCACCTGTCTTAAATGCGGCAAACAATTTAAGCCAGGTCCTCAGCTTTCTTTTGAGCAGAAGGTAATTGTAGGTGTGGTCGCTATTGTAATCGTGATCATCCTAAATTATATTTTTTGACGTTATAAACATGGAAAAATCGGCTGGTAGTCACAATAATAGCAATAATTGAAACACTTGAAACATTATATTTCTATATAAGTTATTTATAAACTAACATTAAAACCAAATATTATGCTAAATGAAGAGGGAAAGCGCTTAGGCATGTTCATTGAGCGCGTATGTAAATTATCGCAGCGGGCCTTTGCCGATGAGATCAGTACTGCCGAAATCCGGTGGGCGCCCAGCCACATTAATAAATACATCAACGGTGGTTTGCTGATACCATTGGATTTATTAAAAATCTTACACCGAAGGTGGCTGCTAAACTATGAATGGTTTTTTGAAGGAACAGGCTCGCTCCAGGTTGATCAACTGAACCGGCGCAGCATCAACCATGACCTCACCGATATACTGGCCAGCGTGGCAGTTATCGAAAGTTCCATGGTGCAAGTGAGGCGGGATATCAAGCAACTGTCCCGTGATTTATACAGCATAAAACATGAGGTTAAGGAGTAAAAAGGGACACATTAGGGACACAAATTCCACTAAAAATGAGCCATAAATACTATAAAAAGCCCTCTGATTCGCCTCTTTTTGAACATAAAGAGGAGGACGTTAAGCCCCATCATTTACCCTAAACGGGGCAAGGTCTTTAATTAGATTTTTGCCCCGTTTTTTTGCCAATAACGTTTACAGTTATTTCAGCTGTTTCATCAGCCCCAATTCATCCGAACTTCCCCAGCGCTCCACCATTTTTCCGTTTTCAAACCGACTGATTTGCATGCCTCTTATTTTTATTTTTTTGCCCGTCGGGGCGATACCATTAAATTCACCTTTGTGTGTTCCCGTTGCGGTATAGGCGAATGATACATTTTCATCATCAGCCACCAGGTGGTCCACTTCCACTTTAAAATCGGGAAAGGCGTTTTTCATACTACCGAAAAATTGCATATAACCTTCAGCGCCTTTTGCCTGGCCAGGCGCCGGATCGTGGTCCACGCAATTTTGGTCAACCAACTCTTTAAATAGTTCAAAATTGCCGGTATTTATTGCTTCGCCGAATTTTTTCTGGGTTTCTATATTTGCTTGTTTACTCATGGCAGTTAAGTTTGTTTAAGTAGATACGCCTGAAACCGTAAATAGGTTTTACTATTATTAAATAGTGAAAAACGCCGGTATAGTTATTGTGGTAAATTCCCATATCAATCATCTTTCATCATGAAAAATAACCAGGGATCAAAAAACAACAACAACGGGCAGGGACAGCCGACGTCCAACCGGGCGTTTACCGATCAGAACGAAATATTAAAGGAAAAAGGCATCAGTAACTCGGGCGGGCAGCGGTCCGACCAAACTTCAAGCCGCGACAGTGCTCATAAGCCAGAGCATAAAAAGGAATAATATAAAAAAATGGCTATCATAAAACAGGCCCGGGAGATTTGCTTCCGAGCCTGTTTCTTTACTCTCCCTGTATCAAAAAGCAAATGCTGTCTTCCAGTGCCTCGACTGAATGGGGCACATTTACGGGTACATCCAGATCATCGAATTTGTTCAGAGTTACCGAGCCGTCGGCTTTTTGGAAGATCACATTGCCTTCGCAAATCACCAGTTTGGTGGTTACGCCGGTTTGATGCTCCTTTAATATCATTCCCTTTTTGAAACCTAAAACAATTACTTTGGTGTGGCCGGTGCGATGAAGCACCTTCACAACCGGACCGGCTGCGCTTTCGAGTTGTAATAAAACGTCGTTTATGATCATTATTATATAGTTTATTGTAAAATTCTTACCGTCAGTCCGTCGATACATTCATCGGCCATAACCTGGCACGACAAACGGACATCCTTGCCTGTATGCCCTGCCTTCAACAGGGTTGCCTCTTCATTTCGTTCATAATAGGTAAGTTGATGGGCGCTGCTGACTATTTCGACCAGGCAGGTACCGCACTTACCCATGCCCAAACATTCGCCAAATTCTTCGGTGAATAGCTTGTCATAGATCAGCATCATCAGGCTCCGGTATTCGTTTGGGTAAGTGGAAAGCTCATGAACTTCCCCGTCATGGATAACAGTAACCGACAGGCTTTTCTTTCGCTCGTTTGGTTCGGAGTTCACGTTCTTTAACTAATTTCCGAATAGTTGATCAGCGCGTCATTAGCCAAAACAACGTAGGCTTTAAAATCTTCAATAATTTTTAACATGTGCGGTTCGCGCGCCGGTATCGAAACACTGTTGCCGGTTGAAAGCTCGCAGGTTTCGTTTTTGCAGATCAGCAAGGCATGGCCGGCCTCAACCACTACAAATGCATCAGATGTAACGAAATGCCTGGGCATACTTGCGCCAGAAGGTAATTCGACCTGTAATATTTTATAATGATCATTTCTTTGGAGCTCTTTCATGTTGTCATTTAAATTTAATTTGAAGTTGCGGCCACACGGGATACGCTATTCCGAATACCCTCCCAGCCGATAAGCAGCAACACCGGTACTTTTATCAGTTCAAGTAAAACATATAACCAATGCAGCGACGACGACGCGACTTGCTGCCCGCTGATTATTTTATTGGCACGGGCATCAAGGTAAGGCAGAAGCCATGCGGTTTCGGTCAGCAGTATGATCGCGATAAGCACTATTAAAATGGCGGTGCGCTTTGAAGTGCTTTTGAACAGGCAGGTAACCAGGATTATTGCCAAAAACACCCATTCGCATATATTTAAAGCGCCGAAAATGATTTTTCCTATTTGCAGGCCTTGCGCAAGGCTAATACCGGGCGCTGTAAATTTTAGCGGCGCCTCCATAAAGCTGATGGCCATAAAAAAGCCTAACCAAAAGATAGCTGCTACGCTTCTGATAGATATGATAAGTTGCTTGTTCATTTTTTTTATTGTGGAATATTTTTTACCGCTTTCATTATCCGGGAAATGCTGTTCGCTCTTTTTTTGGCATTTTCAGCCACTTGCCCGGTGAAAAGCTCGTCGATGGTTTCATTAAAAAGTTGCAGCCACCTGTCGAAATGTTCCTTGCCAATTGGCAATGGCAGGTGTTTGGTCAATGGGTCTTCCGAGTATTTCCGGGTATACAATAGTAGCGTCGACCAAAAATCTGTCATACGTTTTAAATGCTGGTCCCAATTGTCTTTAATGATGGGGTCAAACACTGCAAACAGTAATTCGTCATTTCGCACTTTTGTATAAAAGGTGTTAACCAATACCGCAACATCCGCTTCGGTAAGGATCTCGTTTTGTTGATGTTCGTTTTTCATGTTAAACAATAACTTTACCCGGGCCGCCGGGCATGTTTTGAAGGCGTTTTAAAAACATGCCGGCCATCAACGCTGCCCTGTTTTTGGCGTCTGCTGCCATAGCGCCTTCGAAATGCTGGTCAATCGTTTCATAAAATAGTTCGAGCCAACGCGTAAAATGTTCGAGGCCTATTTTAAGCGGTGCATGTTTGGCAAACGGGTTGCCCTTAAACCCCGGCACACCGAATAACGCGGCATTCCAGAATGCGTACATTTTGTCCAGGTGCGGCCGCCAGTCTTCTATCTTATCCAAAAAAACCGGCCCGATCAAGGCGTCATCCTTAACTTTTGAGTAGAATTCGTCTACAAAAAGTTTAATATCGTCGATGTTATCAATGTCTTTCATTTAAATAATGGTGTAGCGCCCGAAACGATTAAACATCCTTACAATAAGACAATCAAAATAATCCAAAAGGAATGCCTGAGAGAAGTTAAGCATGTTTATTTATAAAATATATTAATACCCTTTTATCTGTTATTGCGATAAAAATTTTATTTCTTTAATACTGTTATACCCAAATTCAAATCTTCATTGAATTCGCCGATCAGGGTTGTTTGAAGTGAATGTTGAATACGGTTACGTATCTCTTTAAATTCGCTATGCAAAGGGCAGGGGCTAACTTCCGAGCACTGTTTTAAACCTAATCCGCAACCAACAAAAATTCCGTTTCCGTCAACTGCCTCTACAATATCAGATAGGGGGCGTCTCATTGCCGCATCATCCAGGTAAAACCCGCCGTTTGGGCCTTTAACAGATTGAACTATTCCCCGCCTGCTTAAATCCTGCAATATTTTCGCTAAAAAATGCTCAGGCGAGTCAATCCCGGTTGCGATTTCTTTAATCCCTACCCGGCCGCCATCTGCTGTTTTATGCGCTATGAAAAAAACAGAGCGCATCGCATATTCACATGTTTTTGAAAATATTCCCATCGTGTGCTGCAAATATATTACAAGTTTTAAATATAAAAGAGTTTTTTATCTTTTATTATTAATATTTTGTCGCAATTAGATCAGGGAGTGATGTAATGGCTGATGAATTGGCTTGTAGTATTAAATCAAAGCCTTAACTGGGCAGATATTTTAACGCCAAAGTTTTTTATCCGCCCGGTAATCGCGCTGGGGTCGTCGCGATAGGTAAGCCGGTGGATAAAGTCCAGGCGTATGAATTGAAAAATATTTTCGATACCATAACCTGCCTCTATATAAGGTGTTCCGTTGAGGCCGCGCAGCTGAATTGAATTGAGGTCGTAAATATTATGTTGGTTTGCCGATGAAATGCTGCCGAAAAGGATATTTGTTGTCGCTACAAGGCGCCATTTAAAATTTTTGATAACCGGGATTGAATTGAGAAGCAGGCCCTCAAAATGCTGCGTATAGTTAAGGCTTGCATATTTATCGCTTGCAAACTCAAAAAAATGCATCAGGTTAAAAGCATAAGGATTGTAAAATGCGATCTCATTACCCAAATGGTTCTCCAGTAGCGGATAAGGTACGCTCGACGGAATATAACCCCCAGTAATTGAATACCTGCCCCGGCCCAAAACACCCATTTTCAAAATCTCGGTAATATTAAAGGTAAACTTGTGATAAGCAAAGTCGCCTCCGAATACATTCCTGAGTCCCAGTGTATAACGAAAAGTAAGAACGGGTTCTGTTACATCGGTTTTGAGATTAACGGGGCGGTTAATTGTTTCGGAAAGCAAGGGCTGCCGGCCGGGCGACCACCTGGATTCAAACTGCAGTTCTGAAACATGAAGCTGATGCCCCGTACTTTGACCGCCCGGCTCGTAAAAATTAAACAAAAATAGCGGGTCAAGCGACCAATTAACGAAGCTGATTTTTTCTGTAAACGTTTTCGCCAGGTCACGCTGAATATAAGCGCTGAAGAAGTTTTGGTCAAAAACCTTTCTTTTATCAATCCGGCCAAAACGAGTAAATGTTGTAAACAGGGTGTTACGCTGGTACAAATAACTGTCACTTAACAGCGCCACCTGGTTAATGTCGTGTGTATAGGCAAATCCGGTTTCAGTCCAGTTTTTTCGCGAGACAATGTAGTCAATGCTGGCTCCAAATTTCACATCGCGGGTTTTCGTACGATAGGCCAGGTAACTTCCCAATATCCATTTATTGTTAAAATCCGAATTCGTCTTAAAACCAACCCTGAAACGACTTCCTTCCACGCTGTTATAGCTATAGGCCTGTAAAAAAGGGCCCAGGCTGACAGGGCCAACCCGATAAGCACCGTTTATCACTAAATCGGCAACGGTCATGTATGTTTTAACCGCCGGGATATTTTTTACGGTATCGATGAGGCTATATACTGCCTTTTCGGCTTTTGTTAAGGAGTCGGGGCGGTTTAATTCCCAAAAATGATCGTCCCGTTTCCGAATGTCTTCAGCCATCGTCATACTTTCTCTAAAAAAGTCGCCGGGATAATTTTTGTTAACGACAATGTTGCTGTTGGTGGTATATGATTTTGCCAGCAGGCCGGTGGTATTGGCAGAGAGCTGGCTAACCTCAACCAGTATACGGGTTTTGACAGGAAGCCCCGGCATCTCCGCACCGCGACTATCCATTTGCTGCTGAATGGATACCCGGTGTATGAAATTAAGATTTGCGGTGGGCTCAATTGTAGCTTTTATCTGATATAACGCGAAGCTGTCGGGCGTTATCCATATTGTCCCGGTAAAAGCTAAATCCTGTGGGCGTTTAGGGCGGAATGATATCTGGTAACATGTTTTACCGTCGACTACAGCATACCTGTTTTCGAGCTCGTAATCATACCAAGCTTTCCATCCATCTGCAATTGGCGAAATGAAATCTTTACCGGCGGCGCTTACAAAATTGCGGTAGAAATTATATTGCTGAAAAGTACTGCCAGTCAATTGCGCCAGTAAAGTGCCGTCTTCAAAACCTATCCCGTTTGTTTTGGTTCTTATAATGTCTTCTTTTTTCGATTCAGGGCTTTGACGGTAGTAAAAATCGGATACCGTTTCTGAAACAAATAATGGTAATACCTGCATTCTATCCGTACCGGCCAGGTGCAGGCTGTCTGAAATAGCAAGGGCTTTTTCGAATCCTTTTTTCTTTAGCAAGTGATTGCTCAGGTTGCTCGCATCCAATTCAATACGGTTATAGCTTTGATATTGATATGCTTGAAGGGATCGCGGATCATTCGCCGGTTTATGTTGAATGACCTGGCTCATGATGGCCCAGGCCGGGTTGACGTACCCTTTTGGCGTAATCCGCACCTCGTTAAGCTGCCGCGAGTCGGATTTTAGACGAATATCCAGGATTTGTTCAGCTGCTTGTGTTATATGAAACGATTGCGGGATATATCCTACACAGCTCACAGACACGGAATCCGCTTTTTTAGAAAATTCAAGTTTAAAGCGGCCATCGAAATTACTGCTGGTGCCGATTGATGTGCCTTTAACCACAATTGTAGCGTAAAATACCGGGTCGCCGGTTGTGGCGTCGGTAATTTTACCGCTAATGATAACCTTTTGTGCAAACACAGTTACGCTGCCGAATACTAATACAAACAGGTATAAAAGGCATTTGGGTGAAAGGTTCATCAAAAACTTATCAGATCAATTCCCTAAATGTAGTAACAAGTTCGTTACAGGACAAATGTTACGTCATATTATTAACATTAATTTAATATTTGTTTACTTTTTATATCATATCGTTAATAAAAAAACATATCTGTTATTAAATTTTTATTTTCATGGCGAGATGTGTAACTTTGAGTGTATAGAGCCGATGATTTACCTGGCTTTCATTAAAAACATCAAACTATGAAACACGGACTTTTAATTGATATGGATGGTGTGATTTATAGTGGAGACACCCTTATACATGGTGCCGACACATTTATCAACCACTTACTCGAAAACGAAATACCTTTTACCTTTATGACCAATAACAGCCAGCGCACCAGCCTTGAGGTGGTCCGCAAATTACGGAAGCTGGGTATTGAGATCACCGAGGAGCATGTGTACACCAGCGCAATGGCTACCGGCAAGTTCCTGGGCGACCAGGGCCCTAACGGTACAGCGTATGTGCTGGGGGAGGGCGGTTTATTAACCAGCCTGCACGAAAACGGGATCACTTTAGTGGATACCGACCCTGAATTTGTGGTGCTGGGCGAAGGCCGCAACTTTACTTTGGAAATGGTACAGCGGGCTGTTGACATGATATTAGCCGGTGCGAAATTTATCACCACCAATCGCGACCCATCGCCAAAAAAACCCGGATGGAACAATTTAGGTATAGCGGCAACTACAGCCATGATCGAAGAGGCTACCGGCAGGAAAGCGTTTGTTGTTGGCAAGCCCGGCCCGGTAATGATGCGGTCGGCGCGGAAATTTTTGGGTTTGGAAACTGCCGAAACCACTGTGGTGGGAGATACCATGGAAACCGATATACAGGGCGGCGTGCAAATGGGATATAAAACTATTCTCGTTCTTTCGGGAATAGCCAATAAGGAAGACCAAAGCCACTATGCATTCAAACCGGACCTGATAGTGAGCTCAGTTGATAAAATTGAGTTCCCGTTAAAATGGTGGGATGCCGAAACCAAAGGCAGCTGGCTAAAGCGCGCAAAATCGTTGGTTTGAACATTCATTGCTTAAGATGCTAAAACGGCATAAATTTAATGCCGTGGAGGCCGTGCTTTGCGCTGAATAAGTGTATTTTTACGATACATAAAATCATCCTGACTATGAAAACCGCATTGATAACCGGCGCATCGTCCGGTATTGGGCTCGAGTTCGCCCGGGTATTTGCAGCTGAAAAAAATAATTTGGTATTGGTTGCGCGCAGCGAAGACAAGCTGAACGAACTGGCAGCTGAATTAACAAGCAAATATGGTATCGCCGTAAAAGTAATTGCGGCAGATCTCAGTAAAGTGGATGAGGTGCAGAAAGTTTACGATACGTGCAAAACGGAGAACATCGAAATTGAATACCTTGTAAATAATGCCGGCTTTGGCACGTATGGTTTTTTCGTGGAAACCGACTGGAATAAAACCGAGCAGATGATCGACTTAAATATTAAATCGGTTACAAAACTTTGCCGCCTGTTTATCCCTGAAATGGTAAAACGTAAATCGGGTAAAATACTTAACGTGGCGTCGACAGCCGCCTTTCAGCCTGGCCCGACGATGGCGGTTTATTTTGCATCGAAAAGCTACGTGCTTTTTTTGAGCGAAGCGCTATATAACGAATTACAGGGAACCGGCGTAACCGTAACTTGCCTTTGCCCCGGTGCTACCGAGAGCGGCTTTCAAAAAGCTGCCGCCATGGAAAATAGCAGCTTAGTCAAGAATAAAAAGCTACCCGATGCCGCCGAAGTTGCCGAGTTTGGCTACAAGGCGATGATGGCCGGTAAAATGACCGTTATACACGGCTTTTTAAATAAACTTTTAACCGCTTCGGTCCGCTTTTCGCCGCGCAAGCTGGTAGTGGCGATTGCCAGGAAGGTTACGGAGTAAGGTTTTAGACTTACGAAGTTTTTTAAACTTCGTAAGTCTGATATTATTCGCCAAACCCAGCGTTTTCTCCAATCTTACTTCCGGCAGTATCAATATTCCAGCCATTTACCTGAATATAAGGTATGTCTTTGCCCGCATCTTTATTTTCATAGCTACATTCAATAACGCGGGTTTCGCCGGGCGCCAGCAGCAGGTAATTATCTTCAAAAACAACGGGGAGTACATCGTCGCCGCCTTTTTCTTTTAAGGTGCGCAAGTGCACAAAAAATGCAACGGCCTTGCCGGTATTGGTTACGGTAATTTTATGCGTGGTTTGGCTCTCTGTTTTTGTGGTGGCGTGGTGAACAGTCAGGGTGGTTTTAGGCAAGTTTTGCAATGCCGAGAAATCAGCAAAGGAAGATTGCGGCGTGTAATACCATTTTGATTTTGCCCAGTTCAACTCGTCTTTTTTAGCAGATAGCCAGTACCAGTTGATGCTTTCAACCTTGCCGGCGGCGTTTTTTAACTCGAGCCGGACAAAATATACCGGATTGAGGCCCGCAATTTCCGGCAACTTAAAACATTCTTTTACACCATCACCCGCTACCGCGGTTGTTACCGACTTGCTGTATTTTAATGTGCCGTCCAGGTTGTATACATCGGCCTTTACCGTTAGCCCGCTAAATTTTTCCAGCAGCGAATTGATGATATTGACGCTGTTTGATTTATACGAGTACATCACATGCAATGGCTCCAGCGACTTCTTCATCCCGAAATAAGTGCCTGCGGGATATAAATAGTAGTCGTAAGTATGCCAGATAACGCCGGGCCATGGGTTGCTGAGCATCCATTGCACCACGCCGGTAGCGTTATGATATTTCTTTAATCCGTATGCCTCCATCATGGCACGGTGTCCTTCGTAGTTCATTACCTGTGCTTTGGTCACATACTCTTTAATGCCGACTGATTTGCCGTAGCGATTGTTCAGCGCCTCGTCAAAAATATGGGTGTCGCCAAATTGTGTGGTGCCGCAATGATACAGCCAATCGGGGCCGCCCACTGCAAGCGAATCTTTCGGAATAAACTTAACCAGGCTTTCATATGGCGGTATCGACGGGCCGGGCGAAATTTCTGTCGCGAAGCTCCACGCGCCGCCATATTTGGTGGTATCAGCTTCCCAATAGCTGGGGGGTACCCAGTCGTACGGCCCTGCCATTTTTACGCCGGTATGGCCTGATACTTTCGATACGCTTTCATTCGCGCTGGCAATAAGCGGGTTGGGCCATTTTAATTGGGACTCAATGGCCAGCCAGTCCGATTCAACTGTTTTGTCCCGTGGCGGCATATCGCTGCCATTTAACCAGGTAAGCATGGAAGATTTATTCCGCAGCCAGTACATCACGCTGCTGTCGGATGCCATCGCAACAAATCTTTTTGCCGCATCCCACTTTTCGGGATATTGCCAGGCGCCGCAGCACATCCAGCCGCTCATTACTACCAGGCCGTATTTATCGCACAAATCGTAAAAACTATCATCTTCAAGTTTGCCCTCAGAGCGGATGATGTTCATGTGCATATCGCGCACCAGTTTTATCTCCTGTTCCTGGCGTTCCTTTGAGCGGCGCTGGAAAATATCCGGCGACCATGCCGCGCCCCGCAACATAATCGGTTTGCCATTGATGATAAATTCTCGGCCTTTTTCGTTATCGATCAGTTTGGAAGTGATCTGGCGGATGCCAAAGTTCTCTGCAATTTCATTGCTCACCTCATTACCTGTCACCAGCGAAAGCGCGATGCGGTTCATCTCGGGCTTGCCATATTCCCAGGGCCACCATATGTGCGGGTTTTTAATATTTAGCTGTGGGTAGTCGGCCGGTTTAAAAGTAACCTGCTTCTTTTCGCGCGGCAGCAAATGTACTTTTTGCTCAAAATTTACAGTGCCGTTTATTTTTCCTTTTACAATAACGTCTTCTGCCTTATTGGTGTAATTAACTGCCATGGCATCAACCTGCAAATGAGCTACAGCAAGAGAAGGAAGGTCGAATTTGGTTGTAACCAGCGGATATTCAACCCCCGCTTTGCGGTAAGTTTTTATCTCAACGTTGTTAATGATGCCGTTATTGAAATCGGGCGGGTAGTGAATCCAGTCGGCGTAATCTATGGCCAGGTCGCCGCCTTTTTTTTGCGGATTGAACGGTCGTTTTACCTCGATGGCCAGAACGTTTGGCCCGGTATATCTTATTTGTTTGGTGATATCCAGTTCGATAATACGGAACGGCCCTATGATTTGGGCGGAGTCGGCGATCAATTTACCGTTCAGCCAAACGTTTGCTTTATAATTGATGCCGTGCAGCTTTAACACAACATTCTTACCACTTTCTGATTTCGGCAACTCAAACTCCCTGCGGAACCACCAGGGCTTATCCAGCCGCGAATCCGTTAGTTTTTCAAAATTCCTTCCGTAAAACGGGTCGAAGTTGTATACGTGATTTGCCAGCAGCCCCGCAATAACGGTAGTAGGTACACTCACTTTATACCAGTTGGTTGGTTGAAAACTGCTTTGTGTGATCTGGTTGCCCGGAGCGGCATCCGTAACGGCCGATTGCATACGCCAGTCGTCTTTCAATATGGCACGGTAGCTTTCAAATTCTTCAGTTTGGCTGAATACATACTGAACAGAAGTAAGTAATATGGTGAGGAGGATGAGCTTTTTCATAGGCTATCATTAAAAATTAAGTAATACCGAAGACGTTTACAATCCATTTTCCATGAAAATAAATCCTTTTTCAGGAATACACGCTTTTACAAATAATTTGCCAAAATCTGTTAGTATCAATCTACTATGTTTTATTAACCCTATTTGAATGTTTTGCTCATCACGTGGATATTCTTCATTATAAACAGGCCAACTTACTAAATTAAGACTTTCCAAATGTGAATAATACATTTGGAAATGTGCGGGAAACATGAACTCAGTTGCAGGTAGATCGGTTTTAACTATTTGGTAGTTTGAAAATCGATTTTTACTTTGGTCATAATCCATGTGTGTTGTAACTTCCGGTTCTTTATCTCTTAGTCTAAAAAGAAAATAAGCTTCGTCAGGTGATAGTTGGTCTATTATATGGAAGAACGCTGGATGTGCTTCATTTACTCTTTCCCTATCGATAGCCCTCGATAAAAGATTTAGATATAAATCAGTTAGATAATTGTCGTTCTCCAAATATTTCAATCGTTCGATAATGGGACCACTTAATGAAGCCGGCGCTTCTATTTGATTTTCTTCAGGCACAGAATTTCGAACGCCCTCAAAGTGCTTACTCAATCTATCCTGGTACGAGGCGAGTAATTGTATTGGCGCCGTAAATAATCTCGCAGTTTTTATGAAATCAGTCAGCATTTTACCAGTTTCTTGTACTGAGCCGGAAAGACCGTCGTCATAGATTTTTTTTACTGTATCTGCTCCTAAAATGTTTGCAAGTTTTTCTAAATCTGCCATATTTAAGTGTATGAAATTATGAAATCGATAATACTCTTGTTTAAAATTAACTTACTTAACGGCATCATAATACAATGCTGCCGCGCCGAATATACCGCTGTTTTCGAGCGCTGATGTTTTTATTTGCAGGCGGCCGATGCTGTTTGTAAAAGCGAAAGTTTTTATGCGCTGCCACATAGGCTGCTGGAAAAATTCATAAGCCAGGGCCACCGAACCGCCGAAAACGATCAGCTCCGGGTCGCAGGTGTACATGATCATCTTTATGGCGTTACCCAGGTGAATGCCCATTTCGTGGTACAGCTTTAGCGCATGTGCATCGCCTTTTTGCGCATCCTTAAATACCTGCTCGCCGTTAAGGCCGTAAACATTCTGAAAAAATGAGCCGCTGCAGTAGTACTCGTAATTGTGCTCAAGATAATCGACCATGCCAAACTCGCCCGCGCCGCAGTTGGCGCCAGCATATAATTGTTTGTTTACGATAAGGCCCGCACCCACGCCGGTGCCCAGCGTTAGCCCGATCATATTATCGACGCCCTTGCCTTTGCCAAAATAGTACTCGCCTAAGGCAAAACAATTGGCATCGTTATTTACAAATACGGGAATATGGTAGCGGCTTTGCAATAATTCTTTCAGTGGCACCTCCTTCCAAGAGGGGATGTGCACCACGTCGTAAACAATCCCTTTTTTTACATCCACTACGCTGGGCACACCTATGCCGATGGCTTTTATATCATCTTTAATCAGCGCGTCCAAAAGTGAATATACATCTTCGAGCACCTGCTGTTCCGTTCCCTTTGTATGTATGCGCCGGGATGTTATTGGCGAAATGCTGGCATTATTTACTATTGCGCCCCTGATGTTTGTAGCGCCTAAGTCAATCCCTATGATCTTTTCGTTACCCATGTTCTGCCCTTATGCTTTTGCGTCAAAAATAGTTTTATTGGTTACCAGTGGTTTTGCCCAGAAACCGATGCTTAAAATATAGCCCATGGTAATGTAGATGAACATCATGCCCACCCGTAACCCAAACAGGTTGCCCAATCCGCCGATGAGCAGCTGCACCACCGCGCCGCCTATAATACCGGTTACCAATATCCCCGCAAAGGAACCATGGTGCTCGTCAACCGAGCTCAAAGCAAGCGAAAATACGATCGGGTACATTACCGACATAAAGAAACCCACTATCGGAAAGGCATATAATGACACTTGCGCGCTTCCGAAAAGGCCGCAGGTTAAGGATATCAGCGCGGGTATGGTGAAAAGAACCAGCAGTTTCCTGCTGTCCATTATCTTTAATAAAAACAAGCCAAGCACGCCGCCGGCGGTCATCAAACCCCAGAAGTAGGCCACTGCATGAGCGCCTGTTGTTTGCGGGTCGAACTTATGATACAGGAACAGGAACTGCGACATCCAGTAGGAGACACCCTGCTCGGTACCGACATAACAGAACAAAGCGATAAAATATAAAATAACTACCGGCTTTTTGAAAAGCATTACATGCGTTTTCCATGGCCCGGCTTTTTCGTCGTGTGCGAGGATAACCTTCGGAAACTTTGAAATCAACAGGATAACAAACATGAAAAGGCATATTACAGCAAACAGCCAGTAAAGCGATATCCAGGGCATGTCGCCCGGTACGAGCTGCTGCAGTATTGAAAAAATGCCCGAGCTTTTCTTCCCGTTCAGATTAAGCACCATGTACGAATACACCAGCGGGCTCAAAAAAGACGCGCCGCCGAAAATTAACTGCGCCAGTACCGAAGTAAAGGCATAGTTCTCCTCGCCGCCCGCCGTCCGCAACAGCGGGTTGATCACCACCTGCAGCATCGCCATCCCGCATCCGATTAAAAATAAAGACAAAACAGCGGTAAGATAATTCGGCTGAACAGCCAAAAGCAGTGCGCCTAAAAAAGCCACCACGAAAGCCGCGGTCATGATAACCTTCTCGTTATATTTCTGCACCAGCATGCTTGATGGAATAGACATCACGCCGTAAGCGATAAAAAATGCGAAGGGCAATACGCCAGCCAGCAGGTCGCTTAACTTAAAATCTTTTATAAATTCGGGCGATAACGGCCCTATGATATTAGTGATAAAGGAAATAACAAAGAACGTAAGCATGATAAGTGCCACGATGTAATAACTGCGTTTCATGAATTGGTTTTAATGGTTGGCTGATTTGAATGAGGTACATATTTAGAATAAATCTTCAGGATAAACAAGTTTTTATGAAATGGGATAAATCTTCACCACCGTCTTTGCGGCAGGCCGGAAAGAGGGTGGACGGTCCGCCGATAGGCGGAAAAGTCCGGGTGAGTTAACTATAGAAGCGAAATTGGCGCCAATGCATGGCGCATAGTTTACTCACCCGATCCCCGCTGCGCTGGATCACCCTCTCTCCGGCAAGCCGGAAAGAGGGTAAAAAAACATCAAAATTTTAACGCTGTTTCCCCCAAAAAAATGAAAAAAGTTAAATTTTAAGATTTTTTTACCGTTTAAAAAGATCGCATTTTTGTGGTTTTTGTGAATAACTTTAGTGTTAATAAGTTGTAATTAATAGGTAAATTAATTGCCAAACCTCTCTAAATCAATACGCGGCGCTATGGGGTAAATTTGTTAAAAACTTGTTAATAAAAACTAGAAAAAATACTTGTAAAAAATTCGTGCAGTCCCTATATTAGAATCATCAAGAACGACGTACATTGACAGCCTTACAGGAATACGGAAATTGAATCGGGCAAACCCTCGGGAGCGCTAAAGATCACGGAAGTACCTGAGTTACCGGAAAACAGAAACAGCGCAAGCAACAGAAACCACAGGTGATTAAGATAAGGCATTAAACGGATTGCAAATTTTTACGGAGAGGCGCAAAACCCAGTAATGAACTGAAAGGAATCAATGTCCGCAAGGACAGCAGAATAGCAGATCGGTCATATACACAAAACTTGATACTACCTGAGTAACTACGGTTAAGCAGGGAGTAAGGAAACGGAAGTTCAAATCGCAAGAGGAGGCTTCCGTTTTCGTTTTTATATGATTTTTTCTGCGCGTTATTAAAGAATTTGATTTTATTGCCTGCCTTAAAATAGCTAATTTAGTCACGTATGAATAAGGAAGGTAAAAGTAAACCGCACGGGAAGGAAAAGATATTTGTTTTAGATACCTCGGTTATTTTATATGACCATAATGCCTTCGAGAATTTCCAGGAACACGACGTAGCCATACCCATCCAGGTGCTTGAGGAACTGGATAATATGAAAAGCGGCAACGATACCCGCAATTTTGAAGCGCGCAGCTTTATCCGCCTGATAGATGATCTTTCATATAATCATTTAATAAATAAATGGCAGCCGTTAAACGGCAAAGGCAAGGGGAATTTTAAAATAATAATGGATACGGCATCGCTGGCCATTAATGCCGCGGCGGTATTTGGTTCTGATAAGATAGATCACCGGATTTTGAATGCCGCCCTGGGCTTGCAGGAGGAACACCCTGATAAAAAGGTGGTGCTGGTTTCAAAAGATATTTGCCTGCGGCTGAAGGCAAAAGCGTTAAACCTGCATGCCGAAGATTATGAAACGGGTAAAATAAAGAACCTCGACGAGCTGTACACGGGCGAAACGACGTTGAACAAAGTTCCGGATAAGCTTATTGCCCTGTTAAATAAAGAGAACGTTGCGCCTGCCGACACCCTTGATATGCAGCCGCATCCCAATAATCATTTCTATATATTAAAAGGAAAAAAAGGCTCGGTTCCGGGTTTTTATAATTCTAAAACCAAACGACTGGAGAAAATTACCGAACAGCCTGTGCTGAATATCCATCCGCGCAATATTGAGCAGGCTTTCGCTATTCATGCCCTGCTTCACCCGGATATTAAACTGGTAACTATACAAGGCAATGCAGGAACAGGCAAAACGCTGCTGGCCCTTGCCGGCGCGCTGGAGCAGCGTAAATATTTCCGGCAAATTTATGTGACCCGGCCCATCGTGCCGCTCAGTAATAAGGATATCGGTTTTTTGCCGGGGGATATTAAGTCGAAGGTCGACCCATACATGGCGCCAATTTGGGATAACCTCAAATTTATAAAGGACCAGTTTGCCGACGATGAAAAAATGCAGGCTAAACTGGATGAACTGGTTGCAAACGAGAAGATATCCATCGCGCCGCTGGCCTTTATACGCGGACGTACCCTGAGTAAAATATTCTTTATCGTCGACGAGGCGCAAAACCTTACGCCGCACGAAGTGAAGACCATTATATCCCGTGCAGGCGAAAACAGCAAGTTTGTATTTACCGGCGATATTTACCAGATCGATACGCCTTATTTGGATGCGGAAAGTAACGGGCTAAGTTATTTGATCGATAAGGCAAAGGGGCACCCGCTTTACGCGCATATCACCCTTCAAAAAGGCGAGCGGAGTGAACTGGCGAATTTGGCGACGGAATTGTTATAACTATGAAATATCTATTTTTTATTGTCACCAGTCTTTTTGTGGGAGTCGCTGACGCCCAAAAACCAGCAGATCGTTTAATTGAGATGGGCTTAAAAGGTATGGTTAAACAAGTTACTGAAGTAATAAATTTCAGTGAAGCAAATAATACATCCGAAAGCTCCGATACGGTCATCATGAATTTTGACGGGCGCGGTCAAGAACTTGATAAAATTTTTAAAAAAAATGGGCAGGAAAAAAAAACCGCTTTTGTCTATGCAAAAGGAAAGATAACTGAAAGACAATTTTACCATGGAAAGGTAATTGAAACTGCTAATCTATTATACAATAATAACGGACAGTTAATTGAATTTAATTCTACACATGACGAAGATCCCTTTTTGGAAAACCCATTCAAAGGGAAGTCGATGGTTATTGTTAAATACGATAAGAAAGGAAATAAAATAGAAGAGGATGATTACTTTGATGGAAATAAACTTTCAGGTAAATCGAGTTTTATTTATAATAAAAACAACCAAAATGTAGAAGAGGACAGGGAAAAGTATCTTTCTTCGGGCATTAAAAAAGAAAAAAGCATTAATAAATATAATTTGAGAGGTGAGAAAGTTAAGTCACAAACATTTGATTCGCTTGGCCGATTGATAGATGAATACTCCGTTACATATAGTAATTTCGATCAACACGGTAATTGGCTTTTAAGGATATTCAACATGAAAATGCCTGGTCAATCGCATGATGATTCATTTTCAAAGAATATTACGAGGCGAAAAATAGTATATTATCAATGATTACTAACGATCGTCCAAAATATTCTCCGTCACCCTTCCTATATCGTTGCTGATCTTGTTGATAAAGCCCAGCTGCTCCCTCAGCAAAGTATCATCAGCCGACAGGGCTGGTTGCTTATCCGGCAGGTTTTCGGCCAGTGTTTTTCCGTTGCTGAAATCCCTGGCTTTTCCGTTTAATTTCTTGCTGGCATCATTTAACACAGCTATGCTTCGCTTAATTAGTTTAAGATTTTCTGAAGCCGATTTGTGCATCCCTTTTGCTGAAATGCCCGAAACTATGGTGGCGATGTAGGATGATAAAATATGGTTCAATACCACGAACTTGTGTATCTCTTTTATTTTCTTCTGCTTGCTTTTGGGTTCGGAGGTCATGCGTTCAAATGCGGCCGAAAGGTTAGCTGATTTTACAAACACTTCTTTACGGGCCAGCTTGTATTCTATTGCGCCAAACTCCCTCCCGGACAGGCTTTCCGCTATTTTTACGAGGTAGTTAGCATTTGCATGGATAACGTCGCGCAGGCTTTCCTGTATTTGCTCGAATTCCCATGTCGGAAAAAGAACGTAGCTGGCGATGAAGGCTATTGTTGAGCCGATTATGGTGTCGACGATCCGTTCCTCCACTAAAACGCCAACGCCCAAAAACTTGAATAAAATAAGCACATAGGGCGTAGTGAAGATCACACTTACCACATAGTTTAAGCGGGTAAAGCTGTAGGTGCCCAGCATCAAAATGATCAGTAAAACAAACTGGGCCGTTTTATCGGGTATAAATTTAAGGATTAATATACCTATCACACCACCGGCAAGGGTCCCGATAAGGCGCTGGTAATTGCGTTGCTTTGATAAGCTGAAGCCCGGTTTTAAAATCACGATAATGGTTAGCAATATCCAGTAGCTATGATGGCCCAGCGCAATGGTTTTGCCTAATATAAATCCTACCAAACAAACCAGCGAAACCCGTAAAGCATGCTTGAAAGCCGCCGAATCAAAGGAAAGGTTATCGAAAAAAACGCGGGGCGAATAATCCTGGTGGGTTACAAATTTGCCATATTCGTCACTCGCCGGGTCGCTCAACGCCGATTCGGCAGTTGGGTGTGAATTATAGTATTTATAGATGCTTTTAACCCGTTCATTAAGGTCGCGCAGGTTGATCAATACTTTTTTAAGTGCCAGGTTGCTTACCGTTTCGTCGTTTTTGCGAATAGCGTCGATCCGCAGCTTCAGTTGTTCAAGCGCGGTATCGAAACCCGGACCATGCTGCATACGGGTATTCGATAATACCATGTAGGCCATGTTATCTACCTCGTTGGCCATATCCTGCAAAAACAGCGCTATTTCGTTCAATACGCCCGTGGCGCCGAACTTTTCCCTGATGTAGCGATAATCATAGTGGGTGGCCATAATCTGTTCGTACATATCCACCAGGTCGATAAAAGTGAGTACCAGTACGCGACTGGCGGCGGTCGATTCTTTAACAATTACCCTGCTTTTAAAAAGGATTTCGCGTACGGCATCCTGGTGCTGGCTTACTTTTATTTGCTGCGATACCAGTTTGCGGTAATTTTCTTCAATATCAGTATCCGGCAAATAGAAGTCGGCTTTGATTCGCAGGAATTTGGCAATGTCGGTTATGTTCTCCCCCAGCGTTTGCTGCGCGGCGCGGTAGGGCCTTACCTGGAAAAATAACAGGCTGAACAACATATACCAAACGCCACCGGCAAGTATTATAGCACTAAAACCAACCACTTCTGCTGGAGGTTCGGCCTTGTCCATCATAAATATAATAACGAGCAGGGTTGACGTGCCCACCAATGCCGCCCGGTTGCCATAAACCGTGAACATGGAGAACACGAAGAAAAGTACGGCAATTTCAAGCCCAAGAGTAAAAACATTCAGTCGGGCAAACCCGGTTATAATGGCGACCACAAATAAGCACAAGTTGCCTATTGCCATCGCATTTCGTTTGTGCACGATAGGCCCGGGATTATCGATCACGCAAATGCAAAGCGCGCCAAGCGAAAGCGTGAGGCCCAGATCGAAGTGATTAAATTGGGACAAAACCAGCGAAGGCAGCAGGATGCCAAGCGTCATGCGCAGACCGTCAGAAAAATACTGGCTGTAAAAAAAGCTTTTTATTTCCCTGAAGCTGGTTTTCATAAACGTTTTTTAGGTGCTGAAATAGGTGTGCAAATTTACAAAAATTAAATCTTAGCGCCATTTTTTGATAAATATGGCATTAATAACATAATCCTGTTATTAATTAATCACTAATTACTAAATTTAGCCGGTAATTGACTGACTTTCTTTTTTAAACATGATGCAGCACTATTTTGCCAGCGTTAATATCGTGCGTTTTACATAAATCAATTATTGATAAACTTAAGTTTAATAATCACAATATGCCGTCAACGTTAAAACTCAGCCAAAAAGAAACAGCTTTTAACCACGAAGTTGTAACCCGTTTTGAGTTATATAACAGTCTGTTTCAAACGCTGCCTTTTTACCAGGTAAAAGATACCGGCATATTATTGCCATTCTTTAGCTCGCATTGCGAAAAGGAGGCCAACAACCTGGTATCGCCGACGGCAATTATCGAATCATTTTTTAAAAAATACGTCCCGGATATTGACCACCGCGAACAGATCAACCGCATGTTCCGCTTTATACAGTATATCGAACGGCAGGTGGTTTTGTTTGACGCGATCGAAGATTCTTCATTCAACAAAATAGGCCGCGTTGACGATAGCGGAACACTGCAAAGCCTGCTGCAGCAGGCATCCATCAGCGAACAGTCGAGGAAAAACATTAGCCAGAAGCTGAATGATTTTTCTTTGAGATTAGTACTTACGGCGCACCCAACCCAGTTTTACCCCGGAAGCGTGCTTGGCATCATGACCGACCTGATAGAAGCGTTAAAAACAAACGACATAAATAGTATCGACGTTTTATTGCAGCAACTGGGCAAAACGCCGTTCTTTAACAAAACGTCGCCCACCCCGGTTGACGAAGCGGTTAGCCTGGTTTGGTTCCTCGAGAATATTTTTTATCATGCTGTTTCGGCTATCCAGTCGACATTGGAAGAAGAATTTGACGTAAACACAAGCCGGGCCAACCAACTGCTTGAGCTGGGTTTTTGGCCTGGAGGCGACAGGGACGGTAACCCCAACGTAACTACCGAAACAACCAAATCGGTAGCCAGCTTTTTAAGGCAGCGTATATTCAGATGTTATTACAGGGATTTCAGGGTGTTAAAGCGCCGTATCACTTTCCGCGGAGTAGAAAAGGCAATGGCTACCCTCGAAAAGCTGATCTACCAGCATGCCTATAACAAACCGGAACCAAAAGATCTGCAACCGGAACTGCTTGACCTTTTGCAATCTATCCGGCAAACGTTAATAACCGACCACGACAGCCTGTTCGTAAATATTGTTGAAGACCTAATTAAAAAGGTACGCCTGTTTGGGTGTTACTTCGCTACGCTGGATATCCGTCAGGATAGCCGCATATTGCGCAAGGTATTTGATTTTGGACTTCAGCGGCCCGAAATAAACGCCGGTATTGGAAGCGGCTATAACGAATTAAACGAGGCGGAAAAGCTTAAAAACCTAACATTTACGGAAGCTGATTTTCAGTGCCCTGATGATGCCGATGATATGGTACGCGATACGCTGAACACCATCAGGCTGATGAAGCAAATTCAGCTGGGCAACGGCGAAAAGGCTTGCCAGCGATTTATTATCAGCAACTGCCAGCAGGCATCGGATATTTTGCAGCTCATCAACCTGTTTTTATGGAGCGGCTGGAAAAAGAACGATTTGAATGTGGATTTTGCGCCGCTGTTTGAAACGGTAAACGATCTTAAGCACGCCGCCGGTGTTATGGAAGTGTTGTATACCCATCCTTTTTACAAGGAACATTTAAAAAAACGTGGCAACCTGCAAACCATTATGCTGGGCTTTTCGGACAGCACCAAGGACGGCGGCTATTTGATGGCCAACTGGTCTATCTACAAAGCAAAGGTTGAGCTTACCGCGATGGCCCGCAAATACGGTATTGGCCTGGCGTTTTTTGATGGCAGAGGCGGCCCGCCGGCAAGGGGCGGGGGCAAAACCCACCGTTTTTATGCATCAATGGGCGAGGAAATAGCTAATGAGCATATACAATTAACCATACAGGGTCAAACCGTAAGCTCTCAATACGGCTCGGTGGAAACGGCGCGGTTCAATATGGAGCAGCTGATCAACGCGGGAATTGTATCCGCATTGCATCCAAACCGCAATGATCTGCTGGATGACCGGCACAAAGAGCTTATTTCATTGATGGCCGACGAAAGCTACAAGCTGTTTATGGACCTGCGGCAGCACCCGCTGTTTGTGGAGTACCTTGAGAAGTTCAGTCCGCTGAAGCTGCTGTCGCACATCAACATCAGCAGCCGGCCGACCAAACGAAATGCAGGCACAGCGCTTAAGCTGGAAGATTTGCGCGCGATCAGTTTCGTAACATCCTGGAGCCAGCTCAAACAAAGTATCCCGGGATTTTATGGCGTAGGCACCGCTTTAAGTAAAATGAAGGAAATGGGCAACTGGCAGGAGGTGAAGGACTTATACACCTCATCTGGTTTTTTTAAGACGATGGTGGATAATTGCATCATGTCAATGTCCAAATCGGATTTCAGGGTGACGGCCTATCTCGAAAAGGATAAAAAGTTCGGACAGTTCTGGAAAATGCTTAAGGATGAATTTGAGCTAACCAAAACGATGCTGCTCGATTTAACCGGCAGCAAGGTGCTGATGGACGAATACCCCGTGGAGCGCCGGTCGATTGCCATACGTGAAAAGATTGTGCTGCCGCTGGTTATTATCCAGCACTACGCACTGAATTGTTTGAACAATAGTGAGGACGAAGAATTAAGCCGGATTTACGATAAGCTGGTTATCCGTACCGTTTATGGAATTGTTAACGCGGGAAGGAATTTGGCGTAGGGGAGGAGGTCGTAAATCGGAGGTCAGATCTCGGATGACTTTACTTACTTTTTTGAAAACCAGATGCGATAATAGTTGTTGTAAGATCATAACCTATTCATTATGAAAAATTTAACTTACCTGGCATTGGCTTTAATAGCCCTGCTTGTTGTACCGGCCTGCAACGGTAATCACGGGAAAAATTATAATAATGAAACGCTGGTCGACGCGGACGGATTGGCGTTTGTGAGAGGAGCCATGGAGGGTGGCCTCACCGAAGTGAAAGCTTCCGGGATAGCGTTAACCAAAACCAGTAATCAGCGTGTAGTGGCGCTGGCAAAAATGATGATAAACGACCACACCAAAGCCGGTGATGAGCTGAAGAAAATAGAAGGCCGTAAACTTATTGCCACGAATGATACGATAAGTACCCAACACCTGAAGATGATAGATGACCTGTCGGGCAAAACGGGCGCCGCATTCGACCACGCTTACATTGATATGATGGTTAACGACCATGAACAGGCCGTGAAATTATTTGCCGATGCAACGCAGAATAATGCGGTTGCCATCAAGGATTTTGCATCGAAAACATTGCCAACAATACAAATGCACTTAGATTCGGCGAAGGCGATACAGGCATCGTTGAAATAACCTTTCCAGAGATGAAATGCGGGAGACGCAAGGTATTGCGTCTCTACGGCCGGTTTCAATAATATTCCCGTTTAAGACAGTATATTTGGACGCAATTAGCGGTCCATTCATGAAAAAAAACTTTTTTATCGCCTTTGAAGGCATCGACGGCAGTGGCAAAAGCACACAGGTAAAACTTTTAAAAGAAAAGCTTGAGGCTGAAGGGTTAAAAGTTTACACCACCTGCGAACCCACCGACAGCCCCATGGGCAAAATGATAAGGGATATTTTCAGCGGTCGCGCCGAGGGCGACCACCGTACCATCGCTGCTCTTTTTGTTGCCGACCGGCTTGACCACCTGCTTAATAAAAAAAACGGTATCCTTAAAATGCTGGCCGACGGATATACCGTAATAACCGACCGTTACTATCTGTCATCCTATGCCTATCAAAGCCCTTACATGGACCTTGATTGGGTGATCAAAGCCAATTCGCTCAGCGCTGACCTGTTGCGGCCCGATTTAAATATCTATATCGATATAACGCCTGAACAAAGCATAGAGCGGCTGAATAAAGGGCGCACTTCGATGGAACTGTACGAAACAGTTGATAACCTTACAAACGTTCGCACCAAATATTTCGAAATAATGGAGCTGCTAAAGAATGAAGAGAAAGTTTTAGTTGTAGAGGGCGACCGCACGCATGAAGCCATTTCGAACGAAATATGGCATGCTGTTTTGCACCGGTTTCTACAGACGCCGGCGATGTAGTTAAAACAGCTTCAACTGTTGCTGCACCGGCGGTTTTGCTTTTCCAAAAACAGTGCGGCCGCCATATTTCCACGAATCGTTTCTTTCTTTTTCAATCACCTTGTCGAAATTGGCGTTGGGTGTAAAATCCTGTTCGGCGCGCTGTGCCACCTGCGTTAACCGCTTAATTGCTTCGCCCTTTTCGGCGTTACCCAGTTTGGATTTGTGAATGGCTGTTTGTAAAACGCCGATGGTTTCGTCGTACACTTTTGTGGGAACCGGGAAGGGGTGTCCATCCTTACCACCGTGCGCGAACGAAAACCTTGCCGGGTCTTTAAACCGCGATGGGGTGCCATGTATTACTTCGCTAACCAGCGCCAGCGACTGTAGGGTGCGCGGGCCCAATCCCTGCAACAACAATAGCTCTTCAAAATCTTTCGGCTGTTTTTCGTGCGCGAGCCATAAAACTGCGCCCAATCTTTTCAGGTCCACGTCTTTGGCCTTTACATCGTGGTGGTTGGGCATCACCAATTTGTTGATCTCTTTGAGCATGTGGTCGGGGTTTTCGCCGGCAATTTGCATAACACCCTTTCTTGAACCATCAGCCAGTTTATCGGCCATGTTTAAAATTTGCCCGGCGTTTTGGCCGTAGATGAAAGTGTGCGGGTCTTCAACAAAAGAGGTCAGCCCATCCGAATGCCAGTGGTACCGTCGGGCGGTTTTACTTTGGGGGCTCATGCCTTGCTGTACAACGGCCCATTTGCCGCTGCTGCTTAAAATAAAACTGTGGGTGTATAGCTGAAAGCCATCCTGTATGGCGGTATTGTCCACCTTCGCGCTAAGCTTGCTGCATTTTACCAAATGGTTGCCATCAAGGCCGGTGCTTTCGCTGATGCGCAGTAATTCGTCGGGTGTTTTTCGTGAATGTTTTCCCTTGCCTCCGCAAATGTAAATACCCAGCTCCCTGCTATGGGGGTTCACTGCGCCTTTGAGCGCGCCCATTACTGAGGTGGTAATGCCGGATGAATGCCAGTCCATGCCCATCACCGCGCCCAGGCTCTGGAACCAAAACGGGTCGCTCAGCCTACGGAGCACTTCATCCTTGCCATAATCCAGCACGATGTTTTCAACCACGGCAAGGCCAAGCTTAGCCATTCTTTCGGCCAGCCAGGGCGGTACGTATCCATAATGCAGCGGTAAATCAGCACTTCCCGAACGCTTCATGCTAACAAAATTAGCAAAAATAGATCACAGATTTGGCGGATTTAGTTGATTAATATGATTTTGATTTTCAGGCGGCAGCCGTTTCAGGGGTTACTTTGAAAATAGATTACAAATTTGGCGGATTTAGTTGATTAGTGTGATTTTGATTTTCAGGTAGCAGCCGTTTCAGGGTATTACTTTGAATGCTGCAATGATTTTCTCGTCTCTGGAATTACTGCCGAGGATGATCTTATAATTGCCGGGGTAAATTTTCCATTGATGTTTAGCTAGATCCCATTTTTGCAGGTCCTTTACTGGGATTTTCAGGGTGACCGATTCAGTGATTCCTTTTTTTACCGAAATACGTTTGAAACTTTTAAGCTCTTTTACCGGCATGCGGTCGAGGCTGGGGTATTCGATATAAGCCTGTACTATTTCATCGCCATCCATCGCGCCGGTGTTTTTAACGTGCACGGCTGCTGTAATTGTATCGGTTGGTTTATAGTTTGATTTCAATTTTTGCATTGAATAATCAAACGAGGTGTAACTCATCCCAAAGCCAAACGGGTACTGTACCGGGCCATCGTAATAACGATAGGTGCGGCCCTTCATATCGTAGTTTTTATAATCGGGTACATCGCTCAATGATTTATAGAAAGTGACCGGTAAATGGCCGGACGGCGAAACATCGCCAAAAACAATATCGGCCAGCGCGTTGCCGCCCTGCTCGCCGGGGTACCAGGCCATAATAATGGCGTCGGCGTAAGGGGCAATGGCATCAATATCTACGTCGCTGCCGGCTGTAATTACAGCGATAATAGGTTTGTGCTGAACGCTGTTTCGTAACTTTTTCATAAAAAGTATCTCGCTTTTTGGCAGGCTAAGGTCCTTTTTGTCGCCGCCGGTTTCGGATAAAAAAGCATCGCCAGCCTCGCCCTCTAAAACGGGAGAGAGGCCAATTACAGCGATGGTTACATCGCTATTCCCTGCGGCCCAGGTACCGCCGAAACGGGTGGTATCTTTATAATCGCAGCCCTGGTCATATTCAACCCGCGTACCCGGGCCAACTGCTGCAGTTATGCCCTCCACAAAATTGGCCACTTTTCCGCTGGTGCCATGGTAATTACCCACCATCGCGTCAAATGATGCGGCGTTGGGCCCGATGACCATGATGCTGGAGATACCCGCCTTTTTCAGCGGCAAAACATGGTTGTCGTTCTTTAACAATACCATGCTTTGCTGCGCTATTTTGCGGGCCAGCGCGATATGGGCGTCATTGTGTACGCTATCGACTCCATAACTATGATAGGGAACTGAAGTTGGGTTGTCATAAAAACCCAGCTTAAACTCAGTGCGCAAAAGCGTTGATAATGCATCGTCAATATCTTTTTCAGTCAGCAATCCCTGTTTAACGGCTTTTATGGCGTCAGTCTGCAGCACGGTCGAGCAATCCAAATCAATACCTGCTTTTATCGCTGCCGCAGCAGTTTCAACCCGGCTCGGTAACGATTTGTGGGTAGAATATACATCATCCAGCGCACCGCAGTCGGTCACTACATGGCCTTTAAACCCCCATTCTTTTCTTAAAATGTCTTTTAGCAAAATCGTGTTGATGGAATTGGGGGTGCCGTTTACCTTGTTGTAGGCGCTCATCACTGATTCAACACCGCCTATTACCAGGGCGTGAAACGCATACAGGTAAGTTTCACGCAGGTCCTTTTCATCCACAACAGCGTCGAAATAGTCGCGCTTAGCTTCGGGGCCGCTGTGCACGGCAAAGTGCTTAGCTGTTGCTGATGCTTTTAAATAATGCGGGTCGTCGCCCTGCAGGCCTTTGACAAACGCGGTGCCCATTGTCGCCGTTAAAAACGGGTCTTCGCCATAAGTTTCCTGCCCGCGGCCCCAGCGCGGGTCGCGGAAGATGTTGATGTTAGGCGTCCAGAATGTGAGGCCCATATATTGCAGGCGCCTGTATTGCGCAATTGCCAGGTTATATTTGGCCCTGGCCTCGGTGGATATAACGGTAGATACCTGTTTTAACAATTCATCATTAAACGAAGCCGCCATCCCAATAGCTTGCGGGAATATCGTTGCTTCGCCGGCCCTCGCCACGCCGTGTAAGGCCTCATTCCACCAGTTATAGGCGGGAATGCCCAGGCGCGGTACAGCCTGACTGCGGTAACCCAGCAGTGATACTTTTTCTTCGAGCGTTAACCGCGATACCAGGTCCTTTACGCGGATATCAAGCGGCTGCGATGCATCTTTATAAATTTGTTTTTCCTGCGCGGAAGATAGGTTAGAGGCAAGCAACGAAAACGCCAGGAAAGGCAAATAATATTTTAAGCGGACTTTCATAATCAATGCTAATGTAAGATGTTTGCCCGAATGTAGAGACGCAATACTTTGCGTCTCTGAATAATGCCCTGGTTAACGTATTTCCAGGAGACGCAAAGTATTGCATCTCTACGCCAATGTTTCTTCGGAGACGCAAAGTATTGCGTCTCTACGGGATTTACCGGAAAAGATTTACATTAGCCCAACCAATACATCCCTGATGAAAATCGCTGCATCTTGTTTTTTATTCGTGTTAGCCGGTTTGACTGCTTTCGGCCAGTCGGCACCTAAGCCTTACGGCCCCATCCCAACCGAGCGGCAGTTAAAATGGCAGGAAACCGAAATGTATTGCCTGATCCATTTTGGGCCGGATACGTATACCGACAAAGAATGGGGTTATGGGGATGAGGATCCTAAAATCGTGAACCCGACCGAATTCAGCGCCATGCAAATTGTTGGCGCCGCTAAGGCGGGCGGGTTTAAAGGGATAATCGTCGTGGCAAAACACCACGATGGCTTTTGTTTATGGCCGACCAAAACAACTGAACATAACATCTCGAAAAGCCCGTACAAAAACGGCAAAGGCGACCTGCTGAAAGAATACCGCGATGCCTGCAATAAACTGGGTATGAAAATGGGGGTATACTGTTCGCCGTGGGACAGGAACAGCGCGTTGTATGGAAAGCCTGAATATGTCAACAACGTTTACCGCAAACAACTGGAAGAACTGTATACCCATTACGGCCCGCTGTTTATTTCGTGGTTCGACGGGGCCAATGGCGGCGACGGCTATTACGGCGGTGCCCGGGAGGTGCGTAAAATCGACCGTTCAACTTACTACGGGTGGCCCGTTACATGGGCCATTCCGCGCAAGCTGCAGCCGGGTGCTGTTTTGTTTGGCGATGTCGGCCCGGATGTAAGATGGGTAGGTAACGAAAAAGGCCATGCCGGCGAAACCTGCTGGGAAACTTACACGCCGCATGCACCCGATGCCGGTAAAGAACCGGGAAACGGCTATACCAAAGATTATGAAGGCACCGAAGGCCAGCGCGATGGCAAATACTGGATGCCCGCTGAATGTGATGTTGCTTTGCGGTCAGGGTGGTTTTACCATAAAGACCAGGACGATAAAGTTAAATCGCCGGATTCGCTGCTTAGCCTGTATTATCAAAGTGTGGGCCGGGGCGCCTGCCTCGACCTGGGGCTGTCGCCCGACCGCCGCGGCTTGCTGAATGATAATGATGTAAATGCATTAATGCAATTCGGTAAGATATTAAAAGAGACGTTTGCCGTAAACCTGGCAAAAGGCGGCACGTTAAAAGCCAGTAACGTGCGCGGCGGCAACAGGGAAAAGTTCGGCCCGCAGCATTTATTGGATAATGACCCAGAAAGCTATTGGGCTACCGACGATGACGTTACAACACCCGAACTTGTTGTTGACCTCCGCCGCAACACCACATTTAACGTGATACGCTTGCGCGAACACATTAAGCTTGGCCAGCGCATCGAGGCGGTTGCTGTTGATGCTTTTCGCGATGGCAAATGGGAGCAGATAGCTACGGCCACGAGCATAGGCGGTAACCGGCTGATCCGCTTGCCAAAAGATATCACAACAAATAAAGTTAGATTGCGCGTTACCAAATCGCCGGTTTGCATAGCTTTGAGCGATTTTGGGTTGTATAGGGAGGCGGGGAAATGAAGAAACAACGAAGAGTGCCTCACCATGACACCCTTTTTTTACGCGTAAAATTAATCACACAATAAAAATGAATATCATCAATAAATTGTCGCTTTGTTTATTTCTTACAGGCATATCGATTGCAGCATTTGCCCAGGAAGCCCCTTACGACACGCTAACCAAACCCCAACTTATTTCCAAACAATTCAGCTTTACTGAAGGTGCATCGGTGGATAAAAAAGGGAACGTGTTTTTTACCGACCAGCCGAATAATAAGATTTGGGAGTACAGCACCGATGGCAAACTATCCCTTTTTTTGGATAACGCGGGCCGGTCGAACGGGATGTATTTTGACAGGAAAGGCAACCTGGTTACCTGCGCCGACGAGCACGATCAGCTTTGGTCGATAAGCCGGGATAAGAAAATTACTGTTTTGCTGAAGGATTACCAAGGCCATTTGATGAACGGCCCGAACGACGTTTGGATAGACAAAAAAGGCGGCATCTACATGACTGACCCCTACTACCAGCGCCCGTGGTGGACGCGCACGAGGTCCGACCTCGACGGCCAGAAAGTCTACTATCTGCCGAAAGGCAAACAACAACCCGTGATTGTGGATGCTGATTTAAAGAAGCCCAACGGCATTGTGGGCACGCCCGACAGCAAATATTTATATGTAGCAGATATCGGGAATAACAAAACCTATAAATACACGATCAACAAAAACGGCACCTTAAGCGACCGCAAATTATTTGTTGAACAGGGTTCGGACGGGATGACGCTGGATGAAAAAGGCAATGTTTACCTTACCGGGAACGGCGTGACCATTTATAACCCGGAAGGCAAAAAGATAGGCCACATTCCCGTTCCTGAACCGTGGACGGCTAACTTATGTTTCGGCGGGGTAAATAAAGATATTTTGTTTATGACCGCCTCGAAAGCGGTCTATATATTGAAGATGAACGTGAGGGGGGTGGAGTAGGTAGCTGACGAGAAAGCTTAAAGTACCCTACGCAGTAGCGAAGGGCTTAATATGGTCAAGCTCTTCCCGCTTCTCGTCCAGCTCAGCTTCCAGATCGAAATCATCTTGTAGCCCAAGCCAGAACTTAGCTGAATTGCCAAAGAATTGGCTTAATCTTAAAGCGGTATCGGCAGTTATCCTGCGATTTCCTTTTATTATCTCAGATATACGTGTTTGAGGAATGTTAGTTTCTTTGGCCAACCTGTAAGGCGTGATATTTAGCGGAACTAAGAACTCTTCCTGTAATACTTCCCCCGGATGTATATTTGGTAATTTTTCCATGTCTAATTCATATAGTGATGGGAGTTCAAAGATATAAATTAAGGGATTGCTACACCTTAAAATTGAATTTCATTATTCGCAGTTAAATTGTAATTTAACGCCACCAATTATAATTCTAAACCTTTCATGATCAAGGTATTCGTCTGTCTTGCTGTGAACCATGAACGATCAACCATAAACCTTAAATTATGGATGGATACATTTTAGCCTTAGACCAGGGCACCACCAGTTCGAGGGCTATTATTTTTGACCATAGCGGCCAGATACGCTCGGTTGCCCAGAAGGAATTTACCCAGATATTCCCCCAACCCGGCTGGGTAGAACATGACCCGACAGAAATTTGGTCGACGCAGGCTGGAGTTGCCGCTGAAGCAACGGTTAAGCTGGGTATCAACGGCAAAAACATCAAGGCCATCGGCATCACTAATCAGCGGGAGACGACAATCGTTTGGAATCGGGAAACCGGAGACCCGGTTTATAACGCCATTGTTTGGCAGGACAGGCGCACATCCGATTATTGCGACCACCTGAAAAAAGAAGGCTTGACGGATTTGATCCGGTCAAAAACGGGGCTGATTATCGATGCTTATTTTTCGGCATCCAAAATAAACTGGATATTAAAAAGTGTAAAAGGCGCCAGGGAGCTGGCCGTTGCCGGGAAACTGGCTTTTGGCACGGTCGATAGTTGGCTGGTATGGAAATTTACGCGCGGCAAGGTACATGTGACAGATGTTACGAATGCCAGCCGTACTATGCTTTACAATATCCGTTCGCATGAATGGGATGAAGAGCTTTTGCAGATATTTGATATCCCGAAAAGTATGTTGCCGGAAGTCAAACAATCCAGCGAAATTTACGGTCAGACGGAAACCACCATCTTCGCATCAAAAATACCGATTGCAGGGATCGCCGGCGACCAGCAGGCCGCTTTGTTCGGGCAAATGTGTATCGACAAAGCAATGGTCAAAAATACCTACGGCACAGGATGCTTTATGCTAATGAATATCGGCGACCAGTTTATCGCATCAAAAAATAACCTGCTCACCACCATTGCCTGGAAGATTAACGGCAAAACGCAATACGCCTTTGAAGGAAGCATATTTATTGGCGGGGCTGTTGTGCAATGGCTGCGCGACGGATTAGGGATCATCAAGTCCTCAGCTGAAATTGAGAAACTCGCGTTAAGCGTAAACGACACCGGCGGGGTGTATTTTGTTCCTGCATTCGCGGGATTGGGCGCGCCCTATTGGGATCCCGAAGCCAGAGGAACAATAGTTGGGTTAACACGGGGAACAACATCGGGCCATATTGCCCGTGCGGCAATTGAATCGATAGCCTATCAAACTGTTGACGTGTTAAAGGCAATGGAAGCCGATGCCGGGATGAAGATTAAAGAGCTGCGGGTAGACGGCGGTGCAACTGCGAATAACCTGCTGATGCAGTTCCAGGCTGATTTATTGGATTGTAAAGTGATCAGGCCGAATGTGGTAGAAACAACGGCGCTTGGCGCGGCCTATTTAGCGGGGCTTGCCGTGGGTTATTGGAGTAATGTAGAAGAGATACAGCAGCAATGGCAATCGGAGCGGGACTTTGTGCCTGGGGCCGACAGGGCGGAAGTGCAGATCGCGATGAAGGGCTGGGGAAGGGCCGTGGATGCGGCGCAGCGATGGGCGGCTTTTGAAGTTTAAAGTAAAAATTAAAAAGTCAAAAAGCATGGCGTAAACGCGCGAGGGAATTGCCGCGCTATCGCATGCAATGACATGAAATATTACTATACTCACACTAAAAACCTCACACCATGACACCATTTATGGCCGAAATGCTCGGCACCATGTTACTGATCTTATTGGGCGACGGCGTTGTTGCCAATGTTTTGTTAAATGATACGAAGGGCAATAATAGCGGTTGGATAGTAATTACCACAGGCTGGGGGCTGGCCGTGTATGTGGGCGTGGTAGTTGCCGGGCCTTATAGCGGCGCGCATTTGAACCCGGCGGTTACGATTGGGTTGGCTATTGCAGGGAAATTTGCCTGGGCAAATGTGCTGTCCTACATCGCTGCGCAGATGCTGGGCGCATTTATCGGGGCTATCCTGGTATGGCTGATGTATTACAACCATTTTCATCGCACCAATAAAGCTGACGCCATCCTTGCCGTGTTTTGTACAGGCCCGGCTATCCGCAACTATGTATCGAATATTGCCAGCGAAATTATCGGCGCATTTGTGCTGGTGTTCACTGTGTTTTATATCGCCGGCGGAGAGATCACGCCAAGCAAAACGCCTATTGGTTTAGGTTCCGTTGGCGCGTTGCCGGTAGCGTTACTGGTTTGGGTTATCGGGCTTTCCCTTGGCGGGACAACAGGCTATGCGATTAACCCGGCGCGCGACCTGGGCCCGCGTATTATTCACTTCATATTCCCTATTAAGGGCAAAGGCACCAGCGACTGGCAATATGCCTGGATACCGGTGCTTGGGCCCATTGCGGGGGCTGCAATTGCCGCGCTGCTGTATTTACAACTGGGCAAATAAAAAGGATATATCGCCACAACACTGTTACATTAATATTTTCGCGGCGGTTAAACAAAATATTTTCGTCGCCTGTTAATTGGTTTTAATCCTGTTATTATGGATAACGACCAAAATGTCACCGACGAAGGTGACCGTTCCTCTTCATCCGGAACTTCACGACGCGGATTTTTAACCCAGGTTGCCGTTGCCGGAGCAGGCTTAACGCTGGCGCCGCTAATTTCTACCGCAAAGGAAATTATTCCTGACGCATTACCGGTACCTCCTGCTCCGGTTCAAACCTCAACGGTTACGCTTACAGTTAATGGGCAAAAGCACACGCTTGCGCTTGATGAGCGCACCACGCTGCTGGATGCCCTGCGCGAAAACCTGCAAATGCCCGGCACAAAAAAAGGCTGCGATCACGGCCAGTGCGGTGCCTGTACGGTGCTGGTAAACGGCCGGCGCATCAACTCGTGCTTAACATTTGCAGCGATGCACCAGGGGGACGAAATAACATCTATCGAAGGGCTGGCGAAAGGAGATGAGCTGCACCCAATGCAGGCAGCTTTTTTAAAACACGATGCTTTTCAATGCGGTTATTGTACGCCCGGACAGATATGCTCGGCGGTTGGGCTGGTCAGTGAGGGCCATGCCAAAACCGATGCCGACATCCGCGAGCTGATGAGCGGCAACATCTGCCGCTGCGGAGCCTATCAAAACATTGTGGAAGCGATCAAAGAAGTTAAAAACGTAAGCGCGTAATTATGGAACCATTTAAATTTATCCGCGCCAGCGACCCACGCGGAGCGATCAGCTCGATGGCCGGCAACGGCGCAAAAATCATTGCGGGCGGCACCAATATCGTCGATCTGATGAAGCTAAATATTGAGCGGCCGGCGCAGCTCGTAGACATTAACGGGCTGAAGATGCAGTCGGTTGAAACCTTGCCTAACGGAACGGTACGTATTGGCGCGCTGGTTAAAAACAGCGACCTGGCGTATCACCCGGTCATCATGAAAAATTTCCCGGTATTGTCGGAAGCTTTGCTTTCGGGCGCATCGCCGCAATTGCGGAATATGGCTACCGTGGGCGGTAACCTGCTGCAACGCACCCGGTGCCCTTATTTTTACGATACGGCGGCTGCATGTAACAAAAGGGTTCCCGGTTCGGGATGTTCGGCAATAGAAGGCTATAACCGGAATAATGCCGTGCTGGGTACCAGCGCACATTGCATTGCCACGCATCCGTCGGACATGTGCGTAGCGATGGCCGCGTTGGGCGCGATCATACCTGTACAAGGCCCATCCGGTTCGCGCGAGATCCCTTTCGGCGATTTCCATTTGCTGCCGGGGCAAACACCGCAATATGAAACGACATTAAAGCACAACGAGCTGATCACCTCGGTTGATATACCAGCAATCCCATACGCCACACATTCGCATTATTTAAAAGTGCGCGACAGGGCGTCGTATGAATTTGCGCTGGCATCGGCTGCTGTTATTCTTAACGTGAACAACGGAAGAATACAAGATGCCCGCATCGCGCTTGGCGGGGTTGGCACAAAACCCTGGCGCTCGAAACTGGCTGAGAAGGTTTTAAGCGGCGCAGTTGCCAATGAGCAAACCTACCGCACCGCAGCCGAAGCAGCGTTGAGCGAGGCAAAACCATACAAACACAACGGATTTAAAATTGAACTGGCTAAACGTACGCTGGTGCAGGCGCTAACCACAGTAGGAGGTATGTCATGACTGAAGTAACCGGAAAGCCTGTCGACCGCGTCGACGGCAAGCTGAAAGTAACGGGCAAAGCAACTTATGCCGCTGAGTATTTTCCTAAAAACATGGTTTATGGCGTATTGGTTTTAAGTACCATTCCAAAGGGCCGTATAAAAAATATCGATACGCGGCAGGCGGAGCGGGTGCCGGGATTTGCCGGCATTATGTCGTACAAAAATTCGATGAGCCTGCATTTTCCGCAAAGCTCGGACCCTGGTGCGGGCAAATTTGCGGAGAAGGACCTTTTGCCAATGCAAAACAACCGTGTTTATTACGACGGACAAGCGATAGCCGTAGTAATGGCGAATACCTTTGAGCAGGCCGAATATGCTGCATCACTGGTGAAAGTTGAGTACGAGGTTGAGAAAGCTGCGGTAGGTCTTCACGAAAATATTGCAACAAAATACAAGCCTGCTTCGGGCCTGGGCGGCGGGAAAGTACAGGTTTCGCGCGGCGACGCGGATGCAGCTTTGCAAACCTCGGAAGTTAAATTCGAGCAAACCTATACTACACCTGTGTACCATCACAACGCGATGGAGCCGCATGCCACCGTCGCCGAATGGAAAGGCGACAAACTGATGGTTTACGACGCCACGCAATCGGTAGCGGGAAGCAAAAACCTGCTGGCATCTATGCTGGGTATTTTGCCCGATAAAGTAAAAGTAGCGGCGTTATATATCGGCGGTGGTTTTGGGTCGAAAGGGTTTTCGTGGCCCAATACTGTGCTGACCGCCATGGCTGCAAAACAGGTGAACAGGCCGGTGAAGCTGGCGCTGGCCCGCCAGCAAATGTTTACCACCGCCGGGCGGCGATCTGAAACCATTCAAAAAATAGCATTGGGTGCGACCAGTGCAGGAAAGCTCAATGCAATAAAACACGATACGACATCTGAAAGCTCGTTCGTGGATGAGTTTGTGGAGCAAGCCGGCGTTGCTACCAGCATGATATACAGCTGCCCGAATGTGGAGGTAAGCCATAGCCTGGTACGTTTGAACAGGGGAACGCCATGCCCCACCCGCGCGCCGGGCGAAGCCGTTGGAACATACGGGCTGGAGGTGGCGATGGATGAACTGGCGTACCAGTTAAAAATGGACCCTGTGCAACTAAGGCTGATCAATTATGCTGAAACCGATGAGGATAAAAACAAAGCATTCTCGTCAAAAAACTTGAAGGAATGTTACCGGCGCGGGGCGGATGCAATCGGCTGGGCGCAGCGCAACCCGCAGCCGCGGTCGATGCGCGAAGGAAATTACCTGGTAGGCTACGGCATGGCGACAGCCACTTACCCTGCCAATCGCAGTGCGTCATCCGCGAAAGCGGTATTATTTGCCGACGGGCGTGCTGAAATTATGTGCGCCACGCAAGACATTGGTACAGGCACCTATACCATTATGACACAGGCTGCTGCCGATGCATTGGGCCTGCCGGTCGAAAAAATACAGGTTAAGCTTGGCGACAGCGATTATCCAAAGGGGGCCAACTCGGGCGGTTCGCAGGTTACGGCCAGCGTTGGCCCGGCCATACGGGCCGCGGCGATAGGCGTGGTAGGAAAATTAAAGAAGATGGCGGTTGCCGACAATGCCTCGCCGTTGCATGGCTATAAAGAGGCAGATATTGTGGTTTCCGACGGGCGTATCCATTTAAAAGATAATCCTGACAAAGGTGAAACCTATATACAGTTATTAAACCGCCAAGGCCTGCAAAAAGTGGAAGCCATTGCAAAAACGAATGTTTCTACACGTCAGCAAGCTGAATCGAGCCCGGCGGCAAAGGGAACACCCGAAGCGGATGCCGAAGAACAGAGCAAAACAAATCCCGCAGTGCAGGAAGATGAGCATACCGACCGCAAACCGTACACCTTCCATTCGTTCGGGGCGCAGTTTGTAAAGGTATTGGTTGACCCTGTGCTCAATACAGTGAAAGTGGATAAGGCGGTAGCCGTAATGGATATTGGCAGAGTGATGAATTTAAAACTCGCCAAAAACCAGATCATGGGCGGGATGATATTCGGCATAGGGATGGCGCTGATGGAAGGGACCGCTTACGACCCAAATAACGGGCGCGTTGTAACACGCGACCTGGCGCAATACCTTGTGCCGGTTAACGCCGATATGCCGCAATTGGAAGTGCAGTTTATCGACAAGCCCGACCCGTATATTTCGCCGATCGGCGCAAGGGGCATCGGCGAAATCGGCATCACCGGTATTGTAGCGGCGATTAACAACGCTATTTATCATGCTACGGGGAAGCGTGTGCGTGATCTGCCGGTAACGCTGGATAAATTGATATAAGGTGGAACAGCTAAGCTTTTTTGAAAGTCCCGGTAACGGTGCAGATCTGCCGGCCGACCTGCTGGTGTATAAACCGGGCGTTTTTGACGCTAAGGAAAGTGAAACCCTGCTGAAAGCTTTTATCGCGGAAACGCCATGGATACAGGAAACCGTGCAGATGTACGGTAAGATGATAAAGACTCCCCGATTAACAGCATGGTACGGCGATAACAATAAATCCTATAGCTATTCGGGCAATAAATATCACCCTTTGCCGTGGACGGACGACCTTTTGAAAATAAAAGGCTGGATTGAACCCATAGCAAGCATGCAATTCAATAGTGTTTTGCTGAATTACTATCGAGACGGCAACGACTCAGTGGCCTGGCATAGCGATGACGAATACGAGTTGGGCTTTAAACCCGTTATTGCCTCAGTGAGCCTTGGGCAAGTGCGCCGCTTTGATGTCCGCAATAAGCAAGACCATAAATTAAAGTATTCAGTAGACCTCGAAGATGGCTCGCTGCTGCTGATGAAGGGCGACCTGCAGCAGTTTTGGGAGCATAGGGTACCCAAATCAACTAAGCCGATGCAGCCGCGTGTAAACCTCACATTCAGGGTGATATTATAGCCGTGCAATGGGCTATTTATCAAACCTTCCCCTCAATTAATTGTTAAGTTTATATACTAAAAATTAATACGATGGACAAGAAAGATAGTTCGGGCAGGCCCGACAGGGAGAAGATAAACATCAGCGAAAACTACGAGGTTGAATATTGGACCAAAACTTTAGGCATCAGCGCCGAAGAATTGAAAAAGGCCGTTGAAGAAGCGGGCACATCAAGCGATGCAGTCAAAGAACATTTAAAAAAATAACCTATGAGCCTGGATACGTATGTGAAGAAGCGCGACTTTACCAAAACCGCTGAACCTAAATCCGGGAAAAGTAAAGATAAGGATCAGCTATTATTTGTGATCCAGAAGCATGATGCTTCGCGCTTACATTATGATTTCAGGCTCGAGATGGGTGGCGTATTAAAAAGCTGGGCCGTACCCAAAGGCCCGTCAACCGATCCTAAGGTAAAGCGCCTGGCCATGATGGTGGAAGACCACCCGTTTGACTACCGAACGTTTGAAGGTATTATACCCGAGGGCCAATACGGTGGCGGAACCGTGATCGTATGGGACGAGGGAACCTACGAGCCTATCGAAAAAATAAAAGGCAAAAAGGCACAGGAAAAACATTTGCTGGAACAGCTGAAATCCGGCTCGGTTAAGATAAAACTACATGGCGAAAAGCTGGAAGGCGAGTTCGCGCTGGTAAAAACGCACGGCATGGGCGACAACGCCTGGCTGCTGATCAAGCACAATGATGCGTTTGCATCCGACAAGGATATCACAAAAAAAGATAAATCGGTAATGTCGGGCAAAACGATCGAGGCGATGGAGAAAACCAGCGAAAAGGTTTGGCAGCACGGGCATGAGGAAGATGTGAAGAAGCCTAAAACAACCGGCAAAAAAAAAAGTCCTAAAAAGCAAGCTGACGAAGTGGAAGATGGAAACCCCGATACGCCACTAGCGGCTGCGTCTGGGGCCGACGTTGCGGCGTTGCTGAAATCGGCACCAAAGTCTGCCGTGCCAAAAAATATAAAACCGATGAAGGCCACGCTGGTCGACGAGCCTTTCGACGACCCGGACTGGCTGTACGAAGTGAAATGGGACGGATACCGCGCTATTGCAACTATCGATAAGTCGGACGCGCAGCTTATTTCACGAAATGACATCCCTTTCGATAAATTTTATCCCATCAATAAGATCTTAAAAAGCTGGAAAATTAACGCGGTTATCGATGGCGAAATATTGGTATTAAACGACAAGGGTATTTCCGATTTCGGCGCACTGCAAAACTGGCGCAGCGAGGCGGACGGCAACCTGGTATATTACGTATTCGATATACTTTGGTACGAAGGAAAAAACCTGATGGGTTTGCCTTTGCGGGACCGGCTCGCCATACTAACCGAAATACTGCCGGCAAACGACGACCGCGTGCGGCAGAGCAAGGTTTTTGAAGCAAGCGGCATCCAGTTTTTTAGCGCTGCCGAGAGGATAGGGTTAGAGGGCATTATCGCAAAAAAAGCCAGCAGCGTTTACACCTCCGATCTGCGTTCGCGCGAATGGCTGAAGATAAAAGTTCAGCGCAGGCAGGAAGTGGTTATTGCAGGTTTCACTAAAAACGAAGGTACCGGCAAACCCTTTAGTGCGTTAGCGCTGGGCGTTTATGACAACGGTAAGTTAAAGTATGTTGGAAAAGTGGGCACAGGTTTTAGTAATAAGACGCAAAAAGAAATGATGAAGCAGTTTGAACCGCTCATCACCGATAAAAGCCCGTTTGATGTTGTGCCGGATGTAGATAAGCCTTCACGCTTCAGGCCGCAGCGGTTGGGGGCGAAACCAACGTGGCTAAAGCCCGAATTGGTAGGTGAAGTAGCTTTTGCTGAAGTAACAAGCGATGGCGTATTCAGGCAGGCATCGTTTAAAGGCATGCGTATGGATAAGAAAGCAAAGGACGTTATACTCGAAACGCCTAAAGACACGGAAGAAGTGGTAGAAGACGTCGATTCGAGATCAAAGCCTGCAAGGGAGCACGAAGCTCTTACGCCGCCGAAGGATAAAGCCCGGAAAACATTGCTGAATCCCAAAGACGAAACGCAGGTACGTAAAATTTGTGGGCACGACATTGAGTTCACGCATTTAAGCAAAGTATACTGGCCAGAGGATAAGGTTACCAAACGGGATATGTTCAACTACTACTACCAGGTGGCCGAATACATTTTGCCTTATTTGAAAGATAGGCCTATGTCGTTAAACAGGTTTCCCAACGGCATACATGGACCGAGTTTTTACCAGAAGGATGTTAAAGGCAAGGCGCCCGACTGGATTAGCAAAACGTTCCCATATACGACCAGCGAGGGCGAGCATAAAGAATACCTGGTAGGTTCGGATGAAGCGGTTTTATTGTGGATGGCTACTTTGGGCTGTATCGAGATGAACCCGTGGTTCAGTCGTGTGCAGTCGCCGGATAACCCGGACTATTGCGTGATCGATCTCGACCCCGACAAAAATACTTTCGACCAGGTGATCGAGGCGGCGCTGGAAGTAAAAAAAGTGCTGGACGCGATTGACGTACCTTCGTACTGTAAAACATCCGGCTCGACCGGCATGCATATTTATATCCCGCTTGATGCGAAATATGATTACGTCCAGTCGCAGATGTTCGCGCGGATCATTGTCAACATTGTGCATAAGCAGATCCCGGATTATACCAGCCTCGAGCGCATGGTAGCCAAACGAAACGGCAAAATGTACCTTGATTTTTTGCAAAACCGCCCGGGCGCAACGATCGCCGGTCCGTATTCGTTAAGGCCAAAGGTGGGAGCGACCGTGTCGATGCCGGTGCACTGGGACGAGGTAAAACCAGGATTAACCATGAAGCACTTTACGATATTTAATTCAATTGACCGGTTGAAAGCTGAAGGCGATTTATTTAAGGGGGTGCTCGGCAAGGGTATTGACCTGGAAAAAACGATTAAAAAAGCGCAGAGTATATTCAGCACCTAACAACAAGGAGGCTAAGTTATGCCATCAACAGTTGTCGCTTCGATGCATTATAATCCGGATACCGCAACATTGAGGATAGTGTTTGTGTCGGGTATGGTGTATGATTATAAAGATGTGCCCGAAGAAGAATATATCCAAATGAAAACCGCAAGCTCGAAGGGTACGTATCTAAATAAATACATTAAAGGAAAGTATGAATTTGAGCAGGTGAAAAGCAAAGCGTTATCTTAACCGTCATATTTCGGTGGTGATTGTATTTGCACTTTCAACCGTGTTATTCCGTAACTTTACGTGATCGTTTTGTACAACAGTGTAAGTTTCGCTCCTCCAGGGGGTAATATTTGGCTTTAGGTATAACAATTTGCTGAAAATTAAGTTTTTATATGGAGTTTTCAACGAAGCGGCAGAGCAAACAATAGGCCGCACCTGTGTAACGGGCATGTAAATTTCAGTGATCTCCAACTATTTAGATAGGGAATTAAATAATAAATTAATAAATTTGCTAATAAGATAAAATATAAACCATTGATTAATATAATGAGAAAAACTCAAACAATTAAGAGTCTGTTAATTATTTCGGGTTCGATTTTTCTGATGCTCGCAGCATCGTGTAAAAAACAGACGGTTGGCGGCGGATCATCGTCGGTTAAGGTAACACCAGCTAATGCTACACCAACCAAGTTTGGTTTATACGAAGCTGATTCGTCTATCTTTAAAGAGTTAATTACGGTTGTTTCAAAAGTGGGTACCAAAACCGTGAGTTTTGACCTGATATTTGATACGGGTTCTGGTGGTATGGTTGTGGATGGAACTGATTTATTGCCATCGTCGATGATCAGTAGTTCCGGTATCTCCTTTACCGGTGACTCGACAGTAGTTAACGGGATCACAATAACCAATCAAACATCCATCGTTCAATATGGCGCGGATGCAAACACAATTGATAAGGTGTATGGAAACCTTGCGTACGCACCTGTTACAATCGGCGATCAGAATGGAAATATTGTGGTTAAACGATTGCCGTTCTTCATCTACTACAAAGCGGTAAATGCCAAGGGTGTTACTTATCCAAAGAATGAATTTAATACGTTCGGCGTTTCGGAGGAATACGACATAACGTTTAGCAATGGCGCTCACATAACCAGCCCGTTCAGCTATTACGATCCCGGCACAGGTTTAACACGCGGTTTTAAAATGGCGGCTTTAGGAACTTCAAACTTTACCACTCAGGGCAGTTACGTTCCGGGCGTTGTTACGATTGGATTGACGGCAGCTGATCTTTCGGCTTCTTCTGGTTTTACTTTTAAGCCTTTAACGTTTTATGCCGGCGACGGATATGCGCCAATTGTTCCGGCCAGTGTAACTTATGGTGGGAAGACCTTTTCAACGCAGGTGATTTACGATACCGGGACCGAACCATACAGTTATTTACAGGATCCTAATGCCACAGGTCCGCTAACGTTGTTACCTAACGGTACGGCGGTATCTGTTTCATCGTCGGGATTTAACTATGCATTTACAACCTCTTCGAGCGAGAATTTAACTTACGTTGAAAATTCAAAAACGTCTGGTTCAGATATTTCTATTATAAGCCTTGAGTTCTTTTTGAATAACGAGTATATGCTGGATTTTGCAAATCATCAGCTGGGTTTAAAGAATAATTAAGAAAATTCATGCACATGAAATAAAAAAACCGCCGGGATGTTTCCCGGCGGTTTTTTATTGACAACAAATATTCCGGGCTAATCAAACGCAGGATATTTGAAGAAAAAAAATCACAATAAAACTTCTTAGCGCGCTGACGCTTTTACCACTTTAGCTTTTATCATTAAAACGCTTGTTCTGATAATAAAAAATACCGGCGCCGCTTGTATTGCTAATCCTATCCACGTTAATTTATTCATAAATTTAAATTAGAGTTATTTGATTATAGGATGGCAAATACCATTCCCAATTGCATTAAACGCGGTCATTTTAGTTTAAATCAACAATTTGGCTACAGATACTAAGCATCGGTGGGGAATAGGTCGGATATATCGTATAAACATCGGGTAAATAAATCAACACAAGCTTCAGTTGAGCGAGCAACGCTATTGGTTATTTAGTTTTTCGGAGTGATTTTTTATTAGGCTGTGAGGTGTATCGTCGAATCGATCCCCCCGAATAAAAAATATTTGAATGAATTTTTATTGAAGGCTAAACCTTTTTCATTAAAAGCAGTCTATCCGCATAATCATCAGCATGAAAAAAATAGCCCTGCTCATTTTAATGTTTTTCGTAGGTAAAGCATTCGCGCAGCAATCCGGCGATTATAACAGTAATCGTCCCCGTAATTATGGCAACGGTGGCAGCCGAGGTAATATTTCAAGCCAACCCCGTGTAAAAAATAACCGCAGCAATATGTTGAACGATGATACGTATAGCCAGGTGCGGATAGTTGATTCAATACAGGAAATTCGTGCCGATATTCTCCCATTAAAATCGAACCCCAAAATAAAGAACGACAGATATTATTACTGGTACCTTGATAATGTTATACATTCGACACAGGGGGGCTATAACGGGCAGCTATTAAATGGCCATTACATCGCGTTTTATCCCGATAAAAACCTGAAAGAGGAAGGCAATTTTAAAAGCGGGCTTAAAGACGGTGAATGGAAGACCTGGAATCCCAAAGGCGACCTCACCGGAGTTACTTATTGGAGTGATGGCAATGCATTAACAGACAGCCAGCAGCCATTTTGGAAAAAGATGCATTTGTTGAAAAAGAGAGATGACCAGCCGCAAGCCGTGAACGGCAACCATTAGCCTGGTGCAAAAAATAGGTTATTCTGATTTTAATCAGAGTACACCAAAATAAAAAATGCCCTCTATTGATTAGAAGGGCATTTTTTGTGATCCCATTAGGATTCGAACCTAAGACCTACAGATTAGAAATCTGTTGCTCTATCCAGCTGAGCTATGGGACCCTTGCTGGTTTTGGCGGTGCAAAGATGCAAAATTTTGTCTGAAAATCAATCAAGGTTAAGCTAGCGGTTCAACATTTACTTCGTGGTTATTTAACGGTAAGCTAAAATGAAATGTAGATCCTTCTCCTTTTTTACTTTCTATCCAAAATTTTCCGCCGTGCCGTTGTATAATGTTTGATGAAATGTATAAACCTAACCCAAGCCCCTCATATCGCATTGCGGTTTGGTCAATCCGGAAATACCTGTCAAATAATTTGTCGACCTGGTCTTCGGCTATGCCAATTCCGAAATCTTGTACAGAAACAAAAATACTATCGTTTTCGTTGTGGCATTTTACAATGATATTGTTTTGTCCGGGCGAATACTTAATAGCATTGGTCAAAAAATTAACCATCACTTGTTCAAGCCGAAAATTATCCCCTACGAAGTCGATATCGGCATTGCCATGAAAATGAATTTGATGCGTAGGCGCGGTAAGCTGCACAGTTTCGACACAATTTGACACCATTTGCTGAAAATTAAAAGGGGCAATATTGTAGTTTAACCTGCCGGCATTTAATTTAGTTACATCGAGCAAATCGCTTATCAGCCTCTCTAAACGACTGATGGGCTCACTCGATTTTGCTGCAAAACGCGTCATTTTACCGATATCGGTCGTTTTTTGCATCAATTGATTAAACGCTTTTATGGTGGTTAACGGCGTTTTCAATTCGTGGCTTGCGATAGAAAGAAATTCATCTTTCTTTTGTTCATTGTCTTTTTGAAGATCAATGTTCGTATTGGTACCCAGCCATAATTTAATTTTGCCATCTTCTATCAGGGGAGTTGCTCTTCCCAAATGCCACCGGTAAACGCCATCGACAAATAGTAACCTGAATTCTACTACGTATTCGCTCCCCGTTTCAAGAGCGGCTAACCACTTTTGTAAACAGCCGGGCAAATCATCGGGATGGATAAAGGCTTGCCAGCCATGCCCTATAATAGATTGTACCGTTTGTCCGAAATTATCGCAAACTACTTTGTTAACATAATCAAGTTCGCCATTAGGTTTGGCAGTCCACACCTGCTGGGGTATGGCATTAAGCATAAAGCGAAACCGGCTCTCGCTTTCAGAAATTTCTAAGATCATACCGCGAAGCATATTCTGCGACTCATATAACTCTTCATTGCTGGCAAACATCTCCTCATTGGTGGCGGCAAGTTCTTCGATCGTTGCTTTTAGCTCCTCGTTCATTGCTTGCAGTTCGTCCTGGCTCTTTTGCAATTCGTGAGTTCGGCGCTGTACGCGCGCTTCCAGTTGCGTATTTAAATTCTGTAAACTTTGCCTGGATTGAACGAGCTCTTCATTTGTTGAGCGCAACTCTTCGTTTATTGCAGCCAGCTCCTCATTTGTGGATATTAATTTGAACTTCAGTTCGCTGGTTAAATTTTGTTCTTTTAACAAGCCGTCATCAATAGCTTGCTGCGCAAAATATTTCCCGGCGATGTTGTTAGTTGTAATAAGCAGATATTCAGGTTTTCCATCGGCTCCACAAATAGGCATGATATCAAATTGCCACCAGCTTGCTGCCATTTGGGTTAAACCGGCCGATGGGGTGTGGTAATTAAACCGCGGCAAATGCACCGGTTGGTTCGTTTCAATTGCTTTAGCAATTGCTTCCGATAAAATATTTCCTTGATCGTTTCCCGCAGATTTGGGATCATACACTTCCCAAAGCGATCTGCCGTTAATATTTCCGCCGTCGGTATATGTCGTTTTTTTAAAAGCGTCGTTGCAAGCTACAATAGTATAAACGGGCGTGTTTGCCTTTATAATGATCCTTGGGACCGGTGTTTCGAAAAGTGTATGGAATAACGGATCGTCTAGATTGGTCATCAGATCAAATTGCAGATTAATTTTACTAAAATATAATATATCTTTAAATTTTGTTACTTAAACGATAAAATATTTCAATGATTGTTGAACGGGTTGTTAAATAAGTTTGAAAGCCCTGATAAGTAAAAACTTAAACCGTTTCTAAAATGAAATAAAATCTGGAGCCTTTTCCTTCTTCGCTTTCCACCTCAATTTTACTATTGTGATACTTAAGGATTTCCGACACCAGGTATAACCCTATTCCGAAGCCGGATATCGTTTTTACTTTTTCATTTCGCACCCGGTAAAACCTGTCGAATAATTTTTTTTGGTCTTCATTATTTATTCCAACCCCCTCGTCACTTACGTAAATTATTACTTTCCCATCATTTATACGCTCGCAGCCAACAGTGATATTGCCACCTTTCGGCGAATATTTAATCGCGTTGCTTACCAGGTTAGTTAAAACCTGGCCAATTTTATCTCTGTCTGCATAAATTCGAACGTCTGCAGCATGTTCTAATTGAATTGACTGGATTGAGGTTAAAATTTTGGCATCGTTAATTATTTCTTCTGCAAGTGGTTGCAAGTCAAATACCTCTTTATTAATCGTTATTTTTCCGTCCTCAAGGCGGGCCAGGCTTAAAAAATCCTGTATCATCGACGTCATTTTTTTTGCCTGTACATCGGCCCTGGTTAAAGCGTTAATTTTAAAACTGTCGCCATCCTTTTTTTCTTTGGCAAGCAATACCTGTACATACGACTTCATCGAAGTCAGGGGCGTTTTGAGCTCATGGCTAACCATGGCTATAAAATCATTTTTCCTCGTTTCCTCCTGCTTTTTTTCGGTGATGTCCCGCGCGATCTTTGACACCCCTATAACTTTTCCCTGTGTATCTTTTATAGGTGAAATAGTCAGGGAAACGTCCAGTAGCCGCCCGTCTTTTGTTACACGTTTTGTTTCGAAATGTTCAACCCGCTCACCCTTTTTTAACCTGGCAATAATTTGAGGTTCTTCTTCCAGCCGGTCCTCAGGGATCAGTTTAAGAATCGACTGCCCTATCATCTCCTCGGCCGTATATCCAAATGTCCGTTGGGCCGAATTATTCCAGCTGGTAACAATACTGTCGAATGTTTTGCTGATGATCGCGTCGTCGGATGATTCGACAATAGCAGCCAGCTTTGCACTTCTTTCTTCAGCTTGCTTAATATCCGTAATGTCCAATGCGATGATCAACCCAGCTTCAACATCGCCATCTTCGGTTTTAAGCGGTATAAAGTGTACCGTGTAAATTTCCCCGTTCGCCGCGGTACGCTCATCCGAAAAGCGCTCCCCCTTTAATACTCTTTCATACAAATGTTTAGTGGCTTCGTATCGTTCACGAGGCCCGGTTTCGCTAAGATGTTTTCCTTCATAATTCTTGCTATCAAAGCCCATTTTTTCCATCACATCCCCTTCAATAGCCAGTATACGGCATTGCGTGTCAATTACTATAATTATGGAATTCGGGATGTTTACCGCGATGGATTTAAATAGCTTTTCGCTTCGGGCGAGTTTTTCAAACGCCAGCTTAGTTTCGGTGATATCAACCACCGTTCCTATAAAAGATTCTACCTGTCCGGCCGGGTCGAAATATACTTTCCCCTGGGCCCTAATCCATCTTAAGCTGTTATCATCAAAACGTGTAATCCGGTAGGTAATATTATAATGATTATCGCCGCCGGGCTCCATTGCTTTTTGAATTGCCTTTTGAACAACATCATTGTCAGCGGAATAAATGTGCTTAGCAAATGCTTCGAAAGTTATTTTGGCACCGTCAGGAACGCCATATATTTTTTTGCACTCTTCCGACCAGTTTAGTTCGCCAGTTAACGGGTAATATTCCCATGTACCCAACTGAGTTGAGTCAATGGCCATTCTTAACCTCGCTTCAATTTGTTCAAGTTGTTTCTCCCGTCGTTCGTACTGCGCAATTTTTTCGTTTAGCTCTTGTATATTTTCCATTTTTGGGCAAACAATCGATCGAAGATATTATATTTTTATCCTTTAATTGGTAAGGTAAACCAAAAAGTACTTCCTTTACCTACCTCACTTTCAACACCGATTTCCCCGCCGTGCCGCTTAACAATTTCGGAACTGATATATAATCCCAGGCCCAGTCCTGATCCCTGGTAGCCGGCGTTGTCGACTTTATAATAACGATCGAAAAGATGAGGTAATTTATCTTTCGGAATACCAGGGCCATTGTCTTTTACCGAAATTTTGGCCATTCCGTCTAATTGTTGAATAAAGAACCAAATTTCGTTCGATTCGGGGGCGTATTTAACTGCATTATTCACAAGGTTAACAACAACCTGATCAATACGGTGTTCATCAGCGAATACTTTAAGTTCTTTATCTCCCGAAATGTAAAAAACGTGTTTGCCGGCCACGCTAAGCGGATTACAACTTGCATTAAGCATCTCAGACACCGTAAAAATTGATTTGTTCAGTTGTAAGTTTCTTTGCTGCAGGCGGCCAAGGTTAAGCAGGTCGTCAACAAGCGTGCTTATTTTTTGCATGCTTTTGCGGCACTGTGAAATTAGTTTCGGAAACATCTCCGATGAGGCTGGTTTATCTTTCAATTTATCCAGCAATTGAAGCGATGCTTTTAGTGCGGTAATAGGAGTTTTTAATTCGTGACTGGCGATACTGATAAAATCATCTTTCTGCTGTTGCAGCTTTTTTAACGCATCAATATCTGTGGCGGTACCAATCCAATATTCAAGCATTCCGGATTCATTATGCATAGGTTCAATGCGTATAAGGTGCCAGCGATAAACGTCATCTTTCCCTTTTTCACGCACTTCGAACTCGCCCGGAGAATCACTCTTGAGGATTGCGCTCAATGTTTCGAGATTGTAATCGAGGTCGTCGGGATGTATAACCGTTTTCCATCCCCAGCCTTCAGTTTCTTCAAATGTAAGGCCGGTATAGTCATACCATTTACGATTGTAAAACTCAACTGTTCCGTCCAGCCTGCTCGTCCAGGCAATTTGCGGGAGTGCATCCAGAATGGATTTGAAACGTTTTTCACTTTCAGCAAGTGCCCGCGTCCGGGTGGCGATCCGGGCCTCCAGTTCATTGTTTAACTGTACTAAATCTGCCTGCGAGTGCCTTAGCTTTTCTACGGTGGTCGTTAATTTGCCGTTAATGGTAACCAGTTCGCCATTAACCGTTTTCAATTCGTTATTCAGTTCCTTTTCAATTTCCTTCGACTTGTTTACCGCCAGGCGTGAAGATTCCTGGGTGGTTACGTTAATGGTACTGCACATTAAGTATTCAACCTCGCCCGCAGCAGATAAAATAGGGTTTATTTCAATTTGCCACCATGATTGGGCGCTTTCTCGTCCTTCGGATTTCGGCGACTCGAAATATAATACCGGTAAATTTACAAGCTGTTTGGACTCAACTGCTTTTTGCAGCCCTGTTTTTAACAAGCTGAATTGCTGTTCACTTGCCGTGTCCCACGGTATATACACATCAAACACCGGTTTGCCAACTATGTCATCGGCCCGGCGGCTGGTATTTTTTTTATACTGGTTGTTGAGGGCTACAATAGTAAATTCAGGCGGATTGGCCTTAATAACAGAAATTGGAGTAGCCATTTGATTAAATAGCAGTTCAAATGCTGATTGTTTTAAGGCGTTCATTAATTATAGTTAATTGATGTTTATTTTGGTAAATATATTCTATTGCGTCAATTGGTACAAAATATTGCTAATGATATAATATTTAAAGAGGAGGTTATGTTTGACCAAAAATATAATTTGGGAATTATTGCCGATACCGGACCGCGTTGCTAATTTAAATCCAACTGTATAATCAAATTTGCGAAAGGGTAAAAAATTCAACCAGGTTCATTTTTTTTTACTCTTTTTCATACAAATTGGATTTATAAATGCCTGACGATCAATTTAAAATAACAGGCAATTTCGATTGTTTTGTACGGTTATTAACGTTTGAGTATTTGACAAAATGGCTTAACGCGACAAATTATTTAGAGGACCATTATTTGCTAAATAATAATTATAATTGTATGTCATTTTTTAAATCTATTTCGTGTAAGTCAAATGTAGTTAGTGTTAATTAGACAGTTAATAATTAACCGGCCTTGCCTGTTTGTTAAATGAAGAATAGGCTTTAACATACTGATAGACTGGTAAAAACAAGGTCAAATCGGCCAAAAGACAGTTTTTTACTTCATTAAAAATCTAAAGTGTTTTTTTTACAATAAGTTAATCATATTTTTATCCGATTTTTTTAAAACAACTTATTTATGATCATAATTGCTGACGGTGGCTCAACTAAAACAAACTGGTGTCTGGTTACCGGAGAGGGTAAAAAAGTGTACTTTAACACTGAAGGGTATAACCCATATTTTTCGAGCACGGCTTACATCATCCAGTCACTAAAGGAAACCTTGCCAACTGACCTTGAGTTGGACGAAATAACGGAGGTAGATTATTACGGCGCCGGATGTTCAACGCCGGAAATGCGTAAAATTGTTGAAGACGCGATGGCGGTTGTGTTTACCAAAGCTAAGGTTAATATTGGCCACGACTTGCTTGCCGCGGCGCGGGCTTTGCTGGGTACAAACGAAGGCTTTGCAGCTATATTAGGTACAGGAACAAATAGCTGTATTTATGATGGTAAAGATGTTACTCAAAATATTGACTCGGGTGCTTATATTTTAGGTGACGAAGGGAGTGGCTGCTATATCGGTAAAAAGTTGCTGATCGATTACTTAAGAGGATACATGCCCGAGGCGGTGCGGAAAAACTTTTGGGAAACGTATAAACTTACTCCTGATGATGTAAACGAACAAGTTTATACCCAACCACGAGCTAACCGTTTTTGCGCAGGATTCAGCAAATTTGTATACGACAGCCCTGTAAATATTGAATATTCAAGAAATATTGTTCGTACTTCTTTTGAAGATTTCTTTCGCAACATTGTAACCCATTACCCTGATTATCAAAAATACACCTTTAACTGCATCGGTTCTGTAGGTTATAATTTCAGGAATGTGCTGGAAGAAGTGGTGGTTGAAAATGGCATGGTAGTGGGTAATATTATCCGTTCGCCTATAGACAATCTCGTAAAATACCATTTGGAGATGGCGTCTTCTCAAGCGTAGCCGGGGAATCAACGGTCAATAATCAAGATAAAAAGTCGCGATTAATAAAAAAGGAAGCCGGGATATATGATATTCCGGCTTCCTTTTTATGTATAAATTTTTACTTGATTTATTCTTTACTTATCCAAATTCAAGTCGTTATGAAAAATCTTCGCGTATTTACGACGGTCGAACTTGTACAATTTTGCTGCCCGGTAGGATACGCCTTTTTGTTTTTCGTCAAGTTCTTTTAAAAACCCGTAGCTGAGCATTTTTTTCCGGAAGTTTCGTTTGTCCAGTTTCTTACTTAACACAGCTTCGTAAAGGGACTGCAACTGTGTAAGCGTGAATTTTTCAGGAAGCAACTCAAACGCAATTGGCTGATAGTTTAAGCGCCGGCGTATTTTGTTAAAGCCAGTTTGGAAAATCTCGCTGTGGTCAAACGCCAGTTTAGGTAATTCATTAACCGGATGCCAAAACGCTTTTCGCGCGTATTGGGTTATCGGCCTTAAATCTTTTTGCCCGTTAATACGTATCAGCGCGTAGTAAGCAACCGTAATTACCCGGCCTTGCGGGTGGCGGTTTACTTCGCCGAACGTATGGAATTGCTGCATATGCATATCGCGCAAGCCGGTTAGCTCATATAAAATACGCTCAGCGGCATCATCAATACTCTCGTCTTGTTCCACGATATAACCTGGGAGAGCCAGCCAATCTTTAAATGGTTCCTCGTTCCGTTCAATCAATAATATTTTGAGTTCGCCAGCTTCAAAACCGAATATTACACAGTCAATTGAAAATACTGATTCAAATGTAGGTAGCCTTATTTCCAAACTTTATATAGTTTAGTTTTGTAAATTGATAGTTTCTTTAGTAAAGTTAGCAGATAGTATCAAGCACCAAATAAAATTATAGATATCTGTCTTGCGGCTTAATACTGGTTGCTCATCTTAACGGCTAATATAAAAAAAAATAAATTAAATTTAATGGTGTAATTTTCACACACTATCTTCGTGGTCTCAAATCAATGGTGTAAAATGCGTAAAATTTCAAAACTTGCAGTCCTAACTTCAGGTGGTGATGCCCCGGGCATGAACCCTTGCATCAGGTCTGTCGTGCGAACCGCCATTTATAATGGTTTAGAGGTAGTTGGGATACGACGTGGCTACCAGGGCCTTATTGAGGATGACATGTATGACATGAACACCCGTTCGGTAAGTAATATCCTGGATCTCGGCGGCACCATTTTAAAAACTGCGCGGTGTTTACCTTTTCGTACCGAAGAGGGGATGGAAACTGCCTATCAAAATTTAAAAAAACGTCAAATTGATGCCATTGTGGTAATCGGCGGCGACGGGACTTTTACCGGAGCACTGCGCTTTTCGCAGAAATACCCGGATATCGCTGTTTTGGGTGTACCCGGAACGATCGATAATGATTTGTACGGCTCAACTTATACGCTCGGTTTTGATACGGCTACCAATACCGTTATTGAGGCTATTGATAAAATACGCGATACCGCTGATGCGCACGACCGTTTGTTTTTTATTGAAGTAATGGGTCGCGATTCGGGCGCTATTGCCTTACGGGCAGGTATTTCGTGCGGCGCCGAGGCGATATTATTGCCTGAAAAGGAAACGGCTATTGAAGACCTGATCGAAAATCTAAAAGGCGGTCAATACAATAAAAAATCATCGAGTATTGTGATCGTGGCCGAAGGGGAGAAGCATGGAGGCGCTTACGATATTGCAAAAATAGTGCAGAAGGAAGTTAAATTTTACGATGTAAAAGTTACCATACTCGGGCATTTGCAGCGCGGCGGAAGCCCATCGGCATTTGACAGGATATTGGGCAGCCGCCTGGGTTATGCAGCAGTGAATGCTTTAATTGCAGGCGAATCTCAAAAGATGGTTGGCCTGGAGGCTAATCATATCAAAATTACCAGCCTGGAAGAAGCGTTAACCCAGCATGAGTTTAAACTGGAAGACGATTTATTGCAGATGGCTGAAATATTATCCATCTAAAAATGATTGCGGTTGTTTACAGCGGTTCAAATTATGCTGACTGGCGGCTTGCCGACAAGGACAGGATAATTGCCACGTTTAAAACCAGCGCGATAAACCCGTATTTTAACGACGAAAAACATATTCTGCAATTACTTAATAAGAACATAAATCTTATTCATCACGCCGAAGAAATAAAACGCATCTATTTTTTTGGAGCAGGCGCATCATCTGACGAACTTAAAACGATTGTTTATAACGCGTTTTCTGCGTTTTTTAAGTTTGGCAAGGTAGCAGTTGAACATGATATTACGGCAGCTGCGATTGCATGCTGCAAAAACGCACCGGGCATTGTCACTATTTGTGGCAGTGGCTCAAATTCGGCATGGTGGGATGGTAGAAAGGTGGAGCCCAATAACTATGGGCTTGGTTATATTTTAGCTGACGAGGGGTCAGGAAACTGGTTGGGACGACAATTGCTAAAGGCTTATATGAACGAAACACTGCCGGCGGTTATTCATAAAAAATTCACCCAGCGTTACGATTTCGACCGGAAAACTTTATTGGAGAAAGTGTACCGGCAAAAACAGCCCGCTATATTTTTGAGCTCATTTACCGACTTTTACCTCGATAATAAGAGTGACCCTTACCTGCAGGGGATCATCAAAAAAGGTTTTGATAAGTTGATAAAAATGTATTTATTACCCTTGCATGAGCAACATCCCGATGCTTTGTTGTATTTTGCAGGCTCGGTTGCGGCAGGGTTTCAAAATCATTTATATGAGGCAGCTGCCGATGCAGATCTTAAAATCGCGAATGTTATAAAAGAACCCATTAATAATTTATTAACGTATTATTCAAGTAAAAATTAGAAAATCATGAAAATAGGAATTAACGGTTTCGGCCGTATTGGCCGCCTGGCATTCAGGGCCGCAATTGAAAGACCAGATATTGAAGTTGTTGGTATAAATGACCTTGTGGAGCCTGATTATATGGCTTACATGTTAAAATATGATTCAACTCATGGTCCGTTCAAAGGCACTATTGCTGTTGAAGGCGGTCATTTGGTAGTTAACGGTAAAACCATTCGTGTAACTGCAGAAAAAGACCCATCTAATTTAAAATGGGGTGAAATAGGCGCTGAGATCATTATCGAGTCAACAGGCTTATTTTTAACGCAGGAAACCGCACAAAAACACATTGACGCCGGCGCAAAAAAAGTAGTGATGAGCGCTCCTGCAAAAGATGATACCCCAACTTTCGTGATGGGTGTAAACAATAAAAAACTAACGGCACAACATACTATCGTATCAAACGCATCGTGCACCACAAACTGCCTTGCGCCAATTGCTAAGGTATTAAATGATAACTTCGGTATTGAAGAAGGTTTGATGAGCACGGTACATGCGGTTACTGCTACTCAAAAAACAGTTGACAGCCCATCAGCTAAAGACTGGAGAGGTGGCCGTGGCGCTTATCAGAACATTATACCGTCGTCAACAGGCGCTGCAAAAGCGGTAACCCTGGTTATACCCGAGCTTAAAGGTAAATTAACAGGTATGTCGTTCCGTGTACCGGTAGCTGATGTTTCTGTGGTTGATTTAACTGTTCGTTTGGCTAAAGGTGCTTCGTACGAAGCTATTAAAAAGGCCATGAAGGATGCTTCAGAAGGTGAGTTAAAAGGAATTTTAGGATATACTGAAGATGACGTGGTATCAGAAGATTTCAAAGGCGATTCGCGCACTTCAATATTTGACGCCAAGGCAGGTATCGCGTTAAACGATAACTTTGTAAAAGTGGTATCATGGTATGATAATGAGTGGGGCTATTCCAACAAACTGATCGACCTGGTACAGGAATTGGGAAAAATCAAATAATTAATCTCATTTTGTTATTCAAAGCCTTTCGGAAACGGAGGGCTTTTTTTTTTGACTGTATCGTCATAAAATATTGACTGCTACATCAACTCCCGGTCTTTTTTCTCGTGATAGGTTTTGTAAGCCAGGTAATAAAAAAACAAACCGACTATTACATCCAGGGCAATACGGCCCGTGCTCGGATCGGAATAGGTAGTTATAAACTTGTAGGCGGCAAGTGCGAAAGCGAGGCTGCCGGCAACAATATACAGAATAAGATATTTCGGGTTCATAATTGCGAATTTAAAGAGTGGTTACTCTATAACTGCAATTTACCGCCTTTAGTTTGTTATTTCAAACAGCGGGAGATTAATCCTTCGAATACGCCTGTTTATAATCGTAATCGTGGCCTTTTTTCGCTTCAGTTTCTGAAGAGTAAGAACGACGGGTTACAAAGAATAAAATCAAAACCGACACCGTAATAAGCAACATACCGGCGGGATTGACAGTAGGGAAGGAGGTAATCATGTAATTTGCCGCGAATACAAGCCCGGCAAAACCCAATAAAAGATATACCAATCGAATTGCTGCGTTCATAAGGTTTAAATAATAGTTTAAATTAATTAGAACTATTTATACGCTGCAAATACAAAAAGGTTACAATCAGCCGGTTATAAGTTTAACCAGTACGCATTGTTATTTTAACTCATACTTAGGCGGGATATTCATGGTTTTTTTGAAAACAGTTGCGCCCAGCGGTGGTACGCTTATGCTGATCGAGTTATCCCTGCCGTGCCATTTCACATTGTCGGAGTTTGCAGGTTCATTATTGTTTACGCCGCTGCCCCAGAATTTTTCTGCATCCGAGTTGAAAATTTCAGTCCATTTTCCCTTTGACGGAACGCCAACGCGGTAGCCATGATGGGTTGTTGGGGTTAGGTTTAAAACAATTACCAGGTCGTTCGCCGGCTCAAAACCTTTACGCACGTATATTAATATAGAATCGTTGCTATTACCGCCGTCTACCCATTCAAAGCCGGCAGGGTCAAATGCTTTTTCATATAACGCCGGCTGTTCACGATATAAATGATTCAATGCCTTTACCGTTTCTTTTATACCATGGTGGTTGGGATATTCCAATACATGCCAATCCAGCGAATGCTGGTAATTCCACTCGTCGCCCTGGCCAAATTCAGACCCCATAAACAACAGTTTCGTGCCGGGATGGGTAAACATATAGCTGTACAATACGCGCAGGTTGGCAAACTGCTGCCACTCGTCGCCTGGCATTTTGCGGAGCATTGAGCCTTTGCCATAAACCACCTCATCATGCGAAAAAGGCAGCATAAAGTTTTCGGTAAAGGTGTATACCAGGCTAAAGGTTATCTGGTTATGATGGTATTTGCGGAATAGCGGGTCGGTTGAAAAGTACTTAATGGTATCGTGCATCCAGCCCATCATCCATTTCATGCCAAAACCCAATCCGCCGGCGTATACCGGCCGGCTTACGCCAGTAAATGCTGTCGACTCCTCGGCAATGGTTTGTGTATCGGGGAAATGACTGTAAACCGCTTCGTTAAATTCTTTCAAAAACGATATTGCTTCCAGGTTTTCGTTGCCGCCAAATACGTTGGTTTCCCATTCGCCATGGTTACGCGAATAATCGAGGTATAGCATTGAAGCTACTGCATCTACACGCAAGCCATCTGCATGGTAACGGTCGAGCCAGAATAGGGCATTACTGATCAAAAACGCGCGCACCTCGTTTCGCCCGTAATTGAATATGTATGATTTCCAATCCGGGTGGAAGCCTTTGCGAACATCAGCGTGCTCATAAAGATGCGTACCATCAAATTTATATAAAGCGTGGATATCGCCTGGGAAATGGGAGGGAACCCAATCTAAAATGACCCCGATGCCAGCCTGGTGCAATTTTTCAATAAGATACATCAGCTGCTGCGGTGTGCCATATCGCGACGACGCAGCAAAAAAGCCGCTGATCTGGTACCCCCAACTCGGATAGTAGGGGTGTTCCATGATAGGCATAAACTCTACATGGGTAAAGCCCATTTCCTGTATGTAAGGAACCAATTTATCGGCAAGCTGATCGTAGGTTAAAAACTGGTCGGGGCTTTCAAGGCCGCGCGCCCACGAGCCGGTATGCATTTCATATACCGAGTATGGTTTATCCAGCGCGTTGTGATTGTAGCGGTTGGCCATCCAGTCGCCGTCTTTCCATTCATAAAAAGTGTCGGCCACGATGGACGCAGTATGCGGCGCCACTTCCCAGCGAAGCGCAAAGGGATCGCTTTTTTCAAGATTCTCGCCGGTTGACGATTTGATGAAATATTTATAGGTTTCGCCATTGCCTACATTAGGGATAAATCCTTCCCAAATGCCCGAAGTATCCCAGCGCACAAATAGCGGATGCGAGCCGCGGTTCCATCCGTTGAAGTTGGCGATAACCGAAACATGCTGCGCGTTTGGTGCCCAAACGGCGAAATAAGTTCCAACCACTCCATTATGTTCAACCACGTGCGAGCCAAACTTTTCATAAAGCTTATAGTGCTTACCCGACTGAAATAATGCGATGTCAAAATCGGTAAACCGGCTGTATGGTTCAACAGGCCTCATATTTACCGCAGCTGTGTCAGCCTGCTTCGGTTTGGCAGCTTTAGCTTTTGGCGATGCGGCGTCTTTTTTTGCCGGTTTTGTTGTCGCAGTTTTTTTTACTGCAGGTTTTGCAGCTTTGGTTGCCGGTTCGGCTTTTTCGGATTTTTTTGCCATATGAGCGGTAGCCGCGGGGCCGTTAGGTTAATTGGTTTTGCCTTAGCAAATTTGGTTCGTAATCAAATATACCAATTGTTTGGCTATTGAAGGTGAGGGATTAGCGATTGGAGGTTAGAAAGATTTAACCAATCCCTAATCTCCAATCGCTTATCGCCATAACCTACTTCATTATCTCCAGATGTTTAAAATTCTTGCTGAACCTAAACTCGAGACAATTATTGTCATCAATGCTAAAATAAGGCACGTCCTTACCATCAGCAATTATTTTGGATGGAACAAAAGGCAGGCCGATAACATTGAAATGATAGCTCTCATAACGCGGGGTATACAAACCTTCCATGGTTTGTTCAACCGTTAAAACAGATGATTTGCCGGTTACTACGAACTTTTTCTCGAGGTAAATATCCTGCTCGTATGCAAAGGTTTCGCCGTAATCCTCAAAATAGAAGGAATTAACTTCATAGTCGCTGTAATACACATTCAGTATCACTTCTTCTATTTCCTTTTCACCCACATACTGCATTACAGGATATTCAGGTATAACCGAACCAGCCTTGATAAATAATGGTATAGTTTCCAATGGCGTAGGAACAACTATTTCCTGGCCGCCATCTACTGTTTCAAGGCTCCAGTAATTATACCAGCGGCCTTTCGGCAGGTAAACAATCCTGCTGGTTTGGCCCGGTTCCAAAACCGGGCATATTAATATTTTATCACCGTAAGTAAATTCATCCTGGCGGAAATGGTTTGACATTTCGTCTTGCTCCTGCATTACCATAGGCCGTAATATCGGGAATCCGTAGCGATGGTGCTCCCAAAAGGCTGAATACAAGTATGGTATTAAACGATACCTTAATTCGATAAACTTGCGGTTGATGGCTGTAAAAGGCTCGCCAAAGCTCCATGGCTCGCGTTCTTTTGTATCACCGGCGGAGTGCGCGCGCATGAAAGGTGAAAACGTTCCCATCTGTATCCAGCGGGTAAATAATTCGCCATCCGGTTCGCCGCTAAACCCGCCTATATCTGTGCCGCAAAATGGTATGCCTGATATAGAAAGACGCTGGCATTGAATATTCCCCAGCTTTAAATGTTCCCACGATGCCACATTATCCCCGGTCCAAACCGACGAGAAGCGCTGGACACCCGAGTAGCCTGCCCTTGTAATGGTGAACGGGCGTTTATTCTTCATTATGTTACGCAAACCTTCGTATGTGGCGCGTACCATTTGCATACCGTAAATATTATGCGCCTTGCGGTGCGAACCGCGGAAACCGTCGTACTGATGGCGTACGTCATCAGGGAAAGTACCGGCGCCAAATACAGCTGGCTCATTCATATCGTTCCATACGCCTGCCACGCCCATCTGCACCAGTTCGTCGAACAACCCACCCCACCAGGTACGTACATCGGGATTGGTGAAATCAGGGAACTGGCAACGGCCCGGCCATACGTGGCCCTCCATAAAATAATCATCGCAGCGGCGGCAGAAATAACGGTTCTCTTTCCCTTCCTTAAACACGGAATAGTTATCGTCGACCCGTATGCCCGGGTCAATAATTACCACCGTTTTAAAACCATCGGCTGCCAGTTCTTTGATCATTTTTTTAGGATCGGGAAAATATTTGCGGTTCCAGGTAAAGCAGCGGTACCCGTCCATATAATCAATATCGAGGTATATACCGTCGCACGGGATTTTATTCTGGCGGAAGCCTTTTGTGATTTTTTTTACTTTGGCTTCGGGATAGTAACTCCATCGGCATTGGTGGTAACCAAGCGCCCAAAGCGGCGGCATAGGATGGGTGCCGGTTAATATATGGTAACTTTTCACCACGTCCATCATGTGCGGGCCGTGGATGTAATAGTATTGCAATTCGCCGCCATCGGCCCAGAAACTTGTTTTCTGCGCGTCTTCAGCACCGAAATCAAAGTTTGCTTTAAAGGTATTATCGAAGAAAATGCCATGGGCAATGCCTTCGTTTACGCTGATATAAAACGGGATGCTTCGGTACAGGGGATCCTGGTTCCATGCAAATGAGTATGCGTCGGTATTCCAGTTTTTAAGCCGCTTGCCGCGAAGGTTAAACTCGGTGGGTTTATCGCCGAGGCCGAAGAAACTTTCCTCGTCATGACAGGTTTTTGTACAATAAACATAATACCCGCCAAATTTTACATTCTCTTCCCAGTGCATCGGCACCGCATCGCTGCTGGTAACATGGCCCTGGGCATCAGAAAAGGAGATAAAGAAGTCTTTTTTACGGATATGGCAGTTTACCATATTGGTTGATACCCTGAATTCGCTTTCATCCTCGTGCAAAGCAAAAACTGTTGCTTTTTGTTCAAGCTTTGGAACCGCGTACGAAAACTCTTCCAGGAAAACGCCGTGCGGGGCTAAACGCACACGAATTACTTCATCGGTAACGACAACCACTTCAACTTTGGCGTCGCCATCGGTGAAAAAGAATTTATTACCTGCCTGATCGGCATGGTTAGGCACGCCGAGGTATTTTTTGATAATCGGTTTTATGCCTTCAGCCGGGTTATTGAGGTGATGGAATTCTTCTTCCTCCTCAATTAATTTGTTGGCTAAAAGATCCTGGTTAAGTATGTTTTCTTCCATTAAAAGTTATTCGCTGGTGCAAATATGTACATTGTGTATGTTTTACGCAATATACGATATTGCTATATTATGTAAACGCCTAACCATGCTCAGGTAAATACGGTTTACCCTAATTGAAACGACATTTTTTCGGCGAAATAGTTTTAAGTTTTAGAAAATACACGCAAACTATATTTCACCGAATAATTCACGAGCGCTAAGCCTTGTCGATTATTTGTATTTTTTTGCCATCCTCAACAAATAGTACTGATAGCGCAGCTAAAAACATGAAAACCCCTGCTACCACCAAACCGTATATCGCCTGGCTGTTGAAAAAATATTTAACGATCAAGCTGCCGGTAAGGCTGTTAACGATTTGCGGGAAAGTGATGAAGAAATTGAACAGGCCCATGTAAACCCCAATCTTTTTTGCGGGTATGGAACTCGACAATATCGCATACGGCATCGCTAAAATACTCCCCCAGGCCAAACCCACACCAACCATTGATAATAACAACAAATAATGGTTGTGGATGAAGAATATCGAGATCAAGCCTATGCCACCCATGGTTAACGAAAACGCGTGGGTACGCTTGCGGTTGATCTTTTTTACGATGGACGGAAGCGTTAAAGCATATATGGCCGAAACAATGTTGTATACACCGAACATGATTCCAACCCAATCGCGGGCTTCAGAAAATTGCGAAGACGTGGTATCGTTAGCTGGAACATTGTACACATGCGCGGCAACTGCCGAAGTGGTGAAAACCCACATGGAGAATAGCGCGAACCACGAAAAAAACTGCACGATACCCAACTGCTTCATGGTTTTTGGCATATTCACCAGGTCGTGGAAAAATTCGGACATGCCGCTTCTCTTCACCGTTTCCTTTTCGGGCTCATGGAATTTCGCATATTCTTCGGGCGGGTATTCTTTTGTTTTGATAACCGTCCATAAAATACAACCGATCAGTACAATACCGCCGGCGTAAAAGGAATATAAAAGGTTATTTGGCACGAGGCCCTTAGCAGCTATATTGGAGACATGAAACCAGTCGGACAATACCGACGGTAAAAACGAACCCATAATAGCGCCAACGCCTATCAAACAAGTTTGAAGGGAGAAACCCGTATTGTGCTGGCTATCGGGTAAATTGTCGGCAACCAGCGCCCTGAAGGGCTCCATCGCTACATTGAATGAGGCATCCATCAGCATCAGCATACCTGCGCCGACGATAATTGGCGGTATCAGGAACGCAAGTCCGGAGGAATTGGGTAGTAGGCATAACGCTAGCCCGGATAAAACGGCGCCGGTTAAAAAATAAGGCCTCCTGCGTCCGAGGCGGTTCCAGGTACGGTCGCTGTAATAACCGATAATAGGCTGGATGATCATGCCCGTAAGTGGGGCCGCCAGCCAAAACCACGATATATTATCGACCTTGGCGCCAAAGGTGAGCAGTATACTGCTTGCGTAGCCCGTTTGCAATGCAAAGCCAAACTGGATACCCAAAAAGCCGAAGCTCATGTTCCAGATTTGCCAAAAACTCATCCGGGGTTTTTGTAAGATAACTTTTGTTGACATAATTTATTTTAGGTTCAATAGTTCATTAGTTCACTGGTTCATTAGTTCATTGGTCTTTTCTGGCGCAGATTGTTTTGTGGCAGATTTTCCGATGAATTTTAAATAGGCATTTAACTTTAAATGTATCGTTTGAAGTTTTTCAAACAGTGTATTGAATGCTTCTTCGCCTATTAAATTTCTTGTCCTGGCTTTTTTCAGCCAGCCTTTAGTTTCAATAATTGATCCCCTGCTAAAATAGCAGAAGTTTCTATTTTCGTTATAATGATACCGGCCATATCCTTCGGCAATATTGGCGCCGATTGAATCGGCTGATCTAACCATTTGTTTACCGACTGTGTCTTTCGCAAAATAATCCCAGCCGTGAACGATGAACCATATTTCATCGCTAAAACTTTCAGCCAACTGATACACCTCTAAATCGTCAAGATTGTAATAACTCATGCACTTTTTAGGTTGTTAATAATCCGCTTGCAATCTCCGACTACGCACTAATGAACTAATGAGCCAGTGAACTAATGAACTAGCTCAAGCAACATTCCGCTTGATGCAGGGATGGCGATGTTTATACCTCCTGCTATATCATCAGTATCATATTTATTACCGGTTAACAGGTCTGTTAATTGCTGTTTGCCGGTTAGGTTTAATTGTTTCAATAAGTCATCCGGCAGTTTAACTTGTAAGGTTTGCTGGCTGCGATTGAAATTGGTTACGACTAATATACGTTGTTTATCGGTATAACGCAGATAGATGTACAAGCGTTGGTTAAAACCGGGCTGCTGCTCGTTGGCCATCATCAGCTCATAAAATTTACCAGACCTTAATGCTTCGTTATCGTGAACCGCATTTAACAACATGCTGTAAAAACTGCGCAGTTGTTTCTGGTCGCCGGATAATCCTCCGCCGTCAAACTCTCCGTTATTGAGCCATTTCTGGTGCTCGGGCACGCCCCAGTAATCAAAAATGGTGGTGCGCCCGTCCTCCCCGCTGAAACCTTCAGCGCCATTTGCAGGCTCGCCCACTTCCTGGCCGAAGTATATCATAACAGGGCCGGTGTTTAATGTGGCAGTAACGATCATCCCCGGCACGGCCAGCCAGGGGTTCCCGGCAAAATCAGGCGAGGCAATACGCTGCTCGTCGTGGTTTTCCATGAAGCGCAGCATATGCTGGTCTATCCCGCTGCAGTCGTGGTTCCAAACGCGGTTAATGTCCCACGTGGTTGCATTGGGCTCGTCGCGTGTAAGTCGTTTGATGGTATCATACAATCCAACCTTATCATACAGGTAATCGAATTTACCGTTGAAAATATAATTGTTGTATTCGTCGGTTTGATACGCCTCGCCGATAAAGATCAATTCAGGGTATTCAGCTTTTAGTTTTGGAATTATCCAGCCCCAAAATTCCATCGGCACCATTTCTACCATGTCACAACGGAAGGCATCCACGCCCTTTGTAATCCAAAAATGCAGTATGTCGTACATCTTGTTCCACAACGGAGGGATGGGGTTGAAATGACTTTGCCGGTTGTTGAGGTAATCCACACCATAATTCAATTTTATGGTTTCGAACCAATCGTTTATGGATGGTGTTGCGCTGAATACATCGTTGCCAGTTGCCTTTGCGGGATATTCGTCAAAGCCCCGGTTTTTAAGCAGGCTTGTGAAGTTATCGCCACCGGCATTGTACCCAGCGGGAACGACAAAACGCTGACCGGGTATATAATAAAAATCGTTTTTGGGGTCGAAGGCTTTTGATCTGTCGTCGTCCTGCCCAAAATCACGGACATCTAGGGGCTTTACATCCGAGGCGTAGGTACGTGCCACGTGATTGGGCACAAAGTCCATAATTACTTTCAATCCATTGGCATGCGTGCGGTCTATCAGCGCCTGGTACTCGGCCATGCGGTTTTTTACATCAACGGCAAGGTCGGGGTCAACATCATAATAATCTTTGATCGCATATGGCGAGCCGGCGCGGCCCTTTACCACATCCGGATCATCCGGCTTTATGCCGTATTGGGAATAGTCGGTCATAGTGGCGTGTTCGATAACGCCGGTAAACCACACATGGGTGAAGCCCATGTTTTTTATTTCGTGCATGGCTTTATCGTTGATGTCGTTGAATTTGCCAACGCCGTTTTCATCGATGGAGCCGTAGTATTTGTTAAACGTTTTGGTATTGCCGAACAACCGGGGCAGTAATTGGTATATGATTAGCTTGTTACCCGGTTGTGGTTGTTCCATTTTTTGATTTCATCCAAGTTGTCATTGCGAGCGAAGCGTGGCAATCGCGAACTATGCACGGCGGTAATGCACGACGACGAGATTGCCACGCTTCGCTCGCAATGACAATCGTATTATTTTTTATGTCTAAACCAATAATTCATCATTGGCTTTTACCAATTGCTCTTTACCATACACCAAAACCTTCGTTTCATCAGTTGACTGATTTTTTATCTGTACGCCTTCACGGCTTACCTTAATGTTTACATCATTGAATTTGCCAACGCCATTCTCTTCAATGGAGCCGTAATATTTGTTGAACGTTTTGGTATTGCTGAACAACCGGGGCAATAGCTGATTAACTCGTTGTCTATAAATTGCCCCATCGTATTATGCTATATCCAAGTCAGCTGGTGGTTCGGGCGCTTCAACGGTGACCGTTGTCGTTTTAACAACTGTTGCTGAACCTGCTTTCAAATAACATTCACATTCTCTTATTAGTAGGTTGATATCGGGGCCCGATAAATGATTTACTTTCACTGTATCCCTGCTCACAATAACCTTTATAAAAGTACCCCTAAACCCGATGTTAAACGAGAACGATTGCCATTTTCCTGGCAAAAACGGCTGGAATGACAGCTTGCCGTCGCGCACACGCATGCCGCCAAAGCCTTCAACAACCGCCATCCAGGTACCGGCCATCGAGGTGATGTGACAACCGTCTTCGGTATCGTTATTGTAATCGTCGAGGTCCAAACGGGCGGTACGCAAGTAAAACTCGTAGGCACGTGCCTCGTCGCCTAATTTGGCGGCTAAGATGGAATGTACGCAAGGGGACAATGACGATTCGTGCACTGTGCGCGGTTCGTAAAAGTCAAAGTTGCGGCGTATGGTTTCCATGTCATACTGGTCCTCAAAAAAGTAGATGCCCTGCAGCACATCCGCCTGTTTAATGTAGCACGAGCGCAGTATGCGGTCCCAGCTCCATTTTTGATTGATGGGGCGCTCGGTTGCCGGCAGATCTTTAACCAGTATCTGTTCCTTATCTAAATAGCCGTCCTGCTGTAAAAATACTTGCAGCTTGTCATCGTAAGGGAGATACATCTTTTCAATAATATCCCTGAACCTGGCAGTTTCTTCGGCTTCCTTAAAATTGATGCTGTTTACGAGGGTAGTATATTTTTCCGGTTCAGCTGCTTTTACTTTTGCTGCAACATCCATGGTATATTGCATACACCAGGTAGCCAGCTTGCTGGTATACCAGTTGTTGTTTACGTTGTTTTCGTACTCATTTGGCCCGGTTACGCCCAGCATTACGTACTGCTGCTTATCATCCGACCAGTTAACGCGCTGCGACCAGAAACGGGCAATTGCGATCAATACTTCCAGGCCGTAATCGGCAAGGTAAGCCTCATCCGCCGTGTAGCGCACGTAATTGAATATCGCGTAGGCAATGGCGCCATTGCGGTGTATCTCTTCAAATGTAATTTCCCACTCATTATGACACTCGGCCCCATCCATGGTCACCATGGGGTACAAGGCTGCGCCGTTGTCAAAGCCCAATAGCTTTGCGTTGTCAATGGCTTTGCCGAGCTGTTTATATCGGTACAGCAGTAAGTTACGGGTAACTTTTTGATCGGCGGTTGACAGGTAAAACGGTACACAATAGGCTTCGGTATCCCAGTAGGTTGAACCGCCGTATTTTTCGCCGGTAAAGCCTTTCGGGCCGATGTTTAAACGGTCATCCTCGCCGGTGTAAGTTTGGTTGAGCTGGAAAATATTGAACCGTATAGCCTGCTGCGCCGAAGCATCACCTTCGATAATGATATCATTGTGCTTCCATTTTTCGGCCCAGGCCGATGCCTGTTCAGCCAGCATGGTATCAAAACCTTTGCCGCTGATGCGGGACAGGGTGTTTTTTAATTCGTTCGCCAGGTCGGCAGCATTATGATTTTGTGAAGAAAGGTTTGCCGCGTACTTAATTATCGTGGTGCTTTGGCCCTGGGTAACCCGTAGCTCGTTTTTAACTGCCACGTATTTCTCTTTTTCAACAGGCTGTGCATTGGTAGGGATTTGCTGTCCGTTTTGGAAGATGGAAAATTCCATCCCGGTAGCTACTTCAAAGCCTGTTTTTTTAGTCCGCATTTGAATATAGCCACATGCCGCCCAGGTTTCTTTCTTTACCTGGTCCCAAAATTTTTCGTCGTAGTTTGAATCTTTATTCACTACATCGCCATCGATAAAGGGCGTAACGGTTACTGTGCCGCTAAAATTTAAAGGTGTGAGCGTGTACTTAATGGCGCCGGATTCATCGTCGGCCATACTGCAAAAACGAACGGCTTCAACTTCAACTTCCTTCCCTTTGGCTGTTTTTGCTGTGAAATTTCTTTTCAGGTAGCCATCCTTCATATTCAGCTCACGCCTGAAACCGGTTACTTCACATTTGGCAAGGTCGAGCTGTTCGCCGTCGATCGCGATATCTATACCTATCCAGTTTGCGGCATTCAATACTTTGGCAAAATATTCGGGGTAGCCGTTTTTCCACCAGCCTACACGTGTTTTATCGGGATAATAAACGCCGGCAATATAATTTCCCTGGAGGGTATCGCCACTATAAGCTTCTTCAAAATTTGCCCGCTGGCCCATGCGGCCATTGCCGAGGCTAAAAATACTTTCAGATATTTTATTGTGGTGAGGATCAAATCCTTCTTCTATTATTTTCCACTCATCAATTTGGATGTAGTCCTTCATTCTTATCTACTATTTGTCATTGCGAACGATAGCGAAGCAATCTCGTCGCAAGTTTACACTTTCCACGCCGTCCAAGTTTACACTTTCCACACCTGCATTGCTACGAGTTTGCTTCGTCGTTCCTCCTCGCAATGACATGGGCTTATTTTATAGTACTTCCAGCTTTTCTAAACTCATTTCATTCAACCCGCTCACTACTAAATCAGCCTGGTAGAGCACTTTCGGTGAGCCGATGCCCACTACCTTCATCCCGCCGTTTATCGCGGCTTCAACACCTGCTATCGCATCCTCAAAAACCACGCATTCCGATGGCGAAACATGTAATGCTTCGGCGCCTTTCAGAAACACTTCAGGGTCGGGTTTAGCATTTGTTACTTTGTTGCCGTCGATCACCGCGTCAAACAAGCCGGTCATATTAATTTTGTCTAATATAGTCATTGAATTTTTGCTTGCTGAGCCCAGCGCGGTTTTTATTCCGGCAGCTCTGCAGGCCTCTAAAAACTCCTTTGCACCCGGCAAAATTTCGGCCGGCGTCATGTGGTTTATCATGTCCACATACCATGTGTTTTTTTTGGCGGCCAGCTGTTCACGCTCGGCCTCGGTTTTTGAAACGCCGCCCAGTTCGAGAATGATTTCAAGCGAACGTACCCGGCTGACGCCTTTTAGCAGCTCGTTGTTTTCTTCTGTAAAGTCGAATCCCAATTCATTAGCCAAACGTTTCCAGGCTTTGTAGTGATAAACAGCCGTGTCGACAATAACACCATCCAGGTCAAAAATACAGGCTTTATACTTACTCACTATGTCTCTAATTAACTAATTCTAAAACTAAAGTTGATTTGCCGGCAATCGTCAATTTCGACAGATCAACGGTTTCGCCGGTAATGATATTTTTTGCTTTTTTGGCAGATTTTATCCGTTCAAAATACCTTGCAGTTGCCGTGGTTTGCTCAGTATCGCGACTGTTGTAAGCAATCATTACCGTCTTTTTGTTGTCGTACCTGAAATAAACATAAATCCCCTTCTCCGGAATATACTGCATCATTTTACCTGTTTGCAGCGCAGTTGTGTTTTTACGATAATTGGCCAGCGTACGAATATAATTGAACGCATCATTTTCACTTTCGGTGCGCCCCGCGGCGGTAAATTTATCGGTTTTATCACCGGTCCATCCACCGGGGAAATCCTGGCGTATCAGGCCATCGGGGTTTGAATATCCTTTCATTAATATTTCGTCGCCATAATACATTTGCGGTACGCCGCGCAGGGTCATCAGCATAGCCATAGCCGATTTGAACTTACTGATGTTTTCACCCACGACCGATAAAACGCGGCTCATATCGTGGTTATCCAAAAATACCACGTTTCGGGTAGCATCCTGGTAAAGAAAGTCCTGTGCCATAACTGCATACAGGCGGTTAACCCCTTCGGTCCAGCCTTCTTTAGCATTTAGCGCATCATAAATAGCCTCTTTAACCACGCCGTCGGTTACGCCCGGCAGGTTGGTGTTAAAGCCCTGGTTAACGGTATTGCCCTGTGTAAAATATGCCTGGTCGGCAGCCGACCATACCAGCGTTTCGCCGAAAATGGAAAGATGCGGAAATTCAGCCTTAACATCGGCGGCCCATTTAGCCATATATGGCGGGTCGTTATAAGGATAGGTATCTAAGCGGAAACCATCTACGCCGGCATACTCAACCCACCAGATGTGGTTTTGGGTCAGGAAGTTTTGTACGTATGGATTGTTTTCGTTCATATCGGCCATGCGGTGGTCGAACCAGCCATCCAGCATTAGCTTGCGGTCCATAGCTGAAGCATGCGGATCCATTACTACCATATCGCGGAAATTTGATTTGGTATATTTTGGCCATTGGTGCACCCAGCTTTTCATCGGCATATCCATAATGGTATAGCCTTCGGTTCCGGCATGGTTGTGCACCAGGTCTTTTACTACCTTCAATCCCATGCTGTGGCATTTGTCAACGAATTTTTTGTACAGTTCATTTGAGCCATAGCGTTTGTCGACATGGTAATGATCGGTAACGGCATAACCGTGGTAAGACGCATGGGGCTCGTCGTTTTCAATTTCGGGGGTAAGCCAGATAGCGGTTACGCCCAGATCCTTTAGATAATCCAGGTGGTTCATTATGCCCTGGATGTCGCCGCCGTGACGGCTGAACATCGAATCGCGGTGAATGCCTTTCTCGCGCATGTCGGCAAACGAATCGTTCGACGGGTCGCCGTTTGAGAAGCGGTCGGGCATGATAAGGTATATCAAATCCTTGTCGGTTACGCCCTGGGCACGGCCGGCTGAATGGTCGCGTTGCTTAAGCGAATAATTGTACGACAATGATTTTTCGCCGGCTTTGGTAAACTTTATCGGGAACGTTCCCGGTCTGGCGTCCTGTGAAATGCGTAAATCGAGGAATAAGTAATTCGGATTTTCAACTTTATGAACCGCTACAAGCTTCACGCCGGGGTAGTTTAGCTCCACTTTTCGCGCGTCTATGTGGTCGCCATGCACGATGAGCTGCAGGTTAGGATTGTGCATGCCCACCCACCAAAACATGGGTTCTACGCGGTCCAGGGCCGGAATTTGCGCCTTCAGGGCCAAAGCCGATACAAGGCATAAGGCTGTAAAAAATAAAGATCTTCTCATATCGGGATTGTTCAGGAAAAATAATCGGATGGCTGAAAACGATGTTGAGCAGCCACATGTCAAATTTATAATTATTATGGCTGGTTGAAAGAAAAAATGAAAATGTTTGTTGGGACGTCTGAAGTCCCAGATTTAAAAGTCAAAAGCGAAATTCAATATTCTGGCTATTTCCTCATTTTTTAGGGGGTTGAAAATTAAATTTCAGATTTACGCCGCCGGCGCCGAAACGGAGCTGTTGAGCGCCCAGGCCATCGAGCGGGTATTTTAAAAATGGCTCAACGATCAGCCGGTTTTTTCCGAATGGATAGCCTAGGCCGAACGCCACATTAAGTGTTTTTGCAAAATAAAAATTGTTGAAACTATTATGTGCTGTTGTGCCCTGCGTTTGCTGAACGGAGGGCGAAAAAAATGCAGGGTAATTGTATTTGTAGGTATACGTTTCGTCGACAAACGTACCGGAACTTACGCCGGCTGAAATATACGCGCTGTTTTTTTGCGGACTGAACTCATACTTCAGATTTACAGGAATATCCAGGCCAACCAGACTGGCATTATAACCCTGGAAAGTTGGCTTGGCAACCGGTGCGAATGTGGAGCTGGCATACAAAGCCGCCGTCGCCCGCGGTGCGCTTGCCGCAACCAGGGCAGTTTGCTGGGCTGTTACCGGAACCCCGCCGGTAAAATTCAATGAATTTTGAGCCAGCGTTACACCCGTAACGAGTTTTAAATGAGTGGTTAGCGGGATATCCGAGGTAAAGCCCGCACCCACATTTACCTCGTTATCACTGCCTTTGGCATAGTTAAAATACGTAGCAGCGTAAATTGAAAAACGGACCTTTCTGTCGGTTTTCATTTTCTCTTCATTTTTCGCAACGTCCATTTGCTTCTCTTTTGCAAACATGGAGCTTATGGATGTTGAAGATCGTTTCTGCGCGGCGCTGTCGTTTTTAACCTGCTGCTGCGTAATGGATGCCAGGCTTTGCACTGTTTTATTATTATTCCGAGTGCTATCGACCGCTTCGCCGCTTATTGCTGGTGTTTTTGGCAAACTGCTGCCTTTTACCGATGGTGGATTTTCAGCTATGGCTTGCTCGCTGTGTGTGGTTGGTATTGTAGCGCCGGTCCTGGGTTCGAATCCCAGCGGGATCACCAATTTTTGTTTGGTTTGTATTAATGGATTGACCGGTACGTTTTTACTAAAGGAAGTTTTGGTGACGTAGTGGTCATTAAATATCCGTGCCGCTGGTTTAGGTTTGCGATTTTTGATAAGGATCTCGTTTTTAGCGATTGCTGATCCGGCTTCTTTTGGCGCAATATTATTGGATGGGGTCAGGCCCGGCCGATTCTTTAAATGTGCGGCCCCGCTACTAGCCAGTGCGTTTGTTTTGCCAATAGTGGGATGTTTGGCTTCAGCTTCATTTTTGGCAACGCTATCGCTGGTGGCAAGCTTAGGTTTGGATTTTGCCAGTGTTTCGCTTTGCGCGGATACTGGTTTTTTCCGGGCCATTTTTACAGGCTCAACACGGTTGTTATAAATTAAAAACCCAATACCCAAACCCAGAAATAAAAGCGCAGCAGCTGCCCCCCGCCAAAACCAGGCTATCGGCCGGCGCCGCGATTCCTCTTCCGGGAATTTCTCGCATAGCTGTCGCCAGCCCGCATCAGCAGAAGGGTCTTCGTGTTTATCGAATACCTGCCTGATGTGGTTAACTATATCTTTATCGAACTGCTCGTCCATGTTTCTGTTCTTCAAATCGTATCAGCGTTCTTAATTTATCTTTCGCCCTGCTCAGGTAAACCCTTGATGAGCTGGCCGGTATGGTTAACAACTGCGCAATTTCATCATGATTATAACCGTCAATTTCGTATAAATTAAAAATGGTAACCTGGATAGGGGGGAGCTGCGCCATCAATTTCAGAATATCCTGCACATTCAGGTTTTCGATGGTCGTCGTTGCGCCGGTTAACGGCATCCCATTTTCCATTTCAACATTTAATTGAAATTTCAACTCCTTTCGGCGGCGGTCAATGGCGGTATTAACTATAATTGTCCTCAACCATGCCTTAAAGGGCTTATCGCTTTGAAAGCTGCTTATTGCATTAAAAACTTTTATAAAAGCGTCATTAACAACCTCTAACGCGTCATCCCGGTTGATGCTATAGCGCAAACTAATGCTCATAGCATAGCTATAGAACTGCTTATACAGCAATTCCTGGTATTTCAAGCTGCCTGTTTTGCACTGGCTGATGATTAAGTCTTCAGCCGGGCTCCGGGGTTGATGCATTAAATTTATTTATTCGGCCAAATGTTTGTTTATTCACCCTTTACGAAGCAACGGTTGATATTGCTACAGTGGGGAGCTAATTATTGAATTAATGATTTATTGAATAGTTGAATTGCTTGTTATCATCACTCGCTAATTCACCTTTTTTAAATCATATTGCATGCTAAGGGTGTCCAGGTAACTGTTGTTAACCATTTGAAAAACGGTTCCGTCGTAATAATACTGGTAAGCGCCGCTTAAATGCGTTTTGGCAGGTGTGCCCGATGCCGGATAAGTGACATCGTTAAAAAGGATATAATTTAAGTCGACAGCGTAACCGCCATGGCTGCCTGCAATTACCGTTGAGGTATCGCCGGTAACCGTAAAGCCAGTTTTAATATCTAAAACAAGCTGGATGTTGGCTTTGGCTGTATCACGAACCCCGGTTTTTGCCGATGTATGTACGCGACGGAACTGGCCGGTAAATGTTCCCGACGGTATAACCGGGCCAGGTGCGGAATTTTTATCGCTCATGCAGCCAGTTGTTAGCAGCGTCGCGAAAGCTAAAACAGAAAATAGAAATGGTTTCATCATAGTATTTTTTTTAGCATACGTGAATTATACGCTAAATGCTACATGGCGCGCTAAATTTTTTTTGCTTCCTCCCAAAATATGTCCATTTCGGCAAGGCTCATATCCTGCAATTGCTTGCCCAATTCGGCCGCTTTGCTCTCGAGATACTGGAAACGTTTGATGAATTTACGATTTGTTTTTTCCAAAGCATCCTCGGGGTTAATATTGATAAAGCGGGCGTAGTTAATTAATGAAAACAGCAGATCGCCAAATTCGCCCTCGGCTTTTTCGTGGTCAATGGCGCTTTCGTCCTCGGCATTAAACTCATTTCTAAACTCCTGCATTTCCTCTTCAACCTTTTCCCATACCTGGCTTTTTTCTTCCCAGTCGAAACCTACGCCGCGGGCTTTTTCCTGTATCCTCGATGCTTTTACCAACGCAGGCAATGAAGCCGGTACACCGCCCAAAACGGATTTGTTGCCCTCCTTCAATTTGATCTTTTCCCAATTGCGTTTTACGTCATCTTCATCATTTACATCCACATCAGCATAAATATGCGGATGACGGGTGATCAGCTTTTCGCAAACACTGTTCAGTACATCGGTTATTGTAAAATCGTTTGTTTCCGAAGCTATACGCGCATAGAAAACGAGATGCAGCATAATATCGCCCAGCTCCTTTTTTATTTCGGGCATATCGCTGCTCAATATGGCATCTGAAAGTTCGTAGGTTTCCTCAATGGTTAAGTGGCGCAGGCTTTCGAGCGTTTGCTTTTTGTCCCAGGGGCAATTGAGACGCAGGTCGTCCATGATTTTTACGAGACGTTCGAAGGCAGTGGCTGGTGTAGAAGCGGCGGATGGGGGTGTTAATGGCATAAGTTATATTTTCACGAATTACACGAATTGATGATTACACGAATTGGCACGAATTATTTCGAATTACACGAATTAATTGGTAAAAATATGGTTTATGTTTTGAAGTCGAAAGGCGGAAACTTGTCTGAACCAGGATTTATAGGATTTGATGATTATAGGATTTTATAGGTGTATTACTAATCCTGGTCATCCTTAAATTCTATGAATCTTAGTCGTGTTTCACCGCTCTTAACATTTCCCTTTTACCAGCGGCTCCGGGCACTTTTTCTATAGTGAAGCCGAGCGCTTTTAAACTCCGCTTGAGGTTGCCGGTGATGGCGTAGGTGACAAATACGCCGCCGGGTTTTAAAAATTGAATGGTATGCGCGATGACCTCATGGTTCCACATCTCGGGCTGGTGAGCTACTGCGAAGGCGTCGTAGTAGATTATGTCGTATTGTTTATCCGATTGGAAATGTTGCAGTTGGCAGTGGGCGATTTGCAGTTGGCAATAAGGAGAAAGTTTAACCGGGGAGGATAATAGTTCCGGGTAATTACTGATAAAGCTCTGCCATAAGTCAGCCGAAACATATTGGTCGTAGCCGGTTTGAGCAATCATTTCGCCGGTAAGGGGATAGGCTTCAATGCCGGTGTATTCGAGGTTGATTTTCTTTTCGGTACACAGATCAGCGCTAAGCAAAAAATTTAAACCGGTGCCGAAGCCGACTTCTAAAATGGACACAGTGCCAGCCCCCTCTAAATCTCCCCCGGTAGGGGAGACTTGCAGAAAATAACGTAGACCTGAATTTACAAACACATGCCTGCTTTCCTGCAAGGCACCATTTCGCGAATGGTAGTTTTCACCAACCTCGGGGTTATAAATGGTATTTGAGCCGTCGGCGGTTGGTACCAATTCAAGCATTGCCTTAGTTTTTTTGAATTTCCAGTTCTTTCACAACTTCACCTAAGTCGTAAACCGGGACGTTTTTTATTTTAGCCCTGATAATACTCGATGCAGCGGCCGACCGGTACCCGGCAGCGCAATGGGCTACTATCGGCTTATCGGTTGGTATTTCGTTTAGTCGTTCGCGCAACTCAGGCAGGGGAATAGTACAGGCGTGGTCGAATATCAACCCGTCTTCCGTTTCATTGGGGTTGCGGGCATCAACTACGGTGTAATGGTCGGGATGTAATTTAAAATCTTCAAAATCCAGCTCGTGAAAAATTTCGGTCGCATTCGCGGGAACTAAAATGGCTGCCCTAATATTTCGCTCGTAGCCGATCTTGGCCGCTTTTTTTATTACAATATCCAGGTCGTGATCATTTGCCGCAACAAGATAAAATGGTTCGTTCGGGCCGATGATGGAGCCGAGCCAGGTTTCAAATTTTACACCATCCTGCAGGTTAATGGCACCTTTTACAAAGCCCTTTCTAAAATCCTGGTTTGTGCGGGTGTCAATAACCGGCATGTTTTTCTCAAGCGTAAAATCATCTCCGGGTTTATATACTGCAGCTATGCTTTGCGCGAAGGACGGCGCGCCGTTTTTATTTAACTCCACATCATAACCAAAGTATTTTGGGATAAAGGGCTGGTCGTCGGTTAGTTTTTTGACGAACGACAATTCATCCATCAGCTGCAGTGCATAATTTTCGCGCAGCTCGCGGCCAATGGTACTATGCAAATCGGGACTCATGTTTTTACCGCAAAGGGAGCCGGGGCCGTGGGCCGGGTAAACGATAATTTCGGGTGTCAGCGTCATCAGTTTTTCGCGGGTAGAATGATACATCTGCCGGGCAAGTTCTTCTTTTTTTGCCGTCAGGTTACCCACGTTTTCCCGTAAATCGGGCCGGCCTACATCGCCTACAAATAAGGTATCGCCGGTAAACAATGCCCGCTCGTTCCCATGCTGGTCTTCAACCAAAACACATATCGAATCGGGTGAATGGCCCGGAGTATTGATAGCTTTTAATTTAATATCATCCAGTTGTATTACATCGCCGTCGTCAAAAGTCTCGTGCGGGTATTCAGCACCTGTTAGCTTGCTCACGTAAATTACGGCGGCGGTTGTTTGGTGTATCTCCAGGTGCGAGCTTACAAAGTCGGCATGCGGATGTGTTTCGATAACGCCAACAATGTCAGCTTCGTTAAGGGTAGCGAAATCGTAATAGGGCTGCGGGTCGCGGGCGGGGTCGACAACAATCATCCGGCCGTTGCGGATAATTGCATAAGAACCATGTGCAAGCCCTTTATCGTAAAATTGGTGGATCTTCATTCGGGGGTAAAGATAAGTTAATTTCGGATTTCGGATTTTCGATTTTTCGCTGTTGAATGTTTTTCAATGGAGCTCAAGAAGGCTGTCGCCGTTTCGGATTTGGAATATTGTAATTTCTCAATTTTAAATTGAGCTTACGCAATTGTATAAACTAAAAATATTGCGAAGCTGTAAATTCGAAATTGAACATTCGAAATCCGACATCATAATTCAGCTTCCCGTTTCACCAGTAATACTTCGTCGGCCTCCAGTGGCAGGTAACCGTACTCGTAGCAAAAATGATAAGTTTTGCCATTTTGTGTTTGGTAAGTGCGGGTATGATATTCAAAGTCGAAGCCTTTGGCGGCAAGTTTTTTTCGGGTGGTTTTGGTTTTGCCGGATGGATTAAGTTCCTCTAATATCCGGCGGTTACGGCGCAAGATGTTGTTGACGTTACGCACCAGGTTATAGCTGCTGCTGTTGAGCTGGTTGTTGTAATTGTTGCGGCAAAGGTCGTTACAAAACTTTTTATCGGCCCGGCCGTGCAGCGGTGTGCCGCAATCCAGGCAAATCCTTTCGTCATTCATAGGCTAAAGATAAGTAAATATTATCCGTTTGCAAACGGTTACAAACGGAAATTGTCGACTATAAGCGATTAATAACCGGCTCGGATGTTTTGGCGGCTGCACCTTTGTATCGTCAATTAACAAACAAAATTTAATTTTTAAACAGTATGAACACATTAAGAAACAGCGTACGCCTTGTGGGCCACCTGGGCATGGATCCCGAATTGAAGACATTTGATTCAAATAAAAAATTAGCGAAGATATCTATCGCTACGAATGAAAGCTACAAAAACGACAAGGGCGAAAAGATAACTGAAACCCAGTGGCACAATCTTATTTTATGGGGCGTGCAGGCAAAGCTTGCCGGCGATTTTTTGAAAAAAGGCGACGAGGTGGCGATTGAAGGCAAGCTGGCCAACCGCACCTATACCGATAAGGAAGGCATTAAGCGCTACAGCAGCGAAATTGTGGTTAACGAGTTTTTGAAGCTGGGAGGGAGAGATTAAAGGTTAGAGATCGGAGGGTAAGGATTGGAGATTAGAGTTCGTGGAAGTCTGCTAATCTCCAATCTATGGCCTGTAATCACTTTTTTAAAACAAACTATTATAATATATTTGTTATGTACTTAGAAGCAAAAGAAACAGCACGCTTGTATCAGTTGTTATCCAATAAGCTGGGTAATGATACAACAGAAGCGATGTTTAAATATATCGACAATAAAACCGAACGCACGGTGGAAGCAACTATTAAGACATTGGCTACTAAAGAAGATATCTCAATTGTCCGGGAGGAAATCGGTGAGGTAAAAGCTGATACAATTAAGTGGATGTTTGTTTTTTGGGCTAGCCAGGTCGTAGCACTATTGGCTATTTTTCTAAAAAAGTAATGAACTTAGGAGAAGCATTATTTTTGAAAAAATAATTCCTGAACAATGGACTCGATTCTTGAAAAAATAGCTACGAAAGACGACCTTTTAAGTTTCACATCCGGACTTAAAAAAGATATTCTGGAATATAAGAAGAAAGTTATTTTGTATAGCTTTATTTCCACAGTGACGCAAATAGCTTCTTTGTGTATTATCCTGGAATTGTTCGCGAAAAAGTAAATTAAAACTACGGTGTACTCACAGCAACCGGCAAAACCTTGCCGTTATAAAACCGGTGCCCTGTTACAGCAAAATCAGCAATATATTTTCCCATTTCGAATGCCATCACCGGCGATTGATAGCCGGGGAAAGCTTTTTCGAGCATTTCGGTTTGAGCAGAGCCGAGGGCCAGGCAGTTAACTTTTATTCCTTTATCAGCCAGTTCAAGCGCCAGACATTCGGTTAAATTATGCAATGCCGCTTTACTTGCTGAATAAGCTGCCAGCCCGGGGAATTTGACGCTCCCCTGGTAGCCGCCCATACTGCCGATATTTACGATATGTCCGTGTTCGGGGATCAAATTCAGCACGCCCTGTATCATACGAACGTGACCCAAAAAGTTACTTTGCAGCATTTCAACAAAGTCCATTTCGAGCAATTCTGTAAATGGCTTATTGATAAGCACGCCCGCGTTGTTGATCAAAATATCAACGCGGTTATCAAAATTCGCTTTGATGAATTGCTGCAGGTCGGCGTAGTCACCGTGGAGTATATCAAAGCCGAGGGCAAATACTTCGGCATCCGGGTTTAAACTGTGGGCTATTTCAAGCAAGTTTCCAAGCTTATCCTGCGACCGCGCGAGTGCAATAACCTTGTGCTTTCCCGAAAGTATTAATTCGAGCACGGCCTCGAATCCGACGCCGCTGCTGGCGCCTGTTATAATGATGTTCATAGGGCTAAACTACCAATTTTTGCTCAACGGGGTGCTTGATCAAATACAACCCGTCGTTGATGAGCTTTTTAAATTCCGGTTCGCGCCCCGCTTTGTTTTCAAGGAAGGCACGTATTTCGGCCGCTAATTTCGGTTCAACGTCCTCGTGTTCGAGTATTTCAAGTATTTCCAAAGCGCAAAGCCAGTCGTCCTGGTGGAATTTTTGAAGCTGCAGCCAAACGTTGCCCAAAAAACCGAAATCGCCACCGGTTTGCCTGCGGTTACGTACCTGCTGGTAAAGCTTGTGCAGTTCTAAAGTGTTCCAGTCGTGAGTGGCGTGATGCGTACCTGTATTCGATTTATAAGGAATTTCAACAAAGGCATCCTTGTCGGCCGCGCCGCAAAATACGGAGGTGATTTTCTCCCCTACGGCCATGTCATAAACGCCCCATGCCGGGTCGAACAAAACAACGCCACTGCTATCAGTCACGGTACATGCTTCAAAAGTTACCAGCTGTGTTTTTCCATTTGACGATACTATGTTTTTTATGCGCCCGTCAACTATAATGCCGCTTTCGAACTCAAGCCGGGCCTGTTTGCCCTCTTCAATGCCAAAATAGTTAAGCTCGTCGATGGTTAAGGTTTCGAGCGGCATTGCATGTCCCTTTAATTTACCTGCAGGCGAGCTAAATCCGTTCTTGTGGTGATCTTTTCCGTGGCCGGGCAATTGTTTATTGTCAACTGATAGCGCTGATGGGCCGGTTGTCTTTAGAAAAACAGCATCGCCATTTTTATCGGCCTTATATTCTGTAAAAGTACCTGTTACCTGCAGCCCCGAACTATAAACTGCCGTGCACGTGTTTTTACTTTCAATGGCTTTTTGCAAACCATAAACGCCTCCGCGGCGGAAGGCCATGGTGTTGGCAAAGCTTTCGAGCACGTCGATCAGGTTTTGGAAGGTAGGGGTAACAAATAATTGCGGCTGGGCTTTCGTGATATCGTAGCTGTAATTTATAGCCTCAATGGTATATGGTAACTTTTTGATACCAGCCGTCATGCAGCTGACGCTTTCGCCGATGGAGGATAGTAACCCTGCGCCGTAAATTTTTGGTTTTTCGAGCGTCCCGATAAGGCCATACTCAACCGTCCACCAGTGCAGGCGGCTTAGCAGCGACATCTCGGAAGGCTCGCCGATGTTGGCCTGGCGGTAATGAACCAGTTCTTCAGCTTTTTTAATTTCCTCTTCGTCAGCATCGGGCATTTCTTTTAATATAGATAGCGCGCGGATAGCCTCGTACAATTCAAAATCCTGTGCCGAATACATCGCCTTTGCGCCAATGGAGCCAAAATAGCTCAGGTACTCGTGATAGTCCTTGTCGGCGATGATGGGCGCGTGGCCGGCCGATTCGTGTATAATATCGGGCGCGGGGGTATATTCAATATGTTTTAACTGGCGAATATCGGCCGCGATAACCAACACGCGGTAAGCCTGGTATTCCATAAACGCAGCAGGCGGAATAAAACCGTCGACCGTAACAGCGCCCCAGCCGATCTTGCCGAGCGCATCGTTCATTTCCTGCAGATTGGGGATCTTTTCGATGGTCAGTCCCGCTTTTTGCAGACCGGGAATATAAGGGTAATATGCCACATCCTTCAGGTAGCTATAGTTTTGCCGCATTACATACCTCCAAACCGCGTGATCAACAGGTGTATAGTGCTCGTAATGCTGGTCGACAATAAATTGTTTTAAATGCGCGGGCAAAGCAGCTACCTGCGGGTTGTTAAAATCATTAAAATGGCTCATTAAAGAAGTCGGTTTACTACTAAACGCTAAATTAGGAAATATGATTGTATTGCGGTAGGATTGTTAAATTGTTGTATTGCGGTTTGCCGATATGTGAGCGTGAATCTAATTTTCCTTGGGCGAAGGCAACCCTTTCGACAACCGGCTTGGGCGCAATACGTAGTATATGCCAAGCAAGGCCACAATTAGAGAAATGATGTAAAAAGACCCGGGTAAAAAGATCGCCAGACTTTTGTCCATAGGGAAGACCTTTGTTAATTGCTGGAAAACTGTTTCGCGCACACCGGCGCCACCAACGCTGATCGGTAAGATGGTTGCCAGTGCCGAGATCAGAAAGGAGAGCAGGTAAGGTGAAAATTTCCCGGAAAAATCCTGACCGATAAGCACAAATACAACGGCCATTACCTGCAATGCCTGAACAGCCACAGCTTTGATATGAGCTTCAAAGAAAAATTTGGTGTATTCCCTGAAAAATTTGTAGGCTACAAAATAATAAATAGCCGAGCCCACCGCAAATATACCCAGTGGTATTGTGATGTGGATGTCGATCTGTGGGATCAAAAATATAAGTGCTACGATGATCAACCCGATTGCCCAAAGGCCGCTCAGCCGGTCGAACATAATGGCCCAGAAAACCTTTTTAGCGGGAAGCTTGTAACTTTTATTCAGCAGGTATATTTTATAGCCGTCGCCGCCGATTCCGCCGGGAAGCAGGAAGTTGTAGAACAAGCCGAGCAGGTACAACCGGAAGCTGAACCGCGGATCGAGTTTTAAACCAATTGACCTGAAAAAGCTCAGCAATCGCCACGATGACAGGATAATCGAGATAAAAAAACTTACCAGGGCTGCCGTCATCCACCAATAATTGGCGTGAAACAGCCGGTATTTGACGTCGGCAAAATGAACATTTCTGAAAACGTAATATAGCAGGGCGCCCGATATTACAATCTTTAAAACGGTTTTAACGACCGTCCAGGATATGTTTTTCCAGGTTTTAGGACTTACTTCGTCTTCAACCTCGTGAACTATTGCGTCTTCGATTTTTGTCATTGACCGCAAAACTAAGAAATATGTGTGAAGAAGTGAGAATCAAGAGCCAGGAAGCAAGATGCAAGACGTTAAGAGTCAAGACAGCAAGAATCAAGACAGGAAGAGTCAGGAGGCAGAAAGTTAAAGCAAGGTGTTTTTATGCTGCTCACCATCATCGGTAACAATTTTTCTCTTGGTTCTTGGCTCTTATAATCTTGCCTCTATTCCCAACTATTTTTTCTCCTTTTTTTCGAGGATGGCGAGTATCTTGTCGAGCTTATCGATCTCGATCGCGTCGAGTTTTTGTATTAGCTCTTCAATTTCCTTTTTGGCTTCTACGTTGGTCCTGAAATCGGCGTCGGCCTGGGCGCGGTCGCGTTGGTTCTGGCGGTTTTGCGCCATCATGATTATCGGGGCGGCATAGGCGGCCTGGGTTGAGAAAAGCAAATTCAGCAGGATATATGGATACGGATCCCAGTGCTTGATAATAGCGATCACATTAAGCCCCATCCATACCGCAAC
>JACXTT010000105.1_pt1 | contig 123305 bp, 109 predicted proteins | sample 9270951 | NCBI WGS metagenome assembly JACXTT01 (sample SAMN15532306, study PRJNA645909) | rock metagenome | isolation source: weathered quartz diorite | place: Puerto Rico | collected 2017-06-21 | reverse complement strand
CGGTTCCGTTGAGCCCGTTGTCGGCGCCAGGCAGGAGGACGACCATACGGTCAAAGCGTTCGGACCACGGCCCCATCTGTTCCCACCGAATGCCGTAGTTGAAGGTCAGCTTCGAACCAATCTGCCACTGATCGCCAAAATAGTAGCCGCGATACAGCATCTGGCCGGCGACAAAGTTGTTGTGCGTAAGGCCGCCGCCCGAACCCATGCCGAGCAGGAACGAAGCAAAGCCGTTGCCCGTACCCGCCGCGGCGAGAGGATTGATCGAGGTCAGCAACGCATCGAAGGCGAACGAGCCGGAAGGGTTGTTTTGCTGGTAGTAATTGTGCGTCAAACGCCGCCATTCGCCGCCGGCTTTGAAGGTATGTTTGCCCCAGATCTTGGTGATGTTGGGCATGATCGAGTACACGTCGTTGCGGGCCACGATCGTGCTACCGGTGCCATTGGTGCCGAAGACGCCGTTGTAGCCGGTGACAATCGGAATCGGCGCCACGCGGACAGCGACCTGATTGTTTAACGCCGCGGGCCAACCCAACTGCGTCAGGTCGTAGCCTGCCGTGAGCGCGGTGCGGTCGTAGCTGAATCGGGTGAAGCTCAGACGCAGGTCGAGAAAGGTCGTGGGATTGAGCGAGTACGTATCGCCAATGACAGCCTGATTGGTGTTCATCGATTCCGTGCAACGGTCCACGCAGGTCTTGGTCGCGTACGGATCGATTGGCAGATTGAGGTTCTTCCAGAACGTGTAACGTATAAAAGCGCGCTGCTTGTCTGAGAACGTGTGATCGACGCGGAAATTGTACTGATCGTTGTCGCCGCCGACGCTCGCGTTGGACGTGAAATTGTTCACCGCGGTGTTAGGCAGGCCCGGGCCGTTGGCGTGGCCCCAGAGTTCGGTCATCACCTTCGCCGCGCGATCGATGCGGGCGGCCGGAATGGCGTTGCCGGCAAATGGCGTGCGCGAAATCACTTCGCCTCCGGAAGCATTGGTGGCGCAGGCAGGATTGCCCAGGCGTCCGCAAGTGGTGAGTGGGTCGTAAATCGGGATCATCGCTCCCCCGCCGTTGCGGAAGTTCGAGAAATCGCCTGCGCGCATCGGGTCGGTGGGGACCGAAAACACATACGATTGCCCCTGGCGCAGCCGGAACCCTTCGAACGATCCGAAGAAGAACGTCTTGTCTTTCTGAATCGGGCCGCCGAGGTTGAAGCCATATTGATTCTGTGAAAAAGCAGGGCGCGCCACACCTGCCTTGTTATTGAAGAACGTGTTGGCGTTGAGCACCTTGTTCCGCATGTATTCGTATGCGGCGCCGTGAAGGGCGTTGGTTCCGGACTTGGTGGTGAGATTGATCGCTCCACCGGCCAGACGTCCAAACTCCGGTCCGAGGTTGTTGGTCTGCACGCGGAACTCGAGCACCGCGTCCTGCGTCGGAACCAGCATGGTGAGGTTCACGTAAGATGCGTTGTTTGGAGCGCCGTCGATATAGGACGCGCTTTGATTCGCCTGTCCGCCACCGATTTGAAAATTCGCCCACGCAAAGGGATTGGTTCCGGTCGGCGTCGTACCCGACTGGCCGCCTGGAATCACGCCGGGTACGAGCGAGACGAGCGAAAACACGTTGCGGCCGTTGAGAGGCATTTCGAGCACCTTGCGGGACTCGACCACCTGCCCTAGCGAAGCATTCTCAGTTTGCAGGATCGGGGTTTGCGCCGTAACTTCGATGGTCTGCGTCACGTCGCCGACTTGCATGCCGACGTCGATGCGGACCGCGCTTTGCACTTCGACAACGATCGGTTCGCGAACAAAACGCCGGAATCCCGTCTTTTCGACTTCGATCTTGTATTGCCCAGGCGGGATGTTCACGAACTGGTAACTACCGGCAGCGTCGGTTTGTGCAACGCGCCGGTCGCCAGTTCCAAGGTTGATCAGAGTGGTCTTGGCGTCGGCCATCGAACCACCGGTGGAATCGGTTACCGTTCCTACGACGGAACCATAAAAAGTCTGTGCGTAAGCGGACGCACAGGCTAGCAACATGGCTAAGCAGAGAGTAGCTTTCATAGACTAGACTCCCCTCATGAGAGTTGAGGGAACTATATCTTTACGCCACGACTCCTGCAACCACCGGTGTTGCGATTGGTTTTATAGATCGGCGAGATGCTCGACGCGTCCATCCGAATCGCCCAGCGACTCGGGCTTGACGCCAGCGCGATCGAGCATCGAGAGGAACAGATTCGTCATCGGCGTTTCGGACTTGTATCGCACGTGCCGTCCACCTTTAACCGTGCCGTTTCCGCCGCCAACAAGCGCGACGGGAAGATCATGGTGCAAGTGCTGATTGCCGTCCGAAAGGCTACTGCCGTAGACAATCATCGAGTGATCGAGCAGCGTGCCGTCGCCATCGGGAGTCGAGGCCATCTTGCCGATGAAGTAGGCAAACAGCTCCGCGTGGTGCACGTTGATCTTCGAAATCTTCTCGATCTTTTCGGGATTGTTGAGGTGATGCGACAAGCCGTGATGCGCCTCGGGAACTCCGATCGAGCGGTAGGTGCGGTTCGAACCTTCGCGGCCCATCATGCACGTGATCACGCGCGTCGAGTCCGTCTGGAACGCAACCACCTGCAGGTCGAACATCAACTTCGCGTGCTCTTCAAACGTCACCGGAATGCCGGCAGGCTTGGGGATCTGCGGATTCGACTGCGAGTCGTTCCCTTCGCGCGTCTGTTTCTCGGAGGCTTGAATGCGGCGCTCGATCTCGCGGATCGAATACAAATACTCGTCGAGCTTGCGCTGGTCGCTCTTGCCGAGTTCGCGCTGCAGCGCACTTGTGTCGTCGCGGACGAAATCGAGAATCGAGCGATCCTGCCGGGACATCTTCAAACGCGTGTCGCGGTCGAAGAATTCGCCGTCGCCAAACAACCGCTCGAACACCGCGCGGGGATTCACTTCCGGCGCAAGCGGCGAGGTCTCGTTGCGCCACGAAATCGAATTCGAATACGCACAGCTGTAGCCGGAATCGCAATTGCCGACCATGCCGCCGCCTTCGAGCGTCAGCTCGAGCGAGGGGAACTTGGTGAGGTGGCCGATCGCTTGTGCAGCCACCTGATCGGCGGAAATACCATTCTTGATGTCGGCGCCTTCGGTCTTCTTCGGATGCACGCCGGTGAGAAACGTCGCGCCCGCGCGAGCGTGATCTCCGGGACCGTCGCCGAGCGCCCGGCCGTTCTTGTGCGCCAGACCCGATAGGATCAGGGTCTTGTCGCGATACGCCTCGAGCGGCTTCAGCACCGGGGACAAAGCGAAGTCGGCGCCCACTCCAACAGGCGTCCAGTCCTTCATGATGATGCCATTGGGAACGTAAACGAACGACATGCGAACCGGCGCCGCGCCTGAGCCCTTGGCAGCGGCGGCGCGCAACGCCGGAACCATCGAATCCAGAACCGGCAGAGCGATCGCCGTTCCAAGTCCGCGCAACAACGTGCGCCGCGAAAGTGATTTGTTGGAAAAGGTCATTTACTTGCTCGCTGTTGTTTGTTGTCCGTCTGTTCCACTACCGGCGGCCGTCTCATCTGAAACGGCGCGCTGTTCACAATGCTGCTCACAAGCGACGAGAACTTGTACTCGCCCTTCGCCGCTTCACGGCTGATGTTCCTAACGACAGGTTTATCATATCGCTCGAGTCCGCGCCCCAAGGCGTAGGTCAACAGTTTTTCGCTCATCGCCTGCACGAAATCCGTCTTCTGATTGACCAACGCGGCTTTCAGGTCTTTGGAGCCGGCAATCTGCACGCCGCTTGGTAGCGTACCCGAGGGATCGATGGCGAACTTGCCATCCATGGTGCGATACTTGCCCACCGCGTCATAGGTTTCGAGCGCGAAACCCAACGGATCCATACGCGAATGGCAACCCGCGCAGGCCGGATTGGCGCGATGCTGTTCCAACTGCTGCCGGAGCGAAGCCGACTGGCCGATCTCGTTTTCCTTGAGATCGGGCACGCCAGGAGGGGGTGCCGGCGGCGGCGCCCCAAGCAGATTCTCGAGAATCCACTTGCCGCGAATCACCGGCGAGGTTCGAGTCGGATAGGAAGAAACAGTGAGCACGCTCGCCTGGGTCAAGACGCCGCTGCGTTGTTCGCCGTCCAGTTCGACGCGGCGGAAATTGCGTCCCTGAATGCCTTTGATGCCGTAGTGCTTGGCAAGCCGCTCGTTAAGGTATGTGTACTTGCCGTCGAGGAAATCGAGGACGCTGCGGTCTTCCCGAATCACACTCTCGACAAACAACTCGGTTTCCCGTCTCGCCGATTCACGCAGTTCCATGTCGAAGTCGGGGAACTTCTCGGGGTCAGGCTTCACCAGCATGAGGTTGCGCAAATGCAGCCACTGTCCGGCGAAATTATCGACCAGGGCGCGGCTCTTCCGGTCCGCGAGCATGCGGCGGATCTGCGCGTCGAGGTTCGCGCGAAGTACGCCTTTTTCAGCGATTGCGAGCAGTTCCTCGTCAGGAATGCTGCTCCATAAGAAGAACGAAAGCCGCGAGGCGAGTTCGAGCTCGCTCACCGCGTGCGGCGCGGCGCTCGGATCGCGTTCGACGCGAAAGAGGAAGTTCGGCGACACCAGAATCGCCTTCAAGGCGAGTTGGACGCCAGAATCGAAATTGCCCGCATCTTCTTTACCCATGCGATAGAAGCGCATGAGCGCCGCGACTTCTTTGGCGCTCACAGGGCGGCGATACGCCTTGTGGGCGATGCGCGACAGAATCGATTGCGCGCAGGGTTCCTGCTCCGCGGGCGTGGCCGGCTTGCAGGAAAAGATTGCGCGGCGGCTCGCGGTGTCGCCAGGGCCTGTCACGTTGAAAGGTCCGCCAATCTCGATCCAATCGACGTTCAGGCGGCGAACAACCGGGCGTCCACGCTCGTCGTTGGAAGGGTCTGTATCTTCGGACTTGACATTGTCTTTCAGAAAGGTCGCGGCCAACTCATGCCGGCCCGCGGGGATGCGAACGCGCGTCTCAAAGCGGCGGGCATCTTCGAGTTCCTCAGCATCTTTGATGACGGCATCGGTCTGAAACACGCGCTTGCCATCCAGGCGGAACTCGAGCTTCGGAGGAACGCTTCCCTTGGGGTCGCCGTTGAGCCGGACGCGCAACAGGTATTCGCCCTCTACTGGAAAACGATGCGTGACCAGCATGCCGCCGCGGGCGCCGAACGGCACTTCTTCGCCGATGCGTCCGCTCTGCGGAATCCGGCGGTCTGAATTGAGCCGCTCGAGTGAAGGATCCACCTTGATGTTGCCGACTGCAATGCGGCTTACCTTCGCCGCGGCGTTCATATACTTTTCAGTCAGCACCGGAGGCATCGAAAGAACGTCGGCAATGTTGTCGAATCCATAACCCGCGTCGTCGGCCGGAAAGTCGTCGGCCGGCGTGAAATCCACGGCAAGCAGGTCGCGAACCGCGTTGTTGTATTCGGCGCGATTGAGCCGATGGATGCCGACGCGGCCGGGATCGGGTTTCTCGGCGGCCGATCGATCGAGTTCGCCTTCCACCCAGTTCGAGAAACTCTGGGCATCCGCGGCGCTCGCGCGCGGCAGCCCCTTGGGCGGCATCTCGCCGCTGCGGACCTTGCGAAGAATCTGTTCCCAGTCGCCCGAGTGCGTCAACAGATCGGATGCACTGGTGAAGCCGTCCACGGCGATGCCGCCGGTTTTGACTTTCGCATTGTGGCAACCCTGACAGTACTTGGTGACAAAAGGCTTCGTCTGCGATTGAAACACCTGTTCGCGAGCTTGTTCAGGGCTTTGCGACGGAGCAGTGGCCGCAAACCAGGCAACCGCAAGAACCGACACTGGTAGGTAACTTCGCATGAATTCAGATAATCTTGATGGTTATGACGCCGAGATGGCTGACAAAGTTATTCGCCAACCTGCCCTTATTCTATATGCTCTCCGGCGCTGCCAGCGTACGAGGAGACACCCTCGTCGAGGTGGTGAAAGGCGGCGATCCGGCGGCGGTCCGCAAGGCGCTGGCAGCCAAGCCCGATCTCAATGCGCGTCAGCCCGATCAGTCCACCGCGCTCACCTGGGCCGTACACAGCGGCAACCAGCCAATTGTCGAAATGCTGCTCGCTGCCGGCGCCGACGTAAATCTTGGCGATGAGAATGGCGACACGCCGTTGGCTTTGGCCGCGCAAGAGGGCCGAGTGGAGATTGCCCGGCTGTTAGTCGCCGCCAAGGCGAACATTGACAATGTCCGCTGGAATGGGGAAACGCCGCTCATGTCCGCCGTCAATTCCGGCAGCGTGCCCCTGGTCGATTTGTTGCTGGAACGCGGCGCGGATCCCAAGATCAAAGAGACTCGCGAAGGGCAGTCGGCGGTCCACTGGGCCGCGGCGGAAGGACGCACCGAGATCCTGAAACATCTGCTCGCGAAGGGTGCGGACCCGAAGGCAGTCTCCAATCACGGAACCACACCGCTCATGCTCGCCGCCCGCGGAGGGCACAAGGAAACGGTGCAGGAACTGTTGAAGGCCGGCGGCGAGGTCAATGCCAAGAGGAAAGACGGTTGGGACGCGCTGATGCTTGCGATCAATCTCGCCCATCCCGATGTGGCGGCCGCGTTGATCGAGGCGGGCGCCGACATCAAAACTCAGGATTCGAAATCGTACACCTTGCTGCATCTCGCCGCCAAAACCGGAACTCCGGAGTTGCTGAAGGCTCTGATCGCGAAGGGCGCCGAAGTGGACGCGAAGCTCGACAAACGGGCAGGCAGCGTGGGTTTCCTGGGCTCCAATGAAGGCAAGACACCTTTGCAAGTCGCCTGCCAGGCGGGCAATATCCCGGGCATCAAGGCGCTGCTCGAGTCCGGCGCCAACGTCAATTACAAAACCCCGAGCGGCAGCTTTGCGCTATACATGTCCGTGTTCTCCCGCAAACTCGCCGTAATGCGGGCGTTGGTCGAAGCGGGCGCGAACGTCAATGAGCAGGGTCCGCAGGGGCGTACGACGATCCACATCGCCGCATTTCTGCCCGCTGAAGATATGATTCAGTATCTGCTCGAGAAGGGGGCCGACCTGACCATCAAGGACAGCACCGGGCTGACGGTCCGCGATGCGGCCATGAAGAGTGGCAATAAGAAGACCGTAGCGCTGATTCAGAAACTGGAAGGCCAGAAGACCGAAGGCCAGAAACCCTAAGAAGGAAGACTCCGTAATCATGAACCGATTCCTGCTAGCCGCCGGCGCCGCGTGCGCGCTCGTGGCGTTTGCGCAAACCGCGCCGAGCCCTGCCATCGAAGACACCATGCAAGCCGCGCGCGAAAAGTCGCCGCAGTTGAAGACGCTGGTCGAACGCGACATTCCGGCGGTCAATCAGCAGGCCCGCGCCGGCGTCGTGTCATGGGGACAGGATTTCCTGTTTGCGGCGAAATCCGCGTCATCGGCGCCCTTGATTGTAATTAATGAAGATACTCCGCGTCCGATGACCCGCATCGACGGCAGCGACCTGTGGTTCCGCCTCGAAAAAATGCGCGCCGGCGTCACGTATTCGTATCAGTTCCTCGTCGACGGCAAGCCGCTTGCGCCACGCAACGACCTCACCGGTTACAATCCCGATTCGTATCCCAGGGCAGGAGTTCCGCAGGGCAAGTTGTCGGAGAAGTTCGTCATAACCAGCAAGATTTACGACGGCATGAAGGCTGATTATTGGATCTATGCCGCCCCAGGCGTGGACCCGTCAAAACCCTCGCCGCTCATGGTCTGGCAGGACGGGCAGGGCCTTTTGAGCCGGACGAGCGGCATGCGTCTGTTGACCGTCAACGACAACCTGCTCGCGCAAAAGCTGATTCCCGCGATGGTGCACGTGTTGATCGCGCCCGGGTTTTCCGCCGACAACAAACCGATGCGCGCCATCGAATACGACACGGTGACTGACCGCTACGCGCGCTTCCTGATGGAAGAGGTTTTGCCGGAAGTCGAAAAGCATTACAAACTGCGGCAGGACGGCTATTCGCGGGCCATCGGAGGCTCGTCGTCGGGCGCCATTTGTTCCTTTAACGTCGCATGGTTCCTGCCTGACAGATTCGCGCGCGTGCATTCGACCGTTGGTTCCTATACGAGCATCCAGTGGCATCCGGAAGATCATCTCGAAGGCGGCAACGTCTATCCGTTCAAGGTCCGCAAGGAACCGAAGCGCAATATCCGCATCTGGATGTCCGACGGGGCCGACGATCTCGAGAACAATCACGGCAGTTGGCCGTTACAGAACATCCAGATGGCGAACTCTCTGAAGATGATGGAATACGACTATCACTTCCGCTTCGGCACGGCGGCGCATAACGGCTCGCAGGCGTCGCTCGATCTGCCGGAATCGCTGGCCTGGTTGTGGCGCGGGTACGATCCGTCAAAGACTGGCGAGGCGTTCACCATCGACCCTGCCGAGAAGGCGAAGCCGTACTATCGCGTCAAGATCGCCAATCGGGATTCCTGGTAACGGCCCATGAAGCGCCGTGAATTTCTCGCTCTTCCTGCGGTGGCCGTAGCCGCAGGCGCCGCTGTGACGCGCCCGGTTCCATCCCCGCGCCAACTCGCCTGGCACAAGCTCGAAACCTACGCCTTTCTGCACTTCACGTTGAACACGTTCACGGGCAAGGAATGGGGTTACGGCGATGAAGATCCGCGAATCTTTCAACCCAATCAGTTCGACGCGGACGCGATCGTCGAGGCGTTGAAGGCAGGCGGCATGCGGGCCGTGATCCTCACCTGCAAACATCACGACGGCTTTTGTTTGTGGCCCACCAAAACGACGGAACACAACATCCGGGCGTCCGGCTGGCGCGGCGGAAAGGCCGACGTCGTGCGCGATCTTTCTGAAGCCGCTCGCAAGGCAGGCCTGGGTTTTGGCGTCTATCTCTCGCCGTGGGATCGCAACAATTCGGCCTACGGGTCGCCGAAGTACGTCGAGATCTACCGCCAGCAGTTACGCGAACTGCTCACCGGATATGGCCCGATCTTCGAGGTCTGGCACGATGGCGCGAACGGCGGCGACGGTTACTATGGCGGCGCGCGTGAGAAGCGTTCCATCGACCGGCGGACCTATTACGATTGGCCGGGAACCTGGGAAATCGTGCGCAAACTGCAGCCGAACGCGGTGATCTTCAGCGACGTCGGTCCGGACCTCCGCTGGGTCGGTAACGAAAAAGGTTTCGCCAACGAGACCTGCTGGGCGACTTATTCACCGCACGCGCCGAAGGGCGAAGGCGAGCCCGCGCCGGGCTATGTGCTCGACAAGGAAGGCGGCACGGGCCACCGCGACGGCGCCAAATGGATGCCCGCCGAATGCGATGTTTCGATCCGTCCGGGCTGGTTCTGGCATGAGGATCAGAACGCGAAGGTGAAAACCCCGGACCAACTGGTGGACCTACATTTCAAGTCCGTGGGCCGCGGCGGCAGCTTTCTTCTCAACATCCCGCCTGATAAGCGAGGTTTGCTGCACGAGAACGATGTCGCTTCACTCAAAGAGTACGGCCGCATCATCCGGCAGACGTTCGCGGCGAACCACGCCGGCGAGCTTCATCAAAGGGATCTGACCGCAAAAGTGTCGCAGCCCTTCAACGTCGTGCGAATCCGCGAGGCGATCGCCAAGGGGCAGCGCATCGATTCCTTCGCGCTGGACTCCTGGCAAAGCGGCGAATGGAAACAGATTCACGAAGGAACGAGCATTGGCGCCTGCCGCCTGATCCGCTTCGCGGAACCGGTTCGCACGGACCGCCTGCGTCTGCGCGCCAGCGGCGATCAACCGCTCATCGCGGACCTCGGCGCGTACTCCCTGTAGCGGTCTTTCGCACACCGGGATAGGCTTTCTCTAATTCAGTAGAGATCCTCTGCTGCCCTTGGCTCCTGGCTGCCCGCAGTCTCCAAGAGAATCTTGATCTTTCGCTTTGTGTCCCCGGACGACAGTTTGGAGGCAAGCCATCTCTCGAAAGCGGTTCGCTCAGAAATGAGTTCGCCTTCGGCGCTTACAGGATAGACTTCGCCCGTCTGCATTGCATGAAACAGCGTGTAACTGTAGTTCGGAATCGCTGGCGAGGCAAGGGTAAATTCAAGAACTACCCCTTTGTCGCTGCCGTACGCGACAACTCTTGCTTCGACCCTTCCGTTCGTCTTCTCGGACAGCAAGGCCGCCTGCTGCCTCATCAAGCCAGCAGGTGTCGAAATATCATGGTCCTCGATGTTGAGATCACCCCAGAGATCAGGCACGGTTGCTGGCATAGAATCCCTCACTCACAGTCTACTTTGAATGCAATTGGCAAATGATCAGAGCCCAGGATTCTGACCTGACCAGGTTTCCATGCGTTTGCAAATTCGGATCGAAGCAGGACCTGATCAAACATGGTCCAAGTGCGCTTCACCCTCGTTTCGAGCTTGAGAGTCTTCTGCGAAACAATCTCAGCGTTTGCGCTTTGGCTCGCAGAATCGAGTTGACGCTTGCTTGGAAGATGTAACCCAACCAATAGAACTGGCCTTGCGCCGCGCATCTGAATTTGCTGGACGCTCCAATATTTGTCGTCGGCAATCGCCTGAACTTCACTCGCGGGAAGGCTGGAAAAAATCTGCACCCGGTCGCAAAGCAGGCTGGGGGTTGACAGAGACAGTCCGTGGCGTTCGAAGAATTCGCGGCCCAGACCGATCGGTTCACTGTTCTCGGCGAGGATCACAATGTTGGTTCGATTCTCCAGCGCCGCCTCCGCCACCAAATCGAGAATCGGTTTCCTGTTTAGATTCCAAAACAGAAACCGCAGCGTTCGCATCCGTGCCCTCTACTTCACATCCCGAACGCAGCGGAACCCGATGTCCTTCCGCTTCGTCCGGGCCGGGGCTGTCGCCGCGTCCCACACCAGTTGCTCGAACGTTTCCGCCGTCGTGTTGTGCATGTAGGATCCGCCTCGAATCTGGAAGGCCGCCTCCTTCATATCGAGCGGGGGCGTGTACATGTGCTGTAGCTGCTGAAAGTCCGCGGGCGATAACGGCGAAGGCTGATCCACCCACTCCCACACATTACCCACCATGTTCAGAACGCCGTACGGACTCGCGCCATCCCCACGCGCATTCACTCGCGCCAGATAACCGGTGTTGCCAATGTTGGCGCGCTCAATGAGCGGCTCGTTCCCCCAAGGAAATTTGCGTCCATCCTCGCCCCGCGCGGCCTTTTCCCATTCCACGGCCTTCGGAAGCCGTTTGCCAACCCACTTACAGTAAGCCTGCGCATCCTCAAAGGAAACATTCACCACGGGCAGTTGCGGATCCAGGTCCGCCAACGGATCCGGATGCGCCCGCTTCGTCGCCCTGGAAAACTCGAGATAGTCCTTGTTCGACAGTTCGGTCTTGTCGATCTCGAAGGCGGCAACCATCGCCACTTCGCGATCCCTGCCGACCATCGCATTGCCCGCCGGCACGTTCTGCATTTCGCTCGTGCTTACGCCGCTCGACCTCAACGACGGACTCTTCGCTCGGGCAACGGAGGTGGCGAGCTTCGGCCAGAACAGCCAGCCGGCAATTACAACCGCGGCGAACGCCAGGCCAAAAAGAAGCGGTATCAGAAAAGCCGGCCGTTTCTTGTCGCCTGCGCCGCCTCCCCCTACTGTCAAGGCGGTTTGCTTCGACACCGGAGCCGTCGTGCGAATCCCAATCGGCGGCGGTTGCCCAAGGGGCGACCGCAGAGGAGGCGGCGGTGGTGGGACGAACACCGGCGTCTGGATGCTCTGAAACACTTTCGGCCCTTCGTCAGGAACCGGGGGAGGCGCCGACATCGCACGCAGCATGGCGCCCGTATTCGGCAAAGGTTGCTGCGGCCGCACAATCTGTTGCAGGAACCTCTCGACTGTGTCGAAGGACTGCGGCCGTTCCGCCGGATCTTTGCGCAGACATGCGCCAACGAGTTCCATGAGCCCGGGCGTCTGCAACCGGCGCTGCACCATCAGATCCATATTCGGCTCGCGATAGACGATCGCGTTATACAGATCCTCATGGCCCGACATCCGGTACGGATAGCTGCGTGTCAGCAAGTGAAACAGCAGCACGCCGAAGGAGTAAATATCGCTTTGCTTGGACGCATGTTCGCCCCGAACCTGTTCGGGCGCCATATACAAAGGCGTCCCGCTGACGTCGCCCTCGGACGGCAATTTCGACTCCGCTAGCCGCGCGATGCCGAAGTCAAACAGCTTCACGGCGCCGTCCTGCGACACGATGATGTTTTCCGGTTTCAGATCGCGATGGACAATGCCGAAACCATGCAAAAACGCCATCGCATGCGCCACTTGCCAGGCAAGGCCCAGCGCATCCATCTCCATGATGTAGGACCCGCGATCGATCAGCGCGCGCAACGTGTCGCCATGCGGAATCTCCATGATGAGAGCGTATTCGCCGGCGATTTCGCCAGCCTCATACGTCTGGATCAGGTTCGGATGCACGCACTGGCAGGCCACACGGGCTTCCACCAGAAAGCGCTGGCGGAACATCGCCGGCTGGCCGAACGATTCCATGATCTTGACCAGAACCGTGCGTTGGGTGTTGACGTCGACAGCGAAATACACTTCGCCGTAGTTGCCGCCCAGCCGTTGTTGGCAGTCGTAGGAACCGAGGCGAAAAGGTACTGGTCGCAGCAATCTTAACCAGTGTAATCTAGCGTTTGGTCAAAGCCTCTTCGAGTACTTGTCTGCGATAGCGGCTGACCTTGACCTGAGCGCCGGTATCGAGCACCGCCACCGCCTCCCCGTGGGATTCGATTTTCAGCTCCCGAACCCGCGTGAGGTTGATGGCCGCGGACCTGTGTACGCGCAGAAATTTGACCGGGTCGAGGCCGGCGATCAATTCCTGCATGGTCTGGCGAATCAGGTGGGTTTTCGGCCCGACGTGCAGCACAACATAGTTATCGGCCGACTCCACCCAATCCACTTCTCTCGACGGCACGATCGCAATGCGATTGCCGGACCGGATCACGATGCGGTCGAGCGAGTTGCCCGGTTCGGCATCGAGCACGTTGCCAAGCCGGCGGCCGACGAGGCTCCACTCGATCGTTTCGAGATGGGCCTTGACGCGGCCCAGCACTTGAAAGAACCGCAAATCGTCAAAAGGCTTGAGCAGGTAATCGAGCGCCTCGGCTCGAAATGCTTCGACGGCATATTGGTCAAACGCCGTGATGAAGACTACCGCGGGCGCCGCATCGCGAGCCGCCTCCAGCACTTCGAACCCATTCAACGCGGGCATGCGGATGTCGAGAAACAAAAGGTCCGGCCGCAGCCGCGTGATCGCGTCCAGAGCCTCGATGCCATTACGCGCCTCGCCGACGATGTCGATTTGGGAATCGGTCTCGAGCAGCGTGCGGATAGTTTGTCTCGCCAACGGTTCGTCGTCGGCGATCACGGTTCTGATTTTTCTGGCATTCACCATGGGATTTCGATTCGCACTGAAACTGAGCCCCCAACGTCTTCGATGCGGAACGACTGCGCCGCCCCGTAGGTCTGCAACAGCCGCTGCTTGGTGTTCCGGATTCCAACGCCTTCGGTAAACGCCGGGCGCAAGGTCCCGGTGTTGCGAACCTCGAGCACCAGATGCTGGTTCGAATGGTGCGAGGCGATCCGAATCTCGCCGCCTTCGGGCAGCAGCGCGATGCCGTGATCGATCGCATTCTCAACCAGCGGCTGCAACAGCAGCGAAGGAACCGTCATAGGGAACGTGCAGGCGTCGGTTTGAAAGTCCACTCGCAACCGGTCTGGAAAGCGCACTTTCTGGATCTCCAGATACAGGCGCACGAGATCGAGTTCGCGGGCGAGCGTCGTCCGAACCCCACCGTCGTTGAGCGTCTCACGCATCAATTCACCTAGACGCGCGATCATTGAAATCGCTTCGGAATTTCTATTGGCGCGAATCAAAGAAGCGATGGAATGCAGTGTATTGAAGAAGAAGTGCGGCCTGAGCTGGGCGTGCAGGGCTTCGAGCCGAGCTTCCACCAGTTGCTTCTCCAAGCGCTCGGTGGCGAGGCGCGCATCGAACGCGTAGGTGAGCGCGGCGATTGCGCCATACACGGCGAAGGTCCAGACCAGAGAAACCGGATAGAGCATGGCAAAGTGCATGCCATAGGTGATTTTCGAAGGTCCGTTCACCGGGGCGAACGCCCAAACGAGCGTGGCCGGAATCACCAGCACAAAGACCGCGGCCAGGTGCAAAGCAAACGATTTGATGCGATGTTGCGAGGCTGCGCTTTCGATGCGGCGCGCGATCCAGATGGCCGCGGGAGTCAGAGGCGCCCATATCATCCAGCGCGGCAACAACTGCTGGAACACCATCCACGACCATGGAAAACGGCCCTCGGCGATATAGTCGAACGCCCACTGCATGCTGAAGAGAAAGGTGGGAATCAGCCAGAGAACAACGAGCGCAAGACCGTACTTTATGATTCGCAACATACTGACGCCGCTTAAAGTCTAGCGGATTCCCAGACGAAGCCCGGCCCGTTCGCCTCGTCCGCGCTCCAGTTCGCCACGTCAGGATTCCAGGCGCCGGTAGCCGCTCGCAAAGTAAAGCAGCGGTTTGCCTTCCGACGAATCGGCCTGTTCCACTTCAGCAAGCAGGATGACGTGGTCGCCCGCATCGATCCTCTGGCGCATGCGGCATTCCATCCAACCAATGGCGCCGTCGATTCTCGGCACGCCCGTGTTCTCGCCGGGTCGCCAGCCCACGCCTTGAAATCGGCCTTCCGGCAAAACCGCGAAACGATTGGATAAATCCTGCTGCGATTCAGAAAGAAAGTTCAAGCCGTATGCGTGGGCCAGTTGAAACAGCGGCAGAAGCGAACATGCGAGATCGATGCAAATGAGCACGAGCGGCGGTTCCGCGGAAACCGACGTGAACGAATTCACGGTGACTCCATGCGGCTGGCCCGAAGCGTCGCAAATTGTAGCCACGGCGACTCCAGTGGCGAACCGGCCGCAGGCCCGGCGAAACGAATCGCGTGAGATAGGCGTTCTTGACAAGGCTTTAACTCCAATCTTATCATTGGGTTTGGGACGCAGCGAATTTAGCAGGGGCAGCGGCGTGACCGTGGAGGGTGGCTTTGATCAAACTCGACATTATCAACGAAGTAGTCAATCGTACCGGAATTACCAAGACAAAGGCTGAGATGGCGGTGGAGACCGTCTTTGAAAGCATGAAACGCGCGCTCGCGCAGGGCGAACGCATTGAATTGCGAGGTTTTGGCATTTTCAACGTACGGCCGCGCAAAACGGGCATTGGACGCAATCCCCGCACTGGCGCGGAGGTAGCCATCCCGCCGGGCAAAGCCGTGCGGTTCAAGCCCGGCAAAGAGTTGCAAGCGCTGCAATAGATGCCTGTCCCTTCAACAGGGGATTTGCCGGAGAATCCGTTTCCGCCCTTGAGCAACGAAGCGGGGCGGGCCTTTCGCCGTTCACGGCAGGTGGTGCTGCCTATCGTGATGCTGGTGTTGACGCTGATCACCACCACCATCGCCGGCGCCGACTTGATGTACCTGTTCCGCCGCGATCTGGCCTACACTATGGACGGCGAACGGTACCTGATCATTCTGCAAAGCCCGGCGCTTCTGCTCGATGGGCTGATTTTCTCGATTCCATTGCTGCTGATTCTGTTCGCGCATGAGATGGGCCACTTTCTCGCCTGCGAGTATTATCAGGTGGATGCGACCTATCCATACTTCATTCCCTTCCCCACTCCGATCGGCACCATGGGCGCGTTCATCCGCATCCGCGCGCCGATTTATTCACGCCGGGCATTGTTCGACATCGCCATCGCGGGACCGGTCGCGGGATTCCTAACGCTGCTGCCGGTGCTGCTGGTCGGCGTCTCGCTGTCGAAGGTGCACACCAACCTCGCCATGCAGTCTGACCTCGTGTTCGGCAGTCCGCAAATTATTCAACTGTTGACGTCGTTTCTGTTTCCGGGCGTCGCGTCCGACGACATCTACCTGCATCCCTGCGCTCGCGCGGCGTGGGTCGGCTTGCTCGCCACGGCTTTGAATCTGCTGCCGATCGGACAGTTGGACGGCGGACACCTGGTCTATGCGTTTACCGGCGAATTCAGCAAGCTGTTGTACCGCATCGGCTGGTTCGGCGTGCTGTGCCTCGCGGCGTTCTATTCCTGGCGAACTTGGCTCATCTGGGCCGTGCTGCTATTGTTTCTGGGTATGTGGCATCCTGTGATTTACGATACGTCGCCGCTCGGCACGCGCCGCATTCTGCTGGCGTTTTTCGCCTTGGCGATGTTCCTGCTTTCGTTTTCACCGATTCCGGTGACGTTCCACTAAAACGTTGACGCCACAGATGCGAATCTCAGCCACGATCATCACCTACAACGAAGAACGAAACATCGTCCGCGTCATCGAGAGCCTGCGCTGCTGCGACGAGATTGTGGTGGTGGATTCGGGATCTTCGGACCGCACTTGCGAACTCGCTGAAAAACTTGGCGCAAAGGTCTACGACAGCCCCTGGCCGGGTTATGCGAAGCAAAAGAACCTCGCCGCGGATCGTGCGCAAAACGACTGGATTCTGTCGCTTGATGCCGACGAAGCCTTGAGCGAAGGTCTCGAGGCCGAGATCTGGCGCATCAAAAAGCAGGGTCCGGAATTCGACGCCTACACGATGCCGCGGCTTGCCCAATATCTGGGCCGCTGGATTCTGCACAGCGGCTGGTATCCCGACCGCAAGGTCCGCCTCTATCATCGCGATAGGGCGAGTTGGATGGGCGAGTTCGTGCACGAGTCCGTGGTGTGCAAGGGCAGGCTCGGCCATCTCGAAGGCCAGATTCTGCACTATACCTGCGACTCTTTGTCGGAACATCTTCGCACGCTTGACCGCTACACCACGCTTGCCGCCGAACAAATCGTCTGGCGCAAAGAGAATGTCTCCCTTTGGCGCGTGATCGTCGATCCTCCGTGGACTTTCGTCCGCACGTACTTTCTCAAACTCGGCTTTCTCGATGGGCTTGAAGGCTTGGCCATCGCGTATATGGCCGCGTTCTATACCTTTCTGAAGTATGCGAAAGCGCGCTTCATGAGCCGCGACTAGCGCCAGGCGCCCTCCTTATGCGGATCCTGCACATCGATACAGGGCGCGAAATGCGCGGTGGGCAATGGCAGGTGCTGTTTCTCTTGCGTGGCCTGCGCGAAAGGAATCTGCCGGCGATTCGGCTGCTCGCGCGGGGAGAGCTGCTGGCCCGTGCGTCTGCCGAAGGGTTCGACGCCGCCGAGGCTTCCCCGTTTGCGGTGCGCGGCGCCGGCGTGGATGTGATCCATGCGCATGACGCCAAGTCCCATACCTGGGCCGCGGCGCTCGAGCCAGGCCGTCTGGTGGTCGCGCGCCGCGTCGTGTACCCGGTCAAACAGGGCCTTCTCTCGAAATGGAAGTACTTGCGTGCGCGCCGCTACATCGCGATCTCACAGGCAGTCAAATCGGAACTCGAACGCGCCGGCGTCCCTGCCTCAAAAATCGACGTGGTGTTTGACGGCGTTCCAGCGCCCGAGCGCGTCATACCTTATGAGGAGAGGCCCGCGAACCGCTTTCTCGCCATCTGCAAGGCGCCCGACCTGGCGCCTTCCGCGGACCTGCAATTGCAGTTCTCCCCGCAAATTGCCGATGATCTGTCTACAGCCAGAGGATTGGTTTACCTATCCCGCTCAGAAGGCTTGGGCTCCGCCGCACTACTCGCGATGGCGAATGCGGTTCCAGTGGTTGCCAGCCGCACAGGCGGACTGGTGGAGGCAGTGGAAGACGGAGTGACGGGCGTGTTGGTGGATCGCGCTGCGGAGGTTGTGGCCGCGGTCGGCAGGCTGCGCGAAGATCCTGAATGGGCCGCGAAATTGGGGCTTGCCGGACGCGAGCGGGCGCTCGAGCGCTTTTCGCTCGATAACATGGTGGATGGTACGTTGCGGGTTTACGAAAAGGTGCTCGAGGGAGAATGACCGAAAGTCAGCTATTTACGGTATTCGCATTTCTGTTCGGGCTGCTCATCGGCAGCTTTCTGAACGTTTGCATCTTCCGCCTGCCTCGCGACATGTCGGTGGTGACGCCCCGCTCACTGTGTCCGCAATGCGAAAAGACTATTCGCTGGTACGACAACGTGCCGGTGCTGAGCTTCATCCTGCTGCGCGGAAAATGCCGCGATTGCGGCGCCGCGATCCCCTGGCGTTACCCGATCGTCGAACTGCTCACCGGCATCGCCTTCGGCATCTCGGTTGGCGCCTTCGGCGTGACTCTTCCCGCCCTGAAATACTGCCTGCTGTCGGCGATCTGCATCACCCTGATCTTTTCGGACCTCGAAGAGCGCATTCTGCCCGACGAGTTCACCAAGGGCGGCGGGGTGATCGGCCTGATCCTCGCGTGGTTCGTTCCGATGCCCGGCGGCATTTCTTATATCTTCGTCCGCAATCGAGACAACCCCAGGCTGCTGTCGCTTGTGGAATCCGTGCTGGGCATCGCCATCTGCGCGGGTTCGCTGTGGCTGGTGGGCTATCTTTATGAGAAGGTTCGCGACCGGGAGGGGCTCGGGTTCGGCGACATCAAGATGATCGCCATGATCGGAGCATTTCTCGGCCTGCAAGGCGCGCTGCTTACGCTCATCATTAGCTCGGTTTTGGGCAGCATTGTGGGGCTCGCATTCATCTTCACCACTGGAAAGAATGCATCCACCTATGAACTGCCGTTTGGAACGTTTCTAGGCGCCGCCTGCCTTGCCGTGGCGGTGTTCGGCGAAACCGTGTTCAGGTTTTATTCGTCGATGGGGGCTTAGGCGTCACGAAGCGCATCCGCGCCGCTTTGCCGCCGGCAGCGACCGTCGCCGGCTTGCAAATCAATTGAACGGCATCCGCCGGCGACACGATGCGCGTCAGCGCCTTGTCGCGGTCGAGGCCGGTGATCACAAGCACCTTCGTCGACGGCGCAAACATTTCGAGGACACGGATCGTTTCACCGCCCGCCGAACATTGCACGGCGAGTTCCTGATCTTCTTTCAGGGCGTTCTGCATCGCCTGCACCTGCCCCATTAGCACCACGGCGAGGCCTTCGGCCGCAGGCTCCTCCGCGGCTTTCGCCGGCGCCGGCGCGTTGCCGCCGCCGCTGAGCAGGTTCTGCACCTGATCGCCGACGACCTCTTTCGCCAGTTGTTTGGTAATCGCTCCAAAGCTCACTCGAACATCACCTCAACTTCGTTCCGGCGCGAATCTCGTCGCTGGCTCGTTTCACCACCGTATCACCTTCGGCGATGGCGCCCGAGATGGTGACCATGTCTCCCGGCGCCGAGCCGCCCTTTTTGACGGTCACCCATTCCGCTGTCCCGTCGCTCTTCACTCGGATCACAAAGACCCGTTCGGTCGTCGTCACCACCGCGGTGGCGGGAACCGCGAGCCCCGCGCCCTTGCTGACGGGCCACGAAACGTCCGCGTACATGCCTGGCGCGAGCAAGCCCTTGGGATTCGCGACATCGAGTTCGACGGGCATGGTGCGGGTCTTGGGGTCCATCGATTGCGGGTTGCGGGAGACCGTTCCCTCAAAGGTCATTCCAGCGTGTGCGGGGACTGTGAACGCGATGCGCGCGCCGCGTGGGATGGCGCCTGCCTCCGTCTCCGGAACCGGCGCCACAAGCCGCAAACGATGATTGTTCTCGAGCCGGAGCAGAGCGCCTGATGACGGGCCCGCAAGGGCGCCTGGATGCACCAGGCGTTCGGTGACGACTGCGTCGAACGGGGCAGTGATCTTGAGATAACTCTCGAGATCGCGAAGTGGCGGGATCGCGGCCTTGGCGCTCTGAATCGAATCTTCCGCCGAAGCGACTGCGGCCTTCAGCGCGTCTACCGATTTTTCCGCCTGCACCAGCTCGAGTCCAGCGATGGCGCCCGGCGTTTTCGAAGCCGTTTGCAGGCGTTCATAGGCCGCCTGCGCGGACGCAAGCTTTGCTTCCGCCTCCGCCTTGCGGGATTCGGCGGTCTTCACGCGCGACTGCGCTTCGGCGATTTGAGCCGCCATTTCCGGCGCCGACATCTCGATCAGCAACTGCCCCTTGCGCACGAGCGTGCCGCGGTCGGCGAGGACGTTCGTGATATAGCCGTTCACGCGCGCCATCAGATCCACGCGTTCGTAGGGGAAGATTTCTCCGGGTAAGTGCAGTTTCTTCTCGACTGGCTTCGAGACGACCTTCGCCGTCTCAACCGGCGCCTGGGCCAGGAGGAGCATCGGCAGAAACAGAATTCTAAGACGCATGATCGTAGTAAGGGCTGGCTGCATCGTCAGGGTCGAGCGAAGGCGACTTATGCCGCGCGCCGCTTTGGAATATCGTATACAGGCAAGGCAATACAAACAACGTCGCAATTGTGGACATCGCCAGTCCACCAATAACGGCGCGGCCGAGCGGCGCCGCGATATCGGCGCTGAGCGCCATCGGAATCATGCCCGCCATCATCGCCAGCGCTGTCATCAGGATCGCGCGTAAGCGCCCCAGGGCGCCTTCCTTCGCGGCATGCAATAAGGATTCGCCGTTTTTGCGCCGCATCTCAGCGAAGGTCAGAACAAGTATCGAATTCGCCACCGCGATGCCAATCGCCATGATCGCGCCCATATAAGATTGCAGGTTGAGAGTCGTCGATGTCAGCAGCAACGAGGCAATGACCCCCAGCAGGACCGCGGGAATGGTCAGCAGGATCGAAATCGCCAGACGGAGGGATTGGAAGTTCGCGGCCAGCAGCAGGAACACGGCGAGGATCGCGACGAGCACGCCTGTGCGCAGGTTGTCGAACGTCTCCCGCAAAGCCGGGAACTGCCCGCGGATCGCAACCGTCACGCCCTTGGGAGGATCGCCCGCGCGCCTGATCGCGGCCTCGAGTTCCGGCCCGATGGAGCCCACCGGACGCCCGTGGATATTGGCAGTCATACTCACCACACGCTGCATGTCGTAGCGTTCCACCTCTCCTGGCGCGGTTCCATTCTTGATATCCGCAACGTCGCCCAACAGCGGACGCGACGCGCCATTTTGCATCACGGGTATGTCGGCCACGTCCTGCATCGACTGCATGCGATGCTGTGGAATCTCGACCTGGATTTGGAAACCGTTTCCGTTGCCAGGGTCGCGCCAGTACATGGGCTCGACAAAGCGGCTGGAGGACGTTGCCTCAACCAGAGATTTGGCGACTCCAGCGGCCGATAAGCCAAACTGTCCCGCGCGGTCGCGATCCATCTTGACTTCGATTGTCGGATAGTCGAGCGCCTGTTTGTACTGCAAATCACGGAGGTCCTTCACCTTGGCGAGTTCCCCAAGGACCTTGGCGGCGTGCGCTCGATTCGCAGGCATCGCGGGACCTTGCACAGCGACCTCCACCGGCGTTGGAGAGCCGAACGCCAGAACCTTGCCGATGATGTCGCCGGGCTCGAACGAAATCGTGACATCGGGCAGTTCCTGCTTGAACCTGGCGCGCAATTTTTCGGCGATCGCCTCGGTGAAGGGCTCACGCAAGGCGACGGTGAGAACCGCTTCGTGAGGTCCTCCGGTCCATAAATGGATGGTGTTGATCGGGTAGCTTGCCGGTTGGACCCCTATAAATGCTGAGGAAATTTCAACTGGTATGGTCGTTTTGATGATTTCCAGTACTTTCAGCAATACCAGTTCCGTACGCTCGATTCGAGTGCCGGTCCTGGCTCGCAGACGCAATTGCAGCTGATTCGTGTTCGCCGCGGGAAAGAGTTCCGTGCCCAGTTGCGGGAACAGCAGCCACAAACCGGCGATGGCGGCGAACAGATAAACAGGAACCACAACCCATCGCAACCGCAGCGCGAACTCGAGCAGCGGCGAGTAAATCGAACGCAACAGTCTGCCTTCGCCCCGGGCGTGTTCCTGTTTCATCAACCAGGCCGACAACACCGGCACGAGCGTGCTCGAGAGCACGTACGAAGACAGCATCGCGAACGCAACGGCGAGCGACAACGGCACGAACAACTGCTTTCCGACGCCAGTCATCAGCATCGCGGGAGCAAACACCGCCAGCACGCATAACATCGACAGAAAGCGTGCGATCGCGGTTTTGCTCGCGGCCTGCAGCACGGATCGCGACTTGCTGACGCCTTCCGCCATGTGCGCGTGGATGTTCTCGATTTCGACCGTCGCTTCATCGACCAGGACTCCGACCGCGAGTGCGAGTCCACCGATGGTCATGATGTTGATGGTTTGCCCGAATGCCCAAAGCCAGACCACGGCGGCGAGGAGTGAAACCGGAATGGTCAGAATGACAATGAGCGCACTTCGCCAGTCGCGCAGAAACAGCAGCACCATCAGGCCGGTCAGAACCGCGCCCAGCACCCCTTCATTGATCAAGGCCTGCAGCGCGTTTTCGACATATTTCGATTGGTCGAAAATCAGTTCCACTTTCACGTCGTCGGGACAAACCGCCTGCATCTTCGGCAGATTGGCGCGCACCAACCGCAGCACCGTCAACGTAGAGGCATCCGAACGTTTGGTCACCGGAATATAGACCGTGCGCCGGCCGTTGACATGGGCAAAGCCGGTGATGATATCGGTTCCAATCTCGACATTCGCCACGTCGCGAATGTACAGCATCGGCCCCGGACCCGTGCGCACCGGCGAATCCATCAGCATCTGCACATCGCCGCCAACGTTGGCGTTGGTGCTGGCGATTCGCGTCATGTCGTCGATTCGGACCACGCCCGACGGCATCACGGTGTTGGCTTTGTTGACCGCCGCGACAGCATCCTCAGGGGACAGGTGATATTGGCGTAATTTGTCGGGGTCGAGACGCACCACCATCGTGCGTTGATTGCCTCCGAACGGCGGAGGCGCCGAAACTCCGGGCAGCGTCGCGAATAGCGGACGAACCTGATTCAGCGCGATGTTCTGCATCTCGCCAGGGCTTCGCGTGGGGCTCGAAAACACCAATTGCCCGACCGCTACGGAACCTGCGTCAAACCGCGTCACAAAGGCCGGAACCGCTCCAGCCGGAAAGAAGGCGCGCGACCGGTTGACGTAGCCAATGACTTCCGCCATCGCCTGATCCATGTTCGTGCCGGGGTGGAAGGTCAGTTTGATCAGCGCCGCGCCTTGAATGCTCTTCGATTCGACGTGCTGAATGCCCGAAACGTAGAGCAAATGATACTCGTAGTAGTAGGTGACGAAGCCTTCCATCTGCTGCGGATCGAGCCCGCCGTACGGCTGCGCGATGTAGACGGTGGGCGAACCGAGGTCCGGAAAGATGTCAACGCGGGCGCGCTGGATCGCGAGCCACGAGGCAAGCAGCACCGCGACGACCGCGATCACAATGGTGACCGGCCTCCGCATGGCGAGCAGGACGAGCTTCATCGCGTGAGCTTCAGAAACGGTTCGAGATCGCCGACCGCCCCCGCCTCGCCTAGAATCGCCCGCCAGATGTTGAGGTTGACGAGGCCAGCGTCGATTTCCGTTTGCGCCAGAACGCGCTCCGCGTCGGCCACCTCGACGATGGTCGCAAGACCGGCTTTGTAGCGCGCCAGCACTTGTTCCTTGCCTTCACGCGCCGCTTTCAACTGAATCGGGATGTTGGTGGACATGCGCTGCGCGGCGAGCAGCATCGCGCGGGCGCGCTCCAACTGGCCGCCGAGTTCGCGCAGCACGAGATCGTATTTCGCCTGCTCGGCCTTCTCATGGTGCGTTTCCGCCTCTTTCTTCGCGCGAATCGCGGGCAGGTCGAAGAGCGGAAACATCACCGTGAAGCCAAGCGCCCAGTTCTGAATGTTGGGTCCGAGCCCGGAGACTGCGTTGCCGGCGTTGGCGGGCCCGCGCAATGGATCGTAGGCGCCCTCGCCGCGCGCGTATGAAGTTCCCTGCACCGAGAACTTCGGATAGTACATTTTGTCGAGCGACTTCTCGCGCGATTTCACTTCTTCGATGGCGGCGGTTTGTTCGCGCGCCCGTGGATGCTGATCGAGAGGAACCTTTTCGTAGACAAGCTGCGGCGCTTTGGTGAGAATCTCTCCTGGCGTTGCGGTCACGTTCTGGCCGACGAGTTGCGAAAGCGTAGCCTTCGCCAGATCGCGCGCCTGGTCGGCCTGAATCACCAGGTTCATCGCCATCGCCGATTCTGCCTGAGCACGCGTCAGGTCGCCTCCGGGGCGAAGTTCCGCCTGCACGACGGCTTCGACGGCCTTTTCCACGTTTCGCGCGCGGATGTAGCTGGCGCCCGCGGCTTTCGAGGTCTCTTCGGCGGCGAGCAGCGTCAGATAGGTGTCGGCTGCCAGTTGCGCGATCTCGAATTCGGTTCGCGCGATGGAGGATTCGGCCTTCTTGCGCCCGGCGTCGGCGACATCCACCTGAGCCTTTCGCAGCCCGAAATCGAAGGGCTCCCAGGAAACGAGAATGCCGACGGTAGAGCCCCAAACACTCGACATCGTGTTCGTGAATAGGGCGGGACCTGAAATTGGAGCCATCACCTGAGACGGCAGCAACAGTCCAAAAGTGTTGTTGCGCGTCGCGCGATTGAGGCCCGCCACCGCATCCACCTTCGGCAGAAAGCTGGTGCGCGCCAGTTGGATCTGCGCGGCGGCGGCGCGCGCCTGTTCCTGCGTGATGCGAATCGAAGGGTAGTTTTTAGACGCTGCGGCAACAGCCTCGGAAATCGTGACGGTCTTGGCGACCACACGTGAGGTAGAGATCAATTCCTGCCCAAACAGCGGCAGGCAAAGTAAAGTTGCGAAGCGCAAATGCCAGTGTACTATTCGCGGCAGACGCCACGCTTGCTGGCGCGTACAAATCGCACGACATGCAGCGTGTGCTCGGTCGGGTATTCAGTCTCGATGCGCGACAGCGCTTCTTCGAGTTTCAGTCCGGCCTTGAACAGCAGGCGATAGGCATGTTTCAGAGAGAGCACGTCCGGGTAACTGAAGCCGGCGCGCTTGAGACCCACCATGTTGAGCCCTTTGGCCGCGATGTTGAAGTCCGAGTAGAGAAAGTACGGCGGCACGTCGGAGTTGACGCGCGTGTTGCCGCCGATCATCGCCAACCGCCCGATTTTGGACCACTGATGGATCACGACGCCTCCGCTGATGAAGGCCTGGTCTTCGATCTCGACATGGCCGGCGACGAGCGCGCAACTGGCGATGACGATGTTCGAACCGACGATCGAGTTGTGGGCGATGTGGCCCGACGTCATGATGTAGTTGTCGTTGCCGATGATGGTGGAAGATTCGGGCTGCGTGCCGCGCGAGATGGTGTAGTGCTCGCGTATGCGATTGCCGTTGCCGATCGTGAGATAGCTGCGGTCGCCCTTGAAATTCTTGTCGAGCGGATCGGTGCCGATCACGGTTCCGGCGGAAATCTCATTGCGTTCGCCAAGCGTGGTCCAGCGTTTGACGTAGACGTAGGGTTCAAGCCGGCATCCGGCGCCGATGACGACGTCCTGCTCGACAACGCAAAAGTCGGCGATGTGGGTCTGGGGTCCGATGATTGCATCGGGGTGGATGCGCGCGGTCGGAGCGATCATCGCCGAAGGGTCGATGGGCATAAACCAGTATGATAACGGCAGATGCTCATTCGCGAACTAGCCGCCGCGCTCGAAGCCAGCTTCAGCGGCGATGGAGAACATGAAATCAAAGCGGTGATGCCGCTCGAAGAAGCGGGTTCTGACGACTTGTCGTTTGTTTCGAACCCGAAGTTCGCGCCGGTTGCGATTGCGGGCAAAGCGGGCTGCCTGATTATTCCGCCGGGGTTCGAGATCCCGGGGCGAAATCTCATTTTTCACGCGGATCCGCGTGGCGCGGTGGCGCGCATTATTGCGCTCGTGCATGATGTCAAGAAGCCTTCCGCGGGCATTCACCCCTCGGCCGTCATTGATCCGGAAGCCCGGATTCACGAGTCCGCATCGATCGGGCCTTTCTGCTCGGTGGGGCCGCGATGCGTAATTGGGGCGGGATCGATTCTGCATCCGCGCGTGTCCCTGTATCGCGACGTGATCGTTGGGGACCGCGCGATTCTGCATTCGGGCGTCGTGCTGGGGGCGGATGGTTTTGGGTTTGTCTGGCGCGCCAGCCACTGGGAAAACTTCCCGCAGGTCGGCAAGGTCGTGATCGGCAACGATGTCGAAATCGGCGCCAATTCGTGCGTCGATCGCGCGGCGCTCGGCGTGACGTCCATCGGCGATGGAACCAAGCTCGACAACATGGTCCACATCGGCCACAATTGCCGCATTGGCAAGCATGTCGTGATCGCCGCGCAAACGGGACTCGCGGGCGGCGTGGTTGTCGAGGATCGCGCGATCATCGGCGGACAGGTGGGGTTCGGCGACAAGGCGCGAGTCGAAGCGGGAGCAATTATTGGCTCCGGCGCTGGGATTTTGACGTCGAAAGTGGTTCGCGCCGGGGAACCTGTGTGGGGAACCCCGGCGCGTCCGCTGCGGCAATATCTAAGGCAATTGGCCGTGCTCTCCAGGCTCGCCAAAAAATAAGAAAGCCACCCCGGTGAGGGTGGCCTCGCTTGTTGTTATTGTGTTACGGCTCTGCTATGTATTAGGGCCGGCCAACATTCTCGGCTTGCAGGCCCTTAGGACCTTGCTTCACCTCGAACTCCACCTCTAAGCCTTCTTCGAGCGTCCGATATCCATTCATCTGGATCGCCGAGAAATGCACGAAAACGTCCTCACCAGTCGAACGCTGGATGAATCCGAATCCTTTGGCGGCATTAAACCACTTCACTACGCCTTTTTCTTTCACTACTGTAATTCTCCTAGGACTTGACACACGAAGGGCGGCGGTTCCGGTGTGGACTTGGATGCCCTGTGTTGGAATCTACCCCGCGCACATCTGGTCAAGACTTCCCCAATTGTTGCATGACGCGCATCGCCCATGCAATCAAGCCGACGGCGTCCAAATCCGGCTAAGCACCCGAACCGCGTTTTCGCTCAAGATCATGCGGATCTCGCAATCGCTGTAACCCCGGGCAATCAGGCCGTCGGTGAGGTCGAACATTCGCTTGGAATGATCGAGTCCGGTGGTTGCGACGTGTTCGGCCTTTTCGACGTGATACTTGTATCGGCTGAAATTCGGCTGACTATCGGGTCGAAAACCGCCGCCGCCCATCGGATTGCCGTTGCCGGCGACATCGAGATCGCTGCCGACGGCCAGATGCTGGACGCCAACCAGTTTCCGCACGTAATCGAAGTGATCGAGCACGTGGCTCGTGTTTACCGGTTCGGAGTCACGAACCATGAAACGGATGAACGCGATGCCCATGACTCCCCCGGTCTTGGCGAGTTTCCGGATGGCTTCATCGGTTTTGGCGCGCATATGTCCGGGAATCAGTTCCCTGCACGTCGCGTGAGTGAAGATCACAGGTTTCGCAGCGGCCTCGAGGCCATCGAGCGTGGTTTGATCGGCGCAATGAGACAGATCCACCGCCATGCCAACCTTTTCCATCCGTTTCATGATGGAGAGTCCGAAGACGGAAAGCCCGCCGTCGCGTTGCTCGAGAAAGCCGCTTCCAATGCGGTTGTTGAAGTTGTATGTCAGTTGTGAAATGCGCTGCCCAAGGGTGTAATACTCGTCGACATCGTCAGGGGTACGGAAGTGCTGCGAATCCTGCATGGACAGCAGGATCCCCGTTTTGCGCTCCCGGCGGACCTTTTCAAAGTCGCCGGCGTCGTCAATGCGAAGCAGCATGTCGCTATGCGCGGCGAGAAAGCCGTTCCACCTGGCGAAGAAGCGGAGGCCGCCCGCATAGTCGGGAGCGGAATGTCCAAGAGCGAACACCCGAATGCCGGAATTCTGATAGACGGCGTTGTCGGCAGGCGTGAAAGTCTCTGGTCTGTTCAGCCAGAGCTCGCTTTTCGGCGGTTTTTCAGAGTAGTCCGCGAACCGGAACTGATTCAACAGATCGACTGCCGTAGTTTCGGTCAGCAGTTGAATCGCGCGTGCCGAATATTCGGCGCTCGATTGCGCAAACAGCCGGTAGCGTCCGCGCAGCACCGCTGGAGCGGCCGAAAGCGCCGCCCAGCGCAGAAGGTTTCGTCTACTGTTCATGGAAAAATCAACCGGGCAGGATCACCACCCACCTCGGCTGCATCGCTTCAGCAATTGTATAGCGCTTGTGCAAATTAGCTTCGGCGCCCGCCGCCGCCCAACAGGCGGAGGAGGATGTTGAGGGTCGCGACGAAGACGTTGAACAATCCAGCAAATAGGGCGAGCGCTCCAGGGATCGGGCTGTCGGAGTCCGAACTGCGCAGCACACCGCTGGTGGAGTAGACCAGTCCCAGCACGCCCATGATTCCGACGCCGGCGCTGATCAGGATGCCGAGCCAGCCGATGTTCATGAACATGTTCAGCACCACCGCTACAGACACCGCAACGAAGAGGCCAATCATGAGGCCCTTCGGGGCCGAGAATTCACGCTTCGAGACGAACACATAGCCCGTGATCGCTACGAAGACAGCGCCCGTCACCATCAGCGCAACCAGAATCAATTCCGGCGCGACCATCGCGGCAAAGGCGAGCAGCGGCGAAAGTACGAGGCCAGCGAGGAAACCGTCCGCGACAAGCGCTGTGACGCCAAGGACCGGATTGTGGCGGCACGCCATCGCAACCCACGGCACAACGTTTAAAAGTACGAGCGCGGCGATCATCCCCAAACGGCTGGTGAAGAACCGCAGCACCGTTTCAGACGTAGCCCCGATATAACCGCCCGCCATCGCGCAAATCACAGAAACGCCGAGCAGAAAATACGTCTGCTTGATCACCGATGCCTGCGTTTGCGTGAGCGGGGTGGTTCCAGAAAGCTTTTCCCATGCGGATGGTTGTGAATAATTATCCAAGGTTGTGATCCCTTCCTTACTTTTAGAGTCCTATGCTTGCCAAAACGTTGCAAGTGCGCCGGTCAGAGTCGCAACACTCGGGGCCTCTTGCGGGTTGCGATAATGAAATCCACTGTGGGTACCTTTCGTCCATCTCCGCGCGGAGCAGGCCATCTGGCGCCGCCGAGCCACGGCCATACCGCCGATCGCTACTTTCAACTGAAGAGCGAGATCCACCGCAAATTGATCGGGGTCCTGAACATGGACCGCGTCAATTCGATTCCCAAAGACCGGGTGCGCGCCGAGATCGGGCGCGTTGTGGAGCGGCTGCTCGACGACGAGCGCGTGCCGATGACGACTGCGGAGCAGAACAAGATCATCGAAGAGGTGCTCGATGAAACGCTCGGCTTGGGTCCCCTCGAACCGCTGCTCAAGGAACCCTCGATCTCGGACATCCTGGTCAACAAGTTCGACAAAGTATACGTGGAACGTTTTGGCCGCCTCACGCTGACGCCGGTGCGGTTCAAAGACAACGCGCACCTGCTGCACATCATCGAAAAGATCGTGTCCCAAGTCGGCCGCCGCGTGGACGAGGCGCAACCGCTGGTGGACGCGCGCCTGCCCGACGGTTCGCGCGTCAATGCGATCATTCCTCCTCTGGCGCTCGATGGACCGGCGCTTTCCATCCGCCGTTTCGGACGCCACGTCATCACGTCCGAGGAACTGATCACCAACAAGACGATCATGCCCGGGATGCTGCAGTTTCTCGCGGCTTGCGTGGCGGCGAAGACCACCATTCTGATTTCGGGCGGCACAGGCTCCGGCAAGACGACGACTCTCAACGCGATTTCGCGATTCATTCCCGAAGACGAACGCATCATCACCATCGAAGACACCGCGGAACTGCAATTGCAGCAGCGGCACGTGGTGAAGTTTGAAACCCGGCCTCCGAACCTCAACAAAGAGGGCGGCATCAACCAGCGTCAATTGGTGCGAACCGCGCTGCGTATGCGGCCCGACCGTATCATCGTCGGCGAGTGCCGCGGCGGCGAAGCGCTCGACATGTTGCAGGCGATGAACACCGGCGTCGAGGGATCGATGACGACAATTCACGCGAACTCGCCAAAAGACGCGTTTTCGCGCCTCGAAGCGATGGTGCTGATGTCGGACGTCGAGATCCCGTCGAAGGTGATTCTGCAGCAGGTGGCGAGCGCGATCAAGATGGTGGTGCAGGTCTCGCGACTGCAGGATGGTTCGCGCAAAATCATCGCCATTTCTGAAGTGGTGGGTATCGAGCACGGCCGTGTCGAAGTGCACGACATCTTCTTTTTCGAGCGCGTAGGCATGACGGCGGATGGCAAAGTGCAAGGGCGGTTCCGCTGGTCGGGGACGCCGCCGAAGATCCTGCAGAGGATCAGGGTCGCGGGCATCCCGCTCGACGAGTCGGTGTTCCAGCAAGTGCTGGAAGTGAATTTGTAGGCCAGGACTGTTAGCATCTAGCTTGGAGGCGAGAATGCTCGTAGAGGTGCTCGAACCCGCCGTTCTGCGCATGCCGGAACTCTCGGATGACGCTTTTTTTGATTTCTGCACCAGCAATCAGGAGTACAGAATCGAGAGAACCGCCGAGGGGAGGATTGTGATCATGCCTGGAACCGGAGGCGGTACTGGCTCACGGAATGCGGAATTGTGCTATCAACTGCGCGGTTGGACCAAGATTCAGAGGACTGGCGTGTCGTTCGATTCCAGCACCATGTTCTTGCTCCCGAATTCTGCGATGCGTTCGCCCGACGCCGCATGGGTCTCGAACGCAAAACTTGCACATGTCGCGCCCCAACAAAAAGAGAAGTTCTTGCCGCTCTGCCCTGAGTTCGTTGCAGAATTGACCTCGCCCAGTGACCGGATTACTCAGGTTCGCGCCAAGATGGAGGAGTGGATTGCCAACGGCGTTCGCCTAGGATGGATCATCGAGCCCGAGAAACGCCGAATCCACATATATCGTGCGGATGGCTCCGTCGAAATTCTTGACAATCTGCGGACTCTTCGAGGCGAAGGACCGGTCGACGGGTTCGTACTCGATTTTGCAGAGATCTGGCATCCCGGTTTTTGAGTTATCCTGGCATTTGCCTTTGACTGTCCTTGTCTAAAGGGCTTCCCCAAGCCCGCAAATCGCAACCTTGTGCGTACGCCTGCGCGTAAGCTGCAGGTGCTTTCTGTCCCTTCCTGCAACTGACAAGGATTTACCAGTGAACCTAGAACAAATGGGTTGGTCCGCGGCGTTTTCCGTAGGGCTGCCCGATTCTTCTTGTGAACCCGCGCGAGTCGCCACGGCTTCGCGCGAACATTTTGTCGTCTGGACCCCTACCGCTGGAGACTGCCACGCCACCGTGAGCGGCCGCTTCCGGCACGAGGCGGACGGCGATCCAAACAAAGATTGGCCCGTAACCGGCGATTGGGTCGCGCTGCGCGGAGGCGGGATCATCGAGGCCGTGCTGCCTCGTAGGTCCCGCATCTCACGCCGCGACCCCGGGCGTGGCGTCCACGAGCAGGTGCTGGCGGCGAATGTCGACAAACTTTTCATCGTCAGCGGGCTCGATCATGACTACAACCCGCGGCGGCTCGAGCGCTATCTGCTGCTGGCGGCGGAAAGCGGCGCGGAACCCGTCATCGTGCTCAACAAGGCGGACCTGCATCATGACGTGGGTCCCTTTGTGGAGGAGACCTGCGCTATTGCAGGCGACGGGGTGCGAATCATCGCGGTGAGCGCGCGCGAGGGCTGGGGCATGAACGCGATCCCCGGCCTGCTGCGCGTGGGTGAGACTGGCGCGCTGATCGGATCGTCCGGAGCGGGCAAGTCCACGATCGTGAACGCGCTGCTGGGCGAGGAGCGGCAACGCACCACAGCCGTGCGCGAGAGCGATCAACGCGGGCGGCACACGACCACGCGTCGCGAGTTGCTCGCCATGCCCGGAGGCTGGCTGCTCATCGACATGCCGGGCTTGCGCGAACTGCAATTGTGGGTGGATCCGGATCGCGTTGGCGACGGGTTTGCGGAACTCACGGAACTCGCCACCCAGTGCAGATTCCGCGATTGCCGGCATCAGGGCGAACCCGGATGCGCGCTGGTGGATGTCGACCCCGGCCGGCTCAAAAGCTACGGTAAGCTGACGCGCGAGCTGGAGCATCTGGACCGGCAACGCGACCTGCACGCGACGCTGGCGCAAAAGAAGAAGTGGAAGGTGATCCACAAGGCGATGCGCAACTTCGATAAACACAAGTAAAAAAAGCGCCTAAGACGGGACCTCAATACCGGTGCGGGTCCCGTCACCTGGCTTCGAATCGATCCACATTCGGTATTCCTCGCCATACAGGACCTTGAGCCGCTCGTTGACGTTGCTCACGCCGATGCCGAGTTCAAAAATCGTGTTGAGGCGTTCGTCGGTAATGCCGACGCCATCGTCTTCAATCACGATGTGCATGCGGTCCTCCGCCAGGCGCGACCGGACGCGGATGGTGCCTCCTTCAACCTTGCTGCCAATGCCGTGTTTGATGCTGTTTTCGATGATTGGCTGCAGCAGCATCGAAGGCACAGGGCGGTCGAGCGTAGCCGGTTCGATCTCTTTGATGAACTTCAGCTTGTCGCCAAAACGCACCATCTCGATGGCCAGATAGTCGTCTATGAACGACAGTTCCTCACGCAACGGGCTCATGCTTTCGCTGTTCTTGAGCAGGCGCCGGAGGATATGCGAGAGTTTGTACACGACGCGGCGGGCTTCTTCCGGATTGGACCGGATCAGCGACGCCACCGAATTCAGGGTGTTGAAGAGAAAGTGCGGATTGATCTGCCGCGTAAGCGCCTCGAGCCTCGCCTGATTGAGCGACGACGCCTGCGACTCGAGTTTGCGTTCGGTGCGGTTGCTGTTCCAGATCTTGAGCGGCAGAATCGTGGCGAACAGCGTGGTGGCGTACACGGCCACGGTTTCGAGCGTTGTCGGATCGTTCCATGAAACCAGCAACGAGAACGACATCTGCGCGGGGAAAAGTCCCGCCACCGCGGAGCGCAGCATTTCGCAAACCAGAATCGTTCCGACGCACAGGAGACTGAAGCCGGCCTGCCGCCAATCCGGGCGTTTGCGGACCAACCGGTAGAGCGAGTTGTCGAAGAACGGCGTGATTTTCCAGATGGCTTCGTCATGCGGCGTGACGTCGTGCAGCAGGCCCCCGAGCACGCCGACGGCGCCGAGCAAAGGCATGCTGAGCAACTCGCCGTTGAGCATGGCAGGGATGGAAATCAGCACGCCGGATAGCAAACCGGTGACGTAGCCGCCCATCATGCCGAACAACAAACTGCCTTCGAGTCCGAGGTCCACGGCCTGGTAGGTGTGGGTCAGCACGCGCGCGCCGACACCCGACGCATAGATCAAAGCGCCGCCAAACGCCATTTTGACGCGCTGCGGCAGGGTGCGATCTTCGCCAATCAGCATGCGCTGAAAGCGTCCCGATCGCAATAAAATGCTCGCTAGCCCCGCCGAGACGGCAAGCTTGACGAGCAGGACGGCCATGTGTTGTTCAAACAAGCTTCTATACTAGATAGTAGAACCCTCCTCTCTTCATGGTGAGTCCCATACAGTTAGTGCATGCAGCGGAAGCGGATTTTCCGAGTGAGTTCGGACATTTTCGCATCCACGGCTTTCTCGCCGGCGGCGAAGAGCTCGTCGCTGTGGTGATGGGCGATATCGTCCACGACAAACGCCCGGTTTTGTTGCGTATTCACTCGCAATGCCTGACCGGCGACGTGTTCCACAGCCTGCGTTGCGACTGCCGCGAACAGTTCGAATTGGCGATGGACGCGATCTCGCGCGAGGGCCGCGGCATGCTGATTTACGAGCCCAAAGAGGGCCGCGGCATCGGCTTGATCAACAAGCTGCGCGCCTACGAATTGCAGGATCAGGGCCACGACACGGTGGAAGCCAACGAGGCGCTGGGCTTTGACGCCGATCTGCGCGATTACGAATGGCCCGGCGAGATTCTGAGATATTTCGGGCTGGACCAGGTTCGCCTGATGTCGAACAATCCCAAAAAGATCGAAGCGATGGAGCAAGCCGGAATCTCAGTGGTGGAACGGGTACCCATTGTCGCAGCTCCGCGCGAGTCTCGCGAAGACTACCTGCGGACGAAGCGCGACAAGATGGGGCACCTGTTTTAAACGTTCCTAGGTTTGAAGCAAGGCCCTGCGAGCCTCGCCATCCGGATCGAGTTTCACCTCGCATCGATTGTCGAAAACCATCGTCTGCACGCCCGCGGCCGTAAATTGCGGCCATACCGGCAAACCAGGATGATTCGGATTGCCCTTGCGTGCGAACGCGATCCAGGCGTCCGCCATGCGGCCCGCCAGGGCTCGAGCTTCCGGCGTCCCGCCCGTCATGGTTGCACAACGATCGGTGTTGTCGAAGACAAACGCGAGTTCCGAACAGTGGAACGCGCGGGGACGCCCGTCGAGCACCGGCGTCTGCCAGGTGAAGTGATAGAGGTACGCGGGCGCGGCGCCGAGCGCGGCCTTGCGTTCCGCCTGTGTGATGGCGTTCTGTCTTTGCGTATTCGACATCAGAATCGAATAGATGTCGAATGGTTTCATCGAAGGATGCACGCGCCGCAGCGCAAACCAGGCGGTTTCGCCGCGGTCGCCAAAGCGCTGCTTCAACCGCTGTTGCGCGTCAGGTTCGGTCATCGATTCCACCTCTGGCCGGCCGATGCCGGTAGTGAATTCGTTGAGCACTGTGCCGATGATCATCGGGACGTTGGCGGTTTGCTGCGGCGCGCCGGGGTCGAAGGAATGCGCGGGCAGAATGGAGCCGTCCACTGTGGGTCCCCAGTTGTAGCCCATGCCGGAACCGGGAACGTTGCCGCCGGGAGGCGCGAGTTTGCGCACCGCTTCCACGCCGGCCATCACAATCCTTTCCGCGGGCAACGCGAGCAAAGCGTCGATGGCTGTGACGCCGAGTTCGCTCAAGACCGCGCCGCTGAGCTTGGCGGAGCGTTCCGGATCGGCCTGGCGCATGCTCGAGCCGCTCTGCACGATGGCCCTGTGGAACAAACCTTTCGCGGCCGGCATCGCCATAAGCACGCCGACTTTGCTGCCGCCACCGGACTGGCCGAAGATCGTCACGTTGCCCGCGTCGCCGCCGAATGCCGCGATATTGTCGCGGGTCCATTCCAGGGAGGCAACCAGGTCTAACATGCCGGCGTTCGCGGCAGAGGCCCATTTTTCGCCGAATTGCGCGAGGTTCAAGTAACCGAGCGAATTGAGGCGATGATTGACGCTCACCACGATCGCGTCTCCGCGGCGGGCTAGGTTCTCGCCGTCGTAGGATTTGAGTTCCTGGCCGGAACCCGCCGAATAACCGCCTCCGTGAATCCAGAAGAGCACCGGGCGTTTCTTGTTGTCGAGCGCCGGGGTCCAGATGTTGACGCGCAGGCAATCTTCGCCCGGCTGGCCATCATCCCACTCAAACATGAAGGCGGTTTCGTCGGAGTTCCAGCCATTGCGGGGACCTTGCGGGCAGACGGGCCCGTAATAGAGCGAACTGCGGACTCCCGGCCAGGGCGCCGCTTTCACGGGCGGTTGAAAGCGGTTGGCGCCGGCGGTGGTTCCCGCATAGGGGATGCCTTTGAAGCTCACGATGCCGTTGCGGCTATAGCCTCGAACCTTGCCGGCCGTGGTTTCGGCGATGTTGCCCGAGCTTGGGGCGATGATGATGGCGCCGCCGTTTCCGGCTTTGGCCGCGGCTGCGGCCGCATTGAGTGAAGGTTTCGCGGCAGCAGCAAGCAGGGCCGCCGATTGCAGGAGTGTTCTTCGTTCCATGGAAAGCAGCCCCTCTTTTCGGGCTCAGAACAAGTCTATAACCGGCAATTCGATTCGTCCATCGGCTGTTCGGAGTCGAGCATCTGCGGGTTCGATGAGACCTTGGCGCGACGCCTGCCAGCAGCGGCGTGAAGCGGGATCGATGACCCAGATGTTGGCGCAGCCAATCGAGAGGTAGTCGTCGAGGCGCTGCTGGAGTTTCGAAAGCGAGTCTTCCGGCGAAAGGACTTCGATGAGAATGTAGGGAGCCTCAGTAAACACCTGTTCGTCAGGTTCTGGCGGTTCCACCACGCAGACATCGGGCACCCGATACCTACTGGCGCCAATCCGCAAACGTTGTTCTGGAATTGCCGAAAGCGACATTCTGAAATGCGTCCAGAACCAAATCAGCAGGTTCCTTTGGACTTTGCCGTGATCCTTTCGTCCGGCCAGACGCTCCTCAATCACGCCATCCACGTAGTCGCAATCCGGGCGATAAGTTGTGTTGAGGTATTCCCCGACACTCACAAGAGTTGCACCGGCCTCGGCCATGCGTTTATTGTATTGCCTGCGCGTATACTGGGGACTTGCAGCCCTCCATTCTGCTCGCCGCCGCTATTCTTGCCCAGTGGACTCCTCTCACGGCGCCTACCAAAGCCTCTCTGCGCGGGCTGTCCGCTGTCGATTCCAAAGTCGCCTGGACCTCCGGCACGAACGGCGAGATTTTGCTGACGCTCGACGGCGGCGCGACCTGGGTGGCCCGCGGCATCGGCGGCAATCTCGATTTCCGCGACATTCAGGCCTTTGACGCGAAGACTGCTGTCGTCATGTCCGCCGGACCCGGGGCGCAGTCGAGGATCTACCGCACCGAAGACAGCGGCGAGCAGTGGACACTCGTGCATCAGAACAAACAGGAAAAAGGCTTCTTCGATTCGATCGCGTTCTGGGACCGCCGGCGAGGCATTCTCGTCGGCGATCCGGTAGATCGTAAGTTCACGATTCTCACCACCAACAACGGCGGGGTTTCGTGGCAGCCGATTGCGCCCGCAGGCATGCCTGCCGCGACGGAAGGCGAAGGCGCTTTTGCCGCGAGCGGCACGTCGATCGCCGTTCAACCCGGCGGCCTTGCCTGGGTCGGCACCGGAGGCGTGAGGGGTGGGCGCGTCTTCTATTCGAAGGACTGGGGCCGCACCTGGAACGTGACGCAAACGCCGATCCGGCACGATGCGGAAAGCGCCGGAATCTTCTCGATCGTGTTTCGCGACACGCTGCATGGCGTTGCAGTCGGAGGCGATTATCGCAAGCCGAAGGAATCGGCGCACACGATGGTCGTGACGAGCGATGGCGGCAAAACCTGGACCGAGGCGCCCGGCCTGACCGGGTTCCGCTCCGCAATTTCGTTTCTGCACCAGTCCTGGGTCGCGACCGGACCCGAGGGCTCGGATCAATCCACAGACGGCGGGAAGACATGGTCGCCAATCGACGGACCCGGCTTTCACGCCTTGTCAAAATCGTTTGCATCCGGCTCGGATGGCAGACTATCTAAAGTTAAGGTGTTAGAGTAGAAAGTAACCAACGCCCCCGTTCCGTCGCTGAATCTATAAGACAAAATGTGGATCGTACGACTCGCGCTTCGCCGCCCGTATACGTTCGTGGTGATGGCCATTGTGATTTGTGTCCTTGGCAGCCTCGCCGTCGTTCGCATGCCTGCGGACATCTTTCCTGAAATCAATATCCCGATCGTCAGCGTTATCTGGGCTTATGGCGGCATCTCTGCCGAAGAGGTGTCGGACATGATCACCATCCGGTCCGAACGCGGCTTTACGACTTCGGTCAACGACATCGAGCACATCGAATCGAAATCGCTGCAGGGCGTGGGCCTCGTGCGCATGTTCTTCCACCCGAACGCCAAAGTGGAAGCGGCAGTGGCCCAGCTATCGGCGAGTTCGAACTCGATGGTGCACTTTCTGCCACCCGGCATCACGTCGCCGTTCATTCTGCGCTATAGCGCCTCCACGGTGCCGATTCTACAGATGAGCGTGTCGAGCGAAACCCTGAGCGAACAGGTGCTGTTCGACTACGCTGTCAACGTGATCCGCACTCAGATGGCGACCGTGCAGGGCTCCGCGGTGCCGATGCCTTATGGCGGAAAAGCCCGCCAGATCATGGTGGACCTGAATCCCGAGGCGCTGCAGGCCAAGGGACTCTCACCGCAGGATGTCGTGACCGCGCTCAATGCGCAATCGCTCACGCAGCCTGCCGGTTCGGCCAAAATCGGCAATCGCGAATACACGATCCGCTTGAACAACTCGCCCGAAACTGTGAATCTGTTCAACGGCATTCCAGTGAAATCGACCCCTGGCGGAAACGTCACCTACATGCGCGATGTGGCGAGCGTCCATGATGGCTTTGCGGTGCAGACGAACGTGGTCCGGCATGACGGCAAACGCGGCCTGTTGCTGACGATTTTGAAAAACGGCGGCGCGTCTACGCTTGACATCGTCGGAAAGATGAAGCAGGCGCTACCGCGCATCAAATCGATTCTGCCCCCCGAGGTCAACCTCAACTGGTTGTTCGATCAGTCGATCTTCGTACGCGCCGCGATTGACAGCGTGCTGAAAGAAGCGGCCACCGCGGCGTTGCTGACTGGCTTGATGATTCTGCTGTTTCTCGGCAGTTGGCGCAGCACGATTATCGTCTGTGTGTCGATTCCCTGCTCCATCTTCGCCTCGCTCGCAATCATGGACCTGATGGGCGAAACCATCAACATCATGACGCTCGGAGGGCTGGCGCTTGCGGTCGGCATCCTTGTCGACGACGCAACGGTCGAAATCGAAAACATCCACCGCAACCTCGCCGAAGGCAAGCCTCTCGTGAAAGCCATCCTCGACGGCGCACAGCAAATCGCGGTGCCGACCTTCGTTTCGACCCTGTGCATCTGCATCGTGTTCGTGCCGGTTGTCTTCCTGAGCGGCGCTGCGAAATACCTGTTCACTCCGCTCGCGCTTGCGGTGGCTCTCGCCATGGGCGCTTCGTACCTGCTGTCGCGAACTCTGGTTCCCACGATGGTGCGCTTTTTGCTCGCCAAAGAGGTAGACCTCTACCAACACCACGACGCGGAACACAAAGAAGCCGGCTGGATCTGGAAGGTCCACATGGCGTTCAACCGCTGGTTCGAGCTGAAGCGGGCAGCGTATCGCGGCCTGCTCGGGGTGGCTCTCGACAATCGCAAAACGATCCTCGTCTTCTTCCTGTTCCTATCCATTGCGTCCGCGTCGTTGATTCCCTTCATCGGCACGGATTTCTTTCCGAGCGTCGACGCTGGCCAGATTCGCATGCACGTTCGTACGGCGCCGGGAACGCGTCTCGAGGAAACCGAGCGCCTTTTCGCAAGAATCGAGGATTCGATTCGCGGCATCATTCCGCGTGAAGACCTTTCCGACATTCTCGACAACATCGGCTTGCCCAACGCGGGCATGAACCTCGGCTACTCCGACAGCGTGACGGTCGGTTCCTTCGACGGCGAGATTCTGATTTCGCTCAAGAAAGATCACGCGCCGACAGAAGGTTATGTCAAGGCCTTGCGCAAGCAACTGAACGACAAGTACCCCGAAGAGTTGTTCTTCTTTCAACCAGCCGACATCGTGGCGCAGATTCTCAACTTCGGCATTCCGGCGCCGATCGATCTGCAGATCGCCGGACCGTTCCGCAACTACGAGGCCAACTTCCGGCTGGCGCGCGAGATGCAGCGCCGTATTTCGGCGATTCCCGGCGCCGTCGATACGCATATTCTGCAGATGGACGATGTTCCGGAACTCCACGTGGACGTGGACCGCACGCGCGCCCAGCAGTTGGGCCTGAGCCAGCAGGATGTGCAGCGCAGCATGGTGGTGAGCCTCGCCTCATCGAGCTTTGTCGGCACCAACTGGTGGCTGAATCCGGCCAACGACGTCGACTACCTGGTCGCCGTACAGACGCCTCAACATCTGATCGGAACCGCAAGCGACGTGCTCAAGACGCCGCTCCGTATGCCCAATGGCCAGACGCAACAGTTGAACACGATCGCCGGCATCAAGCGCGGCGCCGGACAGGCGGTGGTGAGCCACTATAACGCCCAGCCGCTGATCAACATCTACGCCAACGTCCAGGATCGCGATCTTGGATCGGTGGCCCGCGAAGTAAACAAAGTGCTCGGCGAGTTTCAGAAGAAGCTTCCGCGCGGCAGCTTCTTCAACCTGCGCGGCCAGGTGGAGACGATGGAAAAATCGTTCATCGGCATGGGCTTCGGCCTCGCCTTCGCGATTCTGCTCGTGTACTTCATCATGGTAGTGAACTTTCAGAGCTGGGTCGATCCGTTCATCATCCTCATGGCTCTGCCCGGCGCATTGAGCGGCATTTTGCTGATGCTGTTCCTGACGCAGACTACGATTTCGGTGCCCTCGCTCATGGGCGCGATCATGAGCATCGGCGTGGCTACGGCGAACAGTATTTTGCTCGTCAACTTCGCCAACGAGATCCGCAACAAGGGCATGGGCGCAAAAGAGGCGGCGATCGAAGCTGGTTCGACTCGGTTGCGGCCCGTCATCATGACGGCGTGCGCCATGATTACCGGCATGCTGCCGATGGCGTTCGGCTGGGGCGAGGGCGGCGAGCAAAACGCTCCGCTGGGGCGCGCGGTGATCGGCGGGCTGATCGTGGCGACCTTCGCGACGCTGTTCTTCGTGCCGGTTGTGTATAGTTATCTGAGAAAACAGACCCCGAAACATTATGACGAACAAGAGGAGTTGGCATGACATCGAGGCGTAGCCTCCTCTCTTTGCTGACCGTGCTGGCGTTTGCGCTGGTGGGCGTGATTGGAGCGGGCCTGTGGCCGCGCTTGAACAAAGAGAAGGTTTTGCTCGCGGAAGCCAAGACCGAGAGCGCGAAGTTGCCGGTAGTTCGCGTCACCCGCGTGAAGCGCGCCGAAGGAACCGCCGAACTCGAGTTGCCCGCCGACCTGCAGGCACTGATCGAATCCCCCATTTATGCGCGCGTCGAGGGTTACATTTCGAAGCGCAACGTCGACATCGGCTGGAAGGTCAAGAAAGGGCAGATTCTCGCGGAACTCGAGACTCCCGAACTCGACCAGCAGTTGCGCCAGGCTCGCGCGGCGGTGTCGCAGAGCGGCGCCGCGCTGAAGCAGGCCGAAGCTAAACTGGCCGAAGCCAAAGCGTCGCTCAAGCTTGCGCAGATCACCGCCGAACGCTGGCGTAAACTGGTGCAGGAGGGCGTTTCGTCGAAGCAGGACGCGGATGAAAAGCAAGCCACCTACGACGTAAAGCTCGCCGACGCCGACGCCGAGATCGCCAATGTCGCAGCCGCTCGCGAGGCGAGGCAGGCAGCGGAGGCCAGCCTGAACCGGCTCGAAGAGATGAAGTCGTTCAGCAAGCTGCCCGCCCCGTTCGATGGAATCGTCACGTACCGCAACCCTGACGTCGGGACCCTGATTTCGGCCGGAGCGGCGCAGAAGGAAATGTTCCGGATCGCGGACATCAGCACGATCCGCGCGTTCATCAACGTTCCGCAAGCGTATGTCAACAACGTTCGCCCCGGCACTCCTGCCAAGATGACGGTGACGGACCTGAACATCGCTTATGACGTCACGGTTGGCGGCATCGCCAACGCGCTCGACATGAACACGCGCACGATGCTGGCGGTCATCCGCCTTCCGAATCCGGCTGGAACCTTGATGCCCGGCATGTTCACGCGCGTGCAGTTGCGGCTGCCGAATCCGCCGACGATCCTGAGCGTTCCCGCAGATACGGTGGTGACCCGCAATGAAGGAACCTTCGTGGCCCTCGTGAAGCCGGACCGGCACATCCACTTCGGCAAGATCACCATCGCGCGCGACACCGGTACGACTGTGGAAGTCAGCAGCGGCCTGATGGAAGGCGACATGCTCGTGATGAACCCCAACGATGAAATCCGCGAGAATGTGATCGTGGATGTCCGGGCGCCGGAACCCCAGGCCGCTGGCGCGCCCAAGAAGCGCTGACCCTACTTGATCGACCGGGCGGCCAACTGCCCCTTCCTGCTGAGATCGATGGAATGCGTGATAATCCGCATCGCCTCCTGCGGCGCGTGGGCGTGCTGGTAGACAAACCCTGGAAACAATGACAGCAGTTAAGAATCGTGATCAGTTCCATGGCGCAGGAAAAGAGTGGCGGCGAACCTTAAACCGGACCCGGACGGTGGCTCGCCTCCCGTCCCGATAAGCTGTGGCCCCAACCGGGGAGATCGTTCAGGATTTCAATGAGAAGTTCCGAGAGGATGCAGGTTGACCACGCCGGGCATCGCGGAATCGTAAACGCCAGGCGACTACTCGCGGGAAACTGGCCACATAGTGCTGCGGGTCCTGCATTCTCGGGCAGGCGTTCAGGGCGCACAGGCGGGCGTCCACAGCGTACGAACTGATCGTGCGGAGCCCGACTTTACTCTTGGCGTAAAGCCGCTTTTAGGTCCACGGATGCGGCCCGCCACGCCGGCGCCACGGCCGCAAGTAGCGCCACCCACCCAACAGTTACCGCCGCTACCGCATAGACTGCGGCATCCGAGTAACTGATTCCGTAGAGTAAGCTCGATGCCAGCCGCGCCAAACCTAACGCGGCCAGCACGCCCGAGGCGATTCCGGCTAGCGTGAGCAGCGCCACGTCGGCGCTGATCATCCCGACAACATCCACCGCGCGGGCGCCTACTGCCATGCGGATGCCGATTTCGCGAGACCGCTGTGCCACACTGTAGGCCAGCACACCGTAGATGCCGACTGCAGCCAGAATCAGCGCCAAGATCGAGAACGCAAAAAGCAATGCCATCGCGATCTTGCGCTGGGCAACCGACCTCGCAACTACTTCGTCCATGGTACGGACGCCGTAGACAGCCATTTCGGCGTCGGTAGCGTGGATTCCGCGCTCCACTGCCGCCGTCAGAGTTTTCGGGTCGGTCAGTCGTGTATGGACCACCAAGGCTCCGAACGGCCAGGGCCCCTGCGAGTACGGCCAGTAAACCTGGATGCGCGATGGGGCTGCCAAGTCGCGGTTGCGGACATGCCGCACCACACCGACGACTTCAAGCCAGGGTCGGTTGGATTCTGCATGGCCAGCCTTAATTCGCTTGCCGATAGGGTCTTCGCCAGGCCAGAACTGCTCCGCGAGCGTTTCGTCGACGATGGCCACTCGCGGCGTCTCTTCGGCGTCGTCCCGGGAATCGAAATAGCGCCCTTTGACCAGCCGGATACCCATCGCGCGGAAGTAGTCGGCTGTGACCGGGCGCCGGTCAGCTTCCGGGCATTTCTTCGAGGGATCGCTCGGATGTTCCTGCACATCAATGCATCCCGACGAACCTCTGCCGCCCAATGGTAAGAGCGAAACGAATCCCGCTGCATCGATCCCGGGAATTGTCTTCACGTTCTCAATTGTGCGGCGATAGAACATTGCGGCGTCGTGATCCTTGGAATAGCGGGTGTCGGGCAGGGTCACGTTCATAGTCAGTACACCTTGGGGGTTGAACCCCGAATCGACCGACAGCAGCCGGACAAAGCTCTTGATCAGCAGTCCGGCCCCGGTGAGCAGAACGAGCGACAGCGCAATCTCGGAAACAACGACTGCGCTGCGCATACGCCGGGATCGCCGGCCGCCGGCCACGCGAGACGTCACCTCGCTCGGGCGCGATGCTTCGAGCGCAGGCAGCACTCCAAAGAGTAAGCTGGTCAGAAGCGAGATCAGGAAGGCGAAGGCAAACACACGACCGTCCAGTTGAAGCCTGGGGAGCGTGGGCAGAATTCTTGGGAGCGCATTGCCGCTCCACCAGGCAATCGCCAGGCCGGCAATGCCCGCGGCAATAGCGATCAGCGTGCTTTCGGTGAACAGTTGCCGCAGCAGACGGGCGCGTCCTGCTCCCAGCGCGCTTCGAACCGTCATTTCGCGTTCGCGCGTCGAACCGCGGGCCAGCAGTAGATTCGCTACGTTGGCACATGCAATCCACAGCAGCAAGGAAACCGCGCCTGCGAGCACAAGCATGACGGGTCGAGTGTCGTAAGTCAGTTCGCCGGCCAGCGAGGCGGCGCGGATTCCCCATCCGGACTCGACGTGATAATTGCCTGGGTGCTCACGGAGAAGCTGATCGGCGATTTGGTCCAGGTTGGACTGTGTTTCCGAAGAGGATACGCCATTCCGCAACCGGGCAATCACTTCCAGGTAGTGCGATCCGCGCTGGTTTTCGCTGAGTTGGTCGGCGGTAAACGCGAGCGGCGACCACAAATCGGCATGCCCAAACAGGTCGAATCCAGGGGGCATGACGCCGATTACTGTGCGGGTCACGCCGTCCAGGTGCAGGCGCCGCCCGATGATTTGCGAGTCCGCTCCGAAACGACCATGCCACAGCCCATGGCTCATCACCACCACCTCGGAGTGGCCCGGGCGATCTTCGTCGGCCGTGAACGTGCGGCCCATCGCGGGCTGCACGCCGAGAAGCGGAAAGAAACTTGCCGTAACCAACGCCGCCTCGATCCGTTCCGGTCGACCCTCACCCGTCAGCGTCAAGCTGCCCGAATCATGAGCTGCGACCTCTTCAAATACGCGATTGCGAACGCGCAGCTCCATATATTCAGGCGGCGAGACGCCGTTTTGATCCCTCACGAGTCCAATCCCGGTAAGCCGCCCCCAGACCGACACCAACCGATCCGGATCACGGAACGGCAGCGGTTTCAACAGCACAGTGTCGACCACGCTGAAGATTACCGACGTGGGGCCGATGCCCAACGCCAGTGTCAGGATTGCGATCGCGGTAAACACCGGGTTCTTGCGCATGGTCCGCACCGCATACCGAAGGTCACGTAAGAGGTCATCTATGAAATTCACACGGCGCATATCCCGACACTCCTCCTGGAACTGCGTAATGCCCCCCATCTTAAGCAGCGCCAAACTGCGGGCTTCATCGGGCGGCATTCCCGCAGTGATGTTCTCTTCGACTAGTTGATCGAGATGAAAACAAAGTTCGTCGTCGAGTTCGCGGTCCACGTCGCGGCGGCGGAACAGCGAGCGGAGACGTAAACGAACTTTGTGCTTCGCGCGCACGTCAAATCTCCTGCACCACCAGGTTGATTGCGGCGGAGAGGCGAGTCCAACTTGCCAATTCTCTCTCTAATTGGCCGCGGCCGGAGCGGGTGAGCGAGTAGAATTTTGCCATGCGGCCGGTCTCGGTGGCCCGCCACTCGGATTCAATCCAGCCTTGCTGCTCAAGGCGGTGGAGCGCCGGATAGAGCGACCCCTGCTGGACCTGAAGAGCTTCTAGTGAAACCTGCTGGATGCGCTTGGCAATAGCCCAGCCGTGCTTTGGTTCGAGAGAGATGATCTTCAGAATCAACAGATCGAGAGTTCCTTGTACCAGATCGGTTGGCTTTGCCATATACCTAGATTATCAACAATTGTAGACGATCACCAGGTTGCCTGGTTAGGGCTTTTGCCCAAAAAAACCACTCCCAGGTCCAGAACGCTCGCCTCGGATAGAGCCTCGGATAGAGCCTCGGTAACAGCGTAGCGTCTGCCGAGGAGGTCAAACTGGTTCGAAAGGCAACTGGTTACGAAAAGAACCGACGCCCAACCATCCGGCAGCGGGTTCGTCGGCTACGCGAGCCGGGCTTCCCGGCACGATTCGACCGTATTAGCGACCCACAGATTTCTCTGACGAGGCAGGAATGAAAATAACCGTTGATGGCTTTGGTGGCGTACTTTCCAATGAAGCCCGCGGGGGCGTGGCAATCGTTGCATACGGCCGCGGAGCGGTGCGAGCCCTTCAACCAGCCCTGATATTGTTCCTGCATGACGTGGCAGTTCGCGCAGGCCGCCGGATCGTTTGTGAGGTAGGCGCCGCCTTTGGCGTAGACAAAGGTGAAGATGCCGAGCCCGAGCGTCAGTCCGGCCAGAATCGCCGCCAACAGCGGCACGATCGCTCCCCGTTGTTCGATGAACCTCTTCAGCATGGTTTTCGCCTGGTTCTATTCAAATGCATTTCAGCCCGCGTGGTAAGTGACTTTTGTCACTGACTCTGCATCCTATCGACCCTACCTTGAAAGCGTCAAGGAGGCTCGAGATTTCCATGCGCATTTACTCTCTATTGCTCATTCCAGCTGCGGTGCTGGCGCAGCCGTCCGCGCCTCTCAAACTGGGCGATGTCACGGTGCAGGGTTCGATCCGCACGCGTTTTGAGGGTTGGGACTGGTTTGGCTCGGGCGCCCATAGCGTCTACGGCTATTCGGGAACAATGGTTCGCATCAGTTTCAGCTAGCAGAAGAGGGACTTCGATTGGAATCTCGAACTCGCGGCGCCAGTCCTGCTGGGGCTGCCAAACGACGCCATCGGCGCTGGGGCGGTGGGCCAGATGGGCGCGGGCGCCTCCTATTACGCAGCCAATGGAAATCGCAGCTATGCGGCGATGCTGTTTCCCAAGCAGGCCTACCTCCGGTTCCAGCATCTGTTCGGCGATGAGGGCCAGAGCTTGCGAATCGGCAGGTATGAATTCCTGGACGGCACGGAAATCGTGTCCAAGAACGCGACCCTCTCCACTCTCAAACAAAACCGGGTTGCCCAGCGCCTCATCGGCAATTTCGGCTGGACCCACGTGGGCCGCAGCCTCGACGGTTTTCACTATGCAGCCAATCGCAAGAACTTCAACCTGACGGTGCTGGGTGGCATGCCGACACGCGGCGTCTATCAGGTGGATGGTTGGGGCAACCTGAGCGCGGCGATCGGATACATTTCCCTGAACGGCCTGGTGAACGGCAAAGCCAATTCGGGCGACTGGCGGCTGTTCTCGATGTATTACCAGGACTGGCGCGCCGTGCTCAAGACCGACAATCGCGCCGTTGCCGTCCGCCGGGCCGATACTGGAAACATTCGAATCGGCAGCTTTGGCGGCCACTACCTGCATGCCACTCAGACTTCGGCCGGCACGCTGGACTTCATGGCATGGGGCGTGGCGCAGTCAGGCAAATGGGGTGTGCTCGACCATCGCGCAATGGCGGGCGACATCGAGGCGGGCTGGCAACCGAAAGTGCTGCCCAAGCTTCGGCCGTGGCTCCGCGGAGGGTATTACGCCGGTTCAGGCGACAAAGATCCAACCGATGCGCGCCACGGAACCTTCTTCCAGATGATCCCCACTCCGCGCCCCTTCGCGCGATTTCCGTTCTTCGACATGGTCAACAACCGGGATGCGTTCGGCATCGTAACCCTACGGCCACATCCGAAATGGACGATCAGCAGCGAAACCCACCGGCTCAACCTATCGAGCGGCAACGATCTCTGGTATCTGGGCGGCGGCCTCTTCCAACCTTGGACCTTTGGCTATACGGGCCGCGCATCGGGCGGCAAGACTGGACTTGCGACGTTTTACGATGTGAGCGCGGAGTACAAATGGAACGCCCACTGTACCGTCGGCGGTTACGTTGGATATGCGAAAGGCGACGACGTCATTCGCGCCATTTATCCGCAGGGCGCGAATGGAAGACTTGGCTATTTGGAAGTGACGTATCGATTCTAGGCCGGTTCCGCTGTGTGCAGAAAAAGGGACCTGACAACTTGTGGCTGTCAGGTCACCAAAGGGAGTAGTATGATGCCGTTTACTGATCCAGTATGCGCCCGTGCGGGGTTGGAAGCCATACGGGTTCTCATCCGATCAGAGGGGCACGGAGCCTTAAAGAACAACGGCGCGGATCTAATACCATAGGCTGATGGGCCTTAGTACTTGGGCGAGTGACGGTTGGGTCTCGTGAAATCTTTCGTAGTCACCGGGGTTTCCACCGGCATCGGGTTGGCTACTACGCGACTGTTGATTCAGCGCGGTTTCCGGGTGTTTGGCAGCGTGCGAAAACCGCAGGATGCGCCACGGGATCTTGGGCCCAACTTCCATCCACTAGTGTTCGACGTCACGGATCCGAATGCCGTATGCGACGCGGCGGCCGAGGTACGGCAGGCGCTCGCTGGCGCTAAACTGGACGGACTCATCAATAATTCCGGCATCGCTGTGCCAGGCCCCGTACTACACCTGCCGCTCGACGATTTCCGCAGGCAGATGGAGGTCAACGTCACAGGGATCTTTATCGTGACCCAGGCCTTTCTTCCCGTGCTCGGCTGCGACCGGGCGCTGCGCGGCGAACCAGGGCGCATCGTCAACGTTAGTTCCATGGCCGGCAAGATCGGCTGGCCGATGCTTGGGGCTTATTCCGCGTCCAAGCATGCGCTCGAGGGGCTTTCGGAGAGTCTGCGGCGGGAATTGGCGTTGTACGGCATCAAGGTGGTGATTGTTGGTCCGGGCGCGGTGAAGACGCCAATCTGGGCGAAGTCTAGCGATGGGTCTCCGTACGATGGCACGGAATACGCGGGGCCTTTCAAACGAATGCAGGCAGCCGTGGCGAACCTCGAGGCGAGCGCGCTCGAGGCTTCCGAAGTGGCTGCGGTGATCCTGGATGCGCTGACGCGCGCCAATCCCGCGGTTCGATATGCGGTCGTGAAATCGCGCCTTCAAAACTGGTGGCTGCCGATGCTGATGCCGCGTAAGCTCTTCGATACGGCGATGATCAAGCGGCTCGGGCTTACAAACCCGGCAAGGTAATCGGAACGACGAATCCGCTCCAGGCGGAGTCGGCATCCTGTCTGCTCGCGATGACCAACGCCTCTTCCCCTCCCTCCGACGCAGCCAGGATCTCGCCGTCTTCGGACCAGATCGTGCTCTTGCCTTCTGAAACCTCACCTCCGGTTTCGCCGCTGTAGTTGGCAAGCAGAACAACCATGCGATGCTCGCGCGCGTAGTTCTGACACAAGGCGGTCTTTCGCTGATAACCGGGGGCGTCGAGCATGGCGCCAACCGCATAGACGCCCGCGCCTCCCGCGGCAGCGGCCGCCGCGTGACTTGGATTCGCGGCATCGAAGCAGATGGCGAGGGCGATGGCGGTGTTTTCGATGAAGATGGTGGATCCGCCGGCGCCGGCGGTGAACACGTGAGCCTCACTCGAGTGGACGTGTTGCTTGGCATACACCTCGACCGAACCGTCAGGACGGTATGCGAACCCTGCGATGTAGAGCGATTCGCCGGTATCCGAGGGCATGGGGGCGCCCGCGACGATGGTCATTTTCGAGCGCATAGCCTGATCGCGCAAAGGCGTCAGGGCTGCGTCATCCGGGCGAATTGCATGCGCCTGCGCGAGACCGAGTTCGTATCCGGTCAAGGACAGTTCAGGAAAGACCAGCAGCCGCACGCCGTGGTCTGCTGCGATGGTTGCAAAATGCAAATGCCGCGCGACATTCTCGGGAATATCGCCGGGAAGGGACGCCGACTGCGCGGCGGCAAGGATCAGAGCCATGCGAAATCAGTCCTCGGGTTTTTGCTGGAATTTGTAGCCAACGCCGCGCACCGTCGTGAGGTGTTTGGGATGCGCGGGGTCTTTTTCGAGATAGCGCCGTAAGCGCACAATGAAATTGTCGATCGCGCGCGTATCGGTATCTTCCCGCACGCCCCACACGCCTTCGAGCAGCGTGCTCCGCGACACCGGCTGCCCGTCGCGCTCGGCGAGAAAGCGAAGGAGGTTGGCCTCCATGAGCGTCAACTGCTGCTTCTGGTCGCCGTCGATCAATTCCATCTTTTCAAAGTCCACCATGCGGTCTCCGAGGGTCAACTTGGAGCTCGGAGCAGGGACCGCTGTAGCGGCGCCTGGCGCGGGTTTCTGAGCCCAGACGTGGCGGCGCAGCAGGCCTTTCAGCCGGGCAAACAGGATTTCAAGGTCGAACGGCTTGGGCAGATAATCGTCCGCGCCGCATTCAAAGCCTTTCAGGATATCCTCGCTGCGGCCGCGCGCGGTGAGCATGAGCACAGGAACAAAGACGCCGTGCTTGCGGAGTTCGGAAACCACCGCAAAGCCGTCGATGCCCGGCAGCATGACGTCGAGCAGCACCACCGAGATCTCTCCCGCAATGGGCGTCTCCCGCAGCTTCTGCAAGGCGTCCTCGCCGGTTTCGACAACCTCGACGCGGTAACCTTCCGCCTCGAGATTGAAGCGCAAACCATCCGCGAGGTGCCGCTCGTCTTCGACGACCAAAACCATTTCGTTCATGATGGACCTGCCGTCGCCGCCGCCAGCGGCAATTGCAGACGGAAGGTGCTGCCGCGCCCCGCTCCTCCGCTTTCGACGGTCACTTTTCCCTTGTGTTTTTCCGCCACGCTACGAACGATAAACAAGCCCAATCCCGTACCTTTCACACGAATGGTCACCGACCCCGGCACGCGGTAGAACCGCTTGAAAACATGCTTCAATTCCGGCTTCGGAATTCCGATGCCGTCGTCCTTCACCTGAATCACCGCGACGTTGTCGTCCTCTTTGCGGTCCAGCGCCACGCGGACGTTGACGCGTTTGCCCGAATATTTGATGGCGTTGTCGAGCAGGTTCATGATGGCGCCTTTCAACTCGTCCGGCTCGCCAAGCACGAAGGCGTCTTTACTGATCGAGGAGATAGAAATGCATTCCGCGGGCAGGTGATTGCGGGTGCGCGCCAGTGCGACGCATTCCTGCACGACCTCGGCGAGGTCCACCAGCGTGCGGTGATAAAGCTTGGCGGAACGGCTGACGCGCCCGGCTCGCAAAACCTGCTCGATGGTGTTCAGGAGCCGGTCCGAATCCTCGAGCATGATCTGGTAGAACTGCTGCCGCTTGTCCGGAGGCAGTTCGCGCTTTTGGAGGGTTTCGAGATAGAGGCGGATCGACGCAATGGGCGTCTTCAGCTCGTGCGTCATGGCGTTGATGAAGTTGTCGTGCTGTTCGTTGCGCCGGATTTCGCGGATCAGAAAGATCGTGTTGAGCACGAGGCCGGCAATGATGGCGAGAAAGAACAGCAGGCCCAGAACGTACATCACCCCGGTCCGCCAGTTGGCGATCCAGCCTACGTTGAGCGTAACGGCCAGAGCAACGAGGCAGATTCCGAGGGCGCTGAAAAAGAAAATGGACTTGCGGCGTCCACTGACACTGACCATCTTCTTCTAGCATGACAGACGAGGGAAGTGTGAAAATCGGATGATGGCGACCAATGCCGCGATTGACCTCAAAGACGTACAGTTTTCCTACCGCGCCGGAAAAAAGATTCTGGACATTTCAACGCTCGAGATCGAAACAGGCGAGCGTGTCTTTCTGTTTGGACCGAGCGGCAGCGGCAAAACCACGCTGTTGGGCCTGCTCACCGGTGTGTTGCACTGCCAGCAGGGCAGCGCCAACGTTCTAGGGCGGGACATGGCGAAAATGTCCGGATCGCAGCGCGACGCCTTTCGCGGTTCGCACCTCGGGTACATCTTTCAGCTCTTCAACCTGATTCCGTATCTCTCGGTAGTCGAAAACATCACGCTGCCGTGCCGATTGCACGCCGAGCGGCGCAAGCGCGTGAAAGGAACGCTCGACCACGAGGCGCATACCATCGCCGCGAGGCTGGGCATCGAGCCGCTGCTGCACGAGAAAGTCGTGAACCTGAGCGTGGGCCAGCAACAGCGCGTCGCGGCCGCAAGATCCCTGATGGGGGCGCCGGAACTGATTGTCGCGGACGAACCGACCTCTTCACTCGATTTCGACCATCGGGAGCGATTCATCGAACTGCTGTTCGACTGCGTCAAACAAGCGAACGCCACGCTGCTGTTCGTCAGCCACGACCGGTCGCTGATGCCGATGTTCAGCCGATCGTTATCCCTACCCGACGTCAATCGCGCCAATCACGCGGGGGCCGCCGCGGCGTAACCCATGCTTCTTCTTTCACTCGCCTATCATTCGCTGAAGAACCGCATTCTCACGACGACTCTGACAATCGTATCTATCGCCCTGAGCGTCGCGTTGCTCGTCGGCGTTGAAAACGTGCGCGTCGGCGCGCGCGAAAGCTTTTCGAATACGATCAGCCAGACCGACCTCATCGTTGGCGCGCGCGGCGGTTCTCTCCAGTTGCTCCTCTATGCCGTGTTCCGCATTGGTTCGGCGACCAACAACATTTCCTACGCGAGCTACGAGAAGTGGAAGAGCCACCCCGCAGTTTCGTGGACGATCCCCTATTCGCTGGGCGACAATCACCGCGGCTTCCGCGTCGTCGGCACCGATCACAATTTCTATGAACGGTATCGTTACCGGCGCGACCGCTCCATCAAGTTCACAGCAGGCCGCGCTCCAGTGGATGTATTCGAGGCCGCGATTGGCAGCGACGTTGCTCGCGCGCTCGGCTACACGGTGAACCAGCAGGTCGTCATCACCCATGGCGTGGGCAGCGCGCGAGGCATTCTCGATCACAAGGACAAACCGTTCACCATCGTCGGCATTCTCGACCGCACGGCGACGCCGGTGGATCGCTCGGTGTACATTCCGCTCGAAGGGATTTCCGCGGTTCACGTGGACTGGCAGGAAGGCGCGCCGCCGATGCCCGGCGAAGAAATGCCGGCGAGCAAAATCACCAGGGAATCGATGAAGGTGGAACAGATCACGGCGTTTCTGGTTCGCTTCAAGACGCGCATCGCGACCCTGCAGGTGCAGCGCGACATCAACACCTACCGCGAAGAGCCGATGCAGGCGATCATCCCCGGAGTGGCCCTCGCAGAGCTGTGGAGCACAATTGGATACGCCGAAGACGCGCTGCGCATTGTGACGTTCTTCGTGCTCGTGGTCGGACTTCTGGGGATGTTGGTCTCACTCTACACGTCGCTCAACGAACGCCGCCGCGAAATGGCGATTTTTCGCGCTCTGGGCGCGGGACCAACTCGCATCATCAGCCTGCTGGTGTTTGAATCCGCGATCCTCAGCTTTCTCGGCTGCGTGCTGGGCATGGGGATCGTCTACGGGCTCTCGTACACGTTCCAGCCGATCGTGGAGCACGAGTTCGGACTGTATCTGCCGATTCAGGCCCCGACGATGACGAGTTGGTTGTATCTTGGCGGCGTGTTGCTTTCCGGCATTCTCATCGGGTTTGTTCCCGCGTGGAAAGCTTACCGGAACACGCTCAGCGACGGCCTCAGCGTCCGCCTATAGGCTTTTAGACAACGATGCCGCGGCGCACGGCGCTCAACACCAGTTCGCTGGCGCTGTGCAGGCCCATTTTTTCCATGATGCGGGCGCGGTGCGTATCCACGGTGTGGACGCTGAGATTCAAGAGGGCTGCGATTTCTTTGCTCGCGTTGCCTTCGGCCAGCAACTGATAGATATGCCGTTCGCGCCCGGTCAGCGTTTCGTAGCAATCGTCGGGCGTCTGATCTTGTGCGGCCGCCGCGGCGCTCTGGTCTCGCCGCTTCACCCAGGCGGCGACATCGGGGCTGAAAAACCGGCCGCCGTTGGCGACGGTGACGATGGCCCCGACGAGATCGTCCTCAATGCAGTCTTTGAGCACATACCCGCTTGCGCCTTCACGCAACGCGCGCGCCACGTAGCGCTCGTCGGCGTGCATGCTGAGCATGAGCACAGCCACGTGCGGAACCTGCTTGCGGATCTGCGTCAACGCTTCGAGACCGTTCAGATGCTTCATGCCGACGTCGAGCACCGCCACGTCGGGAAGATGGGCGAGAGCCATCTGCACCGCCTCCATGCCCGATCCCGCTTCCGCCACCACTTCAAGTTCCGAGCGGCTTTCTATAATGCGGCGCAACCCCTGGCGCACCAGAGCGTGATCATCGGCAAGCAGAATTTTGATGTGCGGCATATCAGACACGAACCTCCACAGGGACGGGCAAGGCGACGTAGATGTGGGTTCCTTCGCCAGGCTTGGATTCAATGCGGAAGCGGCCCTGCAGGTGCGCCACCCGTTCCTGCATACCGAGGATTCCACTGGCGCGCGGCGATTTATTCGCCGTGGGATCGAAGCCAATTCCGTTGTCTTCCACTTCGAGCAACAACACTTCGGGATACTGCTGAGACAGCCGTACGGTCACGTGCGAAGCCGAGGCGTACTTTTCGATGTTGTGCAGCGCCTCCTGCGTGATGCGAAATACGCAGGTTTTGATGGCTTCCGGCAGGTGTTCGCCGGCATCCTGATTCCCGCGGAATTCCACCTCCGCGTGGCTGCGGCGGGAGAACTCTTCCAGCTGCCACTGAATCGCGGAACCGAGACCAAGATCGTCCAGAATCGACGGCCGCAGCATCAGGGAGAGATCGCGCACAACATGCACGGTTCGCTCCGTGAGTTCTCTTGCGCGCTGCAGGTGTTCCCGGCCCGGCGAACCGATTGCGGCGCGCTGCAGAGCCCCGGAAATTTCCATGCGCAGAGCCGTCAGCGTCTGGCCGACCTCGTCGTGCAGCTCACGCGACAGACGGGCGCGTTCTTCTTCCTGGATGTCGAGCAACCTCGCCGAAAGATGCTCGAGGCGTTGGTTGGCCTCTTCGATTTCGCGATAGTAACGAGCCCGGTCGCGATCCCAGTGGGAGGCATAGCGAAGGCTCACACCGGCAATCAGGAATCCTGCTCCAACCGCGATGCCCAGCAACAGAAACAAGCGCTGTTGCGCCACCGCTTGCCCGGCGCGAAAACGCAGATGGGCCTGGTTCCAGTCCTGCAACGCAGCCTGCAGATAATCGTGGGCGGCGTTCTGGACTTCAATGCGCCGCATGCCCAAAGATTCGGGAGGAATGAGCCGGTGGGCCTTGCGGGGCGTAGCCGGCGCAATTTCCGCGATTTGCTTCAGTTCCGTGAAGAATGCGTGCATCTGTTCTTCGACGGCGAGCCGCCGGAATCTTTCGGCCGATAGCGTCTGCAAGGTTCGCAACGGCTCGACGGCTTGGGCGCGCGCGAGGCGGATTTGCCCTTCGAAACGCGTCTGCCGGTCCTCGTCGCGGCTCAACAGAAAGTCACGCACTTGCGTCGACCCGGTCCAGGCGATTCGGCGGAGCACCGCGGTGGCGTCGTCAGCGGAGACGTACGAATGATAAGCGTCCATCTCTTCTGCTGAACCGGTCTTTTGCAGCGAACTGGACTCCCAGGCGGAAATCATCAGCAGAGCGACCATGGCCCCGAAGCCGGCGCGAAGCGCGTGAGTTGCAGACAGAGAGATTTTCATTCGCTAGGTCCACAGCGGCGCCGGCGCACGCTCGGGACGGAGCCACGCATTGCAGGACCGGCGCGCCAAAGCCAATAAACCTGGCCGGATCTTCATCGAGGCGGCGTCGGTGAGCAACAAGGCGACGAGGGTGCGAAGATCGCCGGCAATGCAATGGTCCGCGGCCTGCCGCACACCCAACGTCTTGGGCTCGAAGGCCACCGAGAATCCGGCCTCGCGGAACATACACGCATCGTCGCCGCCATCGCCCACGGCCACCACATACTTGCGGCGCACGCCGATGCTATCGATCAGCCGCCTCACGGCATTTCCTTTGCAGGCGGTGTGTTCCACGCAGCCCAGGCCATCCGGCGCAAGCCATGCGGGCGAGGGCGTCACTTCGCCGGTGGCAAGTCCATCTTTGAAGCGCGACAGATTGCTGACGCTGAAATCGGCAAATACCCTACGGCGGACGATTTCCGTGGCAATGCGATAGCTTTCGCTCACAACGCCGACGCGAAAGCCGAGTTTGCGCAGGGTTACCACGGTTTCCGCCGCGCCTTGCGACAGGGGCAGTTCGCGCGCGGTTTGTTCAAACTCTTCTTTTGGCACGCCCTTGAAGATGTCGCCGATACGCGCTGTGCGTTCCGCGGCCGTGATCGCATAGTTGTCGAGCCAGCGTGAGAGTTTGGCGGTGCGGTGCGTGCGTTTGGCGAGCGCGGTAATGAAGCGGCCCTGCACAAGCGTGCCGTCCATATCGAACAACGCGAGCCTTCGGACGCGTCCGAGCGTGCCGAGCACCAGCGAGAGTTCCCCTTGCGCGACGCGCTCCAGTTCTTCCACCTCGGCAAGTCTCCGCGCGCCAAGGCGGCCCGCCTGATCGGCACGCTGCAGAAGAGTACGAACGACCTGTTTGGCCATATCGCCAAGGTCATCGAGGGACTGGCTGTCGCGTTCCAAATGTCCGATGTCGACCTCTTCGACCTTGTATCCGGCTTGCGAAGCATCGATCAGCAGGCCGATATCGGCGCCGTAATCGGTCTCGAAACGCATGGTCTCGAGAACCGGCCGGCGCGACGCAAGGATGCCGCCGAGCGGTTGGTTGAAGCGAGCGAGTTCCGGAAAGAACATCTGCAACAACGGCTTCGCGGTGAGCGCCGCGGCGCGGCCTGCGGCCCTCGAAAAGCTGGCCTTGGTAAAGTCGGCGCGTCCATTGAGAATCGGTTCGCAAAGCAAATCCACGAGGTCGTCGCGGAGCCCATGCAAATCGGCGTCCAGGTACACAATGATATCCCCGGTTGCCGCATCGAGACCGTCCTGCATCGAAACGCCCTTTCCCTGCAAGGTGCTGGTGATGACGCTCGCGCCCGCGGCTCTGGCGAGGCCGGGTGTTCCATCCACGGATCCGTCGTCGATTACGATCACTTCGCGCACCCGCGCCGACCGTTTCGCCACGGCTACGGCCGGCGCAATGTTCGCCGATTGGTTCAAGGCTGGTATCACTACTGAAATCATCGATTTTCGCTCCTTTGATCCTCTGTAGCGCCCCCTCGCAGTTCTACCTTCACCGTAGCGGCGCCGGTATGGATTGCCAATACCGGGTTTTGTGTATTGCCCAATCGCGTGCCCCATTTTCCTGACACAATTGGAGCTGTGATGAAACTCCGCTACGATGCCGCACTGGTCCGGGCCCTGCCGCTGTGCCTCCTTTCCGTCGTTTGCGCCGATCGGGCGTTCTCCGCCCCGCACAATGTACAGACAGTGCAGGTACGCATTTTGTCGACAATGGTCGCCGATAATGCCGGATTTGGCGAATGGGGCTTTTCGGCGTTGGTGGAAGCGGATGGACACCGGATCCTTTTCGACACGGGCGCGCATCCGGACACGGTCTTGCGCAACCTCGCGGCGTTGAAACTCGACATCTCGGACGTCGAAGAAGTGATCATTAGCCATCATCATCTCGACCATACGGCGGGCCTGCTGACGCTGCGCGAGGCACTCGCCAAACGGAATCCGAAAGCGCTTTCCAAGGCTCACGTCTCGCGGGGCGTGTTTTATAGCCGGCCCGCGGCGGAACGCAAGGAGGGCAATCCGATGATCGCCATGAAACCTGCGTATGAGAGTGCGGGTGGCCATTTCGTCGAACACACCGGGCCAGTGGAACTCTATCCGGGCATCTGGCTGACGGGTCCGGTTCCGCGCAAGTATCCGGAACGCAACTGGTCGGGCAGCGGGCGGATGCGCCTGCCCAATGGAGACGACGCCGAAGACAACCTGCCCGAAGATCAGACCCTCGTCATCGAAACCGCCAAGGGGCTGGTGATTGTCGCCGGCTGCAGCCACGCGGGCATCGTGAACATTCTCGAGCATGCGCGGAACAAAATCCGCATGGCGCCGGTGCACGCAGCCATCGGAGGCTTTCACCTGTTCGCGGCGAAAGAGGATGTGCTGGCATTTACCGCAGGCAAGATGAAGGAGTTCGGCCTGCAGAATCTGCTCGGCGCGCACTGCGCGGGCATTGAGGCCGTGTACCGGCTGCGCGAGTTGGCGGGGCTCACGCGCAAGACCGCCGCGGTGGGCGCCCTTGGCGGAGGCTTCACACTTGCAGACGGATTGAATCCAGGCAATATCTCGCGCTAGTCCGGTTTCGGCCCGGCTGCGGCGGCGAACTCAGCGATCGTGTCGATCACCTGGATCAACAGGCCCGCCGGAGGCACAACGCCCTGCTCGGCGCGCCAGGAACGCTCGGGCGTCGAGTGGGCGAAGAAACCATGATCCATCGGCAACACCTCGAGCCGCGCCTGTTGCGGATTTCCGCCTTTGTTGATCTTTGCGACCAGGGCGGCGCTCTCTTCTTCGCTGGTGACAAAATCCCCCGTGCCATAAAGAACCAGCGTGGGCGCCTTGACCTGCGACCACGCCTGTTGCAGATCCAGCCGGTTCCACTGCTCCACGTAAGCAGGCGGCGAATCGAAGCGAACCTGCTTCTTGCATTCCGGATGTTGCTGCTCGATCGCGTCCGGCGTCTCGCCGTCCTTGAGCAGACGCGTCAGGCACGCGGTAGTGACTTTCATCGACTTGGCGATCTCTTCGTCCGCGCGGCCTTCGAGGCGGCGCTCGCGCTCCCGCATCGCAAGAATGTAGCGCAGGAAATCGGTTCCCATCGCGCCGGCCGCGACGATTCCCGCAACGGCGAGATTGTCGCTCGCAACCAGCGGGGCGAGTGTGCCCCCCGCGGAGTGGCCGAAGAGAAAGATCCGCTTCGGGTCCACGGAGGCGTGCGCCGAGAGTGCGGCGTGGCCGGCCTTGTATCCGGCAACTTCCTGCATGAGATCTCCGTCCGCGGAATAGCAGGCCGGACCAGTCGAATCGCCGATGCCTGTCTTTTCGACGCGCATTGTGACAAAGCCGCGGCGCGTGAGTTCGTACAGGATCTGGACCGCGGGATCGCGGCCATCGGGAGATTCCTGCGATACACAGCCGCTGCCAGCGAGAAAGAGTATAGCGGGAGATGATGGCTTGCCGGCTTTTCCGGACGGCAGGGTCAAAAGGGTTCGCCGCTCGTGCCCGTTTACGGCGACGGATCCGTACACGACGTCGATGCCCTCCGGTTTTTCGAGGGGCGGCGCGGCGTATTCGACGGTGAGGGTTTTGGATTCACTTTGCCGCGCGATCGCGAACCGGACCTTCGCGCCCGCATCGCGTCGCAGCAGGGGGCGGACAAACGCGGCGGTAGGCGACGCCTTTTGGCCGTCCACCGCGGTCACGATGTCGCCGGTGCGGAGGCCGGCCCGCGCAGCAGACCCGTCGGGCGCCACCTGGAGCAGCACCAGTTTCCCGGATTCTTCCGTGAACGCAGCCCCTAAACGGGCTTGCCGTTTCAGTTCCGCAAACGCGCATGCCTGCAGCACTACAAGCACAAGAAGTTGTCGAAAACGCCACACCATTACTACACTCTGGGGCGCGGACCAGCCTGAGTCAACTCCGTTCGCCAAGTCCGGCTCCCTTTCGCCCCCTCGAAGGCGAGCGCCTGCATCGATGCGGCAACCTGCTGGTCGACTTCAAAAGCGCTCATCCCCAGCAGACGCGCGCTGGCTTCGCGCGAGTATCCGGCAAGCACCCGGAGAACATAGCAGCGGCGACGGTCCGGCCGCAGGCGAAGGACGAACCGCAGCTCGCGCGGCAATCCGAGTTCCCCGCCCGGATCCACCGCGCCTTCGCCCATCCGCAGGGCGACAGCGGCGACCGAGTCCTGCAGCGGGGATTCTCCGTCCAGGCTCAGGCAGAACCCTTCGGCGACCGCGTCCTCGGCCCGCGCTTGACTGCCGGTGAGGAGCCAAGCCGTGATAAAGGCCTTACCAAGACCATCGGACGTGAGTCCAACCCGGAAGGTTGTCTTCGCAGCCACTACCTGTTGTGTATACATTGGTGCCCGATTCCAGCCTACGTCGCAAACCTCGCCAGAGCGTCCCCAATTGGAAGCGTTTTCGGGTAACCCGAATACAGAGGGGCGTCTTAACACGATCGTGGTAGCGCTCGCTGTCAGCGGAATTTCGATGAGGAAGAGGGAATGATGATTTCGCGGCGGCCGAACATACGCGCGTCAATGGAAAACGCGCCAGGACCGAGAATGGCGATGGCGATCAGCATGGCCGCAGCCAGCATGAGAAAGGCGCTCGATTCGGCTAGCGCCAGGGAACAGTTCGGCGGCAGCAAGCGCGCGCTTGCGCCTGCCAGTCCAGCCAGGATGCACGCAAGCGGCGTCAGCCAGCCAATCATCAGCAATCCGCCGCCTGCGATGGATGCGCACACAACGGACCAGTTGGTGAGCGTGGGACTTGGGTCGTTCAGGCAAGACGGCGCTTGCAGGAGCAGTGTAATACCCATGACGCCACGCAACAGGAATAGTGCAACCCCGGCCCAACTTCCGGGAAATGAAGAAAACAGTCGTCGCAGCGGGCATCTCCTGGTTATCCCCGAGCCCGTTCGCCGGAGACTGCCTGATCTAGCGTACGCATTGTGACGAAATCGCGAATCCCTATTTCTCGGGATCTTTGACTACCACATTCGAGGAAGCATCGAAGCGGCGGCGAATCCAGGTCCAGGCAGCGGCCGGGCGGTCGCGGTAGGCGATCAGCCCAGGCACGGAAAGCTCGACTTCCGTCCCCGTTTCGTCGCTCGAGCAGCGCAGTTTCGCGCCGATGCGCTCCGCCCGTTCGCGCATGCTGATCAACCCGGCTTGCCCCTCGTGACGGACCGATTCCAGAATTCGCGGATCCAACCCTTTCCCATTGTCACGAACCGTCATCCACAACCGGCGCAGACCATAGCGAACTTCGACTTCGATCCGGCTCGCGCCGGAATGCCGGAATGCGTTGACGAGCGCCTCACGTCCAATCCGGTACGCTTCGTCCCGCAAAAGGGGATTCAATTTCCGCGGTTCGCCGTCGGCCACCACTCGAAACGCAACGGCAGCCACGGCGACTCCCTGAGACGCCAATTCTTCCTGCACACGCGACAACGCATGTTCGAGATCGAGCAACGCGCTGTTCGTCGAGCGCAATCCACTGACGGCGTTGCGTCCCTCTTCGACTACCTGACTCATGAGTTGCAGGGTCCGGTTCAACGCCGGTTTGGTCTTTTGGTCGTCCGGCGACATTTCCGCGGCCACATGAAGTTGCATGGATGCGCTGATGAAACCCTGCAGCAGGGTGTCGTGAAGTTCCTGCGCGATTCGCGTTCTCTCGGACAACCTCTCTTCGAATCGGGCGTTGAGGCGCCGCGCCACCTGATGCATGCGGAACCGGTAAAGCGAGAAGCCACACAACGCCAGCAAGACCACGATTCCCGCGCGGAACCACGCCGTTTGCCAGAGCAGCGGATCGACCTCGAAGCGCGCGATGGCGGCCTCGGCGTCACTCCATACGCCATCCGAATTGCTTGCCATGACCCGAAATTCGAACGTTCCTGGCGGCAGGTTGGTATAAACAGCCTCCCTTCCCGGCGCCGGTTCGCTCCAATGGCGATCGAATGCATCCAAACGGTAGCGGTACCGAACTCGCTCAGGCGCCGAAAGACTCAGTCCCGCGAAACCAATGGTGATTCTCTTGGCGCCGCCGGGAATGTGGACGCCTGGGCTTGGGCGGATCGCGCGGCCGTCCGCCACAATGGATTGCACATGCACAATGGCGGGGGTTGAGTTGTATCGCAGCCTGGCCGGATCGACAACTGAAATGCCCTTATTCAACGAAAACCAGTTTCGGCCGGCGTCGTCGGCGACAACCGACTTATGCCGTTTCACGCCTTCGTGGCCGCGCAATCCATCGTCGAGACCGTATTCCCGAACGTCCGCCGCCGTGAGCTCCCCGTTCCGCAATCTGTCGCGGTTCACTCGAAGCACGTGATTCGACGTCGCAATCCAAAGAAAGCCAAACCGGTCTTCGGCAAGCCCAAGGATCGATTCACGCAGCGCCAGGGGGATGTTGGGCGGAACCTGAAATCGCCCTTGCGTCAGCACCGCCAGCCCGGCGGCGCCGCCCGCCCAAAGAGACCGGGTGGAATCCTCGAGCAAGCAGTTCACGACCGGCGAACGCAGGCCCTCTGCGGCGGCGAAGGTCTTCCATTGATTGTTCGCAAAGGCGCTCAAACCGCCCGGCGTCGCAAACCACATGGTTCCGCGCGAATCTTCGAGTATCGACAGCACGCTGTTCGAGGCCAACCCCTGTGCGAGCCCGTAAGTAGTGAAACGTCCGTCCTCGAGTCTCGACACGCCGCCGCTCAAGGTTCCGGACCAAACGCTTCCGTCACGCTTACTCCGGTAGACGGCGAAGACGCTGTCTTGGGTGAGCCCGTCTTTCGAAGTGTATGTTTTGACTTGAAACGACGATCCCTTATCGAACCGTATTCGCGTCAAGCCTCCGCGCTGCCGCCCGGCCCATACCTCGCCCTTTGCGCCGTCGAGCGAATACACCAAGTCCTTCTGCAATCCGTCGCCGGAAATCTGCCCGCGTTGTCCATCCTGGATCCACCACAAACCGCCGGTCACCGGGGCGAACCACGTTCGGCCCAGTTCATCGACATACACGGGAATGCTGCCGTCCGCCGGAAGGCCTTCGGGCGATGAATAGGTGACGAAGGGGCTGTCGCTCCAGCGCTCGAGGCCCCGGCTGGTCCCGATCCACAGATTACCCTCCCGATCTTCGAAGATCGCGGTGACCGCATCGTTGGTAACTGTTGCGGGAGAAATTGTGGCTGCCGCGCCCTGCGCGTTCACCCGAATCAACCCATTGGAATTGGTCCCAACCCACAAATTCCGGTCCTGGTCGATGGTCATCGAAAGGGCCTGCACGCCGCGCAACGCAGACGGCACGCCAGACTGTGTGAGCCGTGCGCCATCCCATCTCGCCACGCCGGCATCCGAGCCCACCCACAACTCGCCGTTCGGTGCGGTCACCAGAGCGTTCACTTTGAGATCCGGCAAGCCGTCGCGAATCGCGGTGGTCCGGACGCCGCTCGAGCGGAACAATCCCGCATCGCGTGTACCGACCCAGATATCCCCATTGGCCGTCTGCTCCAAGGCGAGAACGGGAGATCGGGAAAACTTCGGCGGCGCGGCCAAAGTCTCCAGCTTTTTGCCATGCAGCTTGACAGCCCGCGGTTCGCCTTCGAGCGCCCACATGAGGAGTGAGCCATCGGCCGCCCGAGCAATTGCCGCGGCCGTTGGTCGTGGGCGTTCGAGGTGGTCCATCGCGTCTTCGAACGCATCGTCGCGATAGCGAAGCAGAGTCGGCCGGCGCAGCCGCACCCACAAGCTGCCGTCTGCATCCGGAACCAGGCCCAATACGTGGGTCAACGGGCCCTGCTGGGCTAGGGTCGCCTCCATCAGGCGGAAGCTGTACCCGTCAAAACGGATCAATCCCTTCTCAGTCCCGATCCACAGGTAGCCGTCAGCAGTTTGCGTAATCGAATATACCGGCCCACCTGGAAATCCGCTGCCCGGGCCCCATCGCTGCCGCACATACTGCGACATGCTCCGGTGGGGATCGATCGCGTGGGCGGTTTGTATGGAAAGCAGAGCCGCCACTGCAGCAGCCGCCGTTTTCCACCGCGCGGCCCGGGACTTATGGCAGGAAAGCGAACTTCTCAATCACCACCTCGACTCCACGCCGTTGGGGCATTCGCGATTTCCCGTAGATGTACAGGTTCATATGCACCCTTTCGGCGCCCGGCGAAGGCACTCCAGAGGTAAACACATGTTCGGCAATCACAGATTGGTTGGCGTCCGTTCGAACGGTCTTGAAACCGGCCTGCCCTTGCTGCCAGACGAACGAGTGCGTCAAGGCTGTAGAGGAGGGCGACTGGAATCGGAACACGTTGGCTGCGACATAGTAGGGTTGAATCGTGAACTGCGCATTCTTGGCCGCGGAGTCTCCCCACTGGCTCAGTTCCACGTCGATTTCCCGATGGTTCTGCGCCGCTTCCCGGGGATCCCACGTGAATAAGCCTAAAACTGTTCCGGGTTCGAATACGGGCCCCCCGCGCAGCGCGAAGGAATAGCTGCCGTAGCCGAGGCTCCGTGAGAGAACCAGTTCGGCGCAGGTCCAAGCATCTCCTTCGCGGGCGATTCGCAAATGTAGCCAGCCGCGCTCATCCGTCCACACGTTCGACGCGCTGTTGGCGTGCATCTCACCGCCGCTATCGGTTGGTTCCTGCACCACATCCCACGCATAGCCGCTGAACTGAATCGTTTTTGGAGGCGGCGCGGCGGCAGCGCCCGCAGCCTTACGGCCTTCCAGCGTCGCCACTGCAATTACGTGCCCTCCTTTGGCGGGAAGATCGTCGGTGGTCCTGGGCGGAATGTATGCAGAGTCGACCAGCACCGCCGCGTACTCGGAACCCAAGTGAGTCACTGTACTCCACGCGCCGTCCGGGTCCGGATCTGTAAATGGCCGCGTGAACGAAGGCTGCACCCACCAGGTTCCGCTTCTGGCGAATAGAATCACTCGCTGTCCCGGTTTTGCGCCAGTCACGCGGCCCGCGATTTTTTCGGTCCGCTTCGGCCCGCCCGCCCCCGCCTCTGGCACTTCAGTGAAAGTAATTCCCGGTTGGGCGCCGCCGCCCAGGGAGGACGGCAAATGGCATCCGCTGGAAATGAGGAAACCGGCATATACGCCAATCCGCCAGACTGACAGTCTCAACCCACCTCCGCGATCGTAGAGCATATTCCGGTCATTCCTTTCACCATAGCGGAGGCGGGTTATGGGCGAATCCCTCGCTGGGGGCGGCCGCTGGTAACACATTTGAGGTATTCGAGATCTACTCGTTCCTGGGTATGCAGCAACGTCCATTCGGTCTATTCTGAGAGGAGCGTGTGTTCCTGCGAAGCGCATCGTCAACCCGGTCTGCAGGTCGAGCCCTGCTCGGGTTCCTGAGTCTTTTGTGCGTGACATCCTGCCATTGGCCCGGGGTGGTGGATCCGGCCGAAATATCGATCCAATTCACGCGGCTTCCTCCTGCCGGCAATGGCAACCCGGACAAGCTCGAAGCCATTGAGGGCCGGGTAACCGGAGCATTGCCCGGTCAACGCATCGTGTTGTTCGCGAGGAGCGGCGTCTGGTGGGTGCAGCCTTTCGCCGACCGCCCCTTCACCGAAGTGGGACCAGACGGGGCGTGGAAGAGCCTGACGCATCCGGGCGCGGCCTACGGTGCATTGCTGGTGACGCCGGAATATCGCCCGCCGAGCACCATTAGCGCGCTACCGGAAAAAGGAGGCGCCATCGCCGCGACCCTGATCGCGGCTGGAACCGAAGCGAAACAGGCTGATGCGGAGACGATCGAGTTCAGCGGCTATCAATGGGAGTTGCGCAAGAACGCCAGCGAACGTGGGGGCACGAGAAATCAATTCGACCCGGCCAATGTCCGGACCGACGATCGGGGATTTCTGCATCTTCGCATCGCAAAGACCAGCGGAGGCTGGACGAGCAGTGAAGTCTCTCTGCCTCGCAGTTTGGGATATGGGTCGTATCGCTTCGTTGTGGGAGATGTGTCCGAACTCGAACCAGCCACCGTTCTCAGCTTGTATACGTGGGATGACGCAGGGCCCCGCGAAGTGGACATCGAAATCAGCCGCTGGGGCGAGTCGAACATCAAGAATGCGCAATACGTGATTCAACCCTACTATGTGCCGGCAAACGTGATTCGTTTCGCCGCGCCGAAGGGAACTCTCACGCATTCCTTTACCTGGGAACCCGGGCGGATGGCTTTCAGCACCGGCAACGGATCGAGAACCGTCGCAGAGCATGTGTTCACATCCGGCGTCCCCTCACCGGGCGGCGAGTCGATTCACGTGGCGTTTTATGTGTACGACAATCCGAGCAATCCTCTACGGCGCGGGTCGGAAGCCGTCATCGAAAAGTTCGAGTACTTGCCGTGACACACCGGATGCTCGCAGGCATGGCGCTGTTTGTAAATCTCGCCTTCGCGGTGGATCCCGCACGGGCGATGTCGCAGTACGTCGTCGACCACTGGGGACCAGAAAAGGGCTTTCCGCGCGGGCCTGTTTACGCGATCGCGCAAACGCGCGACGGCTACCTGTGGATCGGAACCGAGGCGGGATTGGTGCGCTTCGACGGCATCCAGTTCGTGACCGTTACCGATGAGTCGAAAACGGTGCAAGGCGTGCTCGGCCTGGCTGTCGACAGCGAGGACAATCTGTGGGTGCGGTTGAAGGGCGCGACGTTGCTCCGCTACCGCCATGGCGTTTTTGACGACGCCAATATGAACCTGGGCATGCCGCATTCGAATGCGACCGCGATGTGGAACGCTGAGGATCGAGGGCTGTTGGCAGCTCGTTTGGAACCAGGCGTCGTGTCGAGAACCAAAGGCAAATTCGAAGTGCTTGCAGCCGCCCATCCGCTGGCGCGATCTCCCGTGATTTCGCTGGCCCAGACCGGCGATGCGAGCATCTGGATGGGAACCCGCGACGCCGGTCTGTTCCGGTTTGCGAATCAGCGCGTCACATCTGTTTCGCAAGGTCTGCCGGATACGAAAATAAACTATCTGCTGCCCGATGGCGAGCGCAATCTATGGATCGGAACCGACTATGGCGTCGCGCTCTGGACCGGAACGGCGCTCACGCCCACCGGCATTCCCGATACAATGAACCGGTTCCAAACCCTTGCGCTCAAAAAGGATCGCGACGCCAACATCTGGGTCGGCACCGATTCGCGTGGACTGCTGCGGCTGAACTCGCAGGGCGTTTCCTCTCTCGAGTTCCGGGAAGCCGTGACCGCCATTTTCGAGGACCGCGAAGGTTCGTTATGGATCGGCAGCGCCGGCGGACTCGATCGCCTTCGGGACAGCACGTTCGTGACCTATTCGGATGCCGAAGGATTGCCGGCCTATGGCAGCGTTCCGATCTTCGTGGATGAAGACACACGTCTCTGGTTTGCCCCGAATGCCGGCGGCTTGTGGTGGGCAAAAGACGGGCAGAGCGGGAAAATCACGCAGGAGGGCCTCGCAAACGATGTGATCTACTCGATCGCCGGGCGCGCCGGGGAGTTATGGCTCGGCCGGCAGAACGGCGGCTTGACGCGATTGCGCGAAGGAACCGCGGCGAGAACCTTTACGAAAGCGGATGGGCTCGCGCAGGACAGTGTGTATTCCGTGCACATCAGCCGTGACGGCGCGGTCTGGGCCGGAACTCTCAGCGGGGGCGTCAGCCGGCTGCAAAATGGTGTGTTCACCACGTTCACCTCGGCTGACGGTTTGGCCTCGAACACGGTGGCTTCGATTCTCGACGCCGCCGACGGCACGATGTGGTTCGCGACGCCAACAGGGTTGAGCGCGCTCGCTGCAAATGGGACATGGAAGGGATATGGCGAGGCGGATGGCTTGCCGTCGGCCAACGTCCTCAGCCTGCTGCAGGATTCGGCGGGCATCGTCTGGGTTGGAACCGGCGCCGGACTTGCGTTTCGCGATTCGAAGGGGTTCCACATACCCGGTCAATTGCCGCTGCACTTGCGCGAGCAAATTCTGGGCATGGCGGAAGATCGCTCCGGAAACCTCTGGCTTTCGACGCTGAACCATCTGCTTCGCGTGAACCGGGACAAGCTCATGCGAGGCGCGCTCGGCGATGGAGACATTCGCGAATATGGCATTGCCGACGGTTTGCGGGGCGTCGAGGGAGTCAAGCGGCACCGTTCTGTGGTGACGGAGTCCGGCAGCGGGCGCATCTGGTTTTCGATGAATCGCGGCATTTCGGTGGTGGACCCAGGCCGGCTCGCCCGCGCGTCCGCCCCTTCGATCGTGCATGTGCAGGCAATCACCGCCGACGGAAAAGACCTGGGACTGCAGCACGGCGCCGCCGTTCGGGTTCCGCCTGGCCAACAGAGGATTACGTTCCGATTTATCGGCCTCAGTTTATCGGTTCCCGAGCGTGTGCGTTATCGATACACCCTCGACGGATTCGATCCCGGATGGAGCGAGCCGTTGGGGTCTCGCGAGGCCGTGTACACGAACCTCGGTCCAGGGCCGTACCGCTTTCGCGTGATCGCCAGCAACGGAGACGGCGTGTGGGATAGTTCAGAAGCGATCCTGCCGTTCGAAGTATCCCCGGCAATGTGGCAGACCCTCTGGTTCCGATTTGGACTTGCCGCAGTCTGCGGGCTTGGCATTTTGGCCGCGTATCGCGTACGGTTGCGAAGCTTGACGGGCCAGCTCAGTATGCGTTTTGAAGAGAGGCTTGCCGAACGGTCGCACATTGCGCGGGAGTTGCACGACACGCTGCTGCAGGGCTTTCTCAGCGCCTCCATGCAACTGCATGTCGTGGCCGACAGCCTGCCGGAAGATTCCGCGGCGAAACCACGGCTGGGCCGCGTTCTGGAACTCGTGGGACAGGTAATTGAAGAGGGGCGGAACACGGTTCGCGGCTTGCGCTCCGTCGATCTGCCTTCCTACGATCCGGCGCAAAGCCTGTCGCGCATTCCGCATGAGTTGGGCGAGGACACAAGCGTAAGGTTTCGCGTGGTGGTGGAAGGGCAATCGAGGCTCTTCATGCCGGTTGCACGGGACGAGGTATATCGCATCGCCCGGGAAGCGGTGATGAACGCGTTTCGCCACGCCAAAGCTGCGAACATCGAAGTGGAGTTGGAATACACATCGCGTCAGTTCCGCCTTCTGGTGCGCGACGACGGCTGTGGAATGGAACCGGGCGTTCTCGCGGCCGGGCGCGAAGGCCATTGGGGCCTGCGTGGAATGCGCGAACGCTCCGAACGAATAGGAGGCCGGCTACGTCTTTGGAGCCGGTTAGGCGCCGGGACGGAAGTCGAGCTATCCGTGCCGGGGAGCCACGTGTACGAACGAGGATCCGTGAGAGAGGATGAATAGTATGAGCGAGCAGTTGGAACAGATTCGAGTCTTCAGCGTAGACGATCATCCGCTTCTGCGCGAAGGGATCAACGCGATTATCAACAGCCAACCGGACATGACCATGGTTGCCCAGGCGGCGACCGGCTGCGAGGCAGTCAACGGGTTCCGGCAGCATCAGCCGGACGTGACGCTAATGGATCTGCGGCTTCCCGACATGAGCGGAATCGATGCCTTGATCGCGATCCGCGGCGAGTTCGCCGAGGCGCGCGTGGTGATGCTCACGACCTTCGAAGGCGACGTGGAAATCCAACGGGCGCTGCAAGCGGGGGCTCGCGGCTACATCCTCAAGAGCATGCCGCCCAAGGAACTGGTTGCGGTGATCCGGCAGGTGCATGCCGGCAAGAAACGTGTGCCTCCGGATGTGGCGGCGCACCTGGCGGAACACATGAGCGATGAATCGCTTACGGCGCGCGAAATTGAAGTGCTGCAGCATGTGGCCGGCGGCAACCGCAACCGCGATATCGCGGAGCGTCTGTTCATTGCGGAAGAGACGGTGAAAGTCCACGTCAAACACGTGATGGAAAAACTGGGCGCGAGCGACAGAACGCAAGCCGTTACGATCGCCGTGCGGCGCGGCATCATTCAGTTGTAGAAGCGAGCGCGTACCTCGTTCGAGTTAGGAAGCGGAGCCGCTATCACGTGATGTACGGAGTGATGGAATCCTTCAAACTCTCCTGTAGTACGACAAGGAGAAACACACGGAAATGGAAACCTACACTCTCATTCATGTGCTGATCAGCCTGATCGGCATTGGAACTGGATTCGTCGCCTTATTCGGATTGCTGACCGGCAGATTGCTCAATTCGTGGACGGCTGTGTTCCTCACAACGACCGTGCTGACGAGCGTGACAGGCTTCGGATTTCCATTCGAACGGCTACTGCCGTCGCACGTCGTGGGGATTCTGTCGCTGATCGTGCTCGCCGTTGCAATCGCGGCGCTCTACCGCCGTCGCCTCGAAGGAGGCTGGAGGACGGCGTACATCGTGTCGGCCTCGATTGCGCAGTACTTCAATGTCTTCGTTCTCGTGGTGCAGTCGTTCAACAAGGTTCCGGCGCTGAAGGCTCTGGCGCCGACGCAGACGGAACCGCCGTTCGTGATTGCGCAACTGACGGTACTGCTGGGTTTCGTGGCGCTCACGACGTTCGCCACGAAGAAGTTCCACCCGGCGCCGGCCGGCGCGCAGACGGCATAGGGATTTGGCGCCCGGGGCGGGACTTGAACCCGCACACTCCTTGCGGAATAGCGGATTTTAGGTCCCTTGTATTTACTTGCATCTAGTTGCAAACACGGAAGGTACAAACTAAAAGCGTGAAACTGTGCAAGTAAATGTGTAAGTTTCGCCGCCCAGTATCTCTTGGTTCATCAGCATCTTACCAGCGATTTGGGACGCAACCCGCGTGAATCATGCGCGTGACGTTTTTCTCTACTCCTTGGGTTTCTTCTGTTCCGCGAGGAGGGCTTCGTTCTTGGCGCGACGCTTCGGATCGGGATCAGGCTGGGATTCTATCGCTCGAAGCTCTTCGATATAACTTTGTAGTAGGCCGTGCTCAGTCGCTCCAGCGACGATGAAATCCTTGTACCAGTCGTAAGGACGGCGGGCCTTATCCTTTTCAGTGGCAATATAGGCGCGCGCCGTGACCGTGCCGTCAGACGTGGCGACTTGCATGTCGTCCTTGCGATATCCGTGCCCGAGACCCTCGGCCTCATCTAGCGTGGCCTCCTCGTCGGAGTGGATCCTGAACACGACGCCATAAACACGGTTCTCGCGGTTTCCGGTATGCTCCATGTCTCCTTTGCCGGAGCCATCGGTACTTACCTTGTCGCAGACAAGCCGGAATCCTTCGACGAACCCGATCCCTTCGGATGTCGCTGAGGGCGTCCGCTTCCGCAGCCTGCGCGTAAGCATATTTGAGCCATAAGCGAAGTACAGGAATGATCTCGGCGGCGTTGTCGTGACTGGAACTGGCGAATCTTGGGCAGGTGCCACTTGCGGTGCGATTGTCGACGCGGAGGGTGCGGGAGTCTTTGGCCTGGGCTCGAAGTAAATGTTGTGAGTTGCTTGCGCCATCTGGTCGAAAGAGCTTGCGTAATGGTCGATCTCGAATTCTTTGGCGGTCTGCTCGTACAGATAGTACGGCCTTAGCTCACGCTCCGAAAGCAAGATCACCCTCCTGGTGTACTTCGCCTGGGCGGCTTTGCATCGTTCGACTTCTCCAGGAGTGAAGCTGCTGGTTTTCGAGAAGATGATGAAGGCCTCACAACTCCTCGTCGCAGACAGAGCGTCCGCGACCCGGGTCAGTTTGGTCACGTCGTCGGCAGTCATTTCGCCGCCATCGCTCTTGCACTCGCCTATGGCGATCTGGAGCGCGTTGGTTCGAGGTGCCTCGACGATCAAGACAAAATCCGTCTCGCACTTTTGGATGTCGGCGGTGATGGAATCCAGATCGGTGCCCGTCGTGTAGGCCAAAATCCTGTCGTGCATCGCGGTCTGTAACTGTTGAAGCGTCAACGCGACTGGAATCCCGCCCCGCTGGTGGTCATCCCGACCGAACAAGCCCGACCTGCGATACGCCCAATCGCGGTCTTTCAACTGTGGAGTGATATTGAAATCCTTGCCGCAATACTCGCAGCGATTTACCGTCCGGGCATCATCCAGGTGAACCCAGCTATCCAACTCGCAATTCGGGCAAAGAAGCTTTAGGCCTGCCCGGAACACGCCTTTTTTCAGGAGATAATTGAACGCGTCCTGTGGCTTCAAGGGTCCACGATGGTCTCTTGCCTCGATGTAGAGCGACTCGTAGTCAGCGAAGTTCGGCTTTTTTGTGGCAGGATCGATAGGCCCGATCATCGTTACGGCGGCGCTTCGCGTGAAGGATTGCGACGGAAGGTATGAATGGATGAGATCCCTCACTCCAGAAATCTTGAAGACACAGCACCCTTGAAGCCCTCCCATTTGCTCGATCAGACGGAGGCCCAGCAAGCCGGCAGAACTCGGCTTTGCCGATATTCCGAATGTCTCGAAGATCTTCTTCACCAGGGTCCGGACGTCCAGAGCGTGGATTGTGAGGCTGGTGTTCGTGACCTCTTCGATGATGCCGATTCCTTCGCGCTCTGACCGCACGGCGTTGTACAGGAAGTAGGCCTCGCGGCCGTAGTATTCATTCAACGGTGGGAAGAATGGCGGCTTTAGGACGACGTTTTCGGTCCTCACGAGCGGATGGACGGAAACAACGACTTGTTGGGTATGTAGCGCGACGTCATCGAAGAAAGGCTTCGTGGGCAGTTCGAAGGTGACGGACAGTCGCTCCCCCTCCATAGCGGTCCCCAAGACGGCCTTTTCCTCGAAGCCCATCACGGAAGGTTTGATATTGAGGCCATTCCAGGTCCCGTGTGAAAGCGACAGTAGCACCAGATCCTGACCGAAAGGAGTGATGTCGATCTCGGTTTCGTGGGATTTTTTCCAGATAGCTATACGATCTCGCCAGGCCTGGGCGCTCTTTGGTCGCGCTCTGAGATCGGCCAGGTAACGTTCGGCCATCTCGCCCAAGCGGGCTTTCGCTTTGGGGTCATAAAAAAATAGCTCTATCCCGCTTGCACGTAAATTCCAGAAGTTGGCGATGTCGGTAAAATTGCCGCTGTCGCCGTGATAGAGACCCGGCTCGTCCCATCCCCACTCGTAGTCAACGGGGTCAAGGTCGATTGTCGTCAGTGTGGACGGCGTAAGGTTTTTGAAAGCCGTGGCTGGGATCGCGGCGTCAATGGCGAGTTGAATCTCCTGAGACGAAAGAAACTTCAGAAAGAACTTGCCATAGTCCTTGCCGATCTCATTCTCCGGCGGATATGCGCCGAATGTGGCGAGAAATACATCCCCGAGAGGGTCGGCAGAGTCCCACCGGAACATCGTACCAGTCACCGCCGGCTTTTCCCGGTCTTTGATCTCTCCTTCGTGGAGGTGCCTGACCGGGTGGAAGACGTCCAGAAAAGCGGCTTGCCGCTGGCCATAATCAACATCTACAAACAACTCTGTGCGAAATTTAGGCCATAGAAGATAGTCGAACTCTTTCGTCAGGGCGCTGCCCTCCGTGGAGTCGGAGAGGCAGTAAAGACAATCCACTCGAAATGTTTTGACGAGTTGGCGAGCGAGCTCCGGTTCCCCTAAAGGGATGATGGGATTGAATCGGCCTCCCCAGAGCGTGTGGGTAATCCGCAACGCTTTCCGAAGCTCTACGAAATCGTCTTGCTTCACGCACCAACCGAGTCTTATTGGGCGGTATCTTACCCGTAGATTGATCGGTCCCATGTTGCCGCTTAAACACCGAGCCGATATGGCTCCAAGAGCGTCTTTAGACACTTCGAGAGCTTTGGAAAACTGTACGCGCTGCGTGAATTCCAGGAGTCCGTGCCCTCAAGGGCCCCGGCTGCGAGTACCTGAGTAGGCACTGCGTCATGCGGGTACAAGTACCAGCCGCCGGAGTGCGGGAAGCGAATGCATAGATCACGTTCGCGATACTCTTTGTCGAAGGACGCCCGACCCTTGAGCTGAACCTTCACGAAATTGATACCGTCGAAGTGTTGCGCAATGAAATCGGCTCCGCGCCAGTCGTTGGTCAAACGAATGGTGACGCAACCATAGTCGGCCAAGACGGCCGAGACCTTCTGAAAGTTGTAGGCTTCCTGCTGGCGACTGTTGAGGCTCTGACAAGAAACCCGCTCAAAGGCTATAGACATTCCAAAATCTCCCGTGCTCGCGCTCCAACGTAGCGAAAAGCTAGGCAACCTGTAAAGGGACTGATATTTTGAGTCTCGCCAATTCATTGCGCACGAGTGGCGTCAGAGCTGAACCCCCTTTACGAGGACCGGGACCGAGCCTCCAGAAGATCTGAATACGGCAATAGAAAGGCGGGCAGGGCCTCCTGGGCTGCACGTGCCATCTGGTGCCCGGGGCGGGACTTGAACCCGCACACTCCTTTCGGAATAACGGATTTTAAGTCCGTTGCGTCTGCCGATTTCGCCACCCGGGCGCAGGTTGCTCGTCGATCTCTTATGATACCCGATGCGTGCAAACAAGCGCCTATCGCCTAGTTGGCCAAGGGAACCTTCTCCGCGCGCTCCACAGCCAGGCTAGAAACCGGCGCCTTCATCGTCTGGAACCGTAGCCCCAGTTGCTCTTCGAGCAGCGTGATCATCGACGGCAGGCCGCCATCCACACTGCCTCGCTCCATGCCCTCGAGCGTGTGTTTCATCGCGGCCGCGTCGTCCGCGAACCGGATCGAAAAACTGTAAGCGCCGAGCAAGCCGGTCTTGTCGATCACGATCCGTTCGAGGCGGAAAGGCCGGGACGCCAGCCGCGCCGCGAGGTTCTCCATTGTGTAGTTGCGGAACTCCATCGAGCCTCCAACTGGTAGTGCGGTGGGGTCTCCCGGCGGGGTTGCCGCTGCTGCCTTCCGCAGTTTGCCGGGCTTCCGAACGGTCATCGAGTAGACCGTGACGTCCTTCGTTTCGCGCCGGACGACCATAGTGAACCGCTCCGTCAGTAGTTTCTGCAGCATGGCCTTCATGGCGCCAACCGGCGTCTCTGCTTCGGACGTCGCGGAAATGTCATAGCGTTCGGATGCGAGCCACCCCGGCCCGGAAATCTGCTCGTCGCGCAGGTCGTAAGCCCAGCGGAGGCACGACCGAAGGCTCACATTGCGCATTGTCAGGCTGGTGGGAGAGATTTGGATGGATTCCCGTTCGGAGCCCTCTCCGCCGGCGTTTCCGGCTCGATTCGGGCGGACGGACGCCGCCCCGAATTCCTGAGCAGCCGCGGCCGCGCCGGCAACGCCAGCAGCCGCACAATACAACAAGAGCATAGACACACGTATGGTTTTCATGGGTAGGATGAAGCCTCCTCAGGCAATGGATGGATGATTTACGGACGATCGCCGCGCTTCAGCATCATGACGCCGGGGCGGCCTTCAAACTCGATCTTGTAGTCCGCCGGCAGTGCAAACAGGCTGCGCGGCGGTTCAGCAGTCAAGACATTTCGCAGAGTGTACGTCGTTTGTCCAAAGCGCGGGTCCGATGTGGTCGAGCGGACCAGCGCTTCAATAGCCGGCGAGTACCAGATTTCCGTCACGATTCGTATTGGCTCGCCCGGCCCGGGAATCGCAACCGTCCTTCGGGTTCCTGTGCAGGTCAATCCCTCAATCACGCGCGTCCCGAGGTTGGCCTGCTCGCCGGATGCCTGTAGCGTCTGCGATGAATCCTCTACATCCAACCGTGGAAACTTTCGCGCGGTCTTGCGAGCCGGGTCCAGGATAAAATCCACCTTCGCGACTGCATCGGAGACTACCACCATCCGCACCAAAACAGCCGGCATGGACGGACCTAGACTTTCGATCGTCTGTTCGCGCCTCGTGCTGCCGCCTGCATCGCGATAGAGCTTGGTGACGTTGCGTCGCACGGCATGGCCGGCGCCGGCGGCGATGGTTTCCGTGACCGCCTCGGCCGAATACGGTCTATCCCTCACCAAGGGCCCAGCATGGCCAGCCGAAAACAAGACAGCATGCATCGCCTCCGCAGCGTGTTTCCGCATGCGCGCCGCTGCTTCTTCATCGTCAGCGGCGACGGCCAACGCGGACCCAAGCAACGATAAGACAGCGGCCATCCTCATCACAAAATCCCTCACGGCGCCACGCGAGCCGCGCGAGCCAGCCCGTCATCTCCAACGAGAAAATCCACGTTCACAAACTCCCCCACAGCGGCGCCGCGGCCAGGACTCGCCACGCCATACTGCGGCAAATCCGCCCGCTTGAGTTGCATTCTCAACACCGCCGTCGCGGAAGGCGGAGGCAACCCTACGCCGGAAGGCAAGGCAACAAAGGCGCCTTCCATCTGGGGCGGTGGCGGCTGCGGCGCGACAGTCTGTCGAGGCTGCAGCAGCGCAAACACCAACAACCCGCTCGCCGCAACCGCGCCAACCCAAACCGGCGCAAATCGCCTACTCCGGTTCCGAGCCCGCACCGCGGCTCTCAATCTACCTTCGAGCGTCGCAGGAGGGGGCTCCGCTCGACGCCGATCCCGCAGTTCCCGCAACGCCTCGTCGAGGTCCGGCATCATTCGCCCTCCTTCTTGACAAGCGCCGTCGAAAGCAGCGCCGCAAGCCTGCGCTTGGCCCGGTGCAGCCGGGACCGCACAGTTCCCAGCGGGATTTCAAGCACCGACGCAACATCCTCGTAGTTCATTTCTTCGAGCTCACAGAGCGCGACGACGGCCCGCAGGTCCGCGGGCAAAGCGTCGATTCCCCGCTCCAGTTCGAACATCAATTCCTTGCTCGTCAGGATCTCAGCCGGGTCCGGCGCGGGCGATTCGTCATCGTCATTCAGCTCATCCGCGGCATGCCGGACGCGAGTTCGCAATTGCTTCCAGGCGTGACGCCGCGCGATTCCGCAAAGCCATGTCGGCAGCGACGCGCGTTCCGCGTCGAAGCTGCCTGACTGCCGCAGCAAGGCCAGAAAGACTTCCTGGGTCACTTCCTCCGCCAGCCATTCGTCGTGCAGCAACCGTAAAGAGAAGCGATAAACCAGGCCTCCGTGGCGGCGATACAGGATCGCCATGGCCTCCTCACTGCCTTGGCGAAGGAATCGAAGCAAGCCGGAGTCAGGCGTGCCTTCGTCTGGCTGTTCCTTCGCAGTCGTTCCCCATGGCATCTTCCTACATGATTACCCGCACGAGACAAATAGTTCCTTCGAGGCCTCTATTTTGCCGCCTGGAACATGAGATAAAGCACCAGAGCCGTCAGACCGATCGCCAGCGCCGCTAGAACCGCCTTCACCGCCGTCTTCAAGGCGGGAATCAGGATCAACCCGGCAAATGCGCCCGCGAGAATGTTGCCCAGCACCGTCGCGGCGCCACCCTTCGATCCAGCTGAGGCGGCGAGGCCACACAACGCGCCGATCACCATCAGTACGACGTACACTGCGCCGGGAGTCTTTTCAAACGCGCTATCCACCGAAGGGAACAGTGGGCCGCCGCCGCGGCTGCTCGTGTGCGGTCGAGATGTGTTGGTAAGCCTGGGTCCGCGCTGCCGCGGCAGATTCGGAACGATCGGATCCGCCGTGTAGGTTGGTGTCGAAAACGTGGACGGTGAGCTTGGAAAAGAAGAGATATCTTCGGATTTCGTTTGGTACGACCGCAACCGGTCCGCCTCTATCTTGCCGCCGATCGAGTGAATTGGCGCGTCCAGCCCACGCACTTTAAGGGTCCAGCCATCGGCAATACGTTGGGCGTCGCGATCTTCGGAGTAACCCATGGCGCCATCATCGCTCATTTTTCGGCCGGCGGAAAGGCCCGTGCTCCTTGCTCTTCGAAGCCGCCCTCCATCGGTGGTTACAATAACGAAATCATGCTGACAAGGCGCCGGTTCATCGCCACCTCTTCAGGAGCCCTCGCCGCGGGAGGCCTTTTTGCGGGCAAACTCTTCGCGGCTCCCAAGGATTCCAAGGCTCCCAACCCGGAACTCGAGAAACTCGCAGGCAACGCGCTGCGTGAGGCCAAGAAGTTCAAAGCCACTTATTGCGACATCCGCATCGTGCGCCTGCGGGATCAACGCATCAGCCTGCGTGTGTCGCGCGAACGCGGCACAGGCAAGAGCATTTCGGTGCCCGGCGTGGCCGAGGATTCGAGCTTCGGCTTCGGCGTGCGCGTCATTGTCAACGGCGCCTGGGGCTTTGCCGCTTCGCCGATTGTGACTGCGGAGGAGATTGCCCGAATCACCGGCGAGGCGGTCATCATCGCAAAGGCCAACGCCTCGATTCAGCCGAAGCCTGTACAACTGGCCCCTGTGAAGGCATACCGCGACCGCTGGGTCACGCCGCACGACAAAGATCCGCTGGCGATTCCGATGGCGGAAAAGATCGACCTGTTGGGCCAGGTGACTGATGCGATCCGCAAAAACACCAAGGTATTCGGAGGCTCCGCGTCCCTCAACCTGCGTAGCGAAGACAAGTACTTCGCGTCGTCCGAAGGATCGTCGATCCAGCAGTACATCCTGCAGATCTACGGCAGTGCGGACGCCACGGCGGTCGATCGCGAGCGCAACATCTCGCGAACGCGCAATTACTCGCCAACGCAGGCGTCGGCAGGCTGGGAATATGTCCCTGAAATGAACCTGCAGGAAAACGCGCAGCGCATCAGCGAAGAGGTCCTCGAACACCTCGAGGCGCCCGCAGTCAAGCCTGGCAAAAAGGACCTGCTGTTGATGCCGAACCACCTGATGCTCACCATCCACGAGAGCGTCGCGCATCCAACAGAGCTCGACCGCGCGCTCGGCTACGAGGCCAACTATGCGGGCACGAGCTACATCACGCCCGACAAAATCGGCAAGCGTATCGCGAGCGATCACTGCACCTTCATCGGCGACCGGACTTCGGCGCGCGCGCTCGGCACGGTCGGATATGACGATGATGGCGTCAAGGCGTCAAGCTTCACCATCATCGACAAGGGCATTTTCAAAAGCTTTCAGACCACGCGCGATCAGGCGCATCTCATCGGCGAGAAGGAATCGCACGGCTGTTCGCAGGCCGATTCATGGGCGACCGTGCCCTTCCAACGCATGCCGAACGTTTGGCTGAAGGCAGGTCCGCGGGAAACTACGCTCGAAAGCATGATTTCTGAAATAGAGGATGGCGTGCTCATCGACGGGCGCGGCAGCTATTCGATCGACCAGCAACGTTACAACTTCCAGTTCGGCGGTGACGCCTTCTGGGAAATCAAGGGCGGCAAGAAGCGCGGGATGATTTCGCGCGTGTCCTATCAGGCGCGCACGCCGGACTTCTGGCAGGCCTGCGACGCCACTGCCGGACCCGCGTATTGGCGGCAGTTCGGCACCACCGGCGATGCCAAAGGCGAACCGACGCAGATCAATTCCATCAGCCACGGCTGCTCGCCCACGCGGTTCCGCAACATCGATGTCATTCTCACGGACTAAGACATGATCACACGCGACGAAGCACAAAAACTCGCCCAGAAAGTAATGGGCCTTTCGACGTTTCCCGAGTGCCAGGTGACGATCACGTCGTCCGAGCAGGCCTACACGCGATTCGCCAACAACGGCATCACCACGGCCTCGTTCAACCTGCGGCACAATCTGTCGATCGTGGTCACGCGCGAAGGACGCACCGGCGCGATGGCGGTGAACGATTTCGACGACGCCTCACTCAAGAGCGCCGTGAAACTGGCCGAGGAACTGGCGGCGATTGCGCCTCCGAACCCGGAACGGCTGCCTGCAGTAGGCGCGCAGGAGTTCCCTTCCACCAACGATCTCGACGAGCGGACGGCGGCGGCCCGCGCGCCGGAAATGATTCCACACGTCAAGACCATCATCGACGCGGCATTGAAAGAAAAGATGGTGGCGGCAGGCCTGATCGAGCGTTCGCTGCGCGTCACCGCGATCGCCAACAAGGCTGGCTTGTTCGGCTTTCACAAGTCCAGCGATTCACAGTTGACCACCACCATCCGCATGCCCGATGGTTCGAGTTCCGGATGGGCCGGGCAGCCTTCGATGAAGCTCGCGGCGCTCGATAGCGCGGGGCTCGCGGCGACAGCAATCGACAAGTGCAGAAGGTGGAAGAATCCGCAAAAGCTCACGCCCGGCAAGTACACGGTGGTGCTCGAACCGACCGCCACGGGCGACCTGGTTCGCTTGATGACCGGAGCCTTTTCCGCACGCAACACCGAAGAGGGCCGCACGTTTTTGAGCAAACGCGGCGGCGGAACGATGCTCGGCGAAAAGATGTTTCCGGAATTCGTCACGCTACGCATGGATCCCTTCGATCCGCGGCAGCCGTCCTCCCCGTGGACCAGCGATTTTCTGCCCACGCGCGCGATTACGTGGATCGACAAGGGCGTCATCGCGAACCTCGCCTATGACCGTTATTGGGCAACCAAAACAGGGAAGCAGCCGACTCCTGGCGCGATTGGCGGCTTCGGCGGAGGCGGGCGCGGAGGAGGAGGTGGTGGCGGCGGGTTCGGCGGAGGCGGCGCCGCGAATAGCCTGATTATGGAAGGCGCTGAAGCTTCGTTGCAGGATCTCATCGCGTCGGTCGAGCGCGGCTTGCTCGTCACGCACCTTTGGTACATTCGCGGCGTGAATCCGCAGACGCTGCAACAAACCGGTCTCACGCGCGACGGCTTGTTCCTCATCGAGAACGGCAAGATCACCACGCCGGTGATGAACATGCGGTTTCTCGAAAGCCCGGTGCGGCTGCTGCAAAACGCCAAGAAGCTCGGCGCCGCGGTGCGCGTTCGTGGACTCGAAGGCGGCATGATGGTCGCCCCATCGCTGGTGGCGACGGACTTTCCGTTACCGTCGATTTCAGACGCCGTCTAGAAAGAGAGGCGTCCGCGGCCTCGACGAGGCTACTGAATCAGGCCCGTTACAAGCCGCGTCGGCGGACGAGGCACGGGTGTGACGTTCAACGTGGAGTTCAAGGTCATCTGCAGCGCTCCAGTGATGATCTGCAAAGGACCGCCCACCGCGTCGTTCGTCTGTAGGCCTGTTACGGTGAGCCATGAGGCGCGTGGGCCGTAGATCGTTCCGAACAGATTCGTGCCGGGTTGTCCGCCCGATTGAGAGGCGATCAGCACCATTTCCTGCGAGCCGGGCGCCGCGAGGATGTTCGTGCAGATGCTGCCGCAACTCGTGTCAAGGAGTCCGCTGGGCGTATAGCGGAGCGTCGTGTTTGCACGGTCCTGCCAGATGAGAACCGGACTGTATGGCGCGAGCGCGGACGGCAGTCTGCCGCTCGACGAGTTGAGTCCATGCAGAGTGATTTGAGGTGTAATGCCTCCCATGATGCCGGCACGCGCGTGCGGCAGGCTGAGACCGCTCGCGGTGATTGCGCCAGGCGCCTGGAGTCCTGGATAGTTGAGGTCGGTGAAGATCAGAATCTCGCCGGCGTCGGAATTCGCCGTGATGGCGCCACCGCTCATCGGGGTCAGGTCCTTGAGGGTCGCGAGAGCGCCGACCGTGAGACCGTATCCGGCGACGCCGCCAACCAGCTGCGCGCCCGCAAAAACATAGCGGCCCGGCGACAGGGTCACGTTGCTCGACGGAGCGGTGACCACTCCGCCGTAAAAGACGTAATCGCAGAATCCACCGCAGGGATTTGCGGCCCCGTCGGAAAAGATCACGTTTCCGGTAATCGTAACCGGTACGCCTGTCGCCGTGCCCGTCAGGGGCAGCGTGGAGTAATAGTTGCCGGGCGGCAGAACCTTGGGAACGCCTGGCAGAAGGCTTCCGGTGATCACGCCGCCGGGAACCGGACGGTCAACCAGCCCCGACGGAGCGGGCGGCTGCTGCTTACCTGCAAACGGATCCGTGAAGTAATCGCCATCCGGAAATCCATTCATGGGAGGGGAATTCCATTGATTGGAGCCACCGAGATTTTGAATGGCGCCCTGCCCCATGATGTAGGTAAACGGAGAGTTCACCGCCAGATTCCCGATCACCGCGCCCGCGGCGACGTTCGGCAAGCCGACGCCGGCGGAATTGGAGGACGACATGCAGATCCCACCCGCGGCGTTGATCGTGTTGTAACCGGCAGAAACGAGATCTTCTCCGCAAACTACTCCGAGATTCAGCGCGGAGGCAAAACAGTCTTCGGCCCGGTTCAGCAGATACATCGAAGCCGTGAGGGATGTTCTACGAACCGCCGCTGTAGACATCGCGCCAGGACGGAGGCCGACGCTGCTGATGATGGCCGAGAACCACTTGGGCGTCGTCGATTGCGCGGATACCTGCACCCAGTATTCCACCGGAACGTTCGGAACTCCCGGCGCATGGTTCGAATCCCCGGCCGAAACCAGAACGGTTTCGGTGGGATCGGTCCCCAGACCGTTGGCGGCGGCGAACCGGCAGGCATTGTCCAAATTGGAAGTCGACGGGCAGGGCGTGGGGGGCTGACACAGCACGGTTCCGCAAGTGATTTGGCCGTCCGAACCGGCAAGAGCGAGCGCCCGCATGACCGCGGCCATCGCCGCCACGTCCGAAGCTGTCTGGGCGCGCTTTTGAAGGTAGTATGACCAACCGACTTCCATCGCCAGGCCGGTGATAGCGAGCAGGGGAATGCACGTCACTGCAAACGTTAGAATCGCTACGCCTCGCTGTTGGGTCCTTCTATGAGCAGGGATCGAGTATCGTTTTGACATGGTTTTAGAACTGAATGACTTCGCTGGTCCTGGCTACGAGCGGCATTCGTGACGATGACGTTCCAGTCAGAACGTACGCTACGGCCGAGTCGAACTGATAGGTCGCCCGGATTGTGATGGGCAGGCCGACTGCGTTGTTGGGCGCGTCCGGCCAGATCGCTGCGTTCGATCTGCAGGCCGCAGCCGTGCAAGTGAGCGTTTGGCCGCCGCTTGTCATCTCGAGATCGAGCTTTGTTGGATCCAGCCCAATGCCCGATGACAACATGGTGGTTACGATGGCGCCGACGGACACCGGACACGCGGGGGACGCATCCTGGCAGCGCGCGCCGTGCACAATGGCGAAACGCGAACCGCTTTTGATCGATGCCGTCAGCGTGTGAAACGTCCATGCCATTCTGGATATCTCGAAAATCCCAAGCACGAAGAACATCATCGGAATCAATATCAGCGCAGTTTCCACGACCACGGCGCCTTTCTCCCCAGTGCATCGGATCTTCATTGAATGCTCCGCAGTTTCATTTGCGCAGTCCGGGTGATCGTGGTGATTCCGGCGAAAGGCGGGCGAAGCAGATCGGGAACCTGGTAGGTGACCGAGATCTTTACGGCGGGCTCTCCATCCGGGCTCTGCAGTCCGCTCGCGCACGGGCTGGAAGGACACAGCGAAACGGACGCGAGCGTAATCGGCTGGCCGGTGCAGGCTCTGACGGATCCGGTATTCGGGAGGCCCCGCAGTTCTTCCAGCACGAGCGGGCAGGCGCCGTCCACATCCGCGGCGCTGGCGACGCCGCCAGAGTTGCGAAGCGCCGCGCTCCGGGCAGCGTTTTGCACACCGATGAATGCAAAGATATAAAACCCGAAGTCGAAAACAGTCAGCATCGTGAGCAGCAGCAGGGGAGCGACGAGCGCGAATTCCAGGATCGAACTTCCCCTGCTCCGCCGCCTGCGGGAATGACTCTTCGAGCAAACCATCGATCGATCACCCAACCACATCACCGTTACCTCCAATGAAGCAGGAAGCTCTGTCCTCGCGGCATTTCGTATTCACAGTTTGCCTACATGAGGCGGCTGTCGCCTTAAAAACGATCATGCGTAAAGTACCGTTTTTACGAACGTTTTTTGGCTACTCGATACTTCGCTGAGTGAATCATTGGAAAGTTGCGCCTTTCAAATAGGAAATCAGATACTTGCTGGAAATGCGCGGGACTTACATGGCTGGCTGCTGAGATCGGCCTGGTACGCCCCCATGTCTTCGCGGTGAATCCACAGCCCCGAGCGTGCTCGAACAAACTCCAGAAATGCGTTATGATTCTGGGTAACAAGAGGCCTTAACTCATGTTGTTTCTGTTGGGCATCTCGAAGAGCGACCTACCGGCCATGGACAGGAACGCGGAGGCGGAGCCCTGCCAGCCCGTATTCGCGCCCCTTATCGCGCCGGACTTTGCAGGGGCCTTTGTCAATTCCGAAAGCGAAACCATTCCTCCACGTAGCGTTGTCATACTGCAAGGCGCACCGATTAGAAATATTTATTTCATCGAACGGGGGATCGTACGTCTCGTGTCGAGAATGGCAAATGGAGAACGCACCGTACTAGGATTACGATCGCGCGGCTGCGCATTGGGCGTCTCCGCCGCAATTCTGAAATTGCCAAGTTGGTGTGCCGTCGAAACCATCACTCCAACGACGCTCACCAAAATGCCGGCTGCGGAGTTCAGCCGGATCATCAGCGAGGACCGCCAGATGCTGCGGCGCTGCAGCCTGCACCTGTGCCGCGAAATTCAGGTTCTGGAAGAGCAGGAGATTGAACTTCGGTCCGGCTCAGTCGGCGATCGTTTGAAGCGGCTCATGCGTGAGTTCTCGGAATCCGGACTCGCGGGCCGTTCTTCCACGGTCTCGATGAAACATATCGAAGTGGCCGACTTACTGGCGATCACTCCGGCGCATTTGAGCAGGCTTCTCAAGGAAGTCACATCGATGGCGGCGGAGCGTGATTCCGATATCAGCCGTGGAGTGGGCTCGTAGTGTCTCAGCTATTCGAAGAACCCGCCCGGCTAACGATCTACGCTCCTGTAGGCGTGCCGGCCGGACTTTCGTTGGAGGAGATCCGCGCGCTTGGAGACGAACCGCTAACGATCTCAAAGGATACATGTCTCACAAAGCAGGGCTTATTGCCTTCTCACGTGTACTGGATCTACCGCGGCATTGTGAAGACACACACGCTCGCTCCGGATGGCGCCGAGACCATTACCGCGCTTCGCACCTCTGGCTGGATTGTCGGCGCCGTCACATTGCTGATGGGCCGGGCTTCGGAATCGACGGCCACTGCCGTGACCGAATGCAGAGTCCAAGCGATCAAATCCGACGTGTTTCTACAAGCCCACGAAGAAAGCGATGGACTCGCCCGGCATGTCAGTAAAATGCTTGCGCTGGAGTTTGCTGTCCGGTTGCAGGCGAATGCAGCGATGCGCCAGCTTGGAGTTCGAGCAAGGCTCGAGCAGTTTTTCGCGGAATTCACCCAATTGCCATTGGATGTCGAGGAACCCCTCCGCTTGCGCTTGAAGCAGACCGAAATCGCCCAGCTACTGGCGACTTCGCCCGAGTATTTGAGCCGCCTCATCGCGGAAGTCGAAGCATCGGGGGCCGTGGACCGAAGCCTGTTACGAGGAATCGACCGCTCTCAATAGAAAGCGGATAACGATTTCGTGCGCCGCCTGGACTGAGGTCCAGTGGCAATGCCTCCTCAGGCGATTTGAGAGAGAATTCCGGCGCAATCGCCGGACTTCCCTGCCCGAACACGCTATCCTGAAGGTTTATGAAGGGTGTTGTGCTCGCCGGCGGAACCGGGTCCCGGTTATTCCCGCTCACCAAAATCACCAACAAGCATCTGCTTCCGATCTACGACAAGCCGATGATCTACTATCCGATTCAGACGCTTGTAGACGCCGGCATCGAGGAGATCCTCATTGTCACGGGTGGCCGGAACTCCGGCGACTTTCTGCGCCTGCTAGCCAACGGCAAAGAGTTCGGGCTGCGGCATTTGAACTACACCTATCAGGAGGGCGAAGGCGGCATCGCCGACGCCCTCAGCCTTGCAGAACACTTCATCGACGGCGAGAAAGTCTGTGTCGTGCTCGGCGACAACATCGTCGAACACAGCATTCGCGCGGCAGTAGACGACTTCCGCAAACAGGACAAAGGCGCCAAGATCCTGCTCAAGGAGGTTTCGGACGCCGAGCGCTTCGGCGTCGCGGAAATGTCCGGGGACCGCATTGTCGGCATCGAAGAAAAACCCAAGAAGCCAAAGTCCAACTATGCTGTGACAGGCTTTTACATGTACGACGGTTCGGTTTTCGAAAAGGTCCGCAAGCTGGTGCCTTCGCGCCGCGGCGAACTCGAAATCACCGACGTGAACAACGCGTACATTCAGGAAGGCGCGATGACGTACGGATTCCTGAACGGCTGGTGGACCGACGCCGGCACTTTCGAAAGCCTGCTGCGCGCCACCAACCTCGTCGCCGGCACTCGTGGACTTACCCCGATGGGCGAACCGGTTCTGCAAACCGTGGCGGACGAATAAGCGATGGATTGGGGCATTCCGCAGTGCGAGAGGGGAATCGGCAAGCTCATTCTAAAGCCCGATTCCGCGGATCTGATCGATGGCGTCCGCGTGCAGCCGTATCCGTTGTGGCCGGACGACCGCGGCTATTTTCTTGAAGTGATCCGCATCGGGCAGGGCCTCCCCGCGGGCTTCGATCCCGCCACGACGCAGGTTTCGTGCGCGCTGAGCTACCCTGGCACGATCAAGGCGTTTCACATTCACATGCACCAGACCGATTTCTGGGTGCCCGCGCTGGGCATGTTCCAGGTGGGCCTGGTGGATCTGCGCAAAGATTCGGCGACGTACGGCCGCAAGAACACACTATATATCGGCGGCTACCGGCCCTGGCATCTCATCATTCCGCCGGGCGTCGGGCATGGTTACAAGGTGATCGGCGCCGATTCCGCCATGCTCGTTTACGTCACCGACAAGCATTACAACCCGAAAGACGAAGGCCGCATCTCTTACGACGACGCGGGCATCAACTACGACTGGGAAACACAGCACAAATGAAACTGATCGTCACTGGCGGAGCCGGATTCATTGGCTCCTGCTTTGTACGCATGCTGATCCGGGAGACCGGCCATTCGGCCGCCGTGCTCGATAAACTGACGTACGCAGGCAATCTCGAGAATCTCGAACCGGTTTCATCCGATCCGCGCTATTCGTTCTTTCGCGCCGACATTGCCGATGCCGAAGGCGTCGATCGCGTGTTCGCCGAAGTGAAGCCCGACGCCGTGGTCCATTTCGCCGCGGAATCGCATGTCGACCGTTCGATCTTCGCGCCGCAGGATTCAATCAACACCAATATCAAAGGCACATTCGTGATGCTCGAAGCCGCGCGCAAGCATCGGCTGCAGCGCTTCGTGCATGTGTCCACCGATGAGGTTTATGGTTCGATCGACGAGCCGTTCGATGCCGATGAAAACTATCCGTTGAAGCCGAGCAGTCCGTATTCGGCAGCCAAGGCTTCGTCCGACCTGCTCGTGCTCGCCTATCACACCACCTACAAAGTGCCGGCGATGGTGACGCGCGCGTCGAACAATTACGGGCCGTATCACTTTCCCGAAAAGCTGATCCCGCTGATGATTTCGAACGCGCTGGACGGCAGGAAGCTGCCGGTCTACGGCGATGGCATGCAGGTCCGCGACTGGCTGTATGTCGAGGATCACTGCCGCGGCATTTATTCGGTGCTCGAAAAGGGCGCGCCGGGCGAGGCCTACAACATCGGCGGAAACTGTTCGCTGCCGAACCTCGAGGTGGTCAAGCGGATACTCGCCGCGACCGGCCAGAGCGAAGAGTTGATCCAGTACGTGCAGGATCGCCCGGGGCACGATCGCCGTTACGCCCTGACCAACGAGAAGCTTACCCGGACCACTGGTTGGGAACCGCGCATGAACTTCGAGGATGGCCTCGCGGCGACGGTTCGCTGGTATCGCGAGAACCAGGGCTGGGTACAGCGCGTGAAGTCCGGCGAATACCAGAAGTTCTACGAGCTGAACTACAGCAACCGCTAACGCCTAATCGTTCTTGCGAACCACCCAGGTCGTCATGCAACGCTGATCCTGCACAACCGACGTCTTGAGAGGATCGAGCAGCTTGCCTCCCAGCGACGCAGTGAGATCGACGAGCATTTGTTCATCCACCAGATAACGTTCGGAACCATCGGGCAGATAGAACCGCCGCCCCTCGATACGCGCCATGCGTTCCTCCATGCCAATCGACGACGCAAGCCGGCAAAAGAACATGCCGCCCGGCTTCAGCACGCGCCAGGAACCTCGAAGCATCGCGTCGAATTCCTGGTCGTTGCGGGCAAAATGCAGCACCGCGCTACTGAGCACCACGTCCGCGAACGCCCCGCCAAACGACATCGACTGGAGCGGTTCCGCGCGAAAGTTGCTCGCAGGCAACGGCCGCGGCGCGAGCGTTGCAGCGAGCCGCCGGACCTCCGCGATCGCCTGCGGCTCGGCATCCGCCGCGAACACCTCGAAACCCTCACGCAGCAGATACACGAGGTTCCGGCCGCTGCCGCATCCGGCGTCGAACACGCGCATGCCGGGCTGAATTCGCCCGCGCAGCAATTGATCGAACAAATAGATGTCGATGGGACCGAACTGCGCAGCCAACATCCCACCCATTAGCTGCGGCGCCTCGCCAATCGGGACACCGTGAGCCCGACTCCGTACACTTGACGGAAAATCCCGTCAAGCCGTTCCGCGGACCATTCATCGAGGCCCGTGTCGCCTTGCGCCTGGAACTGAACGTCAACGTTGACGCCGCCCTGTACTACAGCGGTGACAGATTCGACGTGCTGTTCGCGGCTCTGATCGAGGCTGTCGGCGAGACGCAGCAGCGGAATCAATCGCAACAACGTACGGCGTGCGTCGGGATCGAGTGCTTGAAAATCCAGATGCCGCGCGGCGGGCATCGATTTGCGATGAAAACGGCAGAGCATCTTGATAAACTTTCGCTCGATGTCGGTAAAGCCCGGCAGGTCCGCGTTTTCGACTACGTAGGCCGCGTGTTTGTGATGCGCGGTGTCGCTGATAAAGTGGCCGATATCGATGAGATACGCGGCAGCTTCGAGAATCTTCGCCCACTCCAAAGGCAATTGGTGCACGGATGCGAGCGATTCGAACAGCTGATGCGACAGATTCGCGATCAGGCGCGCATGGCGAAGATCCACGGCGAACTTGCGCGCCATCTTTTCCACCACTGCCCGTTGCTCGCGGCCGAGGTGGGTGCGTTCGCGCCCCACGCCTCGCGCTGCAAGATCGGCGACGATGCCTTCGCGAACTCCGGCCGCAAGGTAGTACATCGAGTGATGCTCAAAGAGATCGAGCACGCGCCAGAATACAGCCGCACCCGCGACGATGATCTCCGCGCGGCGGGGCCCGATGCCGGTGACCTTCTTACGTTCGGCAAGCGTCTTCGCCGCTATGGTCTGATAGAACTTCTTCACCTGCGGCTTGGTGGCGCGCAAGCGATCGGCCTCATCGCGGCGCGTGCGCGGAATGCGGTTGACGCCGCACACCACGGCGGCCGCCGTGGCCGAAGTCGCCACCATGCGGTCGAACGAACCCCGGCCAATCTCGGTGAGCGCCACGTGCAGCTTTTCGTCGATGAACTGTTCGAGATTGTGCAGGTTTTGAATGCCCGGCGGATCCGCGGATCGCAGGAACACCTCATTGAGGCGAACCGCGCCAAGCGGCTTGGACCACGCCGACTGCAAGCGTCCATCGTGGCTGAGAATGACCTCGGCGCTGCCGCCGCCGACGTCGACCACGAGCAATCGGCCGGCTTCGCTGGGCCATCGCGACTGTACTCCCAAGTGAATCAGTCGCGCCTCTTCCTGACCCGAAATCACTTCGACTTCGACGCCAAGCGCCTCCGACGCGCGATACAGAAACTCTTTGCGATTGCTGGCGTCGCGCGTGGCCGCCGTGGCTACCGCGCGCACCCCTACCACATCGAATTTGCGATAGACGAGCGCCATTCGGCGCAACGTCTCACAAACCGTGGCGATCGACTCTTCGCTGAAGCGTCCGGAACGAAATACGCTTTCGCCCAACCGGGTGACTTGCCGGTCTTGCGCGAGCGGGGTGAGCATGCCACCGGCGGCGATGTCCGCCGCCAGCATGCGCACCGAATTACTCCCAATATCTATGGCTGCATATCGAGGCACTGAGTTCCATCATAATGGAGGTTCGGAAGAAAACCGAACGTACTTCCAGCAATGATCGGACCCGCCGCCACGATGACTATCTTCGGCCTTGCCGCCGGAATCTCGTTTTTGGGCGCGAGGCTCTGTTCGCGAGTTGCCGAGCCCCGGATTGCCTCGGCCATCTTAATGGTGGGATTGAAGGCGGTAGGCTGGTTGTGTCTGGCTGCCGCCGGGATCCTGCTATTGGTTCTTTGGAAGGGTGCGGCAGCGCGAACCTGAGCGTTTCGGTAGTGATTTCACGCTTATGCTTAATAGGGCGCATGACATCGTCTGTAGTTCTGTAAGTGTTGTGTCGAATTGATCGGGGATCGCGCGAGTGTCATGATAACGAGGGGACTCATCGGATGAGCTTCAAAGATAAATACGATCTGCTGGATTTGCGGCACAGCGACGAAAGCATCAAGACCTACCAGGGACGGGACCGTGCGACCGGCCAGAGCGTGGAAATTCATATCTTTTGGATGACCCATTCGCTCGAAGCCAAGGCGTTGCTCAAGAAGGTCGTGACCCTTCCGAAAACCGGGCGTCTGATCGAGTTCGGGCAGGATGACAACACCCCGTACGTGGTCTCAAAGCCGCTGGACGGCTACGCGGGAGTCCGGGAGTGGATCGTGGCGGAATCGCGCAATGCGCCCGGTGGACCGCCGCCACCGATGCCGCCTCCTGCGCCTCCTCAATCGGTGACGCTCGAGTTCAGCCGGATGTTCAATCAGCCACCGGCTGGTGCGGCTGCCCCGCCACCTCCGCCTGCTCCGCCGCCTCCGCCTCCGGCGATACCCAGTCTGACGCCCCGGACAGACCCGGCAAGCGCTTCTTCAGGCAAGCAGCCCAGTGAGATGACGCTCGAGTTCCAGCGGATGTTCGAAAGCAAATCGGGTGCGCCGGCTGCAACGGCTGCGGGTGCTGCTCCTCCGGCGCCGCCTGCCAAACCACAGGCCAGCGAGTTTACAATGATGTTCCAGAGCCCGGCGGTTCCCCCTCCAGCCCCGCCCGCTCCCGCGGCGCCGCAACCACCTCCGCCTCCGCTACCGGTCGCCGTGGCTCCGCCGCCTCCTCAACCTCCCGCGCCTTCTAAGCCGCAGGCGAGCGAATTCACGATGATGTTCCAGAGCCCCGCGGTTCCTCCAGCCCCGCCTGCTCCTCCGGCGCCGCAACCACCTCCGCCTCCGCCACCGGTCGCCGTGGCTCCGCCGCCGCTTCCTCCACCTCCCGCGCCTTCTAAGCCACAGGCGAGCGAATTTACGATGATGTTCCAGAGCCCGGCGGTTCCCCCTCCGCCTCCCGCTCCTCCGGCGCCGCAACCTCCGCCTCCTCCTTCGCCTGTCGCGACGGCCCCAGTGGCGCCTCCTCCGCCACCTGCGCCTCCCAAGGCGAGCGAATTTACGATGATGTTCCAGAGCCCGGCGCCTCCCGCTCCCCCGGCGCCGCCTCCTCCTTCGCCTGTCGCGACGGCCCCAGTGGCGCCTCCTCCGCCACCTGCGCCTCCTAAGGCGAGCGAATTCACGATGATGTTCCAGAGCCCGGCGCCGCCCCCTCCGCCACCTCCTGCTCCTCCTGCCGTGTCGACGGCGCCAGTCGCGCCGCCCGCACCGCCGCCTCCACCGGCAGCGCCAGCCAAGCCGCAGGCGAGCGAGTTCACCATGATGTTCCAGAGCCCGGCGGCAGGTGCAGGCTCTCCTCAACCTCAGGCGCCTCCACCGCCTCCGCCTCCTCATGTAGGTCACACCCCGTCGCAGGCGCCGGCCAGGGATTTTTCGCAGCTCTTCCAGCCGAGTGGCGGCGGCCCGGCCGCTGCTGCGCCACCGCCGGCCAAGCCTGGATCGTTGACAGTCGAATTCAATAAGCTGTTCGACGATACGCCCCCCAGCCAACGGCCCGCAGCCCCGGCGAACCTGCCTCCTCCGCCCGCAAACCCGCGGCCGGGCTCGCTAACGGTGGAGTTCAATAAGCTGTTCGACGATACGCCCCCGAGCCAGCGGCCCGCCGCTCCGAAACCTCCGGTTGTTCCCCCGCCGCCCCCTGCGGGCGGCGCCGGCGGAGGTGAGTTCACGCGCATGTTCCAGGCCGGTGGCGCCACGCCCCAGGTAACCCCTGCGCCGCCTCCGCCAGGGGCGGGTGGTGGCGAGTTTACGCAAATGTTTGCAAGCGGAGCGCCGCCGCGGCCCGCCGCCCAAACTCCGGGCCAGCAGGGCAAACCCAGAGGATTCGTCAGCGCTCAGGAAGGCGAAACCACGCGGATGTTCCAGACTCCGTCCCGAGGCGGCGCGCCAGCACCGGCGCCCCCTCCGCCTCCTCAGGTGCGGCCCGCCGCGCCTCCACCCATGCCTCCCCCGCCCGGAGCAGCCGGTGGCGGAGAATTCACGCGCATGTTCCAGGCTGGGAGCGTTGGAGGCTTGTCGCCAAGCGCTCCTCCCCCGGCGCCACCGCCATCAGGCGGCGGCGGTGGTGGTGGCGAGTTCACGCAATTCTTCAACAACCCGATGGCTGGCGGCTCGTCGTCGCCGGGCGGCGGATCGGCGTCGTTTTCGATGCCGCCATCCACCGGCAAGCCTCTTGCCCCTCCGCCATCCAAGCCCGCGGATGATTTCGAGGAGCTCTTCGGCGGCGTGAATGCGACCGCTCGTCCTGCTCCGCCGCCCCCCGGCGGAGGGATGCCAGGTCCCGGCGGCGCACCCGCTGGTGGAGGCCTCACGGCGACCGCACAGTTCAATACACCCCTGCCGAAGCCTCCCGCGGGAGGTGGCGGCCCAATGGCCCCGCCCCCATCCGCCGGAGTCACCGCGCCTCCGGGAGTCGCACCCGCAGCGGCCGTCGGCGCCGGCAGCTACACCCAGATGATGCAGGCGCCAGCCGCCCCGGTGCAATTGCTCGGACACCAGACCGGTGGCCAAAGGGCGGCAGCGGCGCCGGCCAAAAAAGGCATACCGCCATTGGTGTTCATCGGCGCCGGTCTGATCGTTTTCCTGATCATCGTCGTGATCCTCGTCGTCGTGATGAGAAAGCCCGCATAAAATGCCGACGGTCATTCCGCCGATCCCTGTCACGGACCGCAGTCCGGCAGAATTCGAGTCTCTGCGGAACCTGTTCCGGCTGGCCGGCCTGTCAGAGGCCTCGGTCTGCGAGCGGCTCAATCTGGCGAGGCTGTCGGGTGTGCAGCCCGAAGCAGTCCGGAGAAACGATTCCGGGCCGCTTCGCAAGGCCTCGGATGCGCTGATCCGCCTGTTTATCGAAGGCTGGCCGGTGACGAAGAACGATCTCGAACGAACGCTAACGCCCGATGGAGCGGCGCTGCTCGAACGCTTCCGGCTTGTCATGCCGCATAGCGGCGGCGACGCGTGGGCTGGGACCGTTTCCCTGTACCCGATCGAGCACCTGTTCGTGGCGAGCGACCGCTACAACAACGCGGACGGCTCGCTGTACGACGGGTGGGACGACCTCGTTTATCCATGCCTCTTTTCGACCACGCGTAAGTTCATTGAAACGGTTCCGCGAACGCCGACTACCGACGTGCTGGACCTCTGCGCGGGCACCGGCGTGGGCGCATTGCTGCTCGCGTCGAACGCCAGTTATCTGATGGCCGCCGACGTCACGCCGCGATGCGATGAGTTCATGCGCTTCAATGCCCTGTTGAACGGTTTCTCGAACGTCGAAGCCGGCACGGGCGATCTCTATGCTCCAGCGAAGGGCCGCCAGTTCGACCGCATTGTCGTGCACCCGCCCTATCAGCCGGTGATCGAGCACATCGCCACCTTCAACTCGGGCGGCGCCGATGGCGAACAGATTACCCGGCGCATTATCGAAGGCGCTCCGGCGCATTTGAAGCCCGGCGGCCAGTTGTTTTGCCTCTGCCAATTGACCGACCGCGACGATCCCATCGAGCATCGCATCCGGGGCTGGATCACCGAAGAAGAATCGGCCGATTGCGATGTCGCGTTTCTGGTCTACAAACATCACGACCTGACGCGCTACACAGCGATTGAAACGCTGCAGGAAAAGAAAACCCACGGCGCCTGGAAAGCCTGGATGAAGGCTCTATCGGACGCGGGCGTGCGCGACATGGTGTACGGCATGGTGGTGCTGCAGCGGCGCGAGGCCGCGAGCGATCGTCCCGTGTTTACTGTGCGGCGCGAAGGTCCGGCCTCTGGCGCCGGGGAACTTGTGGAGATGGTGACGCGCGAAACCACGTTCTGCCAATCGGATTTCGCAGCGCGCGCGATGGCGCTGCGGCCGAGGGCAAGCGCGGGTTCCGAAATGCAGGTTGGACACGTTCTCGCCGACGGCAAATGGAATCAGTCGAAACTGACGGTTTCACGCTCCAGGCCGTTTGAAATCCGCATCGACATCGATCCGGTGACGGCGAATCTGATGACGATGATGGATGGTTCGAAAACCGTGGCGGAGTTGCAGGCTTCCCTGCCCTTCGAGGTTCCGGCCGGGCAGATGGCCAGTCTCATCCGCATGCTCTCGTCGAACGGCTTGATCGAGACTTAAGTGGCCGGGCCGCCCAAAACGCGCAATGAGGCGGCCTTCAATGCCGACGGACACTGCGGATGCTTTTCGAGACGCGGCCAGTCCGCGCCCATCACGTCCGCGATGTTGTTGTTCAACGCCCCAATGATCCAAACCATGTCGGGGCCGTAAGAGCCGGTCGAGTTCTTCATCGAACTGACGATGCCGTCCTTGGTTCCAGTGCGCCGGGACTGGTGAAACTTGATGGCGACGGACAGCGGATCGTCCGGACTCCCAAAATACGGCGCGCCCGGAACGACTTTGCCGTAGGTGGCCCTCTCTTCCGGGCTTGGCGGAACCTTGGGGTTCATTGCCTTACACGCGTATCCAAGCTGGACCAGTTGGACGTCCTCGATCTTGTTGGGGCACCCCGGGCCCACGTTCGAATCCAGGTTCCAGAAATAGCGGGGTTCGATGATCATGCCTTTTGCCATCGGAATTCTCCTTCAACTCACGTTGCGCAAAAGGCATGCGCTACTTGTCAGCGAAAAAAACCCTAGCCCAGCCTCAGGCGATTTTGGGTGCGGTTACTGAGGTAACTCCCGAATCTTCCAGCGCGGCGCCGATGCGGATGAGCGTAGCTTCGTCCCACGGCCGCCCGATGATCTGCAGGCCCATTGGAAGGTTGCCGGCATCCATTCCACAGGGCACCGACAGTACAGGCAGGCCCAGGGCGTTGACCGCGCGAACCGGACGCGTGGTGGCGAGGCGCACGTCGTCTTCGACGCCATCGATGGTCATCCTCGTCTGTCCGATTTTTGGAGCCGTAGTCGGCGTGCCCGGAACAAACAGGCAGTCCACATCTTTCCAGATCTTCGCGAATTCCTTCTGATAGCGCTTGCGCAGGCGTTGCGCATTGAGATAATCGACACCGCTGACGAGCCGCCCCTGATCGAGCAGGGCCAGCACGTCCGCGCCAAAGAGCTCGCGTTTTTCGAGATGCGGACTCAGCGCGGCGGTTGCTTCAACGAGTAGAATCACGCGCGCCACAGCGTTAATGGCGTCGATATCCGGCACCCGCACCGGACGCACCTGCGCGCCCAGCCACGCCGCGGCGTCGGCGAGTTTGCGGACTCCCGCCGCCACCCCGGGCTGCGTGCGATCGAAGAAGTAATTCTCCGGCAAACCGATGCGCAGGCCTTTGACGCTCGCCGCGCCGCTTGCCGGAACACTGTTGCGCAGTGACGAAATCGCCTCGAGCGAGATCGCCGCGTCGCGCGTGGTGCGCGTCAGCGGACCCATATGATCGAGCGAGAATCCGAGCGGGAAACAGCCATGGCGAGGCACACGGCCAAAGGTCGGCTTCAAGCCCACGCAACCGCAGAAAGAGGCTGGAATGCGAATGGATCCGCCAGTGTCGCTGCCCATCGCCATGAAGGCCATGTCTGTCACCACAGCAGCGCCGGAACCTCCGCTCGAGCCGCCGGGGATACGCTCGAGATCGTGCGGGTTGCGCACGGCCCCAAAGTGCGGATTGTTCGATGTGATGCCGTAGGCAAGTTCATGCAGGCCGGTTTTGCCGACCATGACTACGCCGGCTTTGGCGAAGTCCTCCACGAGCTTGGCGTCGTGATCCGGCACGAAATTCTCGTAAACCTTGGACCCGGCAGTGGTGCGAACGCCCTTGGTGAAAATCAGGTCTTTGTACGCGACGGGAATGCCATGCAGTGGTCCGCGATCGAGGCCGCGAGCGAGTTCGGCATCGCGTTCGGCAGCTGCTTTTTCGGCGTCCGCGCGAAGCACGGTGATGAACGCGTTCACCCGGGGATTCAGCTTGCCGATACGATCGAGACAGGCGCGCGTGAGCTCTAACGAGGTCACGCGGCGAGCGCGCAATAAGGCTCCAGCTTCAACGATGTTCATCATGCTTGGGCCTACCTCTCGTCATCCGGAAAGCTGGTGAACAACGGCGCGGGATCGTCCTCGGCGCCGAGCGACGCGGGCAGCGGACGGAAGGCTTTCTCCAGGGCGTCGAGTGAGGGTGCGATCAAATCCAATTGCGCTTCCGGGATGCTGAGCCCCATTGCTTGCGCGGCTTTCTTCCAATCTGGCATCGTCTCATCAGTCTACAATCGTTCTGGAGGGATATGAATGTCCGCTACCGCGACTGTAACGGCTGAGATCAGGCAACCGCTGACGATCCTCAGCGAAGAAGAACAGATGTTCAAGGATTCGGTGCGCGATTTCGCAAAGAAAGAAATCGCTCCGCTCGTGCGGGAGATGGATGAAGCCGGCGTGATCCGCAAAGATCTCTACGCCAAGCTCTTCGAACTCGGCCTGATGTCGATCGAAATACCGGAACAATACGGCGGGCAGGGCGGGTCGTTCTTTCAATCGATCCTCGCCATCGAAGAAATCGCCGCGGTGGACCCTTCGATTTCCGTCGTCGTGGACGTGCAAAACACCCTCTTCAACAACGCGATTCAGCGCTGGGGCACGGAAGCTCAGAAACAGAACTACCTGCCGCGCATCGCAAAGAATCTGCCCGGTTCCTACGCCCTCTCGGAAGCCGGTTCCGGCTCGGACGCTTTCGCGCTGCAGACCAGGGCTGTCGACAAGGGCGACCACTACTCGCTCAACGGCCGCAAGCTGTGGATCACCAACGCGGCCGAGGCAGGCCTGTATCTGGTGTTCGCGAACCTCAATCCCGAGGCCGGCTACCGCGGCATCACGGCATTCCTAGTCGAGCGCGGCTTTCCCGGCTTCGCCGTAGGCAAGAAAGAGGACAAGCTGGGTATCCGGGCGTCGTCGACCTGCGAACTCATCCTGGACGACTGCCGCGTGCCGAAAGAGAACGTTTTGGGCGAACTTGGCAAGGGCTACAAAATCGCCATTGAAACGCTCAACGAGGGCCGCATCGGCATCGGCGCGCAAATGCTCGGCCTCGCTGCCGGCGCCTTGCAGCACGCGCTCGCCTATTCGAAGGAGCGCAAACAGTTCGGCAAGCTAATCTCGGAATTCCAGGGCGTGCAATTCGAACTCGCCGAAATGGCCGTGCAGGTGGAAGCAGCGCGGCTGATGGTGTACAACGCGGCCCGGCTGCGCGATGCAGGGCAACCATACGTCACTGAAGCGGCGATGGCGAAATACTTCGCCTCGCAGGTGGCCGAAAACTGCGCCTCGCGCGCCGTGGAGGTTCTGGGCGGCGTCGGTTTCACCAAAGACTATCCGGTGGAAAAACTCTACCGGGACGCGAAAATCGGGCGAATCTACGAAGGCACGAGCAATATGCAGCGTGTCACGATCGCCAAGGCCTTACTGTCGTAACCGGATTCGACTGGAGTGCATCTCATGAATATGCTGTTCTCCCTTGTTTTGCTGGGTGCGAGCCTGGCGTTTGTGGCGGAGGCCGCACCTCCACCAGCCGATGAAAAGGACGCCCTGTCCGAGGCCCGCATCCAGCAGATCATTCAGAAGTTCGCCGAAAAAGAATCGGAGTTCGCCAAGGTGCGCGAAGGCTACACCTGGCGCCAGACCGCCAAGTTGCAGGAGTTCGACGAAGACGGTTCGCCGGGCGGCAAATGGGAAATGATCTGGGACGTGGTGTTTACGTCTTCAGGCAAACGCACGGAAAACGTAGTTCGCGCTCCCATGGCGACGCTGCGTCTGATCCAGATGGATCCGGGCGACGAGCAGGATCTTCGCAGCACGCAGCCCTTCGTGCTCACTGCCGCCGACCTGCCCAACTACTACGTCCGCTTTCTCGGGCGCGAGAACATCGACGAAATCGGTTGCTTCGTCTTCGCGGTCAAGCCCAAGAAGCTCGAAGCGGGCAAACGGTATTTTCAGGGCCAGGTGTGGGTGGACGATCGCGACCTGCAGATCGTGAAGTCCTACGGCCGTGGCACTGGCGTGCGTAAGAAAGGCGTCGACTTCCGCTATCCGAAGTTCGAAACCTACCGCGAGCAGATCGACGGCAAGTACTGGTTCCCGACCTACACAATCGCCAACGACGTGCTGCAATTCGACAACGGGCAGAACACACGCATCAAGCAGACGGTCCGCTATGACGACTACAAGCAGTTCAAGGCCGAGTCCAATATCATCTTCGACACGGACGAGAAAAAAGAGGCGCCGAAGCCTCCCGTAACGAAGAAGTAAAGCCGCGAGGAAGAAAACTTGATAGATTGAGTGCAAGGTGTTGAACCGCTTTGCACTCTTTCTGTTTCCGGTGATCCTCACGGCCGCCGACGAGGGCATGGACTTCTTCGAGAAAAACATCAGGCCTGTGCTCGCGCGCAATTGTTACGCGTGTCATAGCGCCAAGGCGGGCGCCGTCCAGGGCAACCTGTACGCCGATTCCCGCGAAGGCCTGTTGAAGGGCGGCCAATCCGGCATCCCGGCCGTGGTTCCCGGCAAGCCCGAAGAGAGCCTGCTCATCAAGGCGATCGAGCACAAGCAACAGGATCTGAAAATGCCTCCCACGGGCAAGCCACTGCCCGCGGAACAGATTCAGGCTTTTGTGGAATGGGTGAAAATGGGCGCGCCAGATCCTCGCACGGCCACGGCAAAGATCGCGGACGCCGCGCCCGCTTACGATTGGGACAGGGTCAAAAAGCATTGGGCCTACCAGCCGGTTCGCGATTCGCAACCACCGACTGTGGCCGCCGCCGCTTGGAACACGAATCCAGTCGACCGGTTCATCAAAGCCAAGCTCGATGCACAGGATCTGCGGCCGACTGGCGTAGCATCGAAAGTCGCTCTGTTGCGGCGCGTGACTTACTCGCTCACCGGCCTGCCGCCAACAACCGGCGAAGTCGCGGAGTTTCTGAAGAATCCGTCTCTTGAAACTGTCGTGGACCGCCTGCTCGCCTCGCGCGCTTATGGTGAGCATTGGGGACGCCACTGGCTGGACATCGTCCGTTATGCCGATTCGGGCGGCGACGCCTCCGACTTTCCGATCCCCGAAATGTACCGCTACCGGAACTATGTCATCCGCTCCATTCACGAAGACAAGCCGATGAACCTGTTTATCCGCGAGCAACTGGCCGGCGATCTACTGCCTGCCAAGAATGACGAAGACCGCGCGGACAAACTGGTAGCCACGTCGTATGTCGCGAACGCACGCCGCTTTGGACAGACCACTGGGGAGTTCTACCTCACGATCGATGACACCATCGACAACCTCGGCAAGTCGCTGCTCGGCCTCTCGACCGGCTGCGCTCGCTGCCACGATCACAAGTTCGACCCCATTCCGACACGCGATTACTATGCGCTGGCCGGCATCTTCTCGAGCACCAAGTACGCGCACGGCGGCCTCGAACATCACCAGTACCTCGAGAACTTCGTCGCACTGAACGCCAAGGACGAACCTCGCCTGCAGAAGGCCCAGCAGCAGATGCTCGACGCCTACCGCATCGTCAAGAAGGGCGAAGGGTCCGATCCCAAGGCGCCGCCGGAAGACCGCCTGAAGTTCCTGCAGGCGCGCGATGAGTTGAACCACCTGCGCCAGGAATTTCCTTCGGACATCCCGATGGCGTATGGCTTGAGCGAAGGCAAGCCCGTCAACGCCCGCGTGTTCGTGAAGGGCGATCCCGGAACCAAAGGCCCCGAAGTCGAGCGCGGATTCCTGCAGATTCTCGGAGGCCAGAAGGTCCCCGCGGACTATCAGGGCAGCGGCCGCGACCTGCTCGCCCAGTGGATCGCCGACGACAAAAACCCGCTCACCGCGCGTGTGCTCGTGAACCGCGTCTGGCTCTGGCACTTTGGGCGCGGCCTCGTGAATTCGCCCAATGATTTCGGCGTTCGCGGCGAAGCGCCCTCGCATCCCGAACTGCTCGATTACCTTACCGCGCGCTTCATTGAAGACGGCTGGTCGCTCGCGAAACTGCACAAGCGCATTCTGCTGACGCGCGTCTACCAGAGCGCAACCGGAACCGACGCAGCGAACGAAAACAAAGATCCGGGCAACCAGTTCTACTGGCGATTCGACCGGCGCAGACTCGCGGCTGAAGAAGTCCGCGACACACTGCTCGCAATCAGCGGCGATCTCGACCCCACCATGGGTGGGCCGCATCCCTTCCCGCCTCGCGGCAGCTATACCTTCACGCAGCACAAACCCTTTGTCGGCGAACCGGCCGCATACGACACCAACCGGCGCAGCGTCTACCTCATGCAGCAGCGTTTCCGCCGGCATCCGTATCTGGAACTCTTCGACGGCGGCGACACGAACACCGCTACTCCCTATCGCACCAGGGAATCCACCGCGTTACAGTCGCTGTACTTCTTCAACGACGAGTTCGTACACAAACGCGCGGATGCGCTCGCCGTGCGCGTGGGCCTCGCGGAGGCCACCGCAAACGGCCGCGTGACACTCGCCTACCAACTGCTCTTCGGCCGCACGCCCTCCACCGCGGAACTCCAGTCGGGCATTAAGTTCCTGACTGCGTCCAAGGCTGCGCACGCCGACGCCAACACGCCGGAAGACCAGAGGAATCGCGCCGCGCTCTCGAGCTACATGCGCGTCCTCTTTGCCAGCAACGAATTCTTCTACGTGGAGTAGGACAACATGAATCGACGCCAATTTTTTCATTCCTTTGTGGCCGGCTCCTCGTTGTTTCCGGCGATCCTCGCGGCGACCGGAGCGGACGATCCACTGGCTCCCCGGGCGCCCCATTTTCCCGGCAAAGCCAAGCGGATGATCCTGCTGTTTCTCACTGGCGGCGTCTCGCACGTGGACACGTTTGACCCCAAGCCGGGGCTCGCCAAAGCGTTCTCGGAAGGCAAGACCGGCGGCAACGGCAAGAATCCGAAACCGTATCTACCCACCGGCTGGAACTATTCGCCGCGCGGAAAGTGCGGCATGGAATTCACTGACCTCTTCCCGCATCTGACCAAGGTCGCCGACGAGTTGTGCCTGATCCGTTCCATGCACGGCGACCACAACGATCACTTTCAAGCGGTCATGGGCGTCCACGGAGGCTCCGTGCAGGCGAAGCGGCCGAGCATGGGTTCGTGGGTGAGCTACGGCCTCGGTACGGAGAATCGCAACCTGCCGAGCTTTGTCGTACTTGCGCCTTACATTCCTTACGGCGGCAGCGAAATCTGGTCGTCGGACTTTTTGCCCGCTGCGCATTCGGGGACCCGGGTCGCCGGAGGCGCGGAACCTGTGGTGGACCTGCGGCGCCGCGCGGCATCCGACAGCGTGCAGCGCCTGGAGCTCGACCTGCTAACGCAATTGAACCGTTCGCATCTCGCAACCCGCGGCGGCGCCGACCCGGTGCTCGAGGCCCGCATCAAGTCGTTTGAAACCGCGTACGGCATGCAGAGCGAAATGCCCGCCGTGTTCGATTTCTCAAAGGAAACCGCGGCCACCCTGCAAATGTACGGGCTCGAACGCGGCCAGAACACCGGCTTCGCGTGGCAGTGCCTGGTCGCCCGGCGCATGGCCGAACGCGGCGTGCGTTTCATCGAACTCGTCGATAGCGGGACCGTGCACAACTGGGATACGCACGGTGAGATTCTCGATATGGTGGATCGCGCGAAGAACGTCGACCAAGCGATGACCGGCCTGATTCAGGATCTGCAATCGCGTGGCATGCTCGAAGATACGCTGGTGGTCTGCACGACGGAGTTCGGCCGCATGCCGTGGCTTTCGGGTAAGAATGGCCGAGAGCATCACAACAAGTGCTACTCGACGTGGGTCGCGGGCGGTGGCTTCAAACGCGGACTCGTGTATGGCAAGACCGACGAAGTTGGAAACGAAATCGTCGAAAACCCGGTGCACGTGCATGACCTGCATGCGACCCTGCTGCATTCGCTGGGCTTCGACCACACCAGGCTGACCTATCGCCACGGGGGCCGCGATTTCCGGCTCACCGACCTCTATGGCGATGTCGTCAAAGACCTCTTGATCTAGCCAATTTACTGCTCCACGCCTAGATCCTTGAGCACCTTCGGATCGGCCTCTTCCATCGCCACCAGGGAGTGGCAGGTGTTGCAATCCTGCGTGATCTTCGTTCCCTCATGGCAGCGGAAGCAACCCTTTTCATCTGCGTGGCCGAGGTGGTTCGGATACGTGCCCCATTTGATGTTCATCTGCGGAAACACATTGCCTGTCCAAATACCCGCCAACTGCGCCGCCGCCTGATCCACCTTCGTTTTTTGCGTCGCGAAATCGCCGCCTAGTTGCTTCGCATAGAACGCCTGGATCGCGTCGCCGATGCCCTTGCGAGCCGCGTCGTGCGATGGATACTCCGTCTGCAGCGCCTTCAAGCCCTCGCGCTTCACGAACGGCAGCGAACGGTCGATTCGGCCCTCTGCAATCGCCTGATCGAGTTCCGGCTCGGGCATGCGGTAAATATGCGATGGACGGTTGTGGCAGTCCACGCAATCCATCGTGCGCCATTCCGTGACAGCTTTGCCTTCGGGGCTATCCGCCTTGGCCGTCTTCATGCTGCCGCGAGTGCCGTCAGGCCGTTTCCATTCGATTTCGTAGATGTTCTGGCGGGACGAGTCGGACCGGTACTTGACCTCCACGCGGCGATCGATATGCCAGTGTGCGCCGTGCTGCGCGCTACCCACCGCTCCGCCACCACCTACGCGCATGAGCAACACGGTCTTGGTCGGCGAGTTGGCCTCGTCGTCCTTGTAGTGCGGCATGACCTTCAACTTGTCGCCGATGAACTTCTCGGGCCAATGGCATTGCTCGCAGGTTTCCCGCGCGGGGCGCAGGCTATGCACGGGCGTTTTGATGGGGCGCGGATAGAGATTGAGGGCCACCGAAATCAACTGCCAGGAACCGGAAATCTTGCTCTTCACAAACCAGTCGGCCCCAGGCCCGATGTGGCATTCGGCGCAGCGCACGCGCGAGTGCGGCGAACGCATGTAGGTCGTATGTTCGGGGGCCATCACAGAGTGGCACGCCGTGCCGCAGAATTCGACGCTATCCATGACTTCCACGGCCTTATAAGTCGCGCCGGATAGCAGGACGACATTGAGCAAGGTCGCCAGAGCGACGCTGAATACAATGTTCCGGGTGCGCGAAATGTTGAAGTCCAGGACCGGAAAACGCAGCGGCTCATCGGGCAAGCCGCCCGCGGCGATTCGCTTCTTCTCTCGCCACAGGCCCAACGGAATCAGCAACAGGCCAGCTACAAAGAGCAGGGGCAAGGCGACAAAGGTGATCAACCCCAGATAAGCGCCGCCCCGAAAGCCGATGGCCGTCATCGCCCAAAGGCTGAGAAACACGATCGCCGCGGCCGTGGTTAAACCAGTGCCAAGAAGACTGAGAGGATTTCTTGTAATTAACGCGAAAAACTCGCCTATCGAACGATGCTTGGAACTCAAGCGTGCACCGCCGCGAACTTCTGCATGAATTGCATATTCGGGACACGAGCAATTTCGGCGCCAATGGAAAGAGGTCCCCCGCGTGCACCAACCGTATCGGAATCAGGAGGGACCCATCCCGTGCGGTGGCTTCAAGTCGTAGGAATCGCAATTTGTTTTGCAGCCGGCCCTCGACTGCGGCCAATGCCACGATCAGCCAGTGCCACGATCAGAAGGAGCGGTTGGGCAAATCCACCCACACGGGCATGGCTTACCAGACCTGCCACGATGGGGTGAAGGCGTATCCACATGCGGCGGCGGTCGCCAAGCTTTCCTGCGCCACATGCCACGAAACAGCCGTTCAGCAATTCGAGGCCGGAGCGCACGCCCGCCTCCGCCGCCAGGGCAACGCCAAGGCGCCCACCTGCGCAAACTGCCATAACGACGTGCACGACACGCGCAAGGCGAACACGGCGTCATTCCGCCAGGATGCGCCGAAAATCTGCGGCAACTGTCACGTTGAAATCAGTAGGCAATATCAGGGAAAGCGTGCACGGAATGAAGATTGCGGAAGGCGACCAGGCCTCCGCGTCCTGCACCACCTGCCACAACGTCGTGCCATCCGGGCGCGAGCGAGCGGTTCGCCAACGCGAAGATGCATTGGAGGGAAAAACAGGGGGAACCCAAGGCGGCATTGTGGATCCGCGCCGTGCACTTGATGTTGATCCCGTCGATCGTCGGCCTCATGATTCTGCACCACGGCGGCGATTTCCTTCGCAAACTCGGACTCGTGCTGAATCGCACGGCCACATTCGATCCCACGAATGGCAGCGGCGAAATTCGCATGTTCCCGTCGGAAAGGATCCTGCACGGCATCATGGCGCTGTCTTTCGTCGCGCTGGGCCGGTCCGCGGAACCCTGCATCGCATCGCCGCGGTGATCATTCTCGCGGTCAGCCTGCTGCACGTCTACGCGCTGCTCACCAACAACAAGCTGCGCGAACACTGGTATACGCTCGTTGGGGAACCTTCCTATACAACCTGCGGCTTCGCAAGGCCAAGCCCGTCCTGCCGCATCATAGCTACGTGGCCAAGGTGGAATACTGGGCAGTCGCCTGGGGAACGGCCGTAATGGCGTTTACCGGATTCGCGCTCGGACGAACAAGTACACCTTCCAGTTCATTCCACGCGAATGGATGGACGCGGCCTCCGCGGTCCACTTCTATGAGGCTGTGCTCGCCACGTTCTCGGTCATCGTGTGGCATTTCTATACCGATGTGGATCCGGAAGTGTACCCCGTCGATCCTGCGTTTCTCACTGGAAAAAGCGGACGGCGTCAGATGCACGAAGAGCTTCCGCAAACCGCTGAGGAGAAGGAGGAGGAGGTGAAATAGAAGTGGGGCCGCGGAGGCTCTCCACTTCCGCGGCCCCTCGAACTAGGCCTTCGGGACGTATCCCTCGAGGGTCTTCTTTTCCTTGTAGTACTTGCCCGCATCATTGAGAGCGGGGCCCTTCGGCGTCGTGTGGCAGTAGCCACAAGCCTTCTTTTCCTTCTTGGCGTAGTCCGGCTTCGCTTCGCCTTTCGGCGTGGCCACAACCATGAGCCCAAGGGCGAGTATGACTGCAGGGATTACAAATCTCACAAGATTGCCTCCATACGCAAGGCTTGCACGTCTGCTGCCACTATAAATCCAATGGTCTAAGGCAGCCCAACCGTCGCTTGGGTGAAATAACTCAATCGATTGGGTGACCTACCCGAAAGTACGGTGCACCTTGAGACGCAGACCTGTCATCCTATCAAATAAGTGTCCACGCCTTCCAAACCCAAAAAACCCGCCGGCGAACGTTTTCGCGAAATCTGGCCCGACGTTTGGGCGCTGGTGCGTCCGCGCCGCGGCTTGTTGCTCATTGGATTCGTGCTCATGGCCATCAACCGCGTCTCGGGACTGGTGCTGCCGTTTTCAACCAAATACCTGATCGATGACATTCTGGGCAAGCAGAATAAGGCGATGCTCCTGCCCCTGTTATTCACGGTGCTGGGGGCGACGCTGATTCAGGGCGCGACATCGTTCACGCTCACGCAGTTGCTTTCGAAGGCGGCCCAGAGACTGATTGCCGAAATGCGTATGAAGGTCCAGGCGCATATCGGGCGGCTCTCGGTGTCCTATTACGATTCCAACAAGTCGGGCGTGCTCGTATCGCGCATCATGAACGACGTGGAAGGCATCCGCAACCTTGTCGGCACGGGCCTTGTCGAATTCCTCGGCGGACTTCTCACCGCAGTGCTGAGCCTGGTGGTGCTGTTCAATATCAGCGCCAAAATCACACTGATGGCGCTGGTGATCATCCTCTTGTTCACCGGCGTTTTGAATAAGGCGTTCACGTCCATCCGGCCGATCTTCAAGGAACGCGGCAAGATCACAGGCGAGGTGACGGGGCGGCTCACCGAATCGCTCGGCGGAGTTCGCGTCGTCAAGGGTTACCACGCCGAAGGGCGTGAGGAATCCGTATTCGGCCAGGGAGTCAAGCGGCTGCTCGACAACGTCTTGCAGTCGCTGACGGCAATCTCTTTGATGAGCCTATCCGCCTCCGTGCTGCTGGGCGTAGTCGGCGCGGGCGTGATGTATTTCGGAGCAGAGCAGATCTTTGCCGGCAAACTCACCATGGGCGGCTTCGTTTCGTTTACGACATTTTTGGCGTTTCTTGTGGCGCCGGTCTTTCAGATCGTCGGCATCGGCACGCAGTTGACCGAAGCTTTTGCAGGACTCGAGCGAACCCGCGAAGTGCTGCGCGAAGCCCGTGAAGATCAGGATCCCAACCGCACGAAGACCATCCCGGTCATCGACGGGCTCGTCGAGTTCGACGACGTGGCTTTTTCTTACGAAAGCGGCAAAGAGGTGCTCCACGGCGTCTCCTTCGACTCGAAGCCCGGCACCGTCACCGCGCTCGTCGGACCCTCGGGTTCCGGCAAATCCACCATCATTGGCTTGGTTTGCGCCTTCAACAAACCGGACACTGGCGTGGTGCGTGTCGATGGACTCGACTTATCCACCATCCAGTTGAACTCCTACCGCACGCAATTGGGCGTGGTGCTGCAGGAAACCTTCCTGTTCGATGGCACGATCCGCGAGAACATAGCGTTCTCGCGGCCTGAAGCCACCGAGGCCCAAATCATGGAAGCGTGCCGGATCGCCCGCGTGGACGAATTCGCCGAACGCTTCGAAAAGAAGTACGACACGATCGTCGGCGAACGCGGCGTCAAGCTGAGCGGCGGCCAGCGCCAGCGCGTATCGATCGCCCGCGCCATCCTGGCCAACCCGCGCCTGCTGATCCTCGACGAGGCCACGTCGAGCCTCGATTCGGAATCGGAAGCGATGATTCAAGAGGGCCTGAAGTTCCTCATGCAGGGCCGCACCACCTTTGTGATTGCGCACCGCTTGTCCACGATTCGCCGGGCAGACCAGATCCTGTTCATCGAGGACGGACGCATCACCGAGCGTGGCACGCATGAAGTTCTGTACGAACTCAACGGCCGCTACCGCGAGCTCTACGACAAGCAGCACGGCCTCGAAGCGAATCTCTTTCTCGCTCCCGGAGAAGGCGATGCCATTCCTGAGGCGGCGCGCGCAGGCAGCCGCGGCTCAGGTGGCGGCGACGGCATCGGAGCGGCGATCCGCATCATAAGGGGCTAGCAGGCATGGTCCGGCCCGAACGTCCAGACGACAACCCCACAATCTTCAAGGTTGTGAGCGAGGCCTTCGCCGGGGATCTCGAGGCCAGGTTGGTCAACCTGCTGCGTGATGCGGGCGATCTCGTCCTATCCTTGGTCTTTGAGCAGGACGGCAGGATTCTCGGGCACATTGCGTTTTCGCGCCTCCAAATCGAAGGCCTGCGGGCCGTAGCGCTGGCGCCCCTTGCGGTCCAGCCCGATAGCCAGAAGCGCGGCATCGGCGCCGAACTCGTTAGGGCCGGGCTCGATCAGCTTCGCGAGCGCGGCGAGCAGACGGTGTTCGTCCTTGGGCATCCTGACTACTATCCGCGCTTCGGATTTCAATCCGGCGTGGCGGCGCAGTTCGAGTCCCCGTATGCAGGTCCCGCGTTCTTTGCGCTGGAACTCCAGCCCGGCAGTTTGCACGGCCGCTCGGGTCCAGTCGTATACGCTCCTGCATTCGACGCCTTCAGCGACTAGGTTACCCTTGTAGTTTCATGCCTCCTCGAATGGATGTCACGGTTGCGGGCATCCACTTGCAGAATCCAATCCTTGCCGCGTCCGGCACATTCGCCTACGGCGTCGAGTTCCAGGAAATCCTCGATCTCGACTCGCTGGGCGGCTTCGTCGTCAAAGGGCTGTCGCGCAAGCCGATGGAAGGCAACCGGCCTCCGAGAATCTGGGAAGCGCAGGCTGGCATGATCAATTCGATCGGGTTGCAAAACATCGGCGTCCGCGCGTTCGTCGAAGACAAGCTGCCGGCGCTGCTAAAGCTAAGCAAAACAAAAGTGATCGCGAATGTCTTTGGCTATGCGGTCGAAGACTATGAGGAAGTGATCCGCGCACTCGAAGACGCGCCCGGCATCGCGGCGTACGAACTGAATGTTTCCTGCCCGAACACCAAGCACGGCGGCATCGCGTTCTCGAGCGATCCATCGCTGCTCGCGGAAGTCATAACCGCGTCGAAAAACGTGGCCGCGAAGCGTCCCTGCATCGTCAAGCTGAGTCCCAACGTCGCGCGCATTGAACCTCTGGCAAAGGCCGCTGAGGACGCTGGCGCAGACGCACTCTCGTTGATCAACACCTTCATTTCGCTGGCCATCGACGCACGAACCCGCAAGCCTCGCATCGGCGCGGGATTCGGCGGTCTGTCCGGACCCGCCATCAAACCGATTGCCTTGCGGCTGGTGTACGAGGCCTCGAAAGCGGTGAAAATCCCCGTGATTGGCCTGGGCGGCATTGCGTCGGGCGAGGACGCCGCGGAGTTTCTGATCGCCGGCGCATCGGCAGTCGAAGTCGGCACCGCGTCGTTCTGGGACCCCAAAGCCACGGCGCGAATCGCGAATGAGCTGAAGCGGTTCTGCGACGAAGAACAGATCGAATCTGTAGCGGAACTCACCGGTACGTTGTGCTGGCCCAAGACGTAGGCCCCCACGAAAGCAACAGCGGTAACATGCAAGTTATGTCGAAAAAGATCATTGCAACCGGCGATGCCCCCAAGGCGATCGGCCCGTATTCGCAAGCCGTGACGTACAACGGCATCGCTTATTTGAGCGGCCAGATTCCGCTTGACCCCGCCACCATGCAGATCGTCGAAGGGGATATCGCGGTGCAAACCGAGCGCGTCTTCGAGAATCTGAAGGCCGTTCTCGAGGCATGCGGCAGTTCGCTCGATCAGGTATTGAAGACCACTGTCTTCATCAAGGACATGAACGAATTCGCCAAGATGAACGAGGTATACGCGCGCTACTTCACGGCCAATACACCGGCCCGCGCCACTGTGGAAGTCGCACGCTTGCCTCGCGATGTTCGCGTGGAAATCGATTGTATCGCCGCTGTTACGATGTAAGCCAATGCCCCGCTCCAGCATTCTCCGCATTGCGATTCTCCTGCCGCTGCTTGCCGCATCCGGTTTGGCTCAACTCAAGCAAAAGCAACAAAAGAAGGCTGCCGCGGCAGCAGCCGCACTCGAGGGTCTCCAGCGAAAGACGATCCAGGTAGCTGGCGTCGAGCGGTCGTATTATGTTGTGCAGCCATCGGAGAAGAGCCTCGCGATTCAGATCATCCTCGTCTTTCACGGCGGCGGCGGTTCGGGCGAAACCATCGCGCGGGTCGCGCACATCCACATGCTGCCTGGAGCAAAGCGATCGCTAGTGGTCTACCCCGATGCGCTCGACAAAACCTGGAACGACGGCAAGACGAAGGATTCCGTCGTAAAGGGCAAGCAGGATGTCGACTTCGTTCGCGCGATGATCGATGACTTGCTGAAGTCCGACAAGAACCTCGACCGCACGCGTGTTTTCGCCGCGGGGCTCGGCAATGGCGGCTTCTTCGTGCATCGCCTCGGTTGCGAACTGAGCGACAAGATCGCGGCGATCGTTCCGGTGGGCGCGACATTTCCGGCCGGACTGCAAAACTCCTGCAAGCCCGTCGATCCCATGCCCGTGCTGATGGTGCTCGGCGATGCGGATCCGCTTGCCCCGATCGCAGGCAGCCCGGCGGCGGGCGCCGGATTGAATATCGGACCCTCTTTGAGCGCCGACGCAACTTTCGACCTATGGCGCAAGGCTAACGCCTGTACGGGCAACGTAACCGTGGAGGAACGTCCCGGACCTCCCGCGGCTTCGACTCTGAAGATCGCCAAACCCTGCCGGGAGGCCGCCGAAGTGCGCTACATCAGAGCCCACGCAGTTGCGCATAAATGGCCCGAAGAGGGCGCACGCGAAATCATGGACTTCATCCTCCGTTTCCGCCGTACGCCGCATTTTTAGCGATCGGCCACCCACATTGATACACTGAAAGCGCCTTACCAATATGGATTCCCGCCGTAAGTTTCTCGGCAAAGTCACGGGCATTGCCGGCGCCGTGACCGCCACTTCGCAGAACGTTTTTGCAGCCGCCAACGACAAGATTCGTCTCGGCATCATCGGCATTGGAGATCGCGGCACTGAGATCGTGCACCAAGCCATGTCGATTCCCGGCGTGGAAATGGCGGCCTTCGCCGACGTCTACACGCGCCGTCTCGACGCCGCCAAGCGCATCGCACCGAATGCCGCCACGTACCTCGATCACCGGCGCCTGCTCGACGACAAATCGATCGACGCCGTGCTGATCGCCACGCCGCAACACCTGCATTGCGAACACTTCACCAATGCGCTTTCCGCAGGCAAGCACATCTATCAGGAAAAGACGATGGCCTTCACCGTCGACCACGCGAAACGCATGCGCAAGGCGTTTCAGGACGACGGCGGCAAGCACGTCGTCCAGATCGGCCATCAATCGTGCTCGAGCGGCCAGGTCGCCGACGCAGTGGACTTTCTCAAAGACGGCAAGGTCGGCCGCATTACAGCAATAGCCGCCAACATGTTCCGCAACACGCCGCATGGCAAGCCGCAATGGTCACGCCCCGTGTACCCGGACATGAACGCCGACAACGTGCTGTGGCAGTCGTTCCTCGGCGAGGCGCCCAAGCGCGACTTCGACGCCAACCGTTTCATCAACTGGCGCTTCTTCTTCGACTACTCGGGCGGCAATGTCTACGAGAACATGTGCCACCAGCTTTCCTTCTGGTACAAGGTGTTGAACCTGCAGATTCCCAAGGCTGTGACCATGACCGGCGGCGTCTATCTGTGGAAGGATGGCCGTGAGGTTCCCGATACGATGTCGGTTGCGCTGGAACATCCCGAAGAGATTCTGTTTAGCTGGGTTTCAGGTTTCGGCAACAATCAACTCGGCGTCACGGAATCGGTTCTCGGCACGGACGGCACGATTTCGAAGGGCGCGCAGATCCGCTATCAGCCGCAAAAGGTCAACCGGCAGGATGGCGTCGAACTCCTCGGACGCGTGACGGCCCCCGCGACGGCGCACATGCAGAATTTCATTGATGCGATGCGCGATTCGAACGTCAAGCCCAATTGCCCGTTCGATGTCGGCTTCCGCGTGTCCGTCGCATGCCGCATGGCCGTCGACAGCTATCGCCAGGGCCGCACGTTGCGTTGGGATCCAGTCAAAGAAGAAGTTTCGTAACCTTTACTACCAGCCATGAGTTTTGAGCAGACGCCCGAACAGGACCAGCTGCGCAGGTCTGTGCGCGAGTTCGCAGAAGCGGAGATCAAGCCCTATGTCCTCGAGTGGGACGAAGGCAATGCGTTCCCGCTCGAGGTTGTCAAGAAGTGCGGCGCCTTGGGATACTTGGGCGCGATCTTTCCCGAAGAGTACAATGGTGCGGGACTCGGCTACATCGAGTACGCAATCATCATCGAGGAACTCGCCCGCGTCGATCCTTCGGTCGGCCTGATCGTCGCCGCCCACAATTCACTCTGCTCAAACCACATTTACCTCGCGGGCACGGAGGAGCAGAAACAGAAGTACCTGTCGAAGCTCACCACCGGCGAGTACATCGGCTGCTGGTCATTGACCGAACCGGAAGCGGGCTCCGATGCCGGCGGCACGCGTTCGCAGGCCTTTCCCACAGAAGGCGGAGGCTGGCTGCTGAATGGCGCGAAGACCTTCACTACCAACGCGCATTACGCCGATGTTTGCGTCGCGATGGCTGTGACCGATCGCGCGGCCCAGGCGCACGGTATCTCGGCATTCGTGCTCGAAAAAGGCATGAAAGGGTTCCGGGCGGGCAAGAAGGAAGACAAGCTGGGCATGCGCGCTTCCGACACCGGCGAAGTCATCTTCGAGGACTGCAGGGTGCCGGCGGCACAATTGCTGGGCAAGCCTGGCGAAGGCTTCGTGGACTCGCTCCGCATTCTGGACGGCGGCCGCATCTCGATCGCCGCTCTCTCGGTCGGAACTGCGCAGGGCGCGTACGAGGCGGCTTTGAAATACGCCAAGCAGCGCAAGCAGTTCGGCCGTCCGATCTCGGAATTTCAGGCAATTCAGCACAAGCTGGCCGATATGGCCACACAGATCGAAGCCGCGCGCCTGCTCACCTATCGGGCGGCGCACCTCAAAAACGAGGGCAAGCGCGTCACCAAAGAATCCGCGATGGCGAAGCTGTTCGCCAGCGAAATCGCCGTGGATGTCTGCAACGAGGCCGTGCAGATTCACGGCGGCTACGGTTTCACCAAAGACTATCCGGTTGAAAAGTTCTATCGGGACGTCAAGTTGTGCACCATCGGCGAGGGCACGAGCGAGATCCAGAAGATGGTGATCGCACGGCAGCTTTTGAAAGACTAGATGCTCGAGTCCATTCTCGCGGGAAACTTCCGCAGCGTGGCCCGCGCGGCTACGCTCATTGAAAACCGCAAGGCGAACAGCCTGTTGAAGCAGCTCTTTCCGCACACCGGCAAGGCGCTGATCCTCGGAGTCACCGGATCTCCAGGCGCCGGCAAATCCACGCTCGTCAACCGGCTGATCCAGCAGATTCGCCTGGAAGGCCTCTCGGTCGCCGTGATCGCAGTGGACCCCACAAGCCCGTTTTCAGGCGGCGCGATCCTCGGGGACCGCATCCGCATGCTCGATCATTATCGCGATGGCAAGGTCTTCATCCGCTCCATGGCCACCCGCGGACAACTCGGCGGACTCGCCCCTGCCACGGCGGACATGACGCTCCTGCTCGACGCCGCAGGCTTCGACATCGTGATCATCGAGACAGTGGGCGTCGGCCAGGACGAAGTCGAAATCGCCAAGCTCGCCCAGGTCTCGATCGTGGTGCTCACGCCCAACATGGGCGATGATATCCAGACCATCAAGGCCGGCATCATGGAAATCGCCGACCTGTTCGTGATCAACAAGGCGGACCTCGACGGCGCGGAAAAACTCGCGCGCGAGTTGAAGGCCTGGCAGTGCGAGGTTCCGGTGCTGCTCACGAGCGCTCAGGAAGGCAAGGGGGTGGCGGAAGTGCTCGCCGCTGCCCGACAATGTCAAAAGAGGGGCGGTCCCGCCCTTTGGACGTTCCGGTTGCGCGAGATGCTCCGCGAACGTCTGCTGGATCAATTCCCGCAGGAAATGTTTGAAACGGCGGCAGCCGAAATTGCGGCCCGCGCGATCGATCCGTACACGATGGTCGACGGCTGGCTTGAAAGGTTCCAAGGAAACAAGTGACAGAAGCAGCAGCAGCAGCGAATATCGGCATCATCGGCGGCAGCGGACTCTATTCCATGCCCGGCTTCGAGGCGCATGAAGAGGTCGTGATCGAAACCCCATGGGGCAAGCCTTCAGACCCGTACATCGTCGGCGAATTGAGCGGCAAAAAGGTCGCATTTCTCGCGCGCCACGGCCGCGGGCACAGGCTTTCGCCGTCGGAATTGAACTTCCGAGCCAACATCTACGGCATGAAGAAGCTGGGCGTGAAACACATTCTTTCGCTCAGCGCCGTAGGCTCGCTGAAGGCCGAACATGAGCCGCTTCACTTCGTGCTGCCCGATCAGTTTGTGGACCGCACGATGGGCCGGGCGTCCACGTTCTTTGGCGAAGGAATCGTCGCGCACATCGGCTTTTCAGACCCCGTGTGCAACCCGCTCGCGGAACTCGTGCATGAAACCGCCAAAGACCTCGACGGCGTCGTCACCAAGATGGGCGGCACGTACCTGTGCATGGAAGGTCCGGCGTTTTCAACCAAGGCTGAATCGAACCTGTATCGATCCTGGGGTATGGACGTGATCGGCATGACCAACCTGCAGGAAGCGAAACTCGCGCGCGAAGCCGAGATCTGTTACTGCACGGTGGCGATGGTGACCGACTATGATTGCTGGCATCCGGACCACGACGCCGTGACGGTGGCTGACATCATCGCGAACCTGGTCAAGAACGCCGAGAACGCCCAGCGCCTGGTGAAGGCCGTAGTCGCAAAAATCGACGACGGACTCACGTGCAAGTGCCATTCCGCGCTCAAGAACGCGATCATCACGTCGCGCGACGCCATGCCCGAAGCAACCAAACAAAAGCTGGACCTGCTCATTGGAAAGTACCTGTAAGCGGCTGCTCGCGCATTGCCTGGACGGAACGCCGTGGCCGGCCTCGCTGATCGAAGATGTGCGGCGCGGCGTCGAAACCGTCGAAGGCAGCAGGCAGTTCTTCCGCATCGTGATCGAGCGGCTCGGGGACCTCTTCGAACCGCGTCTTTGCGACGTCTACGCACACGTGATGAGCGAGGTTTTGGGCGATCCGTCACTTCAAGCCCGCTATCTCCGCGTCCGCGCGCCACGTGTGTTCGGTGGCCCTGATCCGCGGATGGTCTACGTCTTGTCCCGCATCACGCTCGGCGCAGATGTCGCAGTCACCAGCGTTGTTCTCGACGCGGCAAAGACCCGCTTTCCGGACGCCCAAATCATTTTCGTAGGTCCACGTAAAAACTGGGAAATGTTTGCGGCCGATCCGCGCATCTCGCATTGCGAGTCCTCGTATGGACGAACGGCCGCGCTCGCCGACCGGGTCGCCGCTCGACCGTGGCTCGACGCGCCCGGCGCTATCGTACTCGATCCGGACTCGCGGCTGTCGCAACTTGGCCTGCTGCCGGTAACGCCAGACGACAGCAGATACTTCTTGTTCGAAAGCCGCGGCTACCGTGCGGATTCCGACGCCGCACTGCCGGAACTCGCATCGCAATGGTGCCAGGAAACGATCGGAGCGGGAGGCCAGGCCTATGTGGCGCCGAACGCCGCAAAAGTTCGACCGGCAGCCGTAACCGTAAACCTCGGCGTCGGCGAAAACATCGAAAAGCGCATCGCGGACCCATTCGAAGCCGAACTACTGAAAGCCCTGCCAGACGACACCTTGATCGACCTCGGGGGCTCCCCAGGCGAGGCAGAGCGCGTCCGAACGGCTGCGGGCACTTCCAAACGCACCTTCCAAGGCAGTTTCGCGGACTTCGCCTGGCTCATCGGCCAATCCCGCCAATACGTCGGCTACGATTCCGCCGGTATGCATGTCGCGGCAGCGTGTGGCGTCCCGCTACTGTGCATCTTCGCGGGAGCCGTGTCCGATCGCTTCTACCAGCGCTGGAAACCCACCGGCGCAGGCAAGGTCGCCATTGTGCGCGCCAACGCCTCGGAAAACACTCTCGCCGCCGCCATGCGCCAACTCGTGTAGCATGGGGGCATGATCCAGACCCTGAGCCGGAATTGGTGGCTGCTCGCGTCATGCGGCATCCTCTGCGCAATCTTTTCCGCGGTCTGCATGCTTACGCTGCAACCTGACGGATCTTTGGCGCTTCGCAATCACGCACTGCAATCCACGCTAACTCTGCTCGGTGAACTTGCGCTCGCCGCAGGCGCATGCAGCATTGCCGCATCGCTCTGGAAATCCGCAACCGGCAAATCCTGGCTTCTGGCGTTGAATGGCGCCACACTGATCGCCCTCGGACTGCTGTTCAACGGAGCATTCGGCGCCGCCGTCAGCTTTCGTTCCATCGCGAACCTTTACGCCATCCTGGCCATCAGCATCGCCGGGTTCGAATGGACAGCCGCTCGCATTCTAAGGGGCCAGACGCTCGACAAATGGTTTCTTGCCGCGGCCGGAGTAGTCTCCATCGCCTACGCTGTGACGTTTCTCCTGATCCAACCTGCCCCTCCATCGGACTTCATCTGGTTCGGGTCGTACTTCGGGTTCACCGCGGTTTGCATGCTCGCAATGGCGGCCCGCCTTCACTGGGCGCATTTCCCGCCGCTGACCTCCCAACCATCCGCTTTGCATTGAAGCGTGACGGTCACAAAGCAGGCTGTTCCGCCAACTTCGACAGGCTTGCCTTCCCAAGCGCAGCCAACCGCGCGAGGCGCGGGCTTCTCGGCGATCAATCTCACCAAACGCTCATCCCGCTTCTTTGCGCTCCAATCGGGGCGAGCCCAGACGTCCTCATAGCGCAGAACGCGCAGGCCTGCAAATAACGTGACGAGTTCGTTGTCGGCAAACGCTCCCGCGGGCCACACCCGCTTTGTATCCAGATGCCGGTCCTCCACTACGACGATGCCGCCGGGCTTCAGCGCGCGCGCCACGTAAGGGGCGATCGCCTTGGTAGGTTCGTACGTGAGCACAATCAGATCCCACCGGTCTTCGCCAAACTCGAATCTCTCGAAAGTGTTGACCTCAGCGCGAATCTTCAAGCCCAGCCGATCCGCCTCCGCCCGCGCCTGCCGGACCCCTTCATCGGCCGCGTCAAAGCCCGTCACATCCCAGCCCTGCTGCGCGAGAAAGATGGCGTTCCTGCCCTGCCCCATGCCCACGTCCAGCGCCTTACCTGGCTTGCGTTGACGCACTGCCTCCACCAACAGGGCATTCGGCTTGCGCGAAAACACATCATCCTGGCCGCGGTACAGGGAGTTGTACTCTTGCGCTTGAGGGAACGCGTAAACCCCGCAGCCGAGCATGAGCAGGAAGCGACGGAGCATTTAGGCGATCACGTCGCGAACAACAGTGCCCTCAACATCCGTCAGCCGGAAGTCCCGTCCCGAGTAGCGATACGTCAGCCGCGTGTGGTCGAGCCCCATCAGGTGCAGCACCGTCGCCTGAATATCATGGGGATGCACGGGATTCTCCACGGCCTTGAACCCGAACTCGTCGGTTGCGCCATACGTCATGCCGCCTTTCACGCCGCCGCCCGCCATGATCAGCGAGAAGCCGTGGTTGTTGTGATCGCGCCCAAACTGCACCGGCACGAGGCCCGACGTTTCCACCGTAGGCGTGCGCCCGAACTCGCCGCTCACAATCACGATCGTTTCCTTCAGCAACCCACTCGACTTGAGATCCGTGATGAGCGCGGCAATCGCGGGATCCGCACCGGCAGCCAACCGCTTGTGGGACATGATGTCCTCGTGGCTGTCCCATGGCTGCCCGTTGCCATAATAGATCTGCACCATCCGGACGCCCCTTTCGACCAGCCTCCGCGCCATGATGCAGCCTCGGCCAAAATCCGTATTGCCGTAGCGCTCCTTCTCCGCGTCGGTGACTTTAGACTTGATGTCGAGCACCTCAGGCGCCTCGGTCTGCATGCGGTAGGCGGTTTCCATCGAGCGAATGCCCTGATCGTCTTTGTTGAGCTTCGCCAGCAAATCCAGTTGCCGCCGCTGCTCTTCGAGGCTCCGCTTGCCGCGTACGTAAGGAATCAGTTTCTCGATCTCCGTCTCGTTGTTCGGCAAGTGGACGCCCTGGAACTCCGCTGGCAAAAACGCCGAACTCCACAACTGCGGCCCGATCACTGGCACGCCGGGACACATCACCACGAACCCTGGCAAATTGCGATTCTCGGTCCCCAATCCGTATGTCAACCACGAGCCCATCGACGGTCGGCCCGGCAGCACCGTGCCGCAATTGAGCATGAAGAGCGAGGGCTCGTGATTCGGCCGCTCCGTGTTCATCGACCGGATCACCGCGAATTCATCGATCAACGCGCCGGTCTTCGCAAAAATCTCGCTGACCTCGATGCCGCTCTTTCCGTACTTCTTGAACTCGAAAGGCGAACCAAATGCGTTTCCGGTACGCCGTTCGGTCTTGAGGTTGCTGACCGGCAGCGCCTTGCCGTTGTACTTGGTGAGCATCGGCTTCGGATCGAAGGTATCCACCTGCGAAGCGCCGCCATTCAGAAACAAAAAGATGACGTGCTTGGCCTTGGGAGCATGATGCGGAGTAGACGGCGCGGCAATCGCACGCGCGCCCAATGCGCCAAAACCGCAGCCGAAAGTGGCCAACATCTCGCGTCGAGTGGTTTTCATATCATCAGTTCACGTAGAGGAATTCGTCGGAGGAGAACAAAACCTGCAAATACTCGGGCCAGGTTCCATTGGCCGCCAAAAACGCATCCGCAACCTTCTTTTCCTGCGGCGTGGGCAGGCGAGTAAACAGCAGGCGGTAGGCCGCCGCGACCCGATCGTTCTCGTTCGCGATGCGCTTGGCGAGATCCTCGCAGGCATCGAGCACGAGCGGGCTGTTCAGCAAAAACAACCGCTGCAGCGGAACATCGGTCGGGATGCGTTGTTCGCTGGTCTGGTTTGGATTGGGGAAGTCGAAGAGCGACAACATCGGGTCCAAATGCCGGCGGCTGATAAAGCCATACACCGTGCGGCGCTTGTTTTTTGCATCGAGTTCCGCCGCCTCGCCGCCAATCGCGGCGGCATCGAGCGTTCCCGCCACGGCCAAAATCGAGTCCCGCATCTCTTCAGCGCCCAGACGGCGCCGCTGCGGCCGCTCGCTCTGGTAGTGCTGCGATAGCACGATCTCGCGATGCAGCTTCTTGATCGACCAGCCGCTGTCCATGAATCGCCAGGCCAAGTAATCGAGCAATTCCTGGTTCGCCGGGCGCTCGCCCAACTGGCCGAAATTCGACGGGGACTTCACGATCCCCTCGCCGAAATGGCCGAGCCAGATGCGATTCACCATGACGCGCGCAGTGAGCGGATTCTGCTTGTTCGCGATCGATTCGGCTAGCTCGAGGCGCCCGCTGCCCTTCGAAAACCGGTTGCCGCCAAGCGCCGTCAGAAACGCACGCGGCGCAACGTCCCCGAGATTCTGCGGGTTGCCGCGCACGTGGATCTTCATGTCCTTCACTTCGCCGGCCGGCTTATCGTCGATGCCGTAGAGGAACGGGTACTGTTTCGGCAAGGCCTTCTTGGCTTCGTCGATGCGCTGTTTCAGGTAATCGTAGTGCCGCTTCCACTCGCCCGATAGAAACCGCTCGAGCTTGGCGTCCGAGTAGACCAGAACGCCGTCTTTGCCAAAGAAATCGCGCCACAAAAAGAACTTATCGCGAGGCAAAGACGCCAGGTTCGCCTGCGACAGATCGCCCCGGTTCGAAGAGCCGCCGAGCGTCACGTTGTTCTTTTCGTCGATCTCTTTCTTCTCTTTGTTGGTCGCAAGCAACAACTGCTGGAACTCGCCGGCCTTGGTCGAAGCATCCAGATACTTGTGCTCTTTGTTCGGCTTCTCGAAATACTTCTTCCACTTTTCGACGAGGTCTTTGTCCAGGCCTTCCGTGGAACCCTTGCCTCGCGCGGCCTCGAGATACCGCGCCGCCTGATTGGCGAAAATGTCCGCAAGCGCATCCGACTGGCCTTTCAGAAAGTCTTTCAACTGCTGCTCGCGCGCGTCGAGGTCTTTCTTCTTGCCGTCGTATTCATCCACGGTAGCTTTGTCTGCGAGTGGAAACTCATGCAGCTTGGTGCTGTTGAACACGCCCTGTAGCGCGTAGAAATCCTTGGTTGGAATGGGGTCGAACTTGTGATCGTGACATTGCGCGCAAGCTACGGTCATGCCTAAGAAGCCGCGCGTGGTCACATCGACACGATCGTCCTGAAACTCGGGGCTCAGCCCGTAGAAACCAAGCGCGGGCAGCAACTCCTTGCGATCCATCTGATCGGCGGCGAGATGCGCTTTCACAAAGACGTCATACGGCAAATCGTCGTTGAACGCCCGAATCACCCAGTCGCGATAGTAGTGCGCGTTGGGCAACGGTTCGTCGCGCTCGGGCGCCAGCTTGTCGTCGGCATATCGCGCGACATCGAGCCAGTGGCGCGCCCAGTGCTCCCCGTAGTGGGGCGAAGCGAGCAAGCGATCCACCGCTCTCGCGTAGGCATCAGGGGACTTGTCCGCCACAAACGCGCCGGTCTCTTCCGGCGTGGGAGGCAGACCAGTGAGGTCGTAGGTCAAACGGCGAAGCAGCGTGCGTTTGTCCGCCTTGGGCGCTGATGCGGGCAAAATCAGGTCGATGCTTTTCTGTTTCGGAACGCCAACAGACTGCAGCGACCAGAACTGCGACGCCGGGGCCACTCCCACGGCTTTATCCGGCCAAACCGCGCCATCGCGAATCCAGGCAGCGACATCGGCAATCTCGGAATCCTTTAGCTTGCCGCCCGCCGGAGGCATCTTCAACCGTTCATGCTCATGGCGAATCGCCTTCACCAGCAGACTCTCGTCCGGCGAACCCGGCTTCAATGCCGCGCCGGATTTGCCGCCCTGCAGCAACCCGGCGCGCGACGACATATCGAGCCCGCCCATCTTCGTCTTCGTATGGCAGGCGAAACAGTTCTTCGCCAAAACCGGCCGTACTCGCATCTCGAAGAAGTCGGAGGCGACAATAGGAGAAGAAGACGTTAGGAGAGCAGCGGCGCCAAATCGCAACAGCCACTTCATGTCCGTCAGTTTAGCTAAACGCCACACATGCTCGAACTGGTCGTTCTGATTCTATTCATCGCCGTCGGCTACTCGGTCGCTTTGATCCGGACTCTCCTGCTGCGCCGCCGCGACAGAAAACAGCACGAAGCCGCGTCTCTCATCGCGTCAGCCGCGCATGGCGAACCCGTCGAAATGCTGATGCAAAGCCTCGGCGATCCCTTCGAGATCGAGCAGGGCACCACGGGACGCGAGCTGTACATCTGGAAGTTTCCGCCCTCGAATACGCTGCCCAAGGGCACCGGACTGTTCGTCCTTACCGTCACCACCGATCACGGCATCGTCACGTCGTTCCACTGCAAACGGCATCGCCAGCTATAACGAACTCATCTTGCGCGCGATGAGCATCGCGACCTCGAGGGCCTGTTCGTAGTTCAGCCGCGGGTCGACTTCGCTCTTGTACGCGCGCTTCAGATCGTGCTCGGTGAGACCGCGCGCGCCACCCGTGCATTCCGTCACATTCTCGCCGGTCAGCTCGATGTGAACCCCTCCCAAGTGCGTGCCGCAGCTCTTGTGGATGTCGAAGGAAAGCTCCAACTCGCCGGCAATATCGCGGAAGTCGCGGGTCTTGGTTCCATCAGAAGTGGGATGCGTGTTGCCGTGCATCGGATCGCAGACCCACAGCACCTTTTTGCCGCTCTCCTGCACGGTCTTGATGATTCCGGGCAGCGCGGATTCGATCTTGCCCCGGCCTACGCGATGGATGATCGTCAGGCGCCCCGGTTCGTTGTCGGGATGCAGCAGATCGAGCAACCGCCGCAGGCGATCGGAGCCCAGAGCAGGACCAACCTTGATGCCAATAGGATTCGCGATGCCGCGAAAGTACTCGACGTGCGCGCCATCGACATCGAGCGTCCGCGCGCCGATCCAGGGAAAATGCGTCGACAGATTGAACCACGCCTTGCGCAGCGGAACCCAGTGCGTCTGCGCCTCCTCATACGGCAGCAGCAGCCCCTCGTGCGCGGTAAAGAAGTCCACCCACTCCATCTCGCCCGTGCGAACCCCCAGCACGCTTTCCATGAAAACGAGCGATTCGGCGATGCTCTGCACCATTGTGCGGTACTCGGCGGCAAGGGGCGAATGGTCGACAAAATCGAGATCCCAATATTCGGGATGATGCAGATCGGCGAAACCGCCGCGCACCATTGCGCGCAAAAAGTTCAGCGTTAGCGCCGCGCGTTCGTAACCCACCACCATCAGGTTCGGATCCGGAATCCGGGCTTCAGCCGTGAATTCGGGACGGTTCACCACATCGCCGCGGTAGCTCGGCAGCTTCACGCCATCGCGCGTTTCGAAATCGTCCGAACGCGGTTTCGCGTACTGCCCGGCAAACCGTCCGATGCGCGTCACCGGCTTCTTGCCGCCATTGATCAACACCAGGCTCATCTGCAGCAGAATCTTGAGCTTGTTCGTGATCGGCGCCGTGCCGCAATCTTCGAAACGTTCCGCGCAATCCCCACCTTGCAAAACAAAGCGGCGCCCCTCGGCCGCCTCCGCAAGCTGCTTTTGCAGCGTTCCGATTTCCCAGGCCGTCACCAGAGGAGGCATCGCCGCAAGCTTGCGAACGGCGGCGTGAAGAGCGCCAGGATCCGGATAATTTGGTTGTTGTGTCGCTGGCTTCAACCGCCAGGAATTGCGAGCCCAATCTTTTGCCACGAAATTTTATCGTGGCACAGAACCAGGGGCCAAATCATGAAGGAATCGTCATTCCTGAAGCCGCCGCCAGCCGTGCCATACTGTGGATGAAGCTGGCATGAAATCCCTCGCCGCCCTGTTTCTTTTTCTTAGCCTATTGGCGGCTCAGCAGAAGCGCGTCTTCTGGGCGTTTCGTACGCCCGTTAAAGCCGAACTTCCAGCGGGTGGCGAAGGTCTCAATCCCATCGACGCTTTCGTCATAGCCAAGCTAAAAGAAAAGGACCTCGAGCAGGCGCCCAGGGCCGATCCCAAAACCCTCATTCGCCGGCTCCACTTCGATCTCACGGGCCTGCCTCCCACCACGCTCGATCTGCAGCGATCGTACGAAGAAACAGTTGAGGCGTTGCTCGCATCGCCTGCCTACGGCGAGCGCTGGGGCCGTCACTGGCTCGATGTCGTTCGCTTCGGCGAAACCGATGGCGGCGAACACAACTACGAGCGCTTTCACGCCTGGCCGTATCGCGATTACGTGATCGACGCCTTTCAAACCGACAAGCCGTACAACCAGTTCATCCGCGAGCAGATTGCCGGCGACCTGCTGAATCCGCTCGACCGCAAGCTCGCCGCGGCCACCGGCTTTCTCGTCGCAGGTCCGTGGGATCAGGTCAGCGCCGAACTGAACAAAGACAAAAACATGGCCCTGCAGGCCCGCATGGACGAGTTGGACGACATGGTGACCACCACGTTCCATACGTTTCAGGGACTCACGGTCAACTGCGCGCGCTGTCACGATCACAAGTTCGACCCCATCCCCACGCGTGATTACTATCGCCTCACGGACGTTTTTCAATCCGTCGGTTTCGGCACGCGCATCATCGCGACGCAGGACGAGCAAGAGGCCTGGAAGCAGAAGACCCAGCCGATTCGCGATCGTCTCAAGCGCTACGAAACGCTGCTGGCCGATATCGAACAGCCCGTCAAGGCCAAACTCCTCTACACCAAGTATCAGGATTTCGACCGCAGCCGCGAAGGCGCGTCACAGCGTCTGCCCATCAATCCCATCTGGAATCGCAACTTCTTCGCGCCCGCCGGCGCCAAGCGTTTCCGCTTCGTCATCACGGGCAATCGCGGAGCCGCCCCCAAGCTCGAACGCTTCATGATTCGTGGCGCGAATTCGGTGGAATGGGGCGAATGGGCCGGCAATCGAAAAGCCACCAACGACAATCCGTACATCATCGAACTGCCGTTTTCGGGCCGCTTTTGGGAAATCACCTGGTCCTGCGATCGCACGCGCGGCTCGAGCGACGGCTCGATCACCGTCTACCGGTTCGAAGCGTCGGACGACGGCTTCAAGTGGCGAACGGTGGCATCCTCGCTCGATCACGTCGGCGCGAATGAGTTGGACCTGCCGGCCGTCGAACCAGCCGAGTTGGTGGAGCAACTTTCAACCGACGTGAGGGCGCGGCGACTGCGCCTCATTGACGAGATCGCCAAGATCAAAGAGGAGCTGCAGGCGATCCCGGAGCCGCAGAAACTATATTCCGCGGCGCCCAAAACGCCCGAGCAGAGTTATGTTCTAGAGCGCGGGTCGGTCGCCAAACGCAAAGAAGCGGTCGGCGCGGGCGCTCTCACGGCCGTTAGCCAATTGCCTGCCGATCTGTCCAAAGAGAATCCCCGGCTTGCGCTGGCCGACTGGATTGCGAATCGCGACAATCCGCTCACGGCGCGCGTGATGGTCAACCGCATCTGGTATTACCATTTCGGCCGCGGCCTCGTAAATACACCTAGCGACTTCGGCCTTAGCGGCGACCGCCCGTCCCATCCCGAACTTCTCGACTGGCTTGCCGTTTCGTTCATGGAAAACGGCTGGAGCGTCAAATGGCTGCATCGTCTCATTCTGGATTCGAAAGCCTACCAACAGTCCTCGCAGTTCAACGAGAAGGCTTTTGCCGAAGATGGCGACAACCGTTTGTACTGGCATATGCCGTTACGCCGCATGGATGCCGAAACGTTGCGCGACAGCATGCTGGCCGCTACCGGCAATCTGAACAGCCTGCGTGGAGGCCCCAGCTTTATGCTGCAGAAGAAGGGCGACGCTGGATCGTTCATTTACAAGACGCTCGACAACGATGGCCCCGAGGTCTGGCGCCGGTCAGTCTACCGCTTCGTCGTGCGCGGGGGCGAGCGCATCATGATGGATAGCTTCGATTGCCCCGATCCGTCGGTCGCTACGCCGCAGCGCAGCCTTTCGAATACGCCCGTGCAGGCCCTGACGCTAATGAACAATGCGTTTGTTCTGCGGCAGGCCGGGTTACTTGCCCGGCGCGCCCTGGCTGAGTCGAAGCAGGATCCGGTGACGCGGGCCTATCAACTGCTCTTCCAGCGGGAACCGAGCCCGCACGAGAAGGAACTGGCGGCCAGG